>Ga0214163_1000444_pt1 | contig 19321 bp, 17 predicted proteins | sample LakMenepilimnion_2_FD_153001 | JGI IMG/M metagenome (GOLD analysis project Ga0214163, IMG submission 153001) | Freshwater microbial communities from Lake Mendota, WI - Practice 15JUN2010 epilimnion v4 | ecosystem: Environmental > Aquatic > Freshwater > Lake > Epilimnion/Euphotic zone | place... | reverse complement strand
CCACCTAGTCCTCCCATGCTCTTCATCAAGTCCGCAATCATTGGATTATTCAAGATGTCCATCGGGTTTGGGTTACCGCCACCCGCACCACTGCCACCATCCTTGTTCAGCATACCAATAAAGGACATAGCCTCATTGATGAGCTCAGTTTGAGACAAGCTACCGTTGCTGATCTTCTTCTGAATCTTATCACTGACCTTGCTGACGATATTGCCCAACACATTGTTAGACGAGGTCAGGTTGCGCAAATCTAGTAGTTCTTCGGGATTGGTAATATTGAGGTCTGCGATGTTAATTTCTTCCGATATTTCCTTGGCTAAACTACCGATCTTGCTATTTTCAAACATCGCTTGTATGGGATTATCTTCCTCTTTGGCATCCACCTTCAACGTATCGACCAATGCCTTTAGCACATCTGCCAAGTCATCGTCTAGTACATCTGCCAACATGTTGGTAAGTTGATCGCGGGTGCTTGTGTTGTCTTGGATAGTACGAATGATCACCAGAACCTTTTCTAGGATGGCCTCATCCGTGTCATTCCAAATCAAAGTCATCACTTTGAAAATGTAGAAGTAACTCTTGACCATGTTCACCTCACTTTCTGACACGCCTTCGATAATACTACCTAGGGTGAGGTTAGGCATCATCTCCACTGCAAGGTTGATACCTTCGCCTTCGTTTGCTTGAATGCTACGCTGGACTGCCTCAAAATACTCGGGAGAGGATTTGTCAAAAATCTTGAAGTTTCGTTTCACGTGCTTGCGAAACTCTTCGTTGTACGTCTTAATATCTGTCAAGAAATTCAGATAAAAATTATTGAAGGCATAAACAACCTTTTTGTGGAACGACATTTGTTTGTGTTATCTCTATGTTTATTTTCACTATAACAAACGAAGCGATCAGTTGCGAATACCACACTTGCGGCATAGAAGTACTAATACTTGCAGATACTTCCACACGCTGTCTTTATCGGACACGTCCAATGTGCCCCACATATCCTTCAGCTTTGGTATGATGTCAAGATCAATTCCATCGACTGCGATATGTTCGTACGTCTGTGTCAAAAAGAATGCATCATCTTTGTTCAAGATGTTTTGCTCATATTCTGCAGTCACGTGCTTTGAAAACATTGTCGCTGGCATTTTCACGTCTAGGGTGCGTGCAAGATTGAGTCCGTTCTTCAACATCTTGATATCCTTGAACTCGGGGAAAGATGTGCTGAGGTCTTGGAGAAACTCTGCCAGTTTAGTATTGAAACATTCAAAGTATGTCAAATTGACTGCCATTGTTGTATATAGTTATTGATGTTATATTTATATGTCGTTCAAAAACACGCGTTCGCAACGTTCAATCAAGTACGTTGTTGCGACATCAAGATGGTCTTGATATCCTTATCGCGATCGCTCATGTACCTATCGATCAAATGCTCTTTGTCCGGTTTAGCACCGTCTCCACCATCATCTACACATTGTATGCGCTGCTCATTGCCAAAGGAAGCAAACTGAGTGCTGCTTGATGGAGCATTGTTGGTATGGCTGTCATCTAAAAAAGAGAAGCTATCGGAATAAGCGCTACTGACATGCTCTAAAGGAGCGTCATCACTCTCGAATCTTGAATCTATATAGCGCGTGATTGCATCGTCTATGACAACCTTTCCATCAGATCCTGTCAACAACGTAGGAACACTAGTGACGACGGCTGGTAGCCTATTTTTGTTCGTATCTACGCAAATGAAAACGAAGTTTGGGCGTGCGCCACGTTTGACAATATGATTGATGACCTCTTTACAGAAGGGACTGTAGTTGCTGTAGAACAAGATATCTTTGCCTAAATTCATTACTCTTGGAAACAAAAAAAATTTGAGTTGTGAAACCCAAATAAAGAAAACATACATACATTATATACAAATGGTTTTCAGCAACACCGTTGAAGACGCGACTTTCAACAAGCTATCGGTTGACATTGAGGATGTCGATGTTAGCTTCGTAAACGCCTTGCGTAGGATCACCATCTCCGAGGTACCAACCGCTGCATTCGACGAGCATATCACTTTCAACAAGAACACTGGATCCCTTCACAATGAGTTTCTCTCCCATAGGCTTTCACTCATTCCACTCCGCTTCACTTGGGATGAAATCGACAATTTTGTACCCACCAAGTACAATTTCAGTCTAAAAGTAAAAAATCAGACCGACGGAATGATCACCGTAACTACGAAAGATTTCATCATCAGTGATGATACTGGAAAGGTTTATCCACAGGAATTCCATCGCCGCATGTTCCCGGCGAATCCCGTCACGGGTGATCACATCCTCATTACAAAGTTGAAACCTAATCTGTTCGATAAGACCAAAGGTGATGAAATTGATATCGTAGCCATGGCGTCTATCAGCATCGGCAAAGTCAACGCTAAGTGGTCCCCCGTAAGCCAATGCAGTTATTGGAACATCGTAGATGACGAAGCAGCCGAGCAAGGCCTAGCCGATTATGTAAAAAAACACGAAGCGACTGGGATGTCAGCAGCCGAGCTTCAATCGCGTTTCAACACATTGGAGGTGTTCCGTTGTTACAAGAAAAACCAATACGACGAACCGTGTGCATTCCGCTTTGAGCTTCAAAGCGAGTGCCACTTAGACCCACGCTTTATCATCAAAAAGGCATTGTCTATCATGCAAGACAAGATCACAACCCTGAACACTAACATCATCGACAATAACCAAGAGGCAGTGGCAATCAGGCAAGAAAATGGCATGACTTTCTTGACCATCGAGAAGGAAGACCACACTCTAGGCAATCTTGTGCAAGCGCTCCTGTACAATCACTTCAAGCGTGAAAATGAGCAAGAGGATGCGAATGAACTCCTTTATATAGGGTACTATAAGCCGCACCCGCTAGAAGATAACGTTGTGCTAAAGCTACGCACGAAAAACAAAGACGCCATCAAGGTGGTCAGCAGCGGCCTAGCCGCCATCAGCACCTACATCAAAGATATTGCGGCGGAATGGCACTAGTTTACTGGATTTGGTGGATTTATTTTTCTCTATGTTCAATAAATAGGATGGACAATCCTGAAATTGACCAACAACTTATTTACAACGATGCAACTGGTGAAGAAATTCTCATGGAGTGTGGTGAGGAGTTAGAACCACTTGAGACCATCACCGAGTTCATCGACCACGATAATCCCATCCAGTTTAATGAAGACCAGATAGCATTTCAGCTGCTGAACTTGCTATCGCATAACGACGCAGATGTGCTCAAGCACAAAAGCACTTGGAATCGGCGTGTGCGCGAATTTAGCCAGGTGTTGAAAGACTCCAAAACTGAAGTACACAATACATTCCTTTACCCAGTCATCTGCGCTGATCGCATACTAGTAAAAGAGACATATGATGGTGCTGATGAAGATGTAGAGGAGCATACAAAACTAACGACGACCGACAACTTGCTTCAAGAAAGGACATACTTAGTCACTTCAAAAATGTCCGACGCTACCATAGTGCCAAAACTCATAAGGCTGGAGCGTATTTGGAGCGCTTCGACCGACTGCCGTTCACATGTTGTGACCGAGTACATGATCAATGAGGACACAGACGCTTTCATCCATACAGACACCATATTGACCAGAGTGAAACTGTTTAAAGGCGACGTAGTGCCTCTGTCAGGGTTTTTGTATTCCGCTCACGATGCTGCAAGCACGCCCATAATGGTCGATGTTCCTGAATACAAGCGGTTCTTACAGTCCATTGTTATTTCGAGCACGGTGACTGTAGTCAGCCATCAAACAGGAGATGAACAAATCGGTGAAGTTGTATCCATAGAAGGTTCAATCATAAGCATTCGCTTAGCAAACGATGAGATGGTGAGCATCGATAATTCTGCAATCGCAGCAAATGAGTACATGATTTATGACATCACGGATACATCGTCGCCAAAGTTCTCAAAATCTTGCATCAAGTCTCACAACATCTTATTCAATTTGGATGACATTCCTTTGCGAGCGAATATCGATGCCGTAGTGCCCAATCTAGCAGAGATACTACTCATCAATGCCGAGGTAATGAAGACGCTCAATAACCTCTGTGACATTCGTGCATTGATGTCATCTTATGGAATAGACTTTAGAAAGTCCTTGGACGCACATGCTTTGATCCAAGTTCGCAACATGATGCATGCCAACATGTCATCATTTACCGCAGACAAAACAGTTCCTATAAAGCGAAAGCACATGCGTCCATTTAAAAGTGCGGCTGAAATGCTGGACTTTGAACGGCATGCGGATCTCGTAGGGCGCTATGCCAAATACGCTTTCAAAAATATGTTCAATGATACCGAATACAACCGCATGTTGCACTTGTTCTCACAGGGAGATAGCGGTCTGATATACTCTACGGGACTCGTTGGAAAGGACTTGGACGCGGTTTATTCTCATGTAGACAAACACATTGACACGTACAAAAGTGAATTAGTAGAGGTGCGACGCATGCAAGAAGACATTAAAAAGAAGTCAAAGCACATGGAATGCTTAACATTCAACCCCGAAATTTCCAAGATATACTCCAACTTGGGTGATCTGGAGGCAGACAACTTCAAGGTCATTCAAGGCATTAAGGAAGGTGATTACGCTAAAGTCAACAATACGTTGTACAAACGGATTGCGACGCCCGACGGTGCTCAACTTTGGACGAAACATCGCTTGTTGAACGAACAACTTTGTAGCGATGACTCGAACATGCCACCATCGGGCTCCAAGTGCTCGTATGATGACGCAGCAAAGGTGTGTGCTGCTAAAGAGTATCTAGTAGCGAAGAACAAACTCGAGCAGTTGGTGCAACGAGAGGCTGTATTGAACAAACTTCTAGAACTCCACGAGCACTATGGAACTCTCAAGATCGAACAACATCAAGTCTTGCAGTCGCTCATCGCTGATCTTGCTATCGATTATAAAAAGAGGTACAATACAGAAATTCGATATGAAGATGTTGTGGACTACTCACAATATTCGGGACAGGCTGGTGCTGATGACGAAAACCGGTTTGCTAATGCGGAAGTTGGAGAGGGCATCAAATACGCAGCTTTGCCGGCTGAAAACAAACGGTTCAAAAAAGCAGCTGTTACTAGCTTGGTAGATACATTAGTCATCCACTTTGGCATATACCTAGATGACGATTCTATAGACTACATCAAGAAAAACAACGATTTTTATAACAATGAAGTGAAACTCAACGCCGTCATCAACAAAGCCAAGCGCGACCTTGACGAGCAAGCAAAGCTGGCTATTGCTAAGGCTTTAGCGAACAACAAGAATGCGGATAGGATAAAAATTGCTGCGAAAGTGCATGAGGGCAGGGACGCAAAACTAAAGCACAACACAGACATCTTGCGAAAAGGATTCAAAAAAGACTCTATTCTAATGATATGTGCATTGTTTGTGCTCAAAGTACAACTTCAACTACCAAATGTAAAGGTTAACAAAGGTTACGCCTCTTGTAACAAATCATTTGGGCTAGAAGGATTCCCACTCAACGACTCACCCAAATCCTTGGTGAACTATGTTGCTTGCATCGTAAAAGCTCTGAGCACTCCAAATGATGAAACATTCGAGATGCTTCACGCGATGCCACTATCCGAAATTGTCAACGAAATTCAAAAACATATCAAAAAACTGCTCCATGATAAACAAGACGGTGTCGAAGGTCTAAATGCGGTCAGAGAGTTATTGAAGAATGCCAACATACACAGAACTCATGTTGATGTCGATGAATATGGAGAATGGGAAAACTACCGTCCCGTTTTGTCTAAGAGTATGCACAAGAGTAAGAGCACTTTAGTAGAATACATAGATTTGATGTATCAAATTGCACATGCTAGATTAAAAGCTTTCGATCGCTTGGAGCCAGGCTACTCTTTCATGTCGGCATATTCATCGAATGCCAAATTTCAGGGTGATCACAAGAAATTGAAACATACCACCATTATACATCCCCTTGGCCATGGATATTACGATAAACAAGGTATTCATGAGCGTGCGGACCTATTTTCACAAAAACCCATCGAACTTGGAAGGGCTGGAGAAAGGTCATTGGCAGTTAAACACCATGGCGTGCAGGCAACTAACGTGATGGAAACCACACTGAAGGTTGCCATGGAATCATTGAACGATGACACGTACTGGAATCTTTTCCCAGATCAAGTGGAGCAACAAATGGAAGTCTTGTTGTCCAAGTTTTCTTTTAACAAAGACGTCATCTCACAAATGTTGAGCATCATGTTCAGCGTGGCCGATAACAATGCAGTCAAGGTTAGAAACGCATATCGCATGTTCTTGTTTAGTGATGTAAGGACTATCCTAGGGAAGCTCGCCTATAACTGGGCTCCTGACACAAAGTGGATCAGGGGGTTGCCACAGATAGACGGCAAGAAGAATGAGCACGAACGTGTCAATGACGTAGTATCCTTACATGGTAAGATGTCCGACGTCGCGCTCGCTTTGAACGGGCATCCTGACCTTAAGCAAGCAATAAGCAAAGTCTTGCGTGAGCTCTCGGATGACGTGCTCAACACACCGTACAAGTATTACATTCAAGGCGGCGATGAAGAATCGATTAAGAAACAGATTTACATATATGATTACGTCTTGGTTCATGTGCTATACAAACTCGTCAAGTTGTTAGGGACTGATGATGCCGATGATCTGTACAACATTAGCTCGATCGTTCATATTGACCAGGTTGAAGATCAACCGACCGTAGCTAAAATGAACGTGATGTTTGATGTATTGACGGTGATTATGGAAAAGTTTGTTTCCAAGATGAAGCATAACACATTTAATGCAGCTGATCTCACTCGAAAACATGAAGAATTGCGTGAGTTGCGCAAAACGGACATCATTCGACGTTTGGAAACACTTTCAGATGAACAAAAACAAAAAGCATTGGAGTTGCAAAAGCTTGGACTGATCAAGTGGACGGATATTCCTTATGATGAAGAAGGCAACGATAAAAATGAGGACAAAATGCCTAAACTCAATGAAGCAGAGGTAATTGACAATAACTTGAGGGAACAAGGTGAGAATGAGCAGATGGACTTTAAAGGGTACGACCGAGATGACGATTACGCTAAGGGCTTGGATGATCCCGATGATGATGACGACGAACTGATCCCACAAGATATGAACTGAACGGATGCTTTAGCATGACGCATCTAGATTATATTCTTGCTTGAGTTTATCGGCGCGGTCGCACAGGTACTTGGCTGCATCTTGTTGGGTCATTTTGGGACATTCGGCTTGTTTCCATGCTTGTTGAGCATGTGCGTTTATAGGAGACGCCCCTTGTATTTCATCCCTCTTGTACACGACTATATCACCTTGTGGCACAAACCCCAAGATGTTTGCATCTACGATAGTGAAATCACCAGTGGTGATATTTTGATGTAGCATCAAGCGCACACGCTTTCCATGTGACTTGCCCGCTTTGTACAAAGTCGTCGACCATCCGTATTCCACGGATTTTCCGTCTTGATGAACTTCTTTGGTATCTAAAACACTATCGTAACAATGGTAGTCTTTCGGGAGTAATCCTTCAACCATTAACGGAATGTTTGTGGGCTCTTGTTCGGGGACTATCTTCTTCCCTATTAAAGGTCCAACAATTGTCGTCGCTGCTTGGCCATTAGACATCTCGTAGTGATAAACTTGCTTCTCAGTACACTTGTTGTCGTGTTCGCCGATCAAATAGTCGCTGCTGAATTGTTCTACGGTCTTTGGCAGACGCTCATACTCGTCCAAAGAAAAAGCATAATCGGGCGACTTTTGAGTGTCACAACAACTTGGGTTTTCAACAGGACAACCGTGACAAAACGGTTCGCCTTCAAAGAAGCGGAAAGCGACTTGTTTCACTCCAAGTGGTAGCTCGCAATACCCATTATTACACCCTCCTCTGTAATTTTTGTAGTTTGTGTTCTTTTGATAAAATGGACATTCAGTATCGCGGACGCATGGTTTGTCCCACACGTCCGCTTTCCCCCCACCTCGCTTAGGGTTTCCAGTTGTGTCACGAGTACTCTCACACAACTCTTTTATCTTGATGTTGCGATCCGTGAAACATATGTATCGAGGGTCCAAGGGATCGTGCACTAGAACAGGATCAATCCTTTTGAGCATGGCGTTGCCTTTTGCATCTTGTTTGTCAACACGGTAGTTACCATTATGGTCTGACCTGAGCTGCTGGGTAAGGAGTAACGTATCGCCTATTTTCAAAGGGGTGTTGTTGACTGTATGTCCATCCATCACCATCGTATCATCTGTAGTATGAAAGCCCGGTACTCTGTTTTGAACATCGCCGAAATCTATATACTGTTCCAACACTGCACTCTGATTGTGAGCTGTTTTTTTTAGTGCGTTGTCATTCATGCGTCTATAAATAGCCTGTGTACGTGGATGAACATCAAGCGTCTGGCCTACATAGTTCACATACTCAAAGTTCTGCTTGAAAGTGTGTATGATTACATCCCACAAGTAATTGAGCTTATGGGCCTTTGTACAATAGATCACGTTCCTTAAAGCAATTGTCGTTCGAACCGTGCCGGACCTATCTAAGTACTTTGAGAATATGTTCCCAAAGTTGTAGTTCTTTTGAATACCATATGGCAGTAAAAACCGTAGTAGGTTGGAGTCTGCATCATCAAATGAGTATAGCGATAAAGGAACATCCTTGAAAGCGTTCATGAAGTCAGGGGATTTATGATTTGCGACCAAGCACACCGATGTTATTGCACTGCTTGGACTTTCCATCATGTTTGCTGCTTGTTGGTAGGATTCTAAACGAACAAACTGCGAATCCTTGAAGTCTATTCCATAACAATGGCCTATTTTGCGGGTGACGAGAACGTCTTTATCAGAGAAGTACCCAATTTTATTGGATTGGTTAGCAAGATATGTAAAACGACGATCGTTTCCACTGTTGACCTTACGCAAAAAGCAAACATGCTTTTCATCATCAGTCACCGCGATGATGCGCACACCTTTTGCATTAGCTGCTCCCAATATATCATCATAGACCAATGCGTCTTTGCCCTTGTTGATGATGATTTTTCCATGTGATTGGGTTGCACATTCTTCCAAACCACTATCATAATCAAATCGAGAAATGTATGTGACGGATTGTTGAACGGCATCTTCAACGAGTGTGACTCCAAAGGCCTCCATGGGGTGATGTCTCATAACCCAATACAATACCGCAGTGACAGCAATCACAACAACGAACAGCCACGCTGTGCGAAACATTATTTTATTGTCATATATTAAATCGCAAAAATGAAATTTGTGAATACTCGTGTGATATACAGTTTTGTGTTTTACATTTTAGCTGTGTTGTTGCTGGTAATATCTAAACCTGCTGTCATGTTCAACCATGATGGTTCCATTCGCCCCTTTGGGGTGGGTGCGGGTGAGAACAAGACCGTATTCAGTTTCGGTGTCTACGTACTAGTATTGGCCATCATGAGTTTTTACCTGTTTTCCATAATTGACATGGTATTCCATCACTGATATGCATTTGAGTTTAGAGTTATTGATAAAAACCAAAATAAAATGTTTTTCTCGTGTTACAGTATTACAGTTTAGGTATGTCAAAACTCAGCAATATGATTATGGCATTGGAATCGCCAGAATACAAGGAGTACATACAAATACTTTCCAGGAATATCCCGGATTTACAAAACAACTTCAAGTACCAAGATAAGGAAGTACTATTAGAGTTCACGACGAATGGGATAAAAAAGGCCGTGGTATTTGGAAAATATTTAGACGTAAATGCAATGAGTGCTGCTGTGATGGATAAGCGTTGGAAGGTGACGACTCGATTGAACTTCTTGAAAACCAAATTGATCTACTCAGACAGCAGCTCAGCAGCCAGCGAATATGATACTCTTCGTCTTGAGTTGCAAGCACTCGATGAAGAACTTAGCGTCCTTGAGTCGTACAAAAGGACGATCAACAACCCTTCGCATCGTGCCATCGATGTCGCACGCGAAGCAAAGCAACATATCCGGCGTGAGCTGGCAAGCGGCGATGACATGAACACAAGTGCATACTTGGCAAGGGTCAAACGCATGAAAGAGTTGGATGCGATGATTACTGAGCACGCAGATAAACCCATTCATATGGTATTGAGCAAACAGCCTCGCATTGTGGATATGAAGAATGATGAACAGGAAAAGAAAAAAGCGGCTCCAAAAAAGAAAGCCGAGCCGAAGCGTCCGCGTAAGCCTAAACAGCAGGGAGGCAACGGAGGTGTCGACGCTGAAAAAGTGAAGTCTTTGTTCAAGCTAAAGTTCAAAAATTTTTCCAGGTTTGCCCAAGACATTTAAAAAATTGAAACGCCTATCAAAATTCAACCATCATCAATTAAGTCAATTATCTATATCATTTCAACTCTCAAAATGAACACAATGAACAACATCTTCGCAACATCTTCTTACGAGTCTTCTTTCGAGTGGAACCATGACGAGCGCAATACCAAGGACTATCTCCGGGCCGTGGAGAAGGACGATTTTGACCTGGGAAGAATGTGTCGCGAACTGGTCATTGAATCCCAAACATTGCAGCATTGGTCCGATGATGAGGACGAAGATGACGAGGATGACATGTGGTATGATATGGAGTATGTTGAGGATGCCACAGTTGTGGCAAAAGACAACCACACCATAGATGCGTTCAACGACCCGTATTACTGCACATTTGTGAGCCGCACTAACTCAATTGATAGCAATGCGTATGATTCTGGATATGGGGGAAGCGCGACAACGTGCTCCGACAGCGAGTCGGATGAGGAATACACCAGCAAGCAACAGAAAAGCAAGTTCATGTACACTTAATCGCCGCAAAACAAGCGTCAAACAAAAACAATTGCCAAAAAACAATATGATGATATAGTAGTAATGCTCAATAAAATAAATCCATTGTATTTCTGCCTATCGTTTGCGATAGGTATTTTGTTAGTTTACATCACAACGCCTCCACCCGACATTGTGTTGAAGTTTCCATCGCCATATAACGCTGGCAAGGTCAAGTATATAGACAAAGCGCAAAACTGTTACAAGTACCGCGCTGAGCACGTAGAGTGCTCGAAAAACTTCTCAAAAGTAAAGCCACAACCTATCTTAGAAGATTTTCAACGTGAGATGTACAAAAGCAATCTCGCAAAAACCTAAACATAGTGTAAAAGTAGGATGGAATTTACGAAGTTTTTACAAAGCAAGGAAGGTCAAGTTATTATATCAATAGTACTTGGCTTAGGACTGGCAACCATGTTTAGAAAGGCATGCACAGGCAAGAGCTGCATCGTCATCAAAGGCCCAAAGATTGAAGAAGCCCAAGGCTTTCAGTATCGCATAAATGACGAGTGCTACAAGTATACATCTTATGTCGTAGATTGTGACGAGAAAGCATCCACAGAATAAGTTTGATTGTTCTATTTTTTGTGTGATAGAAGTAATAAAATGAGCAAATCTACTCCTATCTCTCAGCTGCCCCCTCAGCACAGTCCTAGCAGTATGACTGATATCTTGTTGGATGACGATGCAACTGTTCAGGAAGTTTTGAACCAAATTGCCCAGACGCAAAACGATGTGCCAAAAATGATGCCTCAACAACAAGCCCCTGCTGCCCAGTTAAATTCCATGACTCCTCAGCAACAACAAATGCTGTACGCCTCTAACGCCCCAACACAAGACTTTAGCGCTCCTCCTCAAATGCCCCCTTATGTTATGTACAACAACCATGTTGCCAACACTCCGAAGAACTTTTTTGACTTTGACTTAAAGACCGTAGGTATGATCATAGCCATAACGATATTCGTACAGGTGTTCCCTATCGAACAATTCGTGAACAAGTACGTATCCATCGAAGGATTGCCTTACTCCACCATCATCGTCAAAGCGGTCTTAGCAGGAGCAGTCTTCGTTCTAATAACAAAATACTTGCTATAGAGCAAAAAAATTGAAAACACCCCTTCATTTTTAGTTTAACACACAGAGAATCACAGTGACCATAAAAACATGTCTCAGTCGTTTTTTGTTGGGAGGGACGATATTCCAGCCAAACACACTAATGAAAAGCAACGCTACTTCTTGAATAGGGCCGCACGGATGGCGATGAAGTCGACGATGACACACAAACATGGAGCAGTTATAGTTCGCGGAGATGAGATCATCGCCGAAGGCTTCAATCATCATTATGTACATATGTACCATCGTTTTTCAATCCATGCAGAAGCAGACGCTATCTACAAGGTTAAGAGACACCCTAACCTGCCTGATTGTGAGCTCTACGTTGTGCGCATTGGTCCTCAATGTTTGAAGTACTCAAAGCCGTGTGCAGACTGCCGCAAGTGCATAGAGAAGCATGGAATCAAGAAGACTTATTACTCAACCAATGACGCTTGGAAAAATGAATAAAATGGTTAAAAAAATGGAAAGCAAATGGTTGCATGCAAAATCGACATGATTTATCTGTTTGTATACTGCTGTCAATGTTGATGTTGGGGTGTTGTTGAAAACCCAGTGTTGGAAAATTTCTACTTTTTTGGTAAATTTTGCATTTCATGTAAACCCTGCATTTTGAGTTAAAGGTACCCCATATACCATTTGCCGGAAGATATACCATTTGCCGGAACCTTTCAACAGGACCTTCCGGCAAATGGTATATCTTCCGGCAAATGGTATATGGGGTACCTTTAACTTTTTTTGGGGCCAACATGTGGTTTTCGTTTTTTAGCGTTTATGCAGTATTTTTCTTGAGTTGTAATTTCAGAAGTACATCTAGAGTCTTATGAATGTATACAGTATTCAGTGTACAGAAATCCCGATATTACAAAAGTACAAATATAATTTCAAGTTTCTATGTAGATTACAAAATTAGGGGTTTTAGTAAAAATTATACCAACGTGATAAATGGACATAAATAGGATAAACCAATGTAAATGGACATAAATATATAGGTTAGTAGTATGCATATGGATTACACGTGCCCAAGGTGTCATTATGCTACTTGTAAGAGACACCACTACTTGGAACATCTACGTAGGAAGGTTGTTTGCGACCCAGTATACTCAAATATAGACGTGAGTAAAGTGGTATCACATCTAGAAGATGAGTACACGAGCAAGCCACATGCTTGCCGAGAGTGCGGAAAACGGTTTTCCTACAAATCTGGATTGTACAGGCATATTGGTACCCATAAGCAAGCTGCGCCAGAAGCACATACTTCCGTCACGGTAAATGGGAACAACAACGTGACGAATACTACAGTCAATCACAACGTAACAAACAATTACAATTTGAGCCAAAATGTAACCATCAATGTACATCCTATGGGTCAAGAGGACATCAGCCATGTTCTCGAAGACACTGATTTTCTGACTAAATGTTTGAGAAACGTCTTGTTAGATGGTATTCCAAACTTGGTTGAAAAAATATACATGGACCCTGAAACGCCAGAGAACCACAATGTACAATTGAAACGCATAAAAAAACCAGGCTCGATGTTGGTGTTGGTAAAGACGCAAGGCAGCGATGCGCCTGAATGGGTAGAGAAACCTCTCAACACAACACTCGACGAGATGATTGAGAAGGGGTCGGGTATCTTGATCAAACACAACAATCACATCTATCATATCTCACACGATGAACAGCTCTGGGATGACAGGAGCATGAACTTGTCAAAGGTGCGGAACAAGAAACGCGGTGTATATGGCAACATACGAGATGGTGTGTTGTGCAAAGTAAAAAACAATCGTAATCAAGCACTATCTAACGCCACCTGAATGTATCAAAAACAATGTCACATATTATATACGGTCTAATAACCACATTTTGTCATTACTAGGGATGCAATTCAGTGCTCTAGTCACTTGATTGCGTGTGTCGCTGCCACCGTTCTCCAAGCACTGTCCCGTCGCTGCATTCTGCAACGTAGTCTTGTTTTGTGCATCGAGCGTCTCCCAATTGACGATCCATCGTTTATTGGTTTTCCCATCGCATGGATATACGCCTATGTAGCCATTTCGTGTTTTATCTCCGCCTGTTTCAAGGCATTTACCATCACCCGACTTTATAGTTTGATCCAATGGATTGTATGTCCAGTTTTGGTACCCATTGGGAGCGCAATCGTGTGTACCGGCATCTTGTGATTCTAAACATCGATTGGTTTGAACGTTGTGCAACTTGATCGCAAACGGCTTTGTTTTGTCTTGGCATTTCTTTAGGTCGGCGTTCAAGGTGTTTACGTTGGACTTGAGCGTATCTATAGTACCATTAAGACCTGTGATAGAAGTGTTGAGGCCCGCAACAGATGTCGCACACTCTTGTTGACGAGCATTTAATTTGCTATCATAACTCGCCGCTTGATTCTTGAGCAACGCCTCATCTGAACTCTTGAGGGAATTGTATTTGTTCGTCCATGTATCCGTAGTTTCAGCCAACCTTTGTTCGTATCGTTTTGTGTTCAATGCATTGATGCTTTTCCAGTTCTCTACCTCGGCATTGAGCTTCTTTATGGCAGGGTCATTGGCGTCGATAAATCTCACGTAGTCTTTGACTTTGGCTGCTTCGGCAGACTCTTTGAACTGTACGGTGCATGCTTGTTGTGGCAGAGTTTTAGAAACATATGGATCTATGACCTGGTTGGTGTAAATGTCTTCAATAATGCTTTCGTATTTTGGATCGTATATATTGGGATTTGATTTATCGCATAAACCGCCGATCAAACTGTCGTCTTGTTTGATGTAACATGCGGTTGGGTCATTTGGTTGGGTGACCAATCTATAATTACGAATGACATCAAAGTCATTGTTGTTCACTCCAGACTGTTTTGCAAACTGGCAATGGCGATTCTCCCAGTCTAAAAATGTTTGTTCAGGTGATTCTGCCATTATGCTATCGAAAGGCTCGGCATGCGTCCTCATACGGGTTGCGAAGACAGCTACCAACAACACGAATAGCAAAATTATAATGAACGCAATGTTGTTCATGATTACATTTAATATAGAAATTATGTTGTGGCTCATTATTTTTGGTATGGCAATCTGTAATGTTTGGCACACGTTTCACCATATCCCATTCTGATCGATGGATCCGTGGTCAGTTTGCGGTGACAAAAGCAACATCTTCCTGTCAGCTTCCCATATTCTGCTGCATATTTCTCTGGATCCACTTCGAGCTCCCGCAAAATATCCATGATTTCTTTCGTTAGATCTTTGCCAGCTACAACATATCCTCGATCATCTATCCGCCCATAATACTTATCACCTAGTCCAGTCATGTAGATCTGTCTGGGGTACCTGTTGTGGTCTTTTGCCAGTAATGTTATTCTTAGCTCCAAATTCCTTTTTACAAATGTTATTGTTGGTGCCGTTAGCTTTTCACCGGCTTTATGTAATAGTGCTCGGATATTTGGCACGGCTAGTCTCTCTACTGGTTCTTGCGTTTCGTTATCTACGACTATCTTGTGCACCCACGCAATTTGAGTCTTTGTTAGGTTCTCTAGCCCTTTTTTAACCAAATCTTGAGCGAGTTTTGAAAACACCTTGCGTTTTGCTACCAAGTCGCTCAATATCTTGAAAGCTTCATTGTGCGTACGCTTACTCTCAAACGTAATTGTTTGCCCTTTAATTGTCACCGTGTATCGATTCTTCGGTGACGCACTTTTTTGTTTTGGTTGTCTTGCTTCTTCATCAAGCACCAGTTTGTGCACCCACGCCATTTGAGTCTTTGTCAGGTTTTCTAGTCCTTTCTCTACCAAACTTTTAGCAAATTTTGAAAATACCTTGCGTGTCGCTACAAGGCCACTCAAAATATTGAAAGCTTCTTTGTGTGTATGTTTACTCTCAAACGTAATTGTTTGCCCTTTGATTGTCACTGTGTATCGACTCGTCGGTGACGCACTCTTTTGTTTAGGTGACGCACTCTTTTGTTTTGGTTGTCTTGCTTCTGCATCAAGAACCAGTTTGTGCACCCACGCCCACTGCTTCGTGGAGAATGGTGGCCCTTTGGTCACCAAATCTTTTGCGAAGCTTGTTTTTTGTTGCCCTGACGAAACCAATTCAATTAACTTGTTGAACGCATATGTGTTCTCGTAGTGACTTTCAAACGTAATGTCCTTTCCATTCACTTTGACTGTGAATATCTGCACCTTAGGTGACTTTTCTCTTAATGGCACCTCTTGTTTATTTTGTATGCAACGACCAGTCTTAGGATTACGCACCTTCCCCTCCGGACACTGTTTTTCAACTTTTTGGTTAATGCATCGTCCTGTTTTGGGATTGATTACCTTGCCTTCTGGGCATTCTTTTGGTGGCATGATTATTTTATTATTCTTGACATTTTTTCTACGCCTCCACATCAAAATTATCTAGCATTTTTACCCTGAACTCTTGTATGGTAAGGTGTTGTGGTGTGAAAAAATGCACATCCCATTCTTGTAATTTCGTCTGTATATTACATCGTGTGTTGATCAACGTCACCAATGGCATAGTTAACACATGGGCTATGTGGCGAGGTATGAAAAGTGGTACGTGGTCTTGTTCGTATTCTGGCCCTAATACTTCTTTCATGTATGTGGCTATCGTTGGATTGCTACACACTATCAAAGCATTGATTCCTTTTTTAGAAGAGTCGTAGATAGGCATCGTATGGTACAAGGTTTTGTTACCATTGCCTTTGCATCGCTTATACATAGTGACATGGTGAGTGTAAACATTGCCAGGCGCAAGTTTGTAATTGACTTTATCTATACGAAACATTATACTAGGGTCACACAAAACTCTCTTCGGGGTTGGCATCAAACAACGCTGCGATGTCGCTTTTTGACAATCCAGTCTTCTGGATATTGTCACTCATGCGCTCCAACATGCTCTCATCATCCATCGCATCGGCAATAAGTTTCAGTTTGGTCTCTTGTATTTTTATGCAGCGCTCTTCTATCGTGTCTTTCATCATCAAGCGCATACATGTCACGGGCCGATCTTGGCCTTTGCGATGAGCGCGCCCAATGGCCTGTAGCTCAAGGCAAGGGTTCCATTGTGGCGATGTGATGTACACGCGGTTGGCGCTCTGCAAATTGAGACCAGTCGAACCACACGCTATTTGAAGGATGAGCACGGGAATCGAACTGTGTTTGAAGTTGTACAACACCGTAGCCTTGTTGTCTCTAGATAAGTTGCCGTCGAATATCAGCGCCGAGATGTCGCGTTTCCTCAGGTCGCTCTGGATGAGGCGCATCTCAGTCGTCCAGTTGCAAAAGACCAAACACTTGTTAGGGGTTCCCGATGTGTTAGGAACGCCAAGGTACGTAGAGATATCGTTGCAAAGATACTCGATTTTGCTGCTTGTGGTACATTCGTCATCATCTGCTGTCGCACGTTTCCTTTTAGCGCACTTCTGGGTCTTGCGCGCCATACCCTCGTAGAAGAGGATTGGACTTGTGCATACTTGGCGACAGCGCATGATGCCCTCGATGGCAGTGTTGTGTTGCTGAGCCCCGGCGCTACCCACTTTTTCTTGGAAGTGGCGCTCAACGTCATCGTACAACTTCTTCTCTGCGGGATTGGTGAACGGTAGCTTTACAACCTGTGTAGTCAGCTTGGGAAGCGCAAGGCGTGGGTTGATGTCGCTGACCTTCTGTTGCGTGCGCCGCAGGATGTATGTGTCGTAAGACTTTTGGATGTCGGTCTCGTCGATGTTGGCACCGATCCACCCCAACAGTGCTTTGATATCTTTCTTGGAATTTTGAATAGGCGTGCCGCTGAGGATCCAACGGTGTGTTGCTTGAAGCCGAGAGATCTCTTTGTGGACGGTCGTCGAAGGATTCCGGATAGTATGACCTTCATCGAGGATGATGCGTCCCCATTTACGATTGAGAAGGCACGATGGTGTTTTGCTACGACCATTGTTGAAGGTGCTGTATCCGGTCAACACAACGTCGGCGTCGGTGGGGAGCATGCCGGAGAAAGAAGAGTTCACGATGATGGGACGCATTCCACCAAACTCGATGAGAGCATCGCGCCACTGCGGCAAGGTACCGACCATGACAACGATGAGCGTTGGCATGGGGTTGGCCGCCATCAACCCGATAGCTTGCATCGTCTTTCCGAGACCCATATCATCAGCAAGGATGCCACCGCAGGGGTCGGCGGCTTCAAGTTCACGGTGCACGAGCCATCGTACGCCCTATGAAGATGGGTGGGCAAAAGGTTAAGAACAAAGTGTGACGAGATTGTGACGAGATGCTTTAATGCGTTTAATGCGTCCGCAAGCAAGCTCAAGCGCTCACCTCGTGTTGGTAGTGACCTTCGAGACGGCCCTTGAGTGCGCCGGACATGCACTCCAACGCGGCCTTGATCTTTGTCGTGTGCATGGTTGTCATCGTGAGTGGTGTTGTGATATGAATCTCGCGCAAGTCATTTTATACCTTCATTGTTTGTGTCTGGGCCTAATCGTTTGGGTCGCGCCTAATCCGCCTAATCGCCTAATGCGCCTAATCTTTGAAACCAAGCGAAGCTTTTGTTTATAAACCACAACATCTACCACACTTCATACCATTCAACATGAACAAGCTCAGTTGTGCGGAGTGCCGCAGCGATCGCATCGTGGAGTGTTGGAGCGCTGGCGATATGGTTTGTTCCGATTGTGGATTAGTCCAATACGGTGGCATCCTAGATGATAGGTCAGTAGATTATGGATACCAAGACGTCCAATATTTTGATGACAACGTTGGATCTACATCTGCGATAGGAGATGCCCGCGATTGCAAGGGCTTCGACGTTCGCAAGTTACTCAAATACCAAAATCAATGTGGTCGTAAAACAGATACAGGGGCAAACGCGTTCAGGCAAGAACTCTCCAAGATGGGATTGGACGACACGATCGTCGCTACAACGGCAATCGACTTATTCACGCGCGCTATCGAAGATATAGGCAGCAAGCATATCAAGACGGTCGTCATGGCGGTGAGTTTATATTACTCTTGCAAGCTTCACCGAAATGCCACGACGTTAGCGGAGATATGCGATGCACTGGCCGTCTCTGAGAAGCGTTTTTGGCAACATACAACCTCCGTGTTAGAGTCGTGGAAGACGCTACCAAACTTCAAACATATTATGGTTGCTTCATCACAAGAGGACATTCTTGTTAGGATGATTTATAGCGTACCGGGCATTCCACAAGAACATATGTGGGAAGTTGTGAAGGTCGCTCGTAATCTGCAGGCACGCGTGGCGGATTCGTCTCTGCAAACTTTGAAAGCAAGCAAGTTAAATTGCAC
>Ga0214163_1000443_pt1 | contig 19342 bp, 34 predicted proteins | sample LakMenepilimnion_2_FD_153001 | JGI IMG/M metagenome (GOLD analysis project Ga0214163, IMG submission 153001) | Freshwater microbial communities from Lake Mendota, WI - Practice 15JUN2010 epilimnion v4 | ecosystem: Environmental > Aquatic > Freshwater > Lake > Epilimnion/Euphotic zone | place... | reverse complement strand
CATCCTTTTTAAACGCACTCGAAAACGAGTTTAACCAAACCATCACCGCTAACGGTGCAAAGGCATACAAATCCACCGAGTCTAAGTGCCTGGACCTTTTTGGAAAGATTGCAGCTTGCCGTGACAACATCAGCGAAGCAACTCGACTGTTCAACCTTGCCTACGCAGACGCCCCTGAGACCGCAACTCGAATCTTGTTTTGGGCACGCGACATTCGTGGGGGCCAGGGAGAGCGAAAGATCTTTCGAGAAGTTTTTAAAGAACTCGTCCGCAATGACGCTGCAATTGGTGCCAGGCTAGTTAGCCTGATTCCACAGTACGGTCGCTGGGATGATGTGGTAGCCCTCGACGGTACCTTAGTTTGGGGCACCGCACTCGAAGCAATTAAGGCACAACTGAACGCCGACCTAAATACGGAAGTTGGAAAGTCAGTGTCACTTCTGGCAAAGTGGCTGCCTTCCATTAACGCTTCCAGCCAGGACTCTAAGAGGATTGGCCGAAAAATTGCCGAAGCAATGGGTTGGACCGAGAGGCAGTACCGCAAAGCCCTGACTGCCCTCAGGTCACAAGTCAAGATTGTTGAGCAGCCAATGTGTGCCCGTGAGTGGGAAAGCATTGACTATAGCAAGTTGCCTTCTCGGGCAGGCTTCATGTATCGTAAAGCTTTCGCCAAGCGCGACGGCGACCGCTACCAATCCTACCTTGACTCGGTAGAGAAAGGTGAGGCAAAAATCAATGCCGGTACGATCTACCCTTACGAGATCGTGCACAAGTACCTTTACGGGGGTGAGAGGAGCGATCAGACTCTAAACTTAATGTGGGAGGCTCTACCCAACTACATGGAAGGAGAGCAGCTGAACGGCCTGGTAATTGCCGACGTCTCAGGATCAATGGGAAATAACGGCGGCATGCCCATGGCGGTTTCAATCTCGCTGGCGATGTACATCGCTGAGCGTAACACTGGAATCTGGAAAGACAGGTTCCTCACATTCTCTGCAACTCCCGAGCTGCAAACGGTCACAGGTTCTACAATTGCTCAACGCATCAGGAACCTTTCCAACGCATCCTGGGGAATGAATACGGACCTGCAGGCAGTCTTCAATCTTGTGTTGGCTACCGCAACGAGGAACCATATTCCTGAAGGGGAAATGCCTCGCAAGCTTATCATTGTCTCAGACATGCAGTTTGACTCCTGCTGCAGAAACAACTCGGTAACAAACTTTGAGGCGGTGCGAATCAAGTATGCTCAAGCAGGGTATTCCTTGCCGGAACTTGTCTTCTGGAATGTTAGCTCTAGCGGCAACGTACCTATGAAAATGCATGATACGGGAACTTGCCTGGTCTCCGGATGCAGCCCTTCAATCCTGAAAGCTGTGCTTACTGGCGGGGTAATTACGCCTGTAGGGGTTATGCGTGACGCTGTTTACACTGAAAGGTACGACGCTGTCGGTGCCGTATTTGCTGAAGGAGCATGATCTGGATCAAATTGCCGGGTGCCCTCTGCATCGTTCTGCAAACCGTTTTCATAACTCTGAAGGTAACAGGTCAGGTTTCCTGGCCCTGGCTCACAGTGCTTTCACCAACCCTTGTGCCAATCTTTCTACTTGGGTTGGGAGCCCTTTGGATGATTCTTCAACTACTTTCGCATGAGAAATAACTAATGTTTGAGAATCTCGCAGTTTCGTTAATGACAGCCCAGGGTCTCCTCCTCGGGTTGAAATTAACGGGGCAAATAACCTGGCCATGGCTCTCAGTGTTTAGCCCAATCGTAATCTTAGGCTCTGTGTCCATTTTGTCACTCATTCTGCTTCTGCTACTGTCGAATTTGTATGCAAGGTCAACCAAGTGAATCGCATAGCGAGTGGGCTCCCTTTTCCTCTTCTTTGCGGGAGGAGTACGACAGTCTTGTAGAAAACTTACGAAGTCGTGGCCTAGACAATGTTATTTCTTGGGAGAACTTTCTAAGAGACTTCACACCCTTAGTTGGACACGAAATACCAACCGAGTACCGCCATTACGACGTAAGAGTGTCGGAAGATGGTGAAGTTATCGAGTTGTACAAGGGGACTCGACGAGTAACAAATTTGAGCCAGGGCGGTTAACCGCCCCTAGCGGTTCGGTTTTCACCCTTTCCTTCGCTCAGTAAAACCGCTATAGTTCACGTATGGAAAACACCCCCCAGAACACAGCATCTTCTCGGGGATGCCTCCTTTCTCCGTTAGCCCTAAAGCAATGTGGAAGTTTAACAAACCCCTGAGTCAATTGCGCTCTTTTCGTGACAGTTTACTGAGGGACGACCAACACACCTACGCCGCAAGGCTTGGAGAAATTGTGGAGTCCCTCGAAGAGTGGTATGGAGGTGCCATGGAGTCGAACGAAGAGGTAGAGGGCTTTGAGGAGTTAAGCAAAGTGTACAGAGAGGCAAACTCAATCTACGAGTCTAAGCTCTCCGATGAAGCCAAGTATGACCTTATTTTCTCCAAGAAGATATCGCAAAAAGTCCCCTTCTCGTGGTACGACCCTGACACATCTTACGAGGAGGACGTAAGGTGCTTTATGAACGCCTTTCGAGAGTATATGGGTGGTGCCCCGCGATAGGCCCCGAGTGAGGGTCTCTGCTTGAGTCCGTTTACCCTTAGCACTCTCAACCTATGATACGGATGTGGAGCTCAAGGTTCCACTCCTTGCCCCCCTTAACCTACACCCAGCAAAGCGGTGCGAAAAACCGAAGAGTAGCCAAGTGGTTAGGCAGCGGTAATGCAAAAAGATTACCTAGCTTAGGTAATTCAGCAACTACCCAATACGCAAAAGGAACCGCCATACGCAAGTTCGAATCTTGCCTCTTCGACTTTGCCTTCGGCAAACATAGATAGTTCAGCGATTTACCCCAACTCTCTTGGGAAAAACAACTATCTAGCTAAACCCAAACTTTATCTCCATAATGATAGTAAAAGACCTTTATTCTCGATCCAAGTAATTTGCCAAGCAAACTTAGATAGAACAAAAAGATATGACACCCACTGAAGCAGGTTTTGACGGTGACAAGGGGATACGGTTAGACGTGCCGAGTAAAGGGATAGGGCATGACTTATTGTATCGACTGAAGCGAGGTAAGACCCTACCCAAAAACTCCCAAAACAAATCGTTAAAGAACATGCTGATCTGGCTTTACCCCGACGACAGCGACTCTAAGCTCTTGTTTTGTAACTCTGACGGGGAGTGGTTTAATTTAACCTTTGAACCCACTAACATTGGAGAGTAGCTCAAGGGCTAAGAAAAAACTTTCAATATCGCTCCAGGTAGTTTTCGGATCAAATACGGGACCGTAGCTCAACTGGTAGAGCACGAAAAGTTATCTTGACAAAGATACATCAGCAATTAAATTACCTCTTTTAAAGGCGCGGTTGCAGGTTCGAGTCCTGCCGGTCCCATTCCCATTTTTGTTATGACTAACAGCAAGACCTTCTTTCTCCTAACTCAAAACCACCTGAAACTGCTGAGAAGAATGCACGTTGGGTGGAGCAACTGTGAATTCGGTGCTCCGGAAATAGACCCGAAAAGACCGTATGGCAACAGTTGGGTTATCGGGGACATACACGAAATTCTGACTGGAGAAGACCTAGAAGAATTGACCGAGTCACAGGAAGAGGAGTACAGGCAACTTCACGAACAAACTCAAACAGCCCTCCAAATCATTCTCTCTACAGGGAAGTTTGAGGAAGGTTTGTACATGCTTACTGAACCGTATTCTTCTACATGGGTGCGGAAAGCCATGATCAATTCCATGGCCTACAAAGACTACACAGCCAGTATGGTCTTCGATACTGAAGACAAGATTATTGTTGGTCGTGTCATAGACATCGACGACATTATCTCGTTTCACGGCGAAACGATAGCTGAATTTGAATCCAACTTTCATGCAGCCATCGAAGAATATCTAGCCGCATCGCAGGAACTTGGTTCTTCGCCGGAAAAGCCCGCAAGTTAAGGTACTTCGGAGGTCTAAGGCTCGGTTTCAGGTTCGAGTCCCACCGCTTCCACTTTCACACGAACAATGAACAGAGTTTCAATTGCGATCTTGGCGCTTTGCACCGCTTTATCTGGCAACGAGGCATTGTGCAAGACCCAAGTAGTGATTACAGGTAGGAACGCAGAAGAAGTACAAAGAAATGCGTTCAAAACCAAAATGAGCTACCCGCTCAGACCGGTGAAATGTAGTCAACGGTGCTCTCAATTGTGGGAAAGAGACTGAGGTTCGGGTCTTAGCTCCAGAGGAAGGGCGGTTTACCCCCCTTTCCTTTCCGACAGGAAAGCGGTATAGTTATTTCAGTCCAAGCAACCCCTCACAAACCATGCCCGCTTTCGCCATCACCAACGACCTTAACTGGACCGTCTCCCCAAGGCCCACGGCATCGCTTAACTCCCAGGGAGTCTGGGTTGCGGACCCAGACCGCAAAGCGATACACCGAGACGACACCGACGAACGCCTCGGATATGTTTCCACCGGGTACGAGGTGGTGCAAAATGCCCAGCTTCTCCAGATGATCAACCCTATGGTTGAAGAGGGGCTTCTGGTAGTGGAAAACATGGGATACTTGGCTCACGGGGCCAAGGTGTTTGCACAGGCGAAAATCAACCAGGAGTTTCGTGTAGTTGGCGAGGACTACAACGCCTACATTACTCTTCTGAATGGGCACACGGGAAACGCCTCCGTGGCCATCGGTCCGGTTGCCACTCGCGTAATTTGCGGCAACACTTTTTCGATGGCTTACTCTAACATCGGAGAAAAATTCCGCCACTCTTCCGGAGTGAACGAGCGCATTCTTGAGAGCACCGCAGTGCTTGACTTTGTGAATAGCGCCATGAAGAAGTATTCTGAAAGCGTTGAAGTCATCGCCTCGGAAACTTGCACTTCAACCCAATTCCGTGCCTTCCTTGAGGCGACTTACAAGAAAGAAGCGGACAAAATGCGCAATGTCAACGTTCTCAACGACTTGTTTTACAACGGCGCTGGTAACGAAGGTCGCACCTTTTACGATGCCATGAATGCGGTTACGGACTTTAGTTCCAATCGTAGTCGAAAGAGCGAGACCGGACGCTTCGGTTACGCAAACTTCGGTCAAGGCGCAACCATCAACCAGCGGGCCATGGAAGTAGCCCTTGAAATGGCTACTGTCTAGCCCTAGGGCACCGGGCCCAAGGGTCCCGCTCCCAAGATCTTACCAAGGGGAATGGGCGGTTTTCCGCCCCCTCTCCCTTGCCGTGAACACGCTAAAGTTAGTTGGCTAGCCCTCAATCCCCCCCGACCCTCAACCCCAATGAAGTACCGCATTCGAGAAGAAATCCGTACCGAAAACGGTGAAAGGATTAGCCGGTTCTACTGCGAACACAAGTTCTTATGGTGGTGGTTCCTTACCTTCTTTAATGAAGGCGTAGACGGTTGCCCAGGCCCGGACGTTTTCTTTAATACAAAGCAAGAAGCGCTAACGGCGCTGCGCGATCATTTTCAGTCCTTAGAGTTAACAGAAGTGGTATTTCACGAAGTATGAAAACTGAGAACCCGTATGTTGGCGGTATCCTTGGCTTAGTGACTATTGTCACTGCGCTAGGGCTAGCAGTTCTAGTGGTGGCGGTAATTAACTTGAGCTACCGAAGAGCGGAAGAGCACAACGCTGAGATTGAGAGGGAAGAAGCGAAGGTTTTAGCCGAAAAGTGCAAGCTGGTGAGTAACTCAGTTCGTGCAGACCCGTACATAACCGAGAGGACCCTAAGTCTCCACATTTGCAACGACCAAGGGGTCTCAACTTACTTTGTAACGCGTAAGCCTTTCCCCTAGGTTTGCTGGGCGAGGAAAACCCCGCACCGTTCACCTTTTCCAAACAAACTATTGTATTTTCGAACGAAACAATGACCACAGCAACTTGCACCGAAGCACTGACGCCAGCTGAAGCCACTCGGGTTGCTCACCGGATGTGCACATCACAAGGGCTCCCTCCGCTCCCGCATATCCCGGCGAATTTCCTACTCGCCCTTGACGCCTTAGATGAGTGCCAGTACAGAAACGTAGAAGAATTGGGAGGGTTGACACCCGACCAACAGGAAGCCAATCTCCTCCATGTCGCACTATGGATTGTTGAGCGCGACCGGAAAAACCTCCACATGGAGAGGTGGCACAAGCTCTGGTTTGACACTGACAGAACAACTTACGAAGATTGGTCCTTCTGGAAGGAACCATCGAACGAAGCAGGTTTTCACACGTGCGGGACCACTCACTGTCTGGCGGGCTTCGCGCAGGTTATGGGAGGGGTTGGTGCTTTTACTCTCACACCTAAAGAAGCGGGAGAGGTGCTTCTCGGATCGAATGCAGCAGGCCACTTCTTCGACACTGACGAACAAGCACTTGTTTTCCTGGAACAAGTTATTGAACGTAATTCCCATTCAGTACACCCCACTGAGTAGTATGAAAATCACGTATAACGCACCGTCGAAAGTTGAACGCACCGTCGAACTTAACGAGTCCGATTTCCCACCCCTTTATGGCGCAATCCGAGACTGTTTCCTGCAGAGACTTAAATCTTTCGGCTTGTCCAACCCGTTCTTCCCCTTTGAGTACGAAGCGATCGAGTTCTGTCGCACGGCGGGAGTTGATACGACTAATCGCATAGACGTGGTCGAATTCTTTGAGACGCTTCTTTTGAGGGGAACCCCGGAAGTTTCAAACATTTCGGAGGAAGATGAAAACGGCAATCACTAGCTTAAGGGTGGCCGAGAAGGTTTCGGTGCAGTCAGGGGACTTTCCCGACATCCCCTATCTTATTGTCAACCTAACATGGAAAGTATCCCCCAACAGCACGCACTTTCAGTGGTTTCTCGACGATACGAAAGATATCGTTCAGCAGTTAAGCGTCGTAAATCCTGAAGAATGGGACGACCCGTTCTCGCTATTCGAAATAGAATTTGAAAAAGTTTGGATTCCGCACGGAGATAGGTGGAAGTACATTCCAAAGTTCAACACTTTCTGGTACAAGGATTACGTTTCAGACTGCCCGGTCGTTAGGGCCACCTTAAAAGAGCTCGAACACTTTCAGCAGAGAGAAGAGTTTTCGTCGGAGTACCGGTTTTTCGATGAGAGTATTTTGTACAAGCATCTCTCGGTCTTGTGCACCTTTACGGACTGATCCGGGTAAATTACACTGTACAGACCTTTCGCAGAGCAACGTTGGAACAAACGAATAAAGAGCCAGAATGTTGCCGCAGAAGTTTCGGCGCATCATTGATTGACACAGCTAAACGAATGCTGGAAGATCCGTCGTTTGCCCCTCGCCAAGTGGCAAAGGACCGACTCTCAATTTGTGAGAGCAATGTGTGCGGATCCTTTGAAGAAAAAAGTTCAACCTGTGACGAGTGCGGATGCTTTCTTCCCGCTAAGACAACCATGGCAAACATGCGGTGCCCGCGAGACTACTGGGTTGAGTGGGTGAGAGGGGAGTCCAATGACGCGGGAGAGGGGGCTTAAGTCAAGGGTGCCTTGCAGATAAGGTTTACTCCCCTTGTGAAACGCTATTCTAAACGTGAAAGCCCTGGTAGCTCAGTGGAAGAGCACTGTCCTTCTAAGACACCGGTCGTGGGTTCGAATCCCTCTCAGGGCGTAGGTTGCCTTTGCAGCCACACTAAACAACAACAGCAACAATACAAAATGGCAAATCTTTCTCTAGTTGATCGTGCCGCACGAATTGGCGTCGAAAACCCCGACGGCGCAAAGCTCCTCCTAAGACTCAGCGAGGCAAGCACCAGCACTGAAGTTCAAAGTGCTCTAGACGAATTTGACTTGGCGGTCGGAGTTCAAACTCCCTCTGTCTGAGCTTTACCTTGGGTTCCACCTCACACGGTGGTTCCCTATCCTGGGCGTGTGGTGTACGGTGCACAGGGACCATTATAAAGTCCTCTCCGGCAGATTACCGGCTAGTTAGGGTTCGACTCCCTACACGCCTACTTAGTTTCAAGTCCTCGAAAACTCGTTAAAGAACACACCCACAGGCCATATCCGGTGAACGACACAGGAGTGGCCCACCACGGTGACAAGGAAGAGTGGCTGAGCGGCCGAAAGCAGCAGCTTCGAACACTGTAGAGGGTTAAACCTCCGGGGGTTCAAATCCCCCCTCTTCCGTTTACGGTTTCCCCTTTGAACACATAGAAGTTCAACGGCGCTAAAGAAACCGTTATACACATGCAAAATGACAATTAAAGACAAACCAGAATTCGTGAATGAAGTGATTTCACGAGTGATTAACAACGCACCAATAAGCGAAGTTCTCCGCGTATACTCCCTCTCCGTAAAAGCGGCAATTGATGAACTTGACGACGACGGCTTCTTTCAGTCCGTGCTTAACGCAGGGTACACTGACCTAATTGAAAAGTACGCTGACTTAGACGACCTTGACGAATTTGTTGAGGGTTTCTCGGGTAGTGAGGGAAGTGTGGTCTACGAGAACACAGGAAGGTCGGAAGTTCAAAGTGCTCTTGACGAGCTTAACCTTGACGTTGGTCTGTGCCTGGACGAATGTCCCCCTTCCTAGACGAGACTGACTGGCTTTTGCCTCTGAGGCAAGCATCCTCTTTAGCAGAGGTGCGTGCACTTTCCTTGGAAAGTCGAGTTAGGGAGATGAGGCGAACTAAGCTAAAACTGAGGCGGAGGAGATTAGAGCTACAGAAAGAAGAGTCTCAGATTCTGCGGGCTATACTTAAAACCCTGTGAAAAGGGCGGTTTCCACCCTTGCCTTCCCCAGTCAAAAGAGCTATAATGGGGGTGTAAGCGAGCTTAGTTCTCCGAGTATGAAGCGTGCCATCAAAATTGACGGCAAGGTTACCGTCCCTAACTTCACTATTGAAAAACTCCTGCGGTCGGTGTCAGAAGACGCAGCGGGTACCAGTAGGTCCGACCCACGGTTGTGGACTCTGGGGGATGTTGGATCTAGGTCAGTTCCAGACTGGCTTCGCTCCACTTTGCAAGAGGCACTTTTGCTTCTAAATCGTGCAGAACAGCAATACAGGTTTCCATCCCCGACTGACAATATGCGCCGCGAGGGCGCCACGGTTGTGTACGGGAAAGGGTCCGTAGGTTCGCACGAAGACTACCAGATGTCAGGTTTGTCTCTCCTGGTTTTTCTCGGGGGGCACACCCCTGACGACGAAGCTCCCTACTGCAGCCAGCTCATATCTGAAGGCGAATTTTACGCTGGCGGAAAAATGACATTGATGAGGCCAGGGGACGCGCTAGTTTTTGACGATAGGGAAACGCACTCTTGGATGGCCAACGGCTGCTGGTTCTTTCTCGTTAGCCCCCTCAACAAAGTTTAGTATGCCAAAACTTCTCCCACTTAATTCTTTCGTCGAACAAGTTGCACAACATTCCTTTAACAACTGGGATGGTGGCGGAGACGGCAGAATTGCGGACTTATTTTGGCCTGCAATTATCTACGGAGTGCCGGAAGTTGATTTAGAAAGGAAGGTTAGGGCAAAGTTTCAGGACATAAAAGCTGAGTATAACGAAAGATTCATCTTCAACTGACTAACTTCACGAGCTAAAGGTGCCGAAAAGTATTCTCTGCCAAATTGACCCCCGAGGGCGCCTACAAAAACCTGAAACAATTCAGGAGTACGGAAAGCTTCGGGACTACATGATTCAAAGGCCCTGGGAGTCGCTCAGTGACGGGGTCTTCCTTGAGCTAGTTACCGAGAAAGGATGTACCTTTTACGGTTGTCTGTTCAAAGGACTCGACCTTATGGAGCTTCAGTATCAGCGTTTGTGCTGGCATACGCAAACTCTCATTGGAGTGGATTTTGACAAGTGTGAGGTTAACCCTGGGAGAATGGTCAAGCTTTACACTGAGCTAGGCTACAAGCCTTGGCTCGCTTACCGAACGTTTTCTGACGGCCAACACCTTGGAAAAAGCTCCTACCGGCTCCTGTGGAAAGTTGACGTGAATCTAAATGTTTCCTACGAAGAAACTCATGGCTTTATCAAAGCACTTGCCGCGTTAGCTGGGAAAGGGGTGGCGGACAAGCATAGCATGGACCCTAGCCGAATGTGGCAAGGTTCTCGAAAGGGGTACGTGCACTACGACCCTGAAGCCCCCCTGCTCGAACTGATAGGGCAACCGGTCCCGAAAACACCCAAAACAACTGACACCCAAAACAACTGTGAAAACCGCTGTAACGTTCGGGAGGTTTAACATAGGCCACCCCGGCCATGTTGAGCTAGTTAAAAAGTTGCTCACCCTTGGTTCGACCGCTAAAGTGTATGTGTCCTTAGGGAGACAGAATAACGACTGGGACCTTCGAGTTTTACTTCTGCGGACGCTGTGCCGCCAAGCGAGCATTGACCTGAGTAGGGTATCATTTCTAAAGGCCATCGATCCCTATGCGGGGTTGTCAGATGCTCTAAAAAACAGGAAGCCAAGCGAAGTGGTTCTCGTTCTGGGGTCCGACCAAGCTTCTCTCGGATTGCAACTTTCTCACTTCTTTGGTGTTTCTTTTCACGAGAACGAACGAAGTGGTTCGAGCACGGCGCTGAGAAAGGTTTTAGACCAAGGCAAAAACCCTGCACCTTTTCAGGGGAACAGGTACGCTTTAAAACTTGCAACACTCTTGAGAAACAATGAAAAGTTCCGAAAGGCTCAAAGAAAAGCTAAGGTATCTGCTTAGGAGCTACCCTGGCGTCAAAGTGGGTGCGTCATGGCCCTGGAACGACCTTGAGTTTAGAGAGATTGCCTGGGTGGTTCAAGACTATGTGAACAACAGTGGGGACGTTGTGAATGAGGACCCTCTTCATGAGTGGGTTGAAGAGTATAACTTTTTCCGGTCTGAGACCAAAAGCTAAAGTTGGCCGGTAAACCGCTTGTCCTTGGGCGGTTTCCCGCCTTGCCCTGACGAGGAATAACGGTATAATACAAGTATGGAAAACAACCTCGAAGCATACGTGATGGTCGGTGCCCCCGGCTCCGGTAAGTCAACCCATGTGGCTAAGCTACTAGAGCTTCACCCAGATGCCGTTGTACTTTCCGGCGATGAAATCCGCGCCGAGCTCTACGGGAACGCGGACATTCAGGGAAACTACACCGAGATTCACGACCGTATGCTGGAGATTCTGGAGGAGAGTGTCGGTCGCACCGTGATTATGGACGGAACACATTACAGGGCAGCTTACCGCAAGGAAGCAATTGCTATGCTGAACTCATACGGTTACGATAAGGTTACTGCGGTAGTCATTGAAAAGCCCCTCGCCGTTTGCCTACGCCAGAATGCTTCTCGCGACCGTAAAGTTCCAGAAGAGGTGATTGAGCGCATGCACGCCTCCTTACAAGCTTCCATCAAGAATATCACTAACGAACCCTTCCACCGTATTGACTTTATATACTGACAAGATGATAACTTACGACAACAAAATACAGCCGGGGGACGTAGTTGCTCTGGGGGACATTCACGCGACCTGGACTCTTTTCGAACAATTTCTGAATTGGGTGAAAGGGTCTCAAGCCACCGTCATACTTTTAGGTGACATGATTGATCGTGGTAGGGGCGACCTGAAAGTTTTGGAGCATACGAAAAATCTCCTCGATGATCCGGAAAGTTGGGGGCTTCAAGCCTTTTATGCCCTGATGGGGAACCACGAGAGGATGTTTCTTGATGCTTTGGAAGACCCATTCGGTAGTAGCTACGTGCTGTGGGTTCAAAACGGCGGAAACTATGACCAGGTGGGTGAGATGGAAAGAAAGCATAAGGAGTGGATTCGGGAGCTGCCCTTATACATGACAATTGCGGACACTCTCTTCATTCACGCGGGGATCTACCCCGGTCACGACCCTGCAAAGCTCATTGTCGATGGAAGGGGGGAGGCACTGCTATGGATTCGTCAACCTTTCTTGACCTATGGGCCGGAATTCGAAGGGTGGAACCCGAGACTGAAGAAAGTTGTTCACGGGCATACTCCCACCAACTTCGAAGAGCCCCCACAGGACTATATCCCGATTGTGATGGGGCAACGCGTAAATATTGACACATGCGCATACTCCAAGCCAAAGGGTCGCCTAACCGCTTACAACGTTACTCGAAATACTTTTCACCAGTTCTCACGGTAACCCTACAGGGACTAGTATAGAGCCAAGTTCCGACACCAAAACAATGAAACTGCTTCTCGTAGACACATCCGCGCTATTCTTTCGCTCTCGCTCAGCTCTCTGGCGAGCTATGGGTGAAATGGTTACGAGCTATGGAGCACCGGTAACTGGGACTTATGGGTTTTGCAACGCCTTATTCGCCGTAATGGCTCAGTACGAGTACGATTGCGTAGTTCCTTGCACCGACAGGGGTGGGAACTTTCGCAAGAAAGAATCTGGTACTTATAAGGCGAATCGAGAAAAAGCCAGCGTTGAGCACTACTCCGACCTTTCCCTCCTGGTTGAAGACGTCCTTCCAGCTCTTGGCTTTTCGCCAGTGGGTGCCCAGGGCTTTGAGGCGGACGATGTTGTAGCTCATATTTCTCGTAACTCTCCTGGATACAGTGAAGTTCACATTTTGACTTGCGACAAGGACTTGCTTCAGCTTGTCAACGACAGAGTAAAGGTGCTGCTTTTCAACTCAGCTAAGAAAATGGAGCTGGTTGACATTGAGGGTGTTAAAGGGCACTTCGGTGTTCCCCCCTCAGACGTCAAGTTCTTCAAGGCTTTGTCTGGGGACTCCTCAGATAACATATCAGGTGTCTCCGGCGTTGGCCCGAAGACCGCTGTGAAGATAATCCAAGAGTGCCACACCAGTGGTACAAACTCAGAGTTGTCCCTTGCTGATCGTATAGCATTTCACCCTAAGGTTATTCCCGCTGCGTCCACATTCTTTAGTAACCTTCGCCTGGTCACTCTTGAGGACGATGTTCCCGATTTGTCGTGGTACGCATCTTCACCGCCGTCTGAACAGAGTGTAGAAGCACTCTTTGAGGGTTTAGAGTTCAAGTCGTACTTGAAGCCAGCACGGTTGAGCAAGATTCTAAAAACACTCAAGGTTGTTTCGTAGGACGAATAACTACCGATCACACCTTCGGACCATGAAATACCCACGTGTCCGCCCCAGACTCACTTACCTCCGCATCCTTGGAAATATTGCGTTGGTAGTTGGACAATTTGTTTTGCTTTTCTTGGACCGCAAGGTGGGCCTATTAATTCTGATTACAGGGAGCACTCTGAGCCTTCCCTTTTTTGTAAAGAAAAAGCAGTGGGATGTAGTAGCTGTCATTGTAGTTGGAACAACCCTGAACGTCTTTGGGCTAATACACAATCCAGTCCCTAACTAGTCCTTGTGGGAGAGTGGGCGGTTAACCCCCCTTCATGGGGCGGTTTTCGCCCTTTGTTTCTGCCTCGCAGAAACGGTATAGTAAATGTATGGAAAACGACTCAGTCCGCTCCAAACTCGGACCCCGCCAAAAGGGCAGGAAACGAAAGGGCAGGACCAAGCCCCAAGCTCTTCGCCAAGCGAGAGCTCGCCGCGCCTGCCTCCTTCAAAAGTTGACCCCTCAGTCCCACCCGCAAGCAAAGCAATGACCTGCACCCCTGCCACTGAGAAGAGTGAAACTAATGCTTCTGCCCTTGCGTCTGAGTACAACGGGGTTTGGGCGTCTGTTCACGATGCCCGAAAGAAACTTATCCAAGCGAACTGCCCCTCTCGCGGTACTAGGGATGAGGAAGCATGGGAGTTATTCTGCGAGGAACGGGAAGCGGCTCTTGAAAAGCTCAGGCAAGTAGAGGACTACCTCATGGACTTGGCTTTCCAATACTCATGCGAAGCTTCTCGCGATCTTTCTGTGGAGCATGTGTAGGACATGGAAAACAGCAACTTAAGCAAAATTAAGCCGAAACTTCGAACGAACGGCAGAGTCTCGGGGAACTTCGGAAGGAACAAAATTCAAGGTAAACTAGGAACCCTGGACCTCAGCTCTGAGGTACTGAACAAGGAAAACCTGCAGATCCCGAACCGGGCCGCAGTTTACGAGAGACTCGAACAAGCCTATAATACCACCACGGACCCTAAACTCAGGGCCACCTTGGCTGAAATGCTTAGAAAGCGAAAAGCTACGGTCCGAGTCAGAGTTGTGACGAAAAACAGCAAACCACGATCAGACTACTGGGAGGAGGTCAACCGTGTACGATAAACCTGCCCCGTACAAGTCACCCCTTCGAGTTGGGTTTAACTTCCCATCGTTCGTAACCTACAAGTGCCCCACTACGGATGTACTCGTGGGGAAAGTTTACAAAAATGCCGAAGGAAAGTGGTATCTTACCTCTTCGTACCTAAGGTGGCAACCAATCGAGGTTTTCACTAAGATAGGGGGCTTTCTCTTCCTAAACCAACTTCACAAGAGGCGACACCATACCTAATGAAACCAACAAACCCCACTCGAACACTCAACCATCTGAACCTCGTTAAGACGGGTACCCAGAAGAGGGTGGCACTCTACAAGGCTCAGCTTGAAATGGCCAAAAAACCCCAATCCTAACCCATGAGCCATACTTCCGCGATTACACAGGTCTTCACACAAGGTGAAGGTGAAGGTGAAGAAATTCACCGTTCGGTGAGTCTCCCCAACTCAGACTGGCTAGTTTTAGCTCAGTGTGCCGAAGCCTTTTCCTCCACCTTCAGGGCACAAGCGAGTCAGGTAATTGCCACTTATGTGACACGTGGACAGCTTGATTTGGCTGTGAGCGAGGCAGCGAAAATGAACATATTGCTTCAAAAACTAGACAGTATTTATATTGCCCTTGTGTCGTGACACCTAAAAATAACCCCTTAGTAGTGTTTGACATTGACATGACACTCACGAGTGAGTGGTATTACGAAGATAATGTTGCAACGCTTCGAGCCAATTTGCCACTCGTTCAACTTGCGACATTGCTGGCTGACTCCGGGGTTTCAATCGTGATATCCACTGCTCGCCCAAATCGTCTTCGAGCCAACTCAGAAAACTGGCTACAAAGTGTGGGTGTTAAGTTCGACGCCTTATACATGAGAGAGGACGGGGACGATCGCCCCGACCACTACGTTAAGACCGAGCAAGCTCTCGCAATTATTGAAGATTTCGGACGTCCTTCGCTTTGGTACGACGACAACCAAGACAACTGTAAAGTTGTGAGAGAACTTGGGATTCCTTGTGTTCAGGTTATGCAATGATTCATACACACTCGCACCACCCCCCTAGGAAAAGAAGAGACATAATGGCTACCATGGCCGAAATGAGCTTCCACCTACCTAATGTCGTGCCAGAGAGACAGGAGCTTGTTGAAAAGTTCAGGGTAGAGCAACTTCGTGGTGCTTCCCACCTGCCAAAACAACACCCTCAACGCCAAACAACAACCATGAAAATTGATTCCGTTATTTCTGTTTCACTTCCTCGCGAGACATGGTCGCTCATAAACGACCTGCTTAAGGAGAAGCAAGCGTCTTTCGAACGTGACATTGACAGAGTGGACGACATCGGTAGGGCTGACTACGCTCAAGTTCTAGTTGATTGCGCCGAACAATGCAAGCAAGCATTAGACGAAATCTGTTTAGCACATTCCCTGGCGTCTTTCGACCTTTGAGCACAGACGCTGAGCGGAGCTCAACTTCCAGGTTAGTACCCCAACCCTTCAGTCAAATGTTGTCCACTGACACACGACTCCAGCTACAAGATATTGCCGACCGTATCTCAAGACACGAGGAGATTTCCCTTAAGGAGATTTCCCTTATTCAGAAATGGTCAGACCACAATCGCCACGCCTACGAGATCCTTCAGAAAGCACGTCGGAGGGCAATCTCGGGGGAGCCTGAGCCGGGGTCTCTCGACGAACTTATCGACGGGATGAACCTCGGCTTTGCGGATCCTTCCTCTCATTTAGTTGGACCCCAATCCCCAGACGATCTTGCAAACTTTTTCAGGGCGCCTCCGTGGCTGAGACATGACTAAGGGCCATGGTACTTCTGAGACACGGGCAGAGGCCAAGCTCGAGACTTTAGATCCCACAACCCCGTGGTACGAGTTTCTCTCCTACTGTGAAGCTTGTCGGAGCTTGAACGTGAAAGCGTCTGTTGGTCGCTTCACCCGTTACCAAAACTATATTCGAACAATTTCGCTATGAACTACACAGGACAGTTAATAACCTTTGAAGGTCTTGACGGCTGCGGAAAAACAACTCAGCTTAAGGCTGTTTTCGAGTGGCTTGTTACCAGCGGTCGACTACCATGGGGAGTTAAGGTGGTTACAACTCGAGAGCCAGGATGTTTACCCGGTGTGCGAGACTTGCTTAAGGACCCTAAGGCTGCGATCACACCGAAAGCCGAACTTTTACTGCTCATGGCCGACCGGGCTCAGCACGTTGCAACAGTAATAATGCCGGAGCTAGAAAAGGGCAACTGGGTGTTATGCGACCGGTTTTACGCGAGTACCCTGGCCTATCAAGGGTGGGGAAGAGGTTTGGGGCCTGATGCAGTAGAGAAAGCCCACGAACTTGCCTGCGGAGTATTGTACCCCGACTTAGAACTGTTTTTTGACGTTCCCGTTGATGAGTCTATGAGACGGCTCTCAAGGCGAGAAAACGAAGGGCTGACTGTCCGAGACAGATTTGAGCGGTCAGAACGACCTTTTTTCAACCGCATACTTACGGGATTTCAAAAGCCCAACGAACAACTGGGACTGAAATGTTACCCCGTGGTTACAATCGACGGGTGTCAAACGGTTGATGAGATTACTCGGGAATGCATACGACAAGTGTCCAAGCTTTTACCACGTGAGGAGAACTTCACGAATGTGCCACCGTGCCGAGCAAAAGATCCTGAGTTTTGGTACGACACTTCTAAAGAAACTTACAAAGTTCGGCTTGAGCGGGAGACCTCATGGAGTCAGCCACGATCTTGAAAGACTGACGAAAAACTTTGTTAAAACTTCCACATTTGATATGAAACCTTTTCTACACGGGAGGATACATGCCAGAAAGTACGGAGGCTCCCCAGACGACTACGCCGATATCGACGACTTTATTGACAGTAGCAAGATTGCCTTTCCAGACATTCGTCACCGGGCATTGCTTCACTCGTCGTTCGGGTGTTTTGTCGTTGAGCAGATGTTCGGTCGCACACGCACAAACTCTGCTGGAATAACTTACTCTCCCCGAGACATCGCCGAAGATCACATTATTCAAGACCTCGGGTTCATTCCCACGGTCGAAAAGTACCTAAACAACATGGTTGCACAACCGTGGATGTCTGGCACTAACAAGTCACCCAACAAACAAACCAAATTCATTCCAATCGGAGACTAAACCATGTCACAATCCCTCGACTTACTTATTCAAGAGTTTACAGAGCAACAAGAGAGATTCCAAAAGGTCGCTCAGGAGAGGCTAAAAGAGTACTTTGCTGAGTTCTGGGAAAAGAACCCTGCGATTAAGGCCGTAACGTGGTCTCAATACGCCCCGTACTTCAACGATGGGGATCCGTGTACGTTTAGCGTGCATGACCCGTACTTCACGAACGCCGAAGGAGACGATCTTGACGACCTGACGAGCTGGGGTGAGTACGACGGTGAGAAGGATGAGGTATGGTCGGACCAGGACCCTAAGTTTGATGGCGTGAACGTTGAGTCCACACACTCCCTGGCGAAGCTACTCACATCAAGTGTTATGGAGCCGATCATGAAGATCATGTTTGGTTCGGACAACGTCATAGTTGCGACTCGTGCCGGATTTAGTGTAGACCAAGCTGACCACGACTGACTTGGTGAAGGGGTTGAACGGTTAACCCTTACCTTAGGGCGGTTAACCCCCTTTATTCTGCCCTATAGAAACGGTATAGTTAAAGAGTCAATCCGACAACCAAAATGCTTACCCAAACTGCTCAGCCCCTTGATAAGCAGCACGCTGGACAAATTCTCCTTCGTGCTACGCGATTCCTTACTGCACCCACCCTAAGCCCCCGACCCGACGGGTCTGTGAGGGATGTAGCACTCGACACCCGCTGGCTGGGGCGAGACCTCGTGCGTGAAGTCTTTCGGGGCCGAACTGCTGACGAAACGGATGGAAAGTACGTGGACGTTGTTACGGACAACGGTAAAAGACTGCGAGTGTTCACTCGCGTCATTTCACGTAGAGCCGATAACGCACTGGTCGCTTGTGCGAACTCTGCTGAGATAAGCCCTATCAACTTCGCATCTGAAGCAGATAAGCCAGACTCAGTCTTGCTCGTTGCTGTCAATCCTCAGCGAAACACTGTTGACGTCTTTGACTTCCCCCTTGAAGACCGAGAAGGTAAGAAAGTGACCAGGGAGAACTTAGCCGTGTCCTGGTCTGTGAAAAAACAGAATTACGGTAAGCACCAAGCAAAGCTCACGTACAGCTACAAAGCTAACTGAGATCTGCTAGTCCCTAGCAGCACTTTCACCGGGCAAGCGACGGTTAACCGAACCTTTCGAGGACGGTTTCCCCGCTTGCCTTTTCAATCGTAAGACGCTATAGTAGGTGTATGGAACTAAAATCGACCCTTTCTGAGTCGTTCTTTCACCGGTTCTGCCCGGATCCCACGGTGATGTACGATCTTGGAGAGATTTACGCAGAATTTAACGCCCGCTACTTCAACGGGGACTTACCAGTTCTTCCCTGTAAGACTCGGACAGACGAAAACGGAGAAACTTGGTCGCGATACGACACCCTAAAGTGGGATGGTCGCATGGGTCGCAGAATTCTTGGCACATACAAAACGTCTGCACGACGTGGGTTCGGAACAATTCGCCTCTCTCGCGTAATTGCAGGTGACCCTGTAAAAACAAGAAGCATTCTCTTGCACGAGATGCTTCACAAGTACCTTGATCTTGAGTGTCGAGACGACGGCATTAAGGGCCACGGTGAAAACTTCGTGAAGGAGGCAAAGAGAATCAACGAACTTTGTGAAAGAACTGGTGTTAAGCACCGCATTTACTTCTACAAAGACGAGATTACACAGAGTCAACCATTCGTCATACCTGAGCTTTTGGACGACAAAATCCACTGCAGCACAGATCTAGACATTGCCCTAAACATGCAGTCTGTGATGAGGGCCGCGTTCTCACAAAAATTCGAGTACTTTCAGTGAGACCTTCGGGTCTCTTTTTATTTAAACCAAAACATGTACTATGAGACCTAAACAAGAACAATTGAACGAATGGGGAGAACGTTACTTCTGTGAAGACCGATCTAAAACCGAACTTTTTGTGCAAGAGGTGGCAGAGTGGGTAGTCAAGGAAATTGCACAGGAGTTTGACAGGAAAGAACAAGCAGGTGCAAAAGGTTAC
>Ga0214163_1000442_pt1 | contig 19347 bp, 22 predicted proteins | sample LakMenepilimnion_2_FD_153001 | JGI IMG/M metagenome (GOLD analysis project Ga0214163, IMG submission 153001) | Freshwater microbial communities from Lake Mendota, WI - Practice 15JUN2010 epilimnion v4 | ecosystem: Environmental > Aquatic > Freshwater > Lake > Epilimnion/Euphotic zone | place... | reverse complement strand
TCATCAGTCTTCTTAGCAACTTCCTTTACAAGCTCTGCACCGATTTTTTCCCATGGATCATCTAGTTCAATCTCTTTTGCAATTGAAACACCGTCATTTGTAATTGTTGGTGCGCCCCACTTTTTTTCTAGGACAACATTTCGTCCACGTGGTCCAAGGGTTACTTTGACTGCATCAGCCAAAATATTCATACCGCGCTCTAAGCCGCGACGTGCTTCTTCATTAAAGGCAATCTGCTTTGCCATGAGTTGTGCTCCTTGTGCTCGTAATTCATTTGGCGGGGGGCTTTATCACTCGCACCCCGAGAGTGCTAACGCCAAATCTAGAGCCTTTATTTCCGAGGCGCAAAACGAGATTGGCTAGCGGGCGATACGTGTGGCCATGCGAGCCTCGCGCAGACGGCGAAGGCGCTTTACGAGCATTGGAGATGCGGCTAGGGCATCATCCCGATCGATTAAATCGTTAAGAAGTTGGTAATAGCGAGGCGCCGTTAAATCAAAAAGCTCTTTGATCGCGGCCTCTTTTGCACCGGCATAACGCCACCAATTACCTTCAAAATCTAAAATCCGTACTTCGAGCTCACTTAATCCAAAGTGCTCACTAGATGAAAAGCCAGCAGAAGTTAGATTGTTGATCGATGAATCTTCTTGGGCTGACATGGCTTAAATCTTAGAACAGGCACCCTTAAAAGTGTGGGATTTAGAGATAACCAATAGATGTAAATCTGGGTTACATCTGTGAGGCGTTTAATCTGCTTTAGCTTTTTTGATTATGTTTTTAAGCATTGTTGGAAAGATAAATGAGTGAAAAGGCGAAACTGCTGCCCAATACAACTGTCCGCCTAATCCGCGCGGAGAAAAAATCGCTTCTTGAGTAACATGGGTTTTACCGTCAACTTCTTCAATGTGAAAGTCCAACCATGCCTTACCCGGCAAAATCATTTCCGCATAAAGTTTCAGATGTTTGCCGCGCTCTAACTCTTCAACTCTCCAGAAATCAAGAGACTCACCAACACGTAGAAAATCAGGATCACGACGTCCACGACGTAGACCGACTCCACCAAATGCACGATCCAATAATCCACGCGCATACCAAAGTAGATCGGCGCCGAACCATCCATGATCTCCGCCAATAGATTCAATTTGTTTCCATACTAAGTCGGCAGATATTTCTGTTGTTGCTTCTCTACGATCTTTGAAAACCATTTCACCTGCCCACGAAGGGTCACCTTGTGCTTTTTGCCAAGGCGCTGTCGGCATAGTTGCATCTGACCATCGCGTCTCTACGCCGTGAGTTGTTGTTCGAGATAGCGCTAAATTAATTGCAGTTTCAACATCTAATAAACCATTATCTGGTTTTGGAATCAATCCATCAATGCTCTTCGCAGGATCTGCCACAACTTCACTTATCAGTGATCCAACGAGCGGCCTAGCAAGTGCAGTTGGCACCGGTGTTACCAACCCAATCCACAAACTAGATAGTTTTGGTGTTAACACAGGAACTTTAATGATCCATCGTTTTCGCAAACCCGATAGTTTTGCAAACTTTTGCATCATGTCGGCATAGGTCAAAACTTCAGGCCCACCTATATCAAATACTTGTGTTACTGGTTTTTCTAACTGACCTGCGGCTTTTAAGTAGTACAAAACATCTCGGATCGCGATGGGGTGTGTTTTATTGCTTACCCATTTTGGCGTGGTCATAAGCGGCAAGCGATGCGTTAAATGTCGCAGCATTTCAAAGCTGGCAGAGCCCGAACCAATAATGATTCCTGCTCGAAGTTCAATGACTGCAACCGAAGTTGAGGCCAACTGTTCTCCAGCTTTTGCTCGTGATGACAAGTGCTTACTTATGTTTTTATCATTTGCAATTCCACCTAGATAAATAATCTGCTGCACCCCTGCATCGGCTGCTGCTTTTGCAAAATTACGAGCCATATCGGCCTCGATTTGATTAAAGTTTGGCCCAAGATTAATTGAGTGGAGCAAGTAATAAGCGGTGTGAACTCCAATCAATGCATCAAAAACATCTTCGTAGCTTTCGGCGCTTCCCGTGCGTATATCCACCCAAGGAGCCCACGGTTGATCAATAACTTTGTTTGCATCGCGAACTAAAATTCGAACATCACAGTTTTCTTCAACTAGGGCTCTGACTAATCGCCCACCCACATATCCAGAAGCCCCCGTTACAAGGAATTTTCTCCGTTGATTGTGCATGTTCATGTTAGTAAGCCTAGACTTAACCCATGCAAAACACACGTCAGAAGCCACGAGTAGTAATACTCGGGGCAGGATTTGGTGGGCTGACAGCTGCCAAAAAATTGGCAGCTTTTGCAAGCGTCACAGTTGTTGACCGACATAACTTTCAAACGTTTCTACCATTGCTCTACCAGGTTTCAACGGCTGGATTAGCTGCAGATCACGTGGCACACCCAATCCGTGGTGCGTTGCGCAAAACCGATGTTCAGTTTCAGATGGGATCACCGGTCTCAATCGATCACGACAAGAAGACACTTACATTAGATAACAAGCAGGTTTTAGATTTTGATTACCTCGTTGTTGCCTTGGGTTCTGCAAACACAGATTTTGGAATTCCTGGAGTTATAGAACATGCACTTGGAATGAAAAGTGTCCATGAAGCCACAACAATTAGAGCAAAGGTGATGCGCTCATTTGAAGAGCTATGTAGCAATCAAGATGACTCAGTATTTTCAATCTCAGTAATTGGTGGCGGTCCAACTGGCGTAGAGATGGCCGGAGCATTTGCTGAATTAGTTCGCGGTCCGCTAAAAAATGACCAAGCTCGCGCAGCAGAGAGAATTCAAATTAATCTGATCGAAGCTGGTCCTCGCGTTTTGCCAATGTTTTCAAACAAGCTCTCTGAGCATGCAAAAGCAGATCTAGAAAAACTAGATGTCAAGGTTTATACAAACACGGCCGTCAAAGAGATCAAGGCTGATTCAATTGCAACTCAAGATGGAAAAACTATCGAATCCGAAATAACCATCTGGGCAGCAGGCGTGCGCGGTGAGCCAGCTGCATCTATTTTGAATCTGCCGATAGTCAATACAAGAATTGATGTGGAAAAGACTTTGCAGGTCAAAAAGTATCCACATATCTTTGCAATCGGTGACGTTGCTGGATTTACAGGAAAAGATGGTCGCTTCTTACCAATGGTTGCACCTGTTGCAATGCAGCAAGGTAGATGGGTTGCAAAACAGATTAAGCGCCTGTCCACACAACAAGAGTTAAAGCCATTTAAATATGTTGATAAGGGATCAATGGCAACGATTGGTCGACATAAAGCGATTGTAGAAGTCAAGAAATTCCGTTTGGTGGGCATCCCTGCTTGGTTTGCATGGCTTTTCCTTCACCTGTTTTATCTATTGGGTGGTCGTAATAAAATTGGAACAATTGCAGACTGGACCTGGAACTATGTAACTTTTGATCGAGGCAATCGCCACATCATGGATTCTGTGTAAATGCCCCAATACATCAATCTTCGTGGCCATGAGATTTATGGCTATGAGTGGGAAAACGATGGTGAAGCTGTGGTTCTATTACACGGCGGTTTAAGTAAAACATCTAGTTGGGACTATTTGGTTGTTCCTGCGCTAGAAGATGATTTCCACGTTTATGCATATGATCGAACAGCACATGGCTTTACGGCAGACCAACCTGGTAGTTTGCACTTTGATTTTCAAACAAAAGAAGCAATCGCATACTTAGAAGATGTTGTAAAAACTCCTGCGCATTTAGTGGGATATAGCGATGGTGCGATCATTGCCCTGATGGTTGCAATTGCTAGACCTGATCTTGTGAAGTCAGTTGTATCAATCGGTGGAAACTCACATTATTCGGGTGTTGATTTTGATATGGGACAACCAATGGTGAGCGAGGATGATCTTGCTGAATACACATTGATATCCCCTGATGCGCCACACACGTTGTTGGAAAAAACTACAAGGATGTTTGAGATTTGGAAAAAAGAGCCCAATATTTCAGATGAGCAGCTAGCAAGTATTCAATGCCCAGTACTTATTGTTTCAGGCGATGATGATGTTGTTACTTTGTCGCATACTGCACATGTGTATCAATCGATTCCGCTTGGACAACTTGCAGTACTGCCAGGCACTTCTCATGCTTTAGTAAAAGAAAAGCCAGAACTGTTTAATGCAATCATGGTCGCGTTCTTAGAGGATTTAAGTTATCCAATTACTTACGCTCCAGTTAAACGTGTAAATCCAGAGATTATTTAAAAGCCACAAACAATAAAACGAGCCCCCCGTCAGGATTGAACTGACGACCTGCGCATTACAAGTGCGCTGCTCTACCACTGAGCTAGAGAGGCCTGCTTTTTGAGTTTCCCCAAATCAAGCAGAGGCAATTATGGCAGTGTTGGCCTAAATGTGAAAATCCAGCAAATCAGGCTCTTTTAATCGAATTAATCCAAGTGAGCAAGCGGCCACTTAATTGCGTGGGGATACTTGCAGGTTCGCCCATCACCTGAAGATTTACCTCGTGCGCGTCGCCACATCCATGGCAGTGCAAATGTAACAAACCACAAAGTTGTAACACCTGTTTGAACAATTTTAGAAGTTGGTTCTGCAGGTTCTAATGGAGTGCGCCATGTTGGATCAAATGGAAGATCAATTGTTTCTAAAACCGCCTGGGCTACCCGGTCATGTCCCATTGGATTTAAATGTAGGCGATCAAATGCTAAAAAGCGTGGATCTTTGAGAGATTCTTCTTGATTACCATCGCACAAAATTGCTCCAACTTCTGTGGCAACCTTTCGAACATTTTCATTAAACTCTTTAAATCGTTGCTTCCATGATTCTGCTAACCGACCTTCTTTTCCACTATCTTCTAAAACTGTAAATAACATAACGGTTGCACCCGATGCAGCAATCTTTCGAACAGCTTGTGTATACAAAGGCAGAACGATGTTTGGGTTGTATTTTGGCCTGATTACATCATTTGCCCCAGCATGAAATGAAATTAAGGTCGTCTTATCAATTACCTGTTCTAAAGCCGGCTCTAATTGATCATCAATAACTTGCTTGAGCAATTTTCCTCGGATTGAAAGATTGGCATATTGAAATCCAGGTTGATTAGCTGCCATGACATCGGCAACACGATCTGCCCATCCTCGATACTGTCCATATCGTTTTTCATCACACATGCCTTCGGTGAATGAATCACCGAGTGCAATAAATCGCTGGTATTTCATATTTACCTAACCTACTTTTACTTATTTTACGCGGCGTGCTTGATCAATATGAAAGAGCGCAATAGATGTTGCAACACTTGCATTTAATGACTCAGTTGTCGCACTGATTGGAATTGAAACTACAAGATCACATTTTTCCTTTGTTAAGCGTGCAAGGCCTTTACCCTCGGAGCCAACAATGACCATCAATGGCTCAGTTGCAACTTTCATTGAGCCAATATCATCATCTGATTCGCCATCTAATCCAACAACAAACATGCCTGCTTTTTTAGCTGCATCAATTGTGCGAGCAAGATTTGTAATCTGTGCAATCGGCAAACGAGCAGCCGCCCCAGCAGAGGATTTCCAGGCCGATGCTGTCATTGTTGCCGCACGGCGTTCGGTCATGATTACACCTGCTGCGCCAAATGCCGCTGCGCTTCGAATAATCGCGCCAAGGTTACGTGGATCTGTTACGCCATCTAAAGCAACAATTAATGAGGGATGTTTTGCACGAGAGAGAATCTCTTCAAAACTTGAATATTGAAAAGGTTTGATAGCAAGAATGATTCCTTGGCTATTAGGTGAGATGCCTTCAACCTCTGCGCGATGTGCTTCGCGAATTTGAAGTCCTTGATGTAGTGCAAGTTTTAAACTCTCTGCAACACGATCATCAACATCAATACTGCGTGCAACTAAAAGCTCTGTTGCTGGAACATTTTCACGTAGCGCTTCCAGAACTGCGTTACGTCCCGCAACAATTTCACCACGAGGTCGATCACCTTTTGGCATGCGAGGTGAGCGAACTTCTTTTTTCTCTGCAGCTTTTTTGCGCTTTGCTGCTGCGTGGTAAGGACGATCTTCTGCTTTTGGAGTTGGACCTTTACCTTCTAGACGTCGCTTGTTGTTTCCACCAGTACCTGATGACGGTCCTTTTTTTGATTGGCGAACAGCGCCTTTACGGGATGAATTGCCAGCCATTTTTAATTCTCGTTTCAGTACTTAATTGATAGACCAGCGAGGCCCTTGAGCAGTGTCCTCAATTGTAATTCCTAAATCAGCAAGTCCATCACGTATTGCATCTGAAGCGGCAAAATCCTTACGCTCTCTAGCCGATGCACGCTCTGCAAGGGCTATTTTAATTACTCCATCCAAGGCAGCAGTTAAATCCGCGCCACCAGATTGAGCAAATGCAGGATCAAATGGGTCACATCCCAAAATATCTAACGCGCCACGAATCTCGTTGGCATTTTTTGCAATTGCTTTTTTGTCGTTGTCAGTCACTGCTTGATTTCCAAGACGAAGATTTTCACTAATTGATGCCAACGCTGCAGGAACTGCTAAGTCATCATTCATAGCATCGGTAAACTCTTTGCTTAACTTTAATGATGGCTTTTCACCAATTATCTCTGCTGCACGCTTTAAGAAGCTTTCAATGCGGCGAAAGTTAATTGCCGACTCTTCTAACGCCGCTGGTGAATACTCCAACATAGAACGGTAATGAGCGCTACCTAAATACCAACGAAGTTCTATGCCGCGGACAGATTTTAAGATTTCATGTACTTGCAATGAATTACCTAAAGACTTAGACATCTTTTCACCAGATTGTGTTACCCATGCGTTGTGTAACCAACGCTGAGCAAATCCATATCCTGCAGCTTCAGATTGTGCGATCTCATTTTCATGGTGTGGGAAAACTAAATCTAAACCGCCACCGTGAATATCAAATGTTTCCCCAAGATATGCATGTGCCATTGCAGAGCACTCCAAGTGCCATCCTGGTCGGCCCGGTCCCCATGGTGTTGGCCAGGAAGGATCTCCAGGCTTTGCAGCTTTCCATAGCGCAAAATCGCGGACATCTTTTTTATTTGTTTCATCTGCATCTGCGGCTGCTTGTAAATCATCTATTTTTTGCCGAGACAGAGTTAAATAACTCTTGAGTTTTCGAACTTCTAAATAAACATCGCCATTGCCCGGTGCATATGCGGCGCCCTTATCGATTAGTTTTTGCATCAGTTCAATCATCTGGGTTATATGCCCCGTAGCACGTGGCTCATATGTTGGTGGCAAGATGTTTAACTGCGCATAGGCTGCGGTAAATACTCGCTCATATTTCATCGCAACTGCCCACCAAGGCATCTGATCATGTTTTGCAGTGTGCAAAATCTTGTCATCAATGTCTGTAACATTTCGAACAAAAGTGACTGCATACCCAGATGAAATTAACCAGCGTCTTAAAATATCAAAGTTCACTCCAGAGCGAACATGGCCAATATGAGGTGGGCCCTGCACGGTTGCACCACAAACATAGATCGATACCTGTGAAGGCTTGAGTGATTTGAACTCATTTACTTCACGTGTTGCTGTGTCATATAAATGTAGTGTCACGGAATCTGCACCAACGCGGTTGCAATTGCATACACACCTTCACCGCGGCCCGTAAAGCCCATGGCATCTGAAGTTGTTCCTGAAACAGAGACAGGTGCGCCTAAAGATTTTGTCAAAACATCTTGTGCCTCATCTCTTCGAGATGAAATATTTGGTGTGTTACTCACAATCTGCACAGCAGCATTGTTGATGGCAAAACCTTTTGCCGTAACAAAGTCCCTCACCGCAGAGATCATTACAACACCTGATGCTCCAGCCATCTCAGGTTTGTCGACTCCAAAAAAACTTCCGACATCGCCTAACTGGCATGCAGATAAAACCGCATCACAAATTGCATGTGCGACAACATCACCATCTGAATGTCCAACTAGTTTTTTTGTCTCTGGCCAAACCAAACCTGCGAGCGCAAGTGGCCCGCTATCACCAAATTGGTGAGCATCTACTCCTATGCCGGTTCGTAATTTAGAATTCAATGATCGTTACTCTCAACAATTTCTTGCAACTTGGCAGAGGTCTCTTCTTCACTTTCACCCTCTACTGTTACAAGAACTTCATCGCCACACTTAACTCCCAACGTCATCACTCGTAAGACACTTGCACCATCAACAGGCGCTGATGGCGTGCCATCGACAATCTTTGCTAAACGGACTGTATTTCCCGAACCCTTTGCAGTAGATGCAAAAAGAGCGGCTGGACGAGCATGCAGGCCTACGGCAGCTGCAACAACAGAGCGAAATTCTTTCATTGGCCTATCGTAACGGGCTCATTGGTAGTGTTTAATAGGAACATCTACTCAGCCATGTGAACAAATGTGAGGGTCGGAAAATGAGCGCAAATCCCCTGTTAATGGGCCATCCACTGGCTTCCACTGAAAATGCACGCCATGCATTGTTATACATGTGCCGAATAAGAAAGTTTGAAGAAGCAGTAGAAGATTTATTTGGACGCGGAATGATGCACGGAACGATGCACTTATCTATCGGACAAGAAGCATCACCAACAGGTATGTGCATGGCGCTAACAATTCAGGATCAGATTACCTCAACTCACCGCGGACATGGTCACTGCATTGCAAAAGGTGCAGACCTGACGCGCATGATCGCAGAGCTTCTCGGAAAAGAGATTGGTTACTGCGGTGGTCGCGGCGGATCTATGCATATTGCAGATGTTGACACAGGAAACCTTGGTGCAAACGGTGTTGTAGGCGGCGGAATTCCTATCGCAGCAGGGGCTGCGCTCGCTTCCAAGATGATGAAAAAGGGAACTGTTGCCGTTTCATTCTTTGGCGATGGCGCAATGAATGAAGGTGCATTCCATGAAGCGGCAAATTTGGCTGCAATCTGGAAACTGCCAATGATTTTGTTTTGTGAAAACAATAAGTATGGAATGTCATCATCTACAGAAAAAGCATTTGCAATCGATAACTTGGCAGATCGCGGTAAGGGATATGGAATCCCTGGGGTTAATGTCAATGGAAACGATGTTGTAGAAGTCTATGAAGCCGCACAGATCGCAGTAGATCGTGCGCGAAAAGGCGAAGGACCAACGCTCATTGTTGCCGAGACATACCGCTGGAAGGGTCACTCACGATCAGATAAGAACTTGTATCGAACAAAAGAAGAGATCGAAGAGTGGCGTCTTCTAGATCCCATTCCAAAATTTATTGCCCGCGCGATCAAGCAAAAGAAATTGACTCAAGAGCAGTGCGACGGGATTCAGCAAGAAGCAACAGATGCGATTGTTGCTGCAGTAAATGAAGCTGTAAAGGCAAAAGCTGCAGATCCTGCTGGCTTACTAGATGCAGTCTTTAAGAAGGTGTCAGCATGAGCGATCGCATGTTAACTATGGCAGAGGCAGTGCGCGAAGCAATGAGCATCGCATTTGATGAACGCCCCGAGGTATTTTTACTGGGAGAAGATGTTGGAATTTATGGCGGTGCATTTGGTGTTTCTGGCGATATGTACCACCGTTATGGATCAGAACGAGTACTAGATACTCCTATTGCAGAGCTTGGAATTGTTGGCGCCGCAGTTGGTGCTGCTCTTTCTGGAATGCGTCCGATCGTTGAGATTCAATTTTCAGATTTCACCGCTCAAGCAATGGATCAGATTGCTAACCAAGCAGCAAAGATTCACTTTATGTTAGGTGGGGCGCTGCACGTGCCAATGGTTTTGCGCACACCGCAAGGCTCTGGAACAGGTGCTGCGGCCCAACACTCACAAAATCTAGAACCATGGTTTGCCTCCGTTCCTGGACTCAAAGTTGTTGTTCCATCTAACCCTGCAGATGCAAAGGGATTGTTGCTTGCATCAATTGATGATCCAAACCCTGTTATTTTCTTAGAACACAAGCTTCTCTACAAGATTGCCGGTAGAGATCCTGTGCCAGAAGGCGCGGAGCGAATTCCACTGGGTGTTGCAAAGGTAGTTCGCGAAGGAAAAGATTTAACAATTGTTGCAACAGGAATTATGGTCAACAAGAGTTATGAAGTCTGTGAGAAATTAGCAGCAGAAGGTATCTCCATCACGCTGATTGATCCACGCACTATTTCACCACTTGATATGCAACCTGTGTATGAGTCAGTAGAAAAAACTGGTCGTCTTATGGTTGTTCAAGAAGGTCCAGCACACGCAGGATTTATCAATGAAGTTATTGCACAGATGGCTGGTTCATCATCATTTGGCTCACTTATCGCACCAATTAAGCGGTTAGCGGGAATGAATATTCCTATTCCATATGCACCACAGTTGGAAAAAGCTGCTGTTCCTCAAATTGAAGACATTGAAGCTGCAGCCCGAGAGATTGTTAAAAACTGGCGATGAGTTTCAAATATCCCGTAGTTATGCCCAAGATGAGCATGACAATGGAAACTGGAGAGCTTTTGCTTTTCCATGTAAAAGTTGGCGACCAAGTTAAATCTGGCGATGTTTTATTTGAAGTAATGACCGACAAGATCGACATGGAAGTTGAAGCACCTGCAGATGGAGTTATCGAAACTTTAGTGGGTAACCCAGGTGATGTCATTGAAATCGGTAAACCAGTATTGATCATGCTGACAGAGACAGAAGTGATGGCCTTTGATTTTGGTGGGGATTCGGCTGCTCCTGTTGTAGAACCAGTTGCAGCGCCAGCTCCTGTTGTCGCAGCTCCTGTTGCACCAACTCCCCCTCCAGTTGCACCAGTAGTTCAAGCACCAGTTGCACAACCTGCAACACCTGTTGTTACTGCTCCAATAATTGTTAACACCTCTGTCAAAGCTGTACCAAAAGCACGAGTCGAAGCTGCTAACCGCGGAATTGATCTTCGCACTGTCCATCCAACAGGTCCGGATCGAACAATCACATTCTCTGATGTGAACTCAGCACAGATTGATCCAGCAGTTTTGAAACGACAAGCAGCAAACAAAGCCTTGATTGCTAAGGGAATTGAAATGACCCGCGGTATCGCACAGGCATCGTTTAATCGCCGCGCGAATGCAAACTTTGATCACGCACAGTTAATCTCTGCGTGGGCCAAAGTTTTGCGAGGACGACCAGATTTAGCAGTGCATCAACATGTTGGTGTTTCACTTATTATTGAATCCAAATATGGAAGCGCACTTCCTGTATTTAGAGATCCTGACTTAATCAATATTGATCAACTGCGAACGCTGGTTACAACTACATCTGATGCTGCAAAAAATGGCAAAGTTCCCATTGCAATGCTCAGCGGCGGGACCACAACAATTTTTGACCTGACCACATACTCCATGAGCTCTGCGACTCCTTTGCTTTTCCCAAATCAAGTCACCTCACTAACCATTGGTTATGACAGCGAGAGCACAAAAAATATTTCGCTGACTATTGATCTAAACTTCTGTGACTTTTATGATGGTGCACTACTTTTAGATGCTCTCATCGCTTCCCTATAACAAGCCCCAAACAAACCAAAAAGGACATCCATACAAAATGCTCACTGGTATACCTGCAAGTTCTGGTGCAGCAATTGGCCCATTCTTTTTGCTCAACACAAATATTCCTGTTGCAGATGCACAACAATCACAGCTAAGCACAGAACAAGAAACTCAGTCCTTAACAGCAGCAATTGCAAGAGTGGGCGCAGATTTAGATGCACGCGCTGCACGCACCACTGGAGAGCTGCATGAGATTTTGGTTGCAATGGCAGAGATTGCAACTGATCCTGCAATTGCAGAAGAGGCGGCAGCATTTATTGCAGGTGGACGCACGGCAAGTTATGCAATCGTTAAAGCAACAGAGGTATTTCAGGAGTTATTGACTGCCTCCGGTGGTTATTTAGCAGAGCGCGTGAGCGATGTTGCAAATATCAGAGATCGAGTGCTCTGTGAGATAGCAGGGATTTCATACCCAGAGATTCCACACTTTGATGTTCCCACTGTTCTTATTGCACAAGACCTATCACCTGCAGATACTGCAGATTTAGAGACAGATAAAGTTTTAGCAATTGTTACTGCAGGTGGCGGACCGACAAGCCATACAGCAATTATCGCAAGATCAAATGGAATCCCAGCAATTGTTGCCTGCCCCGGTGTTGTTCAGGCTGCGATTGCTTCACCAAATGCAACGGTGGCAGTTGATGCAACAACAGGTGAAGTTGTTTTTAATCCGGATTCAAGTATTAAGTCGGCTATTGAAAGCAAGATAGAAAAGATTAAAGCCCGCAAATCAAGAACTGTTACTAGGTCTAAAGATGGTTACATCACAACAGATAACGTTGTTGTGCCAATTTATGCAAACATTGGTCGCATCGAAGACACAGTTGCTGCAGTAACAGCTGGAGCAGATGGTGTTGGTTTGCTTCGCACAGAGCTTTTGTATTTGGATCGTAACGATGCTCCTACTCTTCAAGAACAGACAGCAATTTACACGCAGCTTTTTACTCCCTTTAATAATCAAAAAGTAATTATCAGAACATTAGATGCTGGCGCCGATAAGCCAATGGCTTTTATCTCATTTGATAACGAGCCAAACCCTGCGTTAGGTGTTCGTGGCTATCGAACAATTAACAAACATGAAAACCTACTTCGCACACAGTTGCAAGCAATTGCAGCTGCAGCCAAGGCGACTAAGGCTGAAGTCTGGGTAATGGCACCGATGATCACCTTGCCAGAAGAGGCAAAAAACTTTGTTGCGATGGCCAAAGAATATGGATTAGAAAAAGCTGGTGTAATGATCGAAGTACCTGCAGCAGTTTTCCTTGCAGATGAGATTACAAAGGTGTGTCATTTTGTTTCAATTGGTACAAATGATTTAGGTCAGTATCTACATGCTGCAGATCGTGAATCTGCGCCGCTTGCAGGATTTAATGATCCTTGGCAACCAGCTCTTTTGCGCGCTGTTCATCAAATTGCACAGGCCGGAATTAAAAATAACTGCCCCGTTGGTGTCTGCGGGGAAGCAGCATCTGATCCAACTCTGGCATCTGTTTTGGTTGGCATGGGCGTTTCTTCACTTTCCTGCAGTGTTGCCACCCTGACCGATGTCGCCCAGGCAGTTACGGCCCATTCATCCGGGCAATTAGCCCAGGCAGGCAAAGCAGCCGTTGCCGCAAAAACAGCCACGGACGCTAAAAACTCGGCCAGGAAAGAGCTGGTGGAGTTAGCCAATCTGGGTCTCTAGTGGCCTTCAAACGGCCCTAAACCTGATACCCACTGGTACTAATTGCTCCTAAATTTTGCTCGTATGTGCTTGATTTCCCGGTGTGAACCAATGCACACTAGACCAATTGCTCAATAACTGAACGGATGTGACGATAGTGAAGCAGCGCGAAACAGAGTTAATTCTGCGCGCAGCACGCCTGTATTACGAAGGCCATTACTCACAAGATCAAGTTGCATCCAAACTCAATACATCTAGATCAAATGTTTCGCGCATGCTCTCTGATGCAAAGCGCTTTGGTTTTGTTGAGATCAAGATTGTTTCACCTACTCACAAGCATGAATCACTTTCTCAGCAGCTATCAGAGCTGCTTAAGATCAAAGATGTTCAGGTAATTGCAACAGAGTCCAACGATTTAACCCTTAACACAATTGGTCGAGCAGCAGCCAGCGCCCTGTTAAAAGATCTGCGCGATAACCAAACCATTGCTATCTCATGGGGCCGTGGTTTAGAGGCAACAGTGGTTAACGCTCATTCAGAGACTCTATCGGGCCTTAAAGTCACCCAACTTATGGGCTCACTCTCATCTGTTAGCACCTCAGTGAGCGCAGAGGAGCTAGGCCGCAACTTAGCTAAAAACCTTAACGCTCAGTTCATTCCATTCTTATCTCCAGTTGTTGTTAACAGCACCAAGGTGCGCGATTCTCTATTGGAAGAGGAAAGCATCGCTAAATCACTCCAGCTTGCACGCGGTGCACACGTGGCTCTGGTTGGCATCGGCTCAATTGGTTCATCATCTAGTGAAATGGTTTTCTCTGAATTTAAGACCACTAAGGCCGATCGTGAGGCTTTGGTCTCTAGCTATGCCGGCGATGTGGCAGCTCGCTTCTATAAAAAAGACGGCTCACCTCTTTCTGCTGCCATGGATGGCCGCGTCATCGGACTTACCTTGGAAGAGATCAAGAACATCCCACGCGTGATCGGGGTTGCATCAGGTGCCGAGAAGGTATCCGGTGTGGTGGGGGCTGCCAATGCCGGATTAATTGATACCTTAATTGTGGATTTAGCCTGTGCTAACTCCGTTGTTAAATCACTACAACCATCGGCGGTAAAGAGCGCATGAGTAACCTAGGCAAGCTTTTTATTCTTATCGGCATCATGTGGGTGTTTCAACTCTGGTTTGCCTATAAGCAAGCAAAAATTTTCCAAGACGATATCCGTGGACTGCGCAAGCAGGGCACTATGGCTATTGGTGTTGGCGGACGTAGATACCGCGGGGGCCGTGCATTTGTTGCACTGACCGCAGGTGAAGATGACATAGTCAAAGATGGAATGGTGCTTAAGGGCTTCACCATCTTTGCAAGATCGCAGCAACTAACTGCATATACAGGATTCTCCATCGATGAGATCGCTTCGGGTGACCGAATCGCGCTTGGTGAAAAGAGAAAGGTGCAAGAGGCTGCAAAGAGCAGTGCTCAGCACATTGTCGAACACCGAGATCGGATCAAAGCAGGTGGAGAGTAATGACCAAAATAACCGTACGGGTGGTCATTTAACGGTTGTACAACCAACCAAAAAACACTTAGGAGGTGTGCATTGAACCTACATTCACTGATTCTTTTGTCAGCTGATGTAACGGTGGAGAAGCAAGATGGCTTTCTAGGTGCCCTGGCAACAGGCGCCGAAGAATTCATTGCGGTCTTCAACGAAGGTGGAAAAGTTCTTCTCTCTCTAATGGGTGGAATTCTTCCAACTCTTATCGTTCTACTTACAGCAGTAAACGCACTTGTGCGTTTGATCGGTCCTGAAAAGATCGAAAACCTAGGAAAAGCAGCAGCACGTCCAGGGCTACAGTGGTACCCAGTTCGTTACATGGTGCTTCCATTCGTTGCTGTATTCGTGCTAACAAACCCAATGGCATACACAATGGGACGCTTTTTACCAGAACGCTTCAAGCCAGCGTTCTATGACTCAGCGGTTTCATTCGTGCACCCAATCTTGGGTATCTTCCCTCACGCAAACCCAGGCGAACTTTTCGTCTATGTTGGTATCGCAACAGGTATTCAACAACTCGGTTATGGTCTTGGTGACCTAGCTGTTCGTTACCTACTTGTCGGTCTAGTCGTAATCTTCATTCGTGGAATTGTGACTGAAATAATTACCGCACGTATGATGAAGAAGGGTGCATAACATGAGCGCATTGAATAATCTCATTGTTAAGGTCGGACGTTCTGTTGGTGGAGTAGTAGGAACTCTCTATCAGGCAGGTCGCGATTCTGTTGACACCGTTATTCGTAACGTAATCCCATTTATGGCGTTCATCTCATTCATTATCGGTTTGATTCTTACAACCGGTATTGGTGACTGGATTGCTGAGGGACTTAAGGGATCAGCTTCAACTCTTCCAGGGTTGCTAGCAATCTCAGTAGTTTGTGCGATTCCTCTTATCTCTCCATTGCTTGGACCAGGAGCGGTAATTGCACAGATCGTTGGAACGCTTCTTGGTGTTGAAATTGGTAAGGGAAACATCCCTGCTCAATACTCATTGCCAGCGTTGTTTGCTATCAACCCACAGGTTGGTTGCGACTTTATCCCTGTAGGACTTGCACTCGGTGAAGCTGAGCCTGCAACTGTAGAAGTTGGTGTACCAGCGGTTCTATTTAGCCGTCTAGTAACTGGCCCACTATCAGTTGTAATCGCTTACTTTGCGAGCTTTGGTCTCTACTCAAACAACTAGTAGTGACGTTAAACCCCAAGGTGCGGGCAACTGCGCCTTGGGGTTTAACACTCTAACAAGCAAATCGTTATCAAATTCTCAGATTAGATTGATACATTAATTGGGCATTACTAACTAGTAAAACAAACAATCGTCACTAACTAAAAATGGGAGAGAGAAAAATGGGAAGCTACAAGTCAGTTGTAATCTCTGCAGGACGAGGTGGCTGGGGTGGGCCACTTACAGTTACTCCAACAGATGCAAAGCCATATATTTATTCAGTTACCGGTGGCGGAATCCATCCAGTTGCAGCGCGTATTGCCGAACTAACAGGCGGAACACCATTTGATGGTTTTAAGAGCAGCGTTCCATTTGATCAGATTGCAGTTGCAGTTATCGACTGTGGTGGAACAGCGCGCGTTGGTGTTTACCCAATGAAAAAGGTTTTAACTGTAGATATTCACGCAACGAGCCCAGCTGGTCCATTAGCGATGTTTATTACTCCAGAGTTATTTGTTTCAGGTGTTAAGCCTGAGGACGTTAAAGAAAAGTAAGCATTTGTCACAGATCGTTTACTCAACAACTGTCACGGCAGTCGGGGAATTAGTCTCTGACTTTGCCGATCAAGGTGTGCTCGTTTTCTTTGGTGAAGATGCACCAATCGAGCTCCATGAGTTTTCGATCATTCATAAGCCAGATGTAGTAGATCGTGCACCACAAGTAGGTGACACGATCACGCTACAAGAAAATGTGTATAACGTCCTTGCTGTTGGAAGCGTCGCTAGCGACAACCTTTTAAATCTTGGCCATTTAGATCTCAAGGCAAACGGGCTAACAGAGCCAGAAATGCCCGGAGATGTAAATGTAGAAGCAGTGTCGCTTCCAAAAGTGAACGTCGGAGATCGCTTAATCGTGACCTCACAAACTAAATAAAGAAAAGAGCAACAGTGTCATACTCAACTCGTTTACGAGAGCACGCAAAGAAAATCGGTCGCGATACAAGAATCGCATTAGTTGGAGCCGGACAAATGGGCCGCGGCTTTGGAAATCAATTAGGTCACATGGATGGTATTTCACTCTCTGTTGTCATCGATATTGATCCAGAGCGCATCAAAGTTGTCTATGCCGACTTAGGTATTACCGATATCGTCTTTAGTGATGATGTAGCCGTTCTTTCCAAAGCAATTCTTGATGGAAAGCACACAGGCACTGCAAACTCAGAAATTGTTGCCCAGCTTCCAGTAGATGTTGTCATCGAAGGAACAGGAATCCCAGAGATTGGTGCACGCATTACGCACTCATCACTGATGGCCAAAAAAGATGTTGCAGTTCTTAACGTTGAGATGGACGTAACTATCGGGCCACTACTTCACAAGATCGCACAAGATAACGGTGTTGTATACGCCGTCTGTCACGGTGATGAGCCAGTAGAGGCAAAGGTTTTGGTCGACTATGCACGAGATCTCAACTTTGAAATCGTTGCAGCAGGCAAAGGTAAAAACAATCCATTTGAGCCTTTGAGCACACCAGATTCAGTTAGAGAGACAGCAACAAAGAAGAAGATGAACCCAAAGATGCTCTGTTCATTTACTGATGGTTCAAAGACAATGACAGAGATGGTTGCTCTGGCCAACACAACTGGATTACAGCTCTCAAAGCGTGGAATGTATGGTCCTGCATCTTCTGTAAAGACTTTGCAAAATACATTTGCTCTTCAAGCAGATGGCGGCGTTCTAGATCGCCCAGGTGTAGTCGATTACTGCACAGGCGATGTTGCACCAGGAGTATTTGTAGTTGTCCGACACAACGATCCATACATCTCACATGAGATGACATATCTTTCTATGGGACCTGGTCCTTACTTTGCTTTATATCGCCCGTATCACCTAGCTTCAGTTGAAGCACCCATAACTGTCTATCGCGCAATCCTTGATCGCGAATCTTCATTGTTTGCACCACATCTAAACGCTGAAGTTGTGTGTATGACTAAGAAAGATCTAGCAGCAGGTGATGTAATCGATGGCATCGGTGGCTTTACAGTTCGTGGCTATGCCGATAATGCACTCGATGCAAAGCGCGACAACCTAGTACCTATCGGATTAGTTGCAGGTGCAAAGATCATCAAGCCAATTGCTGTAGGAGAACTACTTACTTATGATCATGTGGAGCTAAATGCTGATTCACTGATTGTAAAACTGCGCAAACAACAAGATGATCTAGGTTTAACTTACGCTTCTTGATTCTTATCCTTTGGGTTTAACCCAAGCTCTTCTAAAAAGGCCCGCTGACGTTTTGTTAGCGGGTCTTTTGTTTTCTCATCTCTGACCTTTTTAGGATCTGGGCGAAGCGTTGGGTGAAGACCTAACTGGCGGCGCTTTTCTTCCTGTAATTCTGTAAATATGCCGCTATTGCGTTCGCGCCTAGCGTGATGCTTTGCAATGATCTCAGCGGCCTTTTCAACTGGATCCTTTTTTTTGCGTCGAGGCAACATGTGGGCAAGCATGACACAATTGCCGACATGAAGTCAGGTATCAAGGCCGCGCTGGTTGTTCTTGCCGCCGGTTCAGCTACCCGATTTGGCCACACAACTAACAAGGTCTGGCTTCCTTTAAGTGGCCGCCGAATCATTTCCCGTTCTCTCACAAATGCTTCAAAAAACTTTAAGAATGCCCGCATCATTTTGGTAATCAATCCCGATGATGAGGTGATTGCCCATGAGGTAATTAAGCGAGAGATGGCTGGCCTAAAGATAGAAGTTGTATATGGCGGTATAACTCGACATGAGAGTGAACATAACGCGCTTATCCATCTTGCACCTGCCATTAACTCAGGAGAAGTTGAGGTTGTTCTCATTCACGACGGTGCAAGACCACTTGCAACACCTGCTCTTTTTGTTGAGATTGCAGATGCAGCACATCGTCACGGCGGTGCAATTCCAACAATCGCAGTTGATTCACGCGAGATGGACATGGTTCGAAGCGATACAGTTGTACGCGTACAGACACCGCAAGGTTTCGTTGCACGTCAACTGTTAGAGGCATACACAAAGGCCGCAACAGATGGCTTTCATGGCACTGACACAGCAGCGTGTATGGAAAAGTATTTCCCACAAATTAAAACTGTGGCAATCACAGCAGATGCTTCTAATGTGAAGATTACTTATCCGCAGGATCTAGCAATTGCAGAACACGTACTAGCGAAAAGGGGGTACAAAGATTGAGTAGAGAAACTCTAGAAGCCGAACTTAACTGTGCTCACTGCCATCAAGAAACTCTGCACGAGCTTGTCTATGCAGGTCGTTTGTTGGTTTCAACAACATGTTCTGTGTGTAACACACGGGTAGAACATGAGACAAATGATCTCTGGGATATCTACTTAAAGGATCTACCTCACCGCATTGCGACAAAGCCAATCAGA
>Ga0214163_1000441_pt1 | contig 19363 bp, 15 predicted proteins | sample LakMenepilimnion_2_FD_153001 | JGI IMG/M metagenome (GOLD analysis project Ga0214163, IMG submission 153001) | Freshwater microbial communities from Lake Mendota, WI - Practice 15JUN2010 epilimnion v4 | ecosystem: Environmental > Aquatic > Freshwater > Lake > Epilimnion/Euphotic zone | place... | reverse complement strand
GATATACTCTTTATAGGTATCAATATACTTTGCCTCGGGTAGTTTGTGCTTCAACGACTCTACTTTCTCTCGTATCTCGTCAATGCTCTTCCAATTATTAGCCACCTTTTCATTCATTTGATTGGTTTGGTAAGCACCATTCACCTCATCGACGAGTTCATACATGCGTTTATCCAACATACCGATAATCTTTTCACTTATACCGAAACTCTCCCCCCATATTTTCAGAATCGTGACTCTGTTTTTGGCCGTCTGTTTGCTCTCAGTTTCATCAATCAGTTTCATAATCGCCGAGAGATTCTTCTCTATCCACGATGCGGAATCAACGGGGGCGACCGGCCCGAGACCAATCCGCTTATGGATTGAGTTAATCGTGGATTTGTAGGTTGTAAGTGTTTTCTCGCTCAATTTAGTAGCCATCGTTTATATATATACAATAGAATATTATTTTCCTAAATCGGTAATTTCTTTTTCTGGACGGTCGTCGTCGCTAATCTCTTCCTTGAATGTAATCTTCCTATCAAAGCCCAATCTCAAAAACTTATCGTTATCGTAGTATATAAACATGAAATTGCCTACGGGCTGTTTATCCAACATATCGAGCGTCTCAATGTAATTCTGCGTCTTACCATCAAACACGGAACTGAACTCGTCAAAAATAGATTTGCTCGTTGCTCTGTTCAGCGTTCGAAATAGGATGATGCTGTTGGCGTTGCTTCTGAGGGGTAATGACACGCCACGATATGCCTGTGCGAGAATAAAAAGCGACGTGAAATCGTGACGGTGGCGAATGGCCCAGCGGATAAACTCTTTACCTTGTTTGGATTGTGATGATGAAATCATTGGAGAGCCCATTGAATCGTCTATTATAATGGCATGGCGAGGAGGGGCGCGGTGGTCGAACTCATCTATCATTTGCTTATGGTCTATATCATCATCCAACATCCCGCTACTCATCAATATATCAAGTTCTTGGGCTTCTAATGATGTCTCGCCATCTTTCAAATATCTCTCAAACAGGTCAAATATATACTTCTTTTGTTTCCACTCGGTCGTCTTCTCTCGTATCGTGTCAATGACCTCATTGAATGTCTTAATGTTAAGGTCGTCGTAAAATGTCATATTGTCGCCATACTTCTCGGCAAACTCTTCTACTTTGGGGTCGTGGGTGGGAGAAATCCAATAAACATGGTTCTCTCCCGTAAGCATTCCGTCGGCTTCAATCTTAAGCAACGAGAGAATTGCATTAGTCTTCCCACTGCCTCTCGTGCCTATCGTGATATTAAACCAGAAATTATTGTTTTTGGTGAGGTTCCAGTTTGGGAAGTCATAACCCTTTTTAGACTTGATGAGTTTATTCACGTGTTTAGAAATCTTTTTCAATTGTAGCACCATTATTTTTATGTATCTATTATATAGATATATATTAAAATGGTAGTTCGCAAAAAAAAGGCAGGAAAACGACGCCCCGTCAAGAAGGGGGCGGGCAGTCAGTTACCTAAAGCGGTTCGCGCCCTTCTATCGTATCTCGGGGGGCCTGGACCAAATGCCCCGACAATCCAACAAACACCATCCCGTTTTAGCCAAACGGCTGATGCCGATAAATCGTTTGCCACGAATGTGGCGGAGGCCGTCGTAGCTCGTCAAGCACAGGAGAAAGCCCGTCGTCTGGTTGGCGCCCAGCCATTAAGGGCGACGCCAGTATCGGCAATCTTACCACAAGGACAACAGCCCCAGACGATTATACTGCAGCAACCACAGCAACCACAACCCGCTTCATTGGAGAAACAAACCGAGGAAATTAAAAAAGAAGTAAGCAAAACGACAAAGGCATTTGAAGCCCGCATTCAAGGATTAGAGCAACTGAAAAAGGCTTTTGAAGCACCACCGAAATATATTGAGTCTCTTCCATCATCTCAAGCACCGTCCTCCGGTTCACGAAACACCCCATCAATCGCCTCATTTGATTTTGATACAGAATCCATAGCATCGTCATCTGCCAGTGTCGCTCCCGCTATAACGACAGAAGCCCTCGGGCAATTCTTACAGCAACAACACAGCCAGAACCTAGCCAGTGCGACGCTTCCAGCGGGTAAGAAATTGCGGGGCAAAGCACCAGTGGCGACAGGGGGGGGAGAAGCACAACCGAAGCGACGAGGTCGTCCCCCCAAGACACAAGCACCCACGCAACAACAAACATTTAGCCAATCCATTGGCGGTCTCGCACAACTGGCCTCGGCGGCGGCCCCGAAGGCTCGTTCGGTGTCAAGTGTGGCCACAGCGGGGTCGGGTGGGTCATCCCGCGCCCGAGAGATTTATCAACAGGCAACCAGTCAGGGATTATCGCAAGGTGACATTGTTCGGGCGATGGCATCGGGAGGCGGGGCGGCCCAAGCACCGCAATCAGTTGGTATTACTTTAGCCGAACTGCCAACCAACGCGAAAGCCAAACGAAAATTGAAAGTCGTCGGCAAGTTGCCACTACCGACCGCCGCAGAGGTTTAAATAAAATATTCCAATAGTATATAAAATAGTTTAGGCGAAATGTATTGCACGACCCCCGAAGAAAAAGCCATGTTGGAACTACTTAAGACGGCTTACCCCGACAGCGACACCTATCAACTCGAGTTAAACGTGTGGATGTATTTCAACAAGCGAGATGAATATATTAACATAATGGATGATTGTATGGCGAAACAGGGCGACAACGCCGAACTTATAAGTGTAGATGACGAGAGATTTAGGGCAATCTACCCGAAGGATATCAAGATGGAACCTCATGTTCTAACCACGCCAGAAGGGGAAGAGATTCCTGCCCCGACGTTAGAAACCGTCCAAGAATAAAAATATCAGTATTATTTATAACACAACTATTTAGGAAAAATGAAGAATATTGGTGGCTACGAACCTAAGTCGGTGAAGATTGGCGAGATGGCTGGAACTGTTAAGGGCCTTAAAATTGGCGAGATGCATAAACCGATGGAAGACAAAAGGGCAATGATGAAGAAGTAAATATTAACGCTTATTTAGAAAAATCACGAACGACGATAGTTCGTAATTTTTTTGTTGCTATAGTTTATAACACGATTCAAAATGTCCGTTTCCGCCGACCTTAATGCCATACCCCCCCAGCTCCGATATGGCGCAAGCCAATCTGTTTGTCGCGTCCAGCGCATCAACAACATTCGTCCTTTAGGAAGTGATGCTGGTTCTGGTAGTTCCGGTGACAGTTTCAGGTTCGATTTTCCGAGCCGAAATCTGATCGACCTTGCTTCTCTCCAGTTGTATTTTACTGCGACCGTCGAAGGTATGAATACCGCTGCTAACGGCACGCAGGTCGCAATCCCGGCCAGTTGGAAGTTCTTCCGCCGTATTATTTTTTATATCGGCAACACTGCTGTGTCTGGTGCTCTTTCATCCCATGCACATCAACTGTATAATTGCCTCGTCGCCGCCACGGGAAACACCGAGTGGTGCTACAGCCGTGCAAACAAGAATGCTATAGAATTTGTGTTGCCCGCTGACGAGACTGACCTCGGTGCCATCCACCCCGCCGCCACGTCGGCCACCACTACCAGTCGCTCCGCTTTCCTCGTTGCGGACGACTTTTTGGGTTTGCCTCGTTCTCGGAACACAGTTATAGACCAATCTTTATGGGGCCAGCTTTCGTGTCAGGTGGAATTGGCGGATAATTCAATTCTCCGAATCAGGCAAACCGGAGACGGTTCGGCTTCTGTCGCTGGTATTTCTTACCGTGTGTCTGGTATGCGTGCCAGCGTTCAGGTCATTGAGAGTGTGCCTCCCCAGTATATCTCCCTTTTGAGTGCCCGTTTGTCCCAAACCGACCAGCCTATCAGACTGCCGTTTATGGACTACCGCACTCAAATTATCGCCAACAACGGGTCAGTACGTACTGCGGTTACCACAAACTGTTTGGATGGGGTGTTAATTGCACCATTAATCCAAGCATACAATACTCCTGCTGGTGTTGCTATCGGCACCCCAGCCCCAGCATTCCAGCACAACTCTGGTCGTAATCTTTTGAATGCGGACCAACTCAAGTGTCAACTTCAAGTGGGCGCCAGTTCTTACCCTCGTTCTCAGGTCGAGCACGCCCTCGAGGCTTTGGAAATCACTATGGACTCGTGGCACGGTGCTTCTCGTGAGGGAACTGCTTTGCTCTACGCGTCTGCGGTTACCGATGACGCCACGATTGGTTACCGCAAACTGAACGCCCTGACTAAAAATTTCCAGTTCTACCAGCGTCTTTCTCTCAACGGCGCCGGATATCAGGACGGCCACTTAACGGGTGTGAGCACCAATGGTGCGGGTATGGATATCGTCTTCAACTCGCAAAACTTTACACCCGCAAACGGTTTCGTGCTCGTGGCACATCTTTGCACGGCATGCCTTGTCTTCTCGCCTGCCACCTCAAGCGTCTCGGTGGAACAGTAAGAACTCAAGACAATAATACTACTATTTTTTTATATTGCGATATAATATAAAAAGATGCCTCTGCCAAAAGATTATTTATTTAGCCCGTTTGCTTTGAAGGCGCAAGAGGATGCGAAGGCGAAAGGTCGCAAGACCTTATCCTACTACCCTGATGGAGTTCCGCCCCAGATTACCGACCGTCTCGGCTATTCGAACACGATAACCGATTACACCGGTATGTATCAAAACTACATGTATAATGTGACAGAGGCGGCAAAGAGTTTCAATTATGTCCGCCCCGATAAGATTGATAGTCGTCCCAGATTTATCACCGAGTTTTTTGAAAATGGCGGAGATGTAGCAGATAAGTTGGAGCAGTATTTTGATGTCGAGGATGGGTTCAATGTGGCTGGTGCTGTAATGTTGGATGAGGCGGCTAAATCCGCGAAGCGTGGTGGTAAGAAATAAATTACGAACTGGTTTTATTTTGTGATGATAATCAATCACATAATATTTTGATGACACAATAAAATAAACGAGACCATAATACCGTCAGGATGATGCGAAACCGATGAATTAAACTGATTTTACCGATTTAGGTAATACCATCCTAATTAAATCAAACAGAATGAACCTAAAGAGTTAATAAAACCGGTTTTATTAACTCTTTAAGCACTATTTGTTTAATTATTTAATCTAAATATGCCGATTTTGGTAATTTTGGTTTAATTCGGGGGCGATTTAGACTGCCTGACGGTATTATGGTCTCATTTATTTAATCCGTTCATCATTTTATTTTGTGATGGTAATCAATCACAAAATATTTCAGTCGGTAGATTTAAATCACACCACAAAAAAGCGCACATATATTTTCTAGATTGATATTGTATTAGAATGTTAAATTAGAATACTTTTGTAGATTGATATTGTATTAGAATGTTAAATTACAATTGTGTCCGCTTAGAACCAAACTTGTCGGCAGTCTTGTCATACAAATCTTTCATATTATCGCAGACATAAACCCGCTCCTCATCAATCTCTCGCATCACGCGAAACTTATCCACTTCGGCACGGTGATGGTCTGCCTCGTTGGCGAAGATGACGCCGATGTTGGTCTCCATCTCCTTGGAGAATGCGGCGAAATAGATATTCTCTCGCTTCACGGGGAGAGCATAGAGCAGGTCGAGGGTCTTGCTGACGAGGACAATCTTGCCCTTGAATACATTCGTGATATTGATAACATGGTTTTTGATGACGGCGTGGGCGAGGAGGACGTCAATGGGGTTGTTGGCGGGGTGCTTGACACCAGCCTGTTGCGCGGCCAACTCCTCGGCATCCTTCGGCATCTGGAGCGTCTGGAGCAACGAGTCGCAATCGATATAGACCACGTCGGGCGTGGATAGTTTGGAACACAGTGACGTGATGCCCTTCAGCAACACGAGGCCACGAACACGTTTGGCAAGTCGTCGTTTGTGCCACCACGACGAGAACCAATCTACAAGTAAGGATGATGCGGGGGACCCGGCCATCGCCGCCACCCCCGAACCAATAGCATAAACTCCGGCGGCTTCCGTTTTAGAAAATAATAGCGGGTTATGATATAACTGGATATTATTTTTTTATGAGGTTCTAAATAGACCCCGACTTGACCAACAACCCCATGATGGTTTCCAACTTCTTCTTCTGCTCGTCCAACTGCTCTTGTAGCGTTTGGATACGCTGGATATCCGCCTCGTTATGGACGCTCCGGTTGTCGTCTTGTATCGCGACGACAGGTTCGGGTCGTTGATAAACAATTGGATTACCCGATGCGTCCACACTTGGGACAGGTTGTCCTAAATAGGTTTCCTTGCCACATATATAGTTTTTGATGTAGTCATCATCGCTACCCCACGCTTGATATTCGTCGCCTTCTAAAATATATTCTTTTTGATACATCCCCATAGACGACATTTGAATACACTTTATATATGCTTTTGCTCCTATTTCAACTTGAATAGGCCAGAGATGAATCTCCCACCCATGCGTTGTATGAAACACTCTATTCGCTGCCATTGTATATGATATACATATATTATATATTTCAAATGTATTTTACAAATAACTACTTGATTTGGTTACTTGTCTCATTAAACATCTACCATTGCTAAAATCACTTCCGCCACAATGAATAGTCATATGAGACGGAGACCATCTTGAAACATTGTTCGTGCTATACCTATAAAATATTTTAGTCGCATAAACTAAATAAATATCGCTGACACTATTTGCACTTGGCAGAACGGCTGGTTGCGATGACATAAGATATACTACAAATTGCTCGGCTGAAATGGCTGATATGCGATATGTGGATTTCACTGTCATAGTTCCACTGGATACTGACCCAGCATTGAGCCAGTAAGAATATTGACCGCCGATTTGGTTGCTATTATATACTGCTACTGCCGGTGTTCCACTGGTTCCGTTAGGATTGTAAAGGAGAGTTTCCGTCCAAGCAACAAGCCCCACATCCTGATTAAATCGCAAAAAGAACCACTTACTATTAAGAACATCGTTGAATGTGAAATCCATTTCGTAATCGTATTTAAATAAATCCATTGTAGTAGGAAACGCTAAATTAGTATTCGGGGTGACTGTTATCTCTGTAAAAAAGGTTGAGGCTGGGGATCTTAATAATGCTATTGTATACGTTCCCTGACTAACACTAGAAATTGAAATACCTGTTCCTTGTGTTAAGTCCACCACTTCATTAAGGAATTGCCTACAAACATTAAAATACCCAGCCCCGCCACCCGCTACAATCGTGCCGTCATTATTTGTTGCGATGCTGGTATAACTCGTGCTGACATAACTACTTCCTGGAACTTGGTTTCTTACTGTAAAAGATAGACCATAATCATCACTATAATATAATTGTGTTGTGCTTGTTTGATTGATACAACCAACCCATATGATGTTGCCGTTGGGGCTGACTGACACCGCAACTGCTCCAGCCATCGTAATTGTTTTCCACGTCATTCCATAATCTCGAGAGGTCATCACCTCAAAGCCAGTCGTGAGTGCAACAATCCGTCCAGTAGCATCACAATTAATATAGGCGACAGCGTCAGTAGAAAGAACATAAGCCCAATTAGCCCCGTAGTTAGTTGAACGATAAACACCGCCGTTGTTATTGTTTGCGTGTAATCCCTCGCTTGTTCCGGATACTTCTACATATTGTACCTGTCCTGTGGCTGATATTGCGAGAGCGAATGCTGTTGATCTTAGACTTGTTAGATTTTGGCTTACCCATGTGTTTCCGTAGTCGCTGGATTTATAGATTTTACCCAAAGACCCTGTTCTCGGGTCGCTTATGAGTTGAAACTTACCATCGGCTGACACACGAATACGGCGGGGGTCGGCGTTTGTAAAATCGGGGGGGCTTGGTCGTTGCGTCCACGTCGCTCCTTGGTCGGTTGAACGCCATATTTCTCGTGCATAAGGCGATGTATTAGGGGCGAATCGCCCTTGAATCGCCCATATAGCATCACCCGTTGTAGTCCCAGCGATTGAAACCCAGTTTTTACTGGTATTACCAGTATTATAAAATAAGGAGAAATTGTTAGAGTATATAATTGGTCTTACTACCGCATCTCCGCTGTCTCTTTGGACGACAGCGATTATCTTACCATTGCTTGACATAAAAATATCCGCACAGGTATTCGCGATTGTCATTGTGGGGTCGTTTGACCATGTATTACCATACCACGACGGCTTTCGTGCGGTATTTGTAGCGGCGGCGGTGATAGTATAATCGTCGCTTGACGCTTCGTATTGCTGACTCATTGGGTCGTATGAAATAACATAATTTCCGTATTGGTCGCTACTAACGACGATATCTGTGCCACCTGTTATTTGTTTGACATTCCAACCTGTGATTGTTGTAGCAGTCAATGTATTAATACCTGTTAAGTTTTGATTACCGGCGGCGGAACCCGCGGTTAGAACCTGCGCGATTGTCGGGGTGACTGGAATACCTGTATTCGTGATAGTCCAAGTGCCACTTCCATTATTCGTGGCTGTAATTCCTGAACCTGCTGTCAGCGATTTCACATTCCAGCCCGTGATTGCTGTCGGTGTGATTGTGTTTGCCGTTATGACATCAGCATTGGTAATATCTTGCCCGTTCATGTTTAAATCAGTATTGCCGACGCTATTCCCCGCTGTCATAACTGTTGATAAGGTTGGAGTGGCTGATATACTTGCGATTGATGTATGGAGATGCGACAACGCCCCATCGTTGAATCGTAATGAAACGCTATGATTGGTTGTTGAACCTGTTGGTTGAATAAACCATTGTTCTAATGTTATATTTGGATTTTGATAATCGGTTATCACGAACGGCGCGGTGGGAAGTGGTATTGATAAAGGATAAAGTGCTACGGCGTTGGGTGTTAATGTTGATGGGTTGGTCGTGCCGTCATATAATAGCATACGAATTGAACCTTCTAAAATATATCTTGCGTTTATTGCGTCTTGTGCCGCTGTTTGGTTTAGAACACAATTGGCATTACTACTTTGTAAATTAAATCTCAATCCTGTAATATTGGTTGTATCCGTTATAGTAATAGGACCTTCCGGACGTGTAAATACTCGGTCAAAGGTTGTGTTAGTTGAGCCGCTTTGTGTTAGGAATGTATGTAGAATATTATTTTGGTTGTCTACAAGAGTTAAAGTAAGTATTGTAAAGGTAAAATCTGGTCCACCAATAGATACACTTGGAAATGTAACATTAGATATTGTAATAGATACATCATTGGCGGGGACTTTGATTTCAGGGGTTGTTAGATTTAATGTATTGCCTGAACCTGCTGGGCTGGTGTATGTCTTATTTATTAGGACATTATTCAAGGGGAGACCTGTAAAATATAATTTGGCGTATAATGAACCAGAAACATTTGCTGAATAATTCACAAATTGGTTGAGTTCGTATGTGCCTGATAAGATTGGGTTGGCTGCCTTTGGGATTGCTCCAAGAATAGACACAATTTGATAATTGGTATTTACATTATACGCTGAAAGTGTTGCGGTTTTTAATGTTGCGGTGGTATAGGTTGAACTCATCGTTAAACTTGTTGGTGTAAAATTAGGCGTTGTAATTGTTGTACTAGAAGGTGCGGATATGACATAGGTTAAACCACCACCCGAGGCTGCGATGCTACCGACTGCGACGGGTTGTCCGTCCCACATCAGGTCGCTATTCGCATTCGTGTATAGAGTTTTCGTGGTTGTTCCTATGTAGGTATCCTGAAGCGTTAATGACTTGGAGGAGACATTGGTCGGGTTCAATAGCAACGCATCGCCGTTTTTGGCGACTTTGATGCCGTTCGTGTGGCTTGTCGCATCAACCAATACTTTATATGTATTATCCACCATCGCCGAGTTGTTCCCGATGAGAACCTGTTTGTTGCTTTTGATTTCCATTACTTTGGTCGCATTGGCGCGGATGCCATTTGAACCCGTGATTAAATCAATATTACCATTACAAGCCCCGAGGGTCAGTTTGCCATCATTACTGCTTCCGTTGCACTGGATGAGTTCAACATCCAAGTTCTTCAACGAGAGACCGTTGGCATTTCCGGCGTTTTTGAAAACATAGTCAAAAATTCCACCGTCATTACGGAGGTTCAATTCACCATCACCAACATACAGGTCTATACCACCCCTGATGATACCCATAGAATGCGAACCGTGAACACCGAACGCTTGAAAAATTCTGCGATTTAGAAGACCGTCAAATGGAGTGCTGATGGAAACAACATCAAGATTTACAACTGATAAGTTTTTTATTGCGAGGTCGTTGCTGGTTTCTATGCTATGGTTTTTGGTTAACCCCCCAGTTAAGTAATTATTCGCCATCTTAACAATGTCTGCGTAACGATATGAGGGGCTTCCGGGCAGTATAATAAAGGCAATCCAGTAGGGAATACCTGTTAATACGAAACCTGACGCCCATGCGGCTACATTCCAACCACTAACCACATCTGTTACGTCAAGGTCTTCTAACCTCGCCTCGTCGGTGTATATATTGCCTTGTAAATATGTCTCTGTGTTGCGAAAAGTTCCCCGTGTCCCGATTTTGATTATCGTGTTATTTGCTGGTAATGCATCTGGCGTATCTTTTGAACCTATATTCACTTGAGCAGCCTTGCCACCAATGTTGATTTCTCCTGAGTTATTAATTCCAATATCGCCTATTTCTATTTTGTTCTGTGCTTGTATTCTATTTAAATGTGCGTAGGTGGTAATCATACCATTTGGACTGAATATATCCATTTTGTTATCATTGTAATTAAGATCCTGTAGCGTTTGCGAGTTGTTCTTCATATGAATAAGGTTGAACCCTGCTTCCATTCTTAGGTCGCCTTTATGAATACCTGTGGGGTTGGTGTTGACGTTTAGTGAAAATGTGTTGGCGGTTTTAGGGTCTGCTGAATTGCTGCCGACCGAACTCTGGTTTATAAACCGGACTTTATCGCTAATCGTAGATATGCTCCCATCGTTGCCATCTATTCTGGTTTTAAGGACACTATTACGATTGTCATCGGTGAGAACGGATGACTGGGTTAGGGCGGTAGAATCAATGTTCGCGAGTTTGGTTTGTATGGCGGTTATGAGCGTCTTGAGGTCTTGGTTCTTATTGTTGTTATCTACAATCCACTCGCTTGAGAGACCTGACGTATTGAGATACTGGAGTAGGAGTCGCAGTTCGTCGAGTTCAGCCTGCTCGAACTGGTCTTCAAATACCAGTTCAGTTATGTAGTCCTCGAACCGCTTACCTTTGATATACAGATTCTGGGCATTTAGATTGTCGTAGTTATAGATACCCGCATTATTTGGTCGTCCCGACATATTGTTATATACATTTAGAAAGATATTTTTTTTATAGTTGTTATTTATATAACGACTAAATGCTACGTAACCCAAATAAAGACCCCAATCTCTCGGTAGTTAAATCTACAAAGCACTTTGTCTCCGTTACAAGCGAGGACTCAAATGATAGCCAATCCGTCAATTTCAACCCAGGCGATATGCGGATTTCATTTAATAACGTGAACCTGACGAATGTCAGTAGTGCGAAGGATAACACTGTGACTACGATTACACCCATCGCTTTTTTCGGCGACCTCTATTATTTCAACGTATCACCTAACTTTAAGAATAACAAGTTTCGCATTCTCTCGAGTGATGGAAAATCGCTCTCTTCAACTATCGGGGGGATAGCGAATGTCCGGGAGAGTTCGGATGTTACTGATGTTAATTATAACGAGGCAACCTTTCCTACAGTCACTATAGCAGAGGGCATGTATAATGCCGCAGAACTCGGCACCGCCATTCTCTCGGCACTCAATGCTTCTACAATCCGTTGGTGGTCGGCGGGAGGTGGGACCCCGATTGTCTGGACTGGAACGGCTATGGACGGTAATGGCCGTCTTACGATTGCATATGCTACAAATGCCCCCACTGGAACACCCGCCCTCCATTTCTATTCAGTCTATACCAATAACGGCGAGTCTATTGATAGCAGTCGCGTTTTAGGAATGTCATCCGCCAATATCCAGCAGTCTGGAGCAGTCGCTGCCACATTCGTTCTCGGCGGGTTCATATTGCCATACGCTAACCGTGTGGCTGGTCTCCAAACGCCCAAGGTCGTGGATACCAAGACCGTCCAGATGATACAGGTTCATTCAAATTGTGCTGGTCGCTTTTTCACAAAAAGGGGATATCTCCCATCTGGGGCATGGAATACCAACGCTGCGTCACGCCCCCTTACAAACACCGATATTCTCTTTACTTTCAGCGTGAATGTGGATATGGGTTCCACATTCCAATTTGAGCCACTGTCGCCCGAATTATACGAGCAGGAAATTATCAATAACTGGGATGAGATGCGTATTTACCTAACGGATAATAAGGGCAATCAAATTAAGTTCATAAATCAGGCCGAGATTTCCTTTACCTTTTCCGTCAAGCGTGAATACATAGTGCCATCAGCGGAGGACCGCATCAAAGACATCATATCATACGCGTCGTATCAGCATTAAAGAACTTTAGACTTATGATTATTTTATATACCATATATAAAATGATTTTAGAAACGCTTGTAAAGATAAGCGACCCAGCCGAGGTGCGACGGAAGTTCGAGAGATACCGTGGCAAAGATAACGCAAAACTGTTTGTCAGCGAAAAAAAAGACAAGAAATACAAGGTTCTTAAACCAGACGGTAAGCAGGTTCATTTCGGTTCGAGGATGGCCGATTTTACGAAACATGCCGACGAGGCGAAAAGGCAGAGTTATTTGGCACGCAGTGGGGCAATTAAGGGCGAATGGCGTGACGATAAATGGTCTGCGAATAATCTGGCGAGGGCGTTGTTGTGGTGAGGGTTAGGATTTGAATAAAAAATTGATATAAATGTTTTTCTCTATATACTTTAGGAAAAACATCCATGGAAGCAACAACGACCGAAGAACTACCAAAACTCACCCGACAGGAGAAGTGGCGGGTATATGACAACTTTTATAAGCAACGCAAATACGCAAATGACCCCGAGTTCAGGCAGAAGGTAAGAGACCGTGCCCTCGCCCACTACTACAAGAAACAAGCGGAGAAGGCCGCCGCCGCCGACTAACGAATTGGAATATTTGGACTTCTTTTTTTTGAAATCCCAATATTTAGGAGAATATAGAATAAATTGATTTAAATAAATATCTTTATTCTATATATACAAGAACAACAACGATGTCCTCCCTCGCCGACTTTTTGACCGCTCGCAAACCCGCCCTCGGCGATGCTTACACCCACACCAGAATAGGTGACAAATCCCTCGGGGTGTATGGTGGTGTGTATAACATACCCGACGAAGACTATCCCGAATTCTGGCAACTTTACTCAAAGCATCTCCAGTCTGGAAAACAGGAATACCTCACCGAAAAACAATACGCCGATGGCCCGCTGGTCGTGGATTTGGATTTTCACTACGCCCCCGAGATTGAAGACCGTCAGCATACCGAAGAAGATATTGAAAACATCGTAGCGTTATATGCGGAACATCTTGCCGAGATGGTCGCGGGTTCTGTGCCTACCTACGACATATTCGTATCGCATAAGTCGGCAGTTAATATGCTGGACGACAAGACAAAGGATGGTATTCATATCTTCTTCTCCGTGCGTGTCCCGCGCATCATCCAGAAGGCTCTCCGTGCCATTATGTTGGATTTGATGCCACAGACACTGGAGCATCTACCCCTCATTAACTCATGGGATGGTGTTTTAGACGAAGGCATTACCAACGGCGGAACTAACTGGCAACTCCTTGGCTCACGCAAGCCCGGAAACAAGGCATACGAAATAACGCATGGGTTTCGAGTGGAAGGCACGGAGATTTCGCAAATTGAAATCGGTAGTATTGACCGTTCTAAAATATCCGTTAGATGTAAGGACTTCCCTATGGTATCAGCAAATACCAGCAATGAAACCATTATGACGCTTATGTCTCGCAAGACCACACCATCGTCGTCACCGAAACCACGCTTCGGTCTCTCTACTGGCAACGCATCCGCATTCATCGCATCCATCCCCGACGAGAAAGCGGTGTTGTTCCAGTCGTGGGCTTCTTATTGCTGTATGCTTATCCGCAAATACGGCGACACGAAAAATGACGCAGAGTTGCGCGACATTATCCACGAGTTCAGTCGCAAGGCACCTGATTGCTACGATGAGGCAAAGGTTGATGATTGGATAGCGAAATACGATGACGCGAAGTTTCCAGAAGACATGCGTTTTCCCGAACGTGAAGCGTCGGCCATCACGCCAGAGGTGCGCGAGGTAAGTCGCCAGATTCTCGCGGCGGAGATAGTCACCGCTACTAATGAAACACCTGAACGACTGAATTTGTTTATGCCAAGTAGTTTATTAACTCATGGTGTTCTCGGTGTATGCGAACATATCACGCCAGAGGTTCGTAAATATGTCCGTTATTGTAATGACCGATGGTATTGTTATGATACAGTTGAATGCCTTTGGAATGTCAGCAAAGACCCCACCCATCTCTTTATCAAAATACTTAATAAGTATTTGAATTGGAATATCGCGAAAATATCCAAGAAACTCGCGGAAGCAGCAGTTGGCGATGAGATTAGTAGTGACGATATGAAGTATAGAAATCAGTTTATCGCTGCTCTTAATGAGTTTGACAAGTCCTCTACGAGTTCGCAAATGAAGAAGCATTTCCAGCACCTTATTAATGAAAAAGATTTTACAAGCCAATTAGATAATCATAAGGATTGTCTCGTATTTGCCGATGGTATTTACAATATGAAAACGCAACAATTCCGCAAGGGTCTTCGTTATGATGATATGTTGTCATTTAAGTTGCCATACAAATATCGCGAGGCTACATCCACCGACAAGGAACGTGCCAAGAATATCATTATGAAGATATGCTCCAATGAGGAATGGCGATATGAGTATTATGTAAAGGCGCTAGGTTATGCACTTACTGGAAACGCGACTGCCGAACAAGTTGCGTTCTTCCTCATCGGTCGCACCGCTTCCAATGGTAAATCTACGCCGTTAGAGATTTTAACCAAAATGCTTCCGTGCTATGTCCGAAAGATGAACCCAGAGACATTTGCCGATGGAAACAAGGACTTCCATAAGAACATCAAACACATCATAGGCGCGAGAATTGCGTGGTTTAACGAGATTGGTAAGCGTAAGATAAATATTGAATTGTTGAAAGACATTTGCGATGGCAGTCAAATCCAAAATAAGGTGTTATATGGAACAGAAGAAAGTATCAAAATAGACGCCAAACTGTTCTTTGTTGGAAATAGCGAACCGAAGTTTGCTACGGATGAAGGCATTGCTCGGCGATACAGATACATAGAGTTCAAATCAAAGTTTTATGACCGCCAAGAATTTGATAAGATAGAAACGAAACGCAATGATTATGACTTTCTCAAAGACCCAGAAGTCCCGAAGTTTCTGGAAAGTGAGAATGGAATATTTGCCTTTCTGTCCTGTCTGTTCGATGGTGCCGCTCTTTATTACAAGCACGGACTTGCTACACCAGCAGAATACGATGAACTAAAACAACAGGCAATCGCAAAGAATGATAAATACCACGAGTTTATAACCAATCATATCACTACATCGTCCGGTAAGTGTATTCACAAGAGTCAGTTTGAGACAGCATGGGCTACGACGGGACAGGACGGTGTGTATAAGTGGGATGAGTTCAGCGACGCTTTATTGAAGCGTGGATTTGCTTACAACCCAAAGAAGCAGAAGAAGATAAAAGGTAAATTGCTTACTGGTTGTTTTGTAGATATTGATTTTGAAAATATGGAGACGACAACCAGTCAGGAAGACTGAAGGTAAGTATGAGGTAAGTATGTTTTCAGGTGGGTAAGTATGGTAAGTATGGTTGGAAGGTATTGTATATAAAACTTGGGAATGAAAAAAAACTTCCCAGCATACTTACCATACTTACCATACTTACCATATAGAATAAAATTGATTTAGAATGATTGGAATGTATTATATATCATTATTGTATAGTATAACACTATGGTGAAATCGTGGGCTAATGATTTTGTTGATTTATATGAGACCGGGTTCGCTCATAAAATAAATTGGGACCAATTGAAACAGGATGGGATGGTTTCAGGACACAGTAATTTATATATCGAAGAAGAACGGGACGGATGGACTTATAGAGTCTCAGTTCATTATTGGGCGAAAGACGACAGACCAGAACTATATGAAGTTTGTTTCAGGAAGAATAACTACAAGTTTGTAAAAACCAAAAAGGAATATAAGACATTCTTTATGTGGGGGGAGAAAGGAGACGGGCGAATGGCGTGTAATGGCACAATATCAATTAAAAGAGGCGAATGGATATATAACGGGTTTAATACAAAGTATAATGCGTTTATGTAATCCATCCGCGTCCAAACCTCGGGATTTTATTCTATATATACTTTAGGAAACCCGACAATGACTACCGACCGCCAACTATCCGCCATCCTCGATTGGATATACGATGACCGCCATCCCTATACCTTTAATAGCAACACGGTGATAGGGATAAGGGACAGTTATGCCCGGACTGGTTTTTTTACGATGAACCAGCAACGAGCCATAAATAACATATTTAAAAAATACCGACTTACTATATAAAATGACCCCGCTTGAGGAGTGGATGACCGAGCAGGTTAATGAGCCCGACTGCCCAGCACACCTTCGGGATATATATCATGAGATGTATGGGAAGGCGAAGACGCCGTGGTGGGCGTGGATAAAATAATATATTTAGCCATTATATAACCATGCGTCGCGTATCTTTGAAACCCGTGAAACCCGTGCTTACTGGTCTTGTTAAGACTGTTTGTCCTAACCCGAATGTAAGTATCACCGCAGTCCCGCCCAAGATTACTTTCGGTTGCCGTTAATTAAATAATATAACCTATCATTATAGAATGAAATGTTATATGCTCTTGCTGTTATTAGTCGCTGGTTCTGCCCTCCCAAACACGAACAGCCTGCCAATGGTGCGGAACTCCAGTCATCCCCAGTCCCAGCCCCCGCAGACCCAGTCGCCCCTCCCAGTAGCCCCGTCATACAATCAGTCGCACAACCAGTCTATCCAGACCTACCGACACTTAACCCAAGCATCGTCCGCAGCGATGACGACACCTATAGCGTCTAAAAAGGTAGAACAGTTCGCCAAGAAACTACGAGATGACATAGAAGCACAGGAACGTGTTCTCCAGACATATATCCGCACCGTCCAAACCAAGCATGACCGTGTCAAGAAGAACTTAAAGGCATTTAAGGCGATTATAGCGGATTTGCGAAGGCAAATAGCGAATGCGACAACCTACGAACAAAAGTATATAAGCGAGGATAGCGTGATAAGTAATGAGTTTAGCAAAAGCCAGAAGATGTATAAGGACGAAGCCGCCAATTTGAAGTTTGAGAAAGCCTTTTTAGAAGAAATCATAAAGTATATCAAACTCCGCAAATGCTGAAATTATTATCTTTAGGTAATGTGGAGGGAACAGTTGCGCCCTCCATCCTCCACCCATTATAAAATGTTTAACGCAGCAAAACACACCGATGTGGCGCAGAGGAAGCGCGCGGGGCTCATAACCCCGAGGTCACTCGTTCGAACCGGGTCGTCGGTATTTTCATTATTATATCCAGTAAATATAATAATGGTTCCTTATTTCATATTACGCACTGCTGGCTACATAGGCTACTACGCTTGCTACTTAGCATACTCATGTGTCAGCCGCCTCCTTGCGGCCGACCCTGTGTCGCTTGTCTTTCTCATCTTGTAACACACCCGCCGCCCTAAGATGCTTCATCGTCGAGAGATGCTGTAATATGGCTGTCTGGGTGCTGGTGCCTACTCTTGTCTGGCATGTAGCACATTCCCATGGTCGCTTACTGTGCCTACCAAGTGCGTAGATTGCTTTAAACCACGGGATGATATGCTCTCGGTATTTTTCGAACAGTTCGTATTGAGCAGTCTTTCTTGCGTAAGGCGAGACAATCGAATAGTCGGGGGCATCGGGGATTTCCATCTTATATATACTATCCAAAGATTTCTAAAGCCAGCCTACGCAACTCGGCGGCTTTGATGTCTTCCGCGGTTATAGATTTGCTGGCAGGTGTGCCTCGTGCTGGTGCTGCACTGACACGTTGGACGACGCGAGGACCCTTGCTATAAACCTTTGGGGGTTCTGGTGTGCTGACACTGTCCTCGTCGTCATACTCACCTTGGTCGTTTACCGCCTCAAGCAGTTGCTGAAAAGCCTCTGGGTTAGAGGGTTCTTTATAGAGTTTGATTTTCATATATGGCATATCCTTTTTCGTGGTCTTCTTCTTTTTAGGCATAACAGCCTCTTCCTCGCTATCGCTATCGGGTAATGAGACCTTCTTGGCAGGTTTCTTTGATGCCTTAACAAGGTCAGGGACGGGGGGGATATCAATAGGTTCGCTTGCGGGCGGCTTCTCCTCGACGGGCTCGGGTGTGGGTTCGGGCACGGACGCGGGCGCGGGTGCTGGAACGGGTGCGAGTGCCTTCTTCTCGGTGGCACCCTTCTTCTCGGCTGCTTTTGCTTGTTTCGCAATACGAGCCTTCTCGAGGCGTTCCAGCAGAACTTTCTTATCGGATTCACTAATCGGCATTTAATCTTTTATATATAATCAAAAGATTAAAAATATTATTCCTAAACATTCTACTTCTTCTTGTCTTTTGGGACCACCTTGGCATAAACCAACGCAGCCGTGGCACTTGAATGTCCCATGACATTAGCGAGGTCTTGCTTTTTTTTGTATTCTTCGGGGTCAGGAGCATATAGGTCGGTGACAACCGCCCGACGAATCTGGGTCGATGACACCTTAACGCCATCAGCGGCAAAGGCGGAGTTCAACATCTTCGTATAAGACACCCGAGAGATTGGCGCGGAGACGCCGTCTTTCGTTATAAACCAAGCCTCTTTATCATAACTGAAATGCTTAATAACACCCCAGTATTTTACAATCTCTCGAACAACATCAGTTGGAATGTCCAAAATCTTGGCACCATAGTCCTTGCGTGTTTTGTAGGCCAATAAATGTAATTGTCCCTTGAGCGTCCGCCGATTGATGATGATGTAGTTACTATTGCCGTCAACATCCTTGTCATCAGGCATTTCCTCCATCAACCGTGCGTCGGCCAAGTCATTCCTTAGGGGTAGGTGTGTATGGAAAAGCAAACACAAATACCGCATCAATTGGATATACTCTTTATAGGTATCAATATACTTTGCCTCGGGTAGTTTGTGCTTCAACGACTCTACTTTCTCTCGTATCTCGTCAATGCTCTTCCAATTATT
>Ga0214163_1000434_pt1 | contig 19589 bp, 20 predicted proteins | sample LakMenepilimnion_2_FD_153001 | JGI IMG/M metagenome (GOLD analysis project Ga0214163, IMG submission 153001) | Freshwater microbial communities from Lake Mendota, WI - Practice 15JUN2010 epilimnion v4 | ecosystem: Environmental > Aquatic > Freshwater > Lake > Epilimnion/Euphotic zone | place... | reverse complement strand
TAAGCCAAACAAGATACGTCGCATGGAATAAAGTTTAGGCAAGCTAAACTCAAGGCCAATACTGAACATCAAAAATACAATACCAAACTCAGCAACATGACGACTAGACTCAGAATCAGGAAGAACCCCAATCAAATGAGGTCCTAAAATTAATCCCACGACAAAATAGGCAATCATCGCGGGTAATTTTAAATATCTGAATAGCCCGACGAGTAAAACTGAGCTTACAAGTAAAATAAGAACCAGGGGAAGAGAGTCAAACATTCATTTATCCAATATTAATCAATCATTTTAGGCTTAAAGCACTTATAAACCCTTTTACACGAGTATCTATTACCCTCTACAATATGAATATGACCAAGACATCATCAAAAAATACGCTTGAACGCGCTCGCCAAGTCCTTGAAATTGAAGCACAAGAAATCTTATCTTTGGCAAATAGGCTTGATGATTATTTTGTCAATGCAGTTCAGCTCATTTTACATTGCGAAGGTAGGGTTGTGGTGAGTGGAATGGGGAAATCAGGACATATCGGAAGAAAACTAGCTTCTACTTTCGCAAGTACAGGCACACCAAGCTTTTTTATGCATCCTGCAGAAGCTAGCCATGGTGATTTAGGCATGATTACATCTAATGATGTAGTTATTTTTTTATCAAATTCTGGTAAAAGTGATGAGCTTTTATCTATCCTGCCTGTCATTAAAAGAATTGGTGCAAAAATTATTTCAATCACAGGCAATAGTGATTCTGAACTTGCTAGAGAATCCGAAATTCATTTAAGCGCACATGTATCTCAAGAGGCATGCCCTTTAGGGCTTTCCCCTACCGCTAGCTCAACAGCATCGCTTGCTTTAGGGGATGCATTAGCAATTTGTGTTCTTGATCAAAGAGCGTTTACCGCTGAAGATTTTGCCCGATCACATCCAGGTGGCAGTTTAGGCAAAAGACAAGTTGTTCGTGTAAGAGACATTATGAGAGGGCTTGATAAAGCACCTTTCATCAAAGAAGATGCATTACTTTCTGATGCAGTGCTTGAGATATCTCTTAAGGGTTTAGGTTTTACATCAATAGTTAACGCTCATTCCAAGCCCATTGGTATATTTACTGACGGCGATTTAAGAAGACAGCTTTCTAAAAAAACAGATTACGAGAAACAGTCCATCAAAGAAATTATGAACAAAAATCCTAAGACAATATTTGATGATCAAATTATTATTGATGCCATTAATTTAATGGACTCCAATAAAATTAATGGCATTCTTGTGGTTAACAGAGAGGGTGAACTTGTAGGTGCTTTTAATATGCATGATCTCTTTAAAGCGAAAGTCATTTAATGAATTCAACTCTTAAGGAACGCGCACAAAAAATTAAGCTTGTTATTTTTGATGTTGATGGTGTGATGACGGATGGTTCTCTATTTATTGGCGATGACGGTCAAGAATACAAAATGTTTAATACGCAAGATGGTTTAGGTATGCGATTACTTAAAAAAAGTGGGGTTAAGCTTGCAATTATTACTGGCCGGAATTCAAATAGCGTCCTCATTCGCGCTGAAAACTTAGAGGTAGATTACTTTTATCAAGGCATCTCGGATAAAAAAGAAGCATTTACTGATCTCATCAAGAAAACAGGGCTAAAATCTGAAGAATGCGCATTTATGGGAGATGACATTGTAGATTTGCCTCCTATGCTGCAATCGGGTTTAGCCATTACTGTTCCTGCAGGTCACGATGAAGTTAAAAAAATTGCACATTTTGTTACAACAAAGATTGCTGGCTATGGTGCCGTTCGTGAGGCTTGTGATTTTATTATGAAAGCTCAAGGTACTTATGATGGAATCGTTGCACCTTACTTTAAATGATCAATCGTTTCTCTGTTTTATTTCCTATTCTTTTCGCTGCAATCTTAGCTTTTATTTCTTACTGGGTTCAAGTTTCAGTTAAAAATGAAGGTGAAAAAAGAGGAAATAAACTAAGCAATAGTCCCGATTACTTTTTAACAAATTTCAAAACAACGCAAACTGAATCAAATGGGTCTATTCATTTCATTTTGTCTGCAAACGAAATGACGTATTTCACTCAAGATGATTCAACGCGGCTTAAAAAACCTCTTTTTATAAGGTATAAAAATAATGTGCCTAGCTCAAAAATTGAGGGTGGTATTGGCCTTGTTTCTGCAGACGGCGAAGAAGTACAAGTTATTGATAATGTAAAAGTGGCTCGCCTCGAAACTGAAACAAAACCAAAAATGGAGCTTTTTACAGATCAATTGACTATATTGCCAAATAAAGACCAAGCATTTACAAAAAGACCTGTTCACATCACTCAAGACCCCAAAACAGTTGTTAATGCGATTGGCATGAATTATGACAAAAAGAATGGAATAATGACGTTATTATCTAAAGTTCGAGTGCATTATGAAAAGCCTGTTAAAAAAACAAATTTAAACGCTCGACCTATTATTCAAAATAAGAATCTAAAAAAATAATGCGCTTATCTTTTTTTAAAGTATCGTCACTTAAAATTATCTTTGTTTGCTTATGTATTGGTAGCATCAGTTCATCTTACGTCTTTGCAGAAAAGGCGGACCGAGACAAGCCCATTGAGCTTGAATCTGACACAATGACATCTGATGAATCGAAGGATACAAGTGTATATTCTGGCAATGTCATTTTGACACAAGGTACACTTCTTATTAAAGCCGACGAACTTACCATCCGAGAAGACAATCAAGGATTTCAACATAGTACAAGTGTCGGCAACCCTACAACCTTCAAACAAAAACAAGAAGGTAAAAATGAATATATTGAAGGTAGTGCCCAGAGAATTGAATATGATGGCCGCATGGATAAAGTTCATTTATATAGCAAAGCGTGGGTAAAAAAAGGTGGGGATATCGTTCAAGGGGATTACATCATGTACGACGCAAATGCTGAATTTGCAAAAGCAATGTCAGGTAATACTAAAAATAAAGCAGGTGAGACTGTGCCGGGCGGCAGAACGCGGGCAATTATTCAGCCTAAGAAAAAACTACAGGAATAACAAGTCACTATGAGTGAATTAGTCATTGAAAACCTTAAAAAAACTTTTAAAAAAAGAACTGTCGTTCAAGATGTATCTTTAACTATCAAGAGTGGTGAAATCGTAGGATTGCTTGGGCCCAATGGCGCCGGAAAAACAACAAGTTTTTATATGATCGTCGGGCTTATTCCCAGCGACCGAGGTCGTATCTCACTCGATGGTATAAATATATCAAAAATGCCTATTCATAGTCGTGCAAAATTAGGTATCTCTTACCTTCCCCAAGAGCCTTCGATATTTAGGAAAATGACGGTAGCTGAAAATATTTTAGCCATTTTAGAATTGCAAGAGTTAACACGAGAAAAAATGAATGCAAGGCTTGAAGGGCTTCTTCAAGAATTAGGCATTAGTCATATTAGAAATAACCCTGCAATCAGCCTTTCCGGCGGGGAAAGACGTCGCGTTGAAATTGCTAGATGCCTTGCTTGTGATCCTGCATTTATTCTATTAGACGAACCTTTTGCAGGCATTGATCCAATTGCGGTCATTGATATTCAAAAAATCATTAAATATCTCGCCAAACAAAAAATTGGTATTCTTATTACAGATCATAATGTTCGTGAAACTTTAGGCATTTGTGATCGCGCTTATATTGTAAATCAAGGGAAAATTCTTGCATCTGGACTACCTAAAACTCTTGCTAACGATCAAAATGTTAAAGATGTTTATTTAGGTAAAGATTTTTATCTATAACTATTTAAATTAGCGCTATTTAAGCGATGAAACAAAATCTTCAATTTAAAGCGTCCCAACACTTATCGCTTACGCCTCAACTTCAGCAGTCTATTAAGCTTCTCCAAATGTCTTCTGTGGAGCTTAATCAGGAGCTTGAAATTCTTATTCAACAGAACCCTTTAATTGAAATGCTAGAGGAAGATGAGGAAGACGGTAAAGATATTGTGACAATTCCTCAGGAAGCAACTTCATCCGAAATTTTAAACGATCAAGAAATCCAAGAGCCTATTTATGAGCACGAAATTAATTGGGATGAAGAATACGCAAAAGATAATAATTATATTGATTCAAACGAGTATCGAGAGTCTGCGGCACAAACTCTAAAACAATATCTTGAAGATATTTTTCATTTAATTCCCATTGGCGATAAGGATCAAGCAATTATTTCTCTTCTAATAGATTCAATCAATGAAGATGGTTATTTGGAAGAGCCCCTTGATTACTTCTTAGCAAGTATTCCAAAGGAGTATGAAGTAAGTATTGAAGAAATAGAATCCTTACTGAAATTACTTCAAAAACAAGCGCCACCTGGAATTGGTGCAAGAGATCTTATTGAATGCTTGACGCTTCAACTTGAAAGTAAGGAGGAAAGTCCGATTCATATACTTTCCATCAAAGTTATCAAATCTCATCTAAACCTTCTAGCCGCTCGTGACTTTGTTAAGCTAAAAAAAATATTAGGCTGTGAAGATGAACTGCTAAGAGAAGTTCAGAAAGTGATTAAAAGTCTTAATCCAAAACCTGGAAATATATTTTCCACCATTGAAAGTCATCACTTCATTCAACATGAAGTTAATGTCAAAAAAGTAAAGGCTAATTGGCAAGTTTCATTAAACGAACAAGCAATTCCAAAGCTTCGCCTAAATCATATTTATCGAGACCTAATTAAAAATTCACAAGTTGATGCAGATCATCATTTATCTAGTCAAATACAAGAAGCAAAATGGATTGTGAAAAACATACAACAGCGGTTTGTCACAATTCTGAAGGTTTCAGAAGCAATCATGAAACATCAAAAAGATTTTTTAGATTTTGGCGAGTCTATGATGAAGCCTCTTATTTTAAGAGAGATTGCTGAAGAAGTTGGTCTTCATGAATCCACCATTTCCAGAGTCACATCAAACAAATATATTAATACACCTCGGGGTATTTATGAGCTCAAATTTTTCTTTGGAAGCTCAATTGACAATAGCTCAGGTAATGAACTTGCATCTACTGCAATTAGGGCTAAAATTAAAGAAGTTATTAAACAAGAAGATCCTAAAAAACCACTTTCAGATAACGAGATTGTTTTAATATTAAAAAATCAGAATATTAATATTGCACGAAGAACTGTGGCGAAATATAGAGAAATACTAAATATTGCTCCAACCAACCTTAGAAAAATTCTATAACTCTAACCTTAAGGAAATAATATGAATATTCATTTAACTGGCCATCATTTGGAAATCACTCCGTCATTAAAGGAATATATTCAAACTAAATTAGCTAAAATCTTTCATCATTTTGATCATGTAATTGATGCAAAGGTCACGCTCACAGTTAATAAGCTAGAACATATTGCAGAGGCTACTATTCATCTTCCAAAGAGTGATATTCATGCTGAATGCAGAGGTGAAAATATGTATACCGCCATTGATTTACTCTCGAGTAAATTAGATCGCCAAGTCATTAAATATAAAGAATTACATAAGGATCACCACCGAGTTGAAGGCGGCTTAAAACACCAGCCCATTGAATAATGTATTTATCAAAATTTTTTAATTTAAACCCATTAAAATCTAAAGTCCCTAGAGCCTCAAAACATGCACATGGTGTTTTTGTTGTAATTAAAGGTAAAGGTATTTTAATCGTTGGAAAATCAGGTATTGGCAAAAGTGAGGTTGCGCTTGATTTAATTAATAGAGGCAACAAGCTTATTGCTGACGATAGTGTAGAATTTTTCAAGCAAAATAAAAATACACTCATAGGCCAAGCGCCCTCACTCCTTGAAAATATAATGGAGGTTCGTAACTTAGGCATACTTGATATTAAAAAATTATTCGGTAATAAAAGCGTCATCAAAAAAGAAAAACTTTTTTTAGTGGTTGAATTGAAATCATTCCAAAAAAAAATGCCCTATCCCAGGCTAGATATGAATATAGGTCCTTTTAGGCTTTTTGATATTACTGTGCCTAAAATAGAGCTCCCTATAAATACAACAAGGCATGTAAGCCTTTTAATTGAAACTGCAGTTAAAAACTATATATTGCTTAATAAGGGATCTAATGCAACAAAGAATCTTTCACAGAAACTTAATCTTCAATTAAGTTTAGACCATTAATTATGGAACTCATTATTATTTCAGGATTATCAGGCTCGGGAAAAAGCATTGCCCTAAACGCACTAGAAGATAATAATTTTTACTGTATTGATAATTTGCCGGTCACGCTTTTATCTAGCATTTCGCAACATCTTAATCATGAACATCAAGATAAAGTTGCCATTAGTGTTGATATTAGGAGTATCGATATTGAAAAATTACCTCATGTTATTAAAGAAATTGAGTCTTTATCTATCAAGACTAAGCTTATTTTTTTAGAATCATCTACAGAATCTATAGTTAGGCGATTTGGTGAAACTAGGCGGAGACATCCTCTAGCAAATGAAAAGCTATCACTTGATGAAAGTATAGAAAAAGAGCGTTCTATGCTCGCGCCTTTAGCTGAGATTGGTTACAAAATTGATACTAGCAATATGTCGGTCAATGGATTGAAAACAACATTGAGTGAATTGATTCAGCTAAAAGAAGATCATCTGGCCTTACAATTTAGTTCATTCGGATATAAATTTGGCATCCCACTAGATGCAGATTTTATTTTTGATGTGCGCTGCCTTCCTAATCCACACTATGAATCAAATCTAAAAAATTTAACCGGGATAGACAAGCCTGTTGTAGATTTTTTTGAAAACTACAAAGAGGTTGATAAGATGTTTCAAGACATTAATTACTTTGTAAAAGAATGGCTAAGTGCTTTCAAAACAAACCAAAGACACTCTCTAAATATAGCTATTGGATGCACTGGCGGCAAACATCGCTCAGTTTATATTGCGAATAAATTATTTACTAACTTTTCTAACCCAAAATCTCAAGTGACTATTCGTCACAGAGATATTAACCATTAAAGAACTTATGATTGGCATACTTCTTATCACGCACGGCGAACTCGGAAAATCTCTTATTGAATGCGCGTCACATGTTCTTGGGAGTAAGCCAGTATCTCTTGAATCCCTGTCAATCGAAAATGATTGTGAACATGAAAATATGTTTAAGCAAATATCGGAAAGAATTGATCTCTTAGATCAGGGTGATGGCGTTTTAATCTTGACAGATATATTTGGTGCAACACCTTGTAACATTATTACTAAAATAATTAAGCCAGAAAAAGTAAATGCAATTGCAGGTGTAAATTTATCTATGCTAATCCGCAGCATTAGTTATCGCCATGAGCCTTTTGATGTTCTCATTGCCAAAGCAATTCAAGGCGCTCAAGATGGCATCATTCATATTCAATCTAATCAATCTTGCTAACACTTTCTATTAAAATCATTAATAAGCTAGGTTTGCATGCAAGAGCCTCTGCAAAACTTACCCAGATAGCCAATCAATTTGAGTCAGATATATGGATTGAAAAAAATGGCAAAAAAGTAAACGCAAAAAGTATTATGGGTGTAATGATGCTTGCGGCTAGCCAAGGTTCAAATATCATAATTACGACAGAAGGTCTTGATGAAAAAGAAGCTTTAGATTCTATCGTTACTCTTATCAATGATTTTTTCGGAGAGGGGGAATAAAGCAAAATGATTCCATTTAGCATTCACGGCATCGGTGTTTCAAATGGAATTGCTATAGGTCAAGCACATTTAATTTCTAATGCACTCCTTGAAGTTGTTCAATACGATATTGAGATAAAAAATATTCCGCATGAAATCAAAAGATTTGAAGATGCTATTACTGCCGTCAAAATTGAACTCAATAAAATAAAATCTCAACTACCACCTGATTCGCCAGGGGAGTTAAGTGCATTTATTGATACACACTTAATGATACTAAAAGATAAGTCATTATCTTCATTACCAAAAAATATTATTGAGAATGAAAAATGTAATGCAGAATGGGCTATAAAAAAGCAAATGATTAGTGTAGTAAATCAATTTGATCAAATCGAAGATCTATACTTAAGGGAAAGAAAACAAGATGTTATACAAGTAGTTGAAAGAGTTATTAAAATACTTTTAGGTCATTCAAACCAAGTCGCTATAAAAAATAAAGAAAAATTAACAATTTTAGTCGCTCATGATATTTCGCCTGCGGATGCATTGCACTTTAAGAATCATAAATACGCAGCTTTTATCACAGATGGTGGTGGTGTGACTTCCCATACAGCAATTTTATCAAGAAGTTTGAACATCCCTTCAATTGTGGCATTGCAGAATGCTAGGACTTTAATACGTGATAATGATTTACTTATCGTTGATGGAGCTCAAGGTGTTGTGATCGTTAATCCAACTTTAGAAATTCAAAACTACTATAAAACACTCCAAGATTCATGGGGTCAAGAACAAGAAAAACTTCAGCGTATTAAGACAAAAAGATCAATCACTAAAGATGGCACTTTAATTCACCTCTTTGCGAATATTGAAGTTCCGAATGACATTATCGCTGTAAATGCCTCAGGCGCTGCCGGAGTTGGTCTATTTAGAACAGAATTCTTATTTATGAATAGACAAGATATGCCAGATGAAGAAGAGCAATTTCAAGCCTATAAGAGAGTAGCTGAAGCAATGGGCAAAAAGCCTGTCACTATTCGCACTTTAGATTCAGGTGCCGACAAACAAACAGCGCTAGATAATAAGAAAATAAGTCCTAATCCAGCATTAGGGTTAAGAGCGATTCGATTGTGCTTATCCGAACCTAAAATCTTTATAACGCAACTTCGCGCCATTTTAAGAGCTTCTCATTTTGGAAATATTAAAATTCTTTTTCCTATGCTAAGCAGTATCAGTGAGCTTCGACAAACTAAACTTCTTCTAGAAAGGGCGAAGGTAAGTTTAAGAAAAGATAAAGTAAAGTTTAATGAAAAGATACTTATCGGGGGCATGATTGAAATACCAGCTGCCGCAATCAGTGCAGATATTTTTGCTCAAGAACTGGATTTTTTATCTATCGGCACAAATGATTTAATTCAATATGCACTTGCGATTGATCGTACGGATGATGCAGTGTCTCATCTTTACAACCCTCTTCATCCTGCTGTTTTAAAATTAATTGCTCTTACAATAAAGTCTGCGCAAAAATATAAAAAATCTATTGCTATTTGTGGCGAAATGGCTGGAGAGCCCAAGCTGACAAAATTATTGATCGGCATGGGTGTTGAACAACTCTCAATGCACCCTTCACATATCCTAGGTGTGAAAGAGCAAGTTTTAAATAGCTCGATCAAAAACATGAAAACTTCTGTTCTCAAGCTACTTAACTTAAACGAAGTAGATAAAATTGAAACTTTACTAAAAAAAATCAATCAATCTAACGAGATAAATAATTCTTAATGATGATGACTAATCCTATTTTATTCCGTGAAAGCTTGCCTCTTTTCGATCAAATTAAACCTAGCCATATTTCTCCAGCTATAGAGGAGATTCTCAAAGAAGCGAATAGCCTAATCCATACTCTAAAAGAAATGAATTGCTCTATTTCATGGGAAAATTTTGCAGAACCTATTGAAATGATTAGTGAAAAAATTTCAAGGGCTTGGGGTCAAATTGAGCACCTAAATGCAGTCGTCAATTCAGATGGTTTAAGAAAAGCTTATAACGATAATCTTACAAAGCTGACTGAATTTTATACAAATCTTTCTCAAGACGAGGCGCTTTATAAAAAATACCAGTCTCTTAAAGATGATGAAATATTTAAATCACTTACGCCATCACAAAAGCGCATTATTGATAATGTTCTACGTGAATTCAAATTAGGCGGTGCAGAGCTTAATGAATTAGAGAAAGCACGATTTAAGGCTATTCAAGAAAAACTTGCAAAACTTTCAACTCAGTTCGAAGAAAACATCTTAGACGCTACCAATGAATTTTCTATTTTTGTGAGCGACTCCGCTGATCTTGAGGGCATTCCTGAAGAAAATATTAAAAAAGCTCAGAGTGAAGCTATTGAAAATAAAAAAGAAGGTTACAAATTTACGCTGCACTTTCCATCCTACTTGCCAGTGATGCAATATGCTGAGGATAGAAATTTAAGGGAAAAACTCTACTGGGCTTATGCTACCCGCGCATCTGAGCTTGCATCCCCTAAGTTTGACAATACGAAACTCATAGAAGAAATATTAGCTCTACGTTATGAATCAGCAAAATTACTTGGCTTCAATCATTTTACGGAAATGTCCCTTGTTACTAAAATGGCGAAATCAGATGAAGAAGTTGTAAGCTTCCTTATGGATTTAGCTAACAAAGCAAAGCCTTTTGCCGTGAAAGACATGGAAGAGCTTAGTGCTTTTTCTAAAACGCTTGGTATAGAAAAACTAGAAGCCTGGGATATCGCTTATGTTTCTGAAAAGCTTCGCCAAGCCAAATATAATTTTTCAGAAAATGAAGTAAAACAATACTTTCCTGAACATCGAGTTTTAAAGGGTTTATTTAAAGTAGTTGAAACTATCTTTAAGTTAAAAATTATTAAAACAGATGCTCCTACTTGGCATAAAGATGTAAGTTTCTATTCTATAAAAAATGATAGTGATGAATTAGTTGGCCAATTTTATTTGGATTTATATGCACGAAATCATAAACGAGGTGGGGCATGGATGGATGAAGCTATATCTCGGTATAAAAACTCTCTCGAATTATCACATCCAGTAGCCTTTCTGACATGTAATTTTTCATCGCCTTCTGAAAATAAACCAGCTTTATTTTCTCATGATGATGTCATCACTCTGTTCCATGAATTCGGTCATGGGCTTCATCACATGCTAACTAAAGTCGATGAATACAGCATTTCAGGAATTAAAGGTGTTGAATGGGATGCTGTTGAATTACCCAGTCAATTTATGGAAAACTTCTGCTGGGAGTGGGATGTAGTAAAACATATGACTGAGCATGTTGATAACAAGAGCCACCTACCTGAAGCTTTGTTTAAAAAAATGATTGAAGCTAAAAATTTTCAATCAGGGATGCAAACCTTAAGACAAATTGAGTTTTCTTTATTCGACATACGATTGCACACCCAATATAACGATCAAAATAAAATTAATCCCTTAAAACTACTCGAAACTATTCGAGATGAAATTGCCGTTGTTAGGCCTCCAGTCTGGAACCGATTTCCTAACAGCTTTTCTCATATTTTTGCTGGCGGATACGCAGCAGGCTATTACAGCTACAAATGGGCTGAAGTCTTAGCTTCGGATGCTTTCAGTTTATTCGAAGAAGAAGGTGTTTTGTCGAGCAACGCTGGCCAAAAATTTCAAGAAGAGGTTTTATCGAAAGGCGGGGCTCGTCCCGCCATGGAATCTTTTATTGCTTTTCGTGGCCGCGCTCCTTCTGTTGATGCCTTGCTCAGACATAGCGGCATGGCTTAAATGTTATGAAAATCGCAACGTGGAATGTGAATTCTCTCACTGTAAGGCTAGGCCAAGTCGAAGATTGGATTAAAAAAGCGCAGCCTGATCTGCTTTTGCTTCAAGAAACAAAACAAGAAAACAGTAAATTTCCTCACGAAGCCATAAGTGCTCTTGGGTATCACGCTATCCACAATGGACAAAAAACTTATAACGGGGTTGCAATTATAAGTAAATATGAGCTTTTTGACATTGAGAATAATATGCCCGATTTCGAAGATGTGCAAAAGAGATTAATTGCTGCAACTGTAAATACGGACTATGGAAAAATAAGGATAGTTTGTGTTTATGTTCCTAATGGGCAATCTGTGGATTCAGACAAATACCAATATAAGCTCGATTGGTTAAAACATTTCACTATATGGCTAAAAAATGAAATGGTATCTTTCCCAGATATTATTATTGCGGGTGATTTTAACATTGCGCCTCAAGATATCGATTGTCATGATCCAGAGGCCTGGAAGGATAGTGTTCTTGTAAGCCCAAAAGAAAGGGATGCTTTTCAAAAAATTATTGACTTAGGATTATCAGATAATTTTAGGGTAATGAATCCTACTGAAATTCAATATAGCTGGTGGGATTACCGAATGGCTGGATTCAGAAGAAATCTTGGTATGCGCATTGATCACATACTCACAAACAAGAATCTAACAAATAAAACAAAACAATCTTTAATTGACAAAGAACCAAGAAAATCAGAACGTCCATCGGACCATACACCCGTCATTGTAGAAATTTAATTTACTTTACCTTGATTCCAAGCTGTTTTAACTTTCTATAAAGATGGGTTCTTTCTACGCCAGACACCTCTGAAAGTTTTGCCATGCTCTGATCGTCATGATTTAGATGGTGTTTAAAATACATTCTTTCAAACTCATCGCGAGCATCCCTTAGTGATTTATTGAAAATTTCATCCAAACCTTGATCGTGAGTACCTCTACTTTTTTTTGATGATTTATTTTTATCATGTAACAAATTAAATTGATTTGCAACACGCTTTACATCTTCTGCGGTAATTTTTTCAAGTAAGCTAGTTTGCATTAAATTAAACACAAAGCTTTCTAGCTCCTCTATATCGCCTAGCCAATTCATAGCTCGCATTATATTTAAAGCAGCAACATCAAAAAATTTATAATCAGATTTATCTGATTTTGTGAGATGCATTGTCAAAATAGATGAAGCCAATTCTGGAATATCTTCTTTATGCTCATTAATTGAAGGAAGCAATAATGAGCCAGGTAATAATTCATTTAAAATACGCTCATCAAAATCAACATCATCTGCCTGGATAAGTGATTTTGAAGTTGCACAGACAATTCTTACATCATAATTAGCCGCTTTGCTTATCAGCAAATTTAAGCCTTTTTGTTGAGATTTAGTCAAACGGGAAATTTCATTTAAAAAGATTGATCCCCCTCTATGTTGATCTAGAAGTTCGGCTGGCGCATTCGAAACTACTTCAAAGTCTTTTACATCAATCCAAGGTTGATTTTTTGGATGTAAGTATTGCGCGCAAATTTTAGCGCAACCTCCTTGAGGGCCTACAAGAAGAAGTGGTGTTTTTAAGGAAACAAGTTTATCAAGTCTCTTTTTAAGATCTTGTATCACATCACTCTTTCCAATGTTTAGTAAGTTAATTTCTATTTTTGGAAGATTATTGGCATGCTTTAAAGCTTCATTGACTGTCTTTAAAAGCTTCTGAAGAGTAATAGGCTTTTCGAGGAAATCAAAAGCACCGATTTTAGTAGCTTCCAAAGCTGTATCAATTGTTCCATGCCCTGACATCATTACAACTGGACTGGTAAGAAATTTTTCATTTACCCACTCTTTAAGAAGTGTGATGCCATCACAATCAGGCATCCATATATCTAATAAGATCAAATCAGGCATTTTACTTTTTTTAAGCTCGCGAGCTTCTGTAGCATTTTCAGCTACAAAAATTTCAAAGCCCTCATCAATGAGAATATCCCTGAGCAATTCTCTTATACCCAGCTCATCATCAACTACCAGTATTTTTTTTATACTCATAATTATTTATTTTTAGATATCGGCAGTTGAATATTGATATTAGCACCACCACTTTTTATATTCTCTACAACAATAGTGCCCTCATGCTCTTCAATGATTTTTTTCACAATAGCCAAACCAAGCCCTGTGCCATGAGACTTCGTTGTGACGTATGGCTCAAATGCTTTTTTAAGTATATCTGCTGAAAACCCTGGGCCATTATCCTCAATAGATAAGGTAAGATAATTTTTATATTTATTTGTGTTAATTTTAATACTCGGTTTTTTTGTATTATTTATCATAGCGTCTTGCGCATTCTGAATCAGATTTATAAGTACTTGTCTCATCATATTTACGTCTACTTTTATTTTAGGCAATCCTTTTAATAATGAAGTTGTTATTGTAATTCCTGAATTTTCAAATAAATGAGAAATTTCTTTAATAGTTTCATTCATATCTGTTAATTCTAGATTTAACCTAGGGGACCGAGCATATTCACTAAATTCATTCACCATAGTTTTCATTGCGTCAACTTGATTAACAATAGTTGAAACAGCCTTATCTAGAACATCTGTGTCATCTTTATTTAATTTAGGTCCTAATTTATGTTTAATTCTTTCTGCTGAAAGTTGAATAGGTGTAAGTGGATTTTTAATTTCGTGCGCAAGCCTCCTTGCAACTTCCGACCATGCTGCATCACGTTGGGCCTGAATCATCATAGTTATATCATCTATCATCAACACATAGTTGTTAGCCTTGTTTTGTGGTAGCGGTGTGATTTGAAGGGAAAGTACTTGATTATTTTTTTCATATTTAATTTCAAACTGCTTTATGATTTCAAATTGCTTCTTGCTGCGCGATGTTTTAATTTCTTCTTGAACGCTCTCAACGAAATCTTTTAATAATTTATTTTTATTTGAAATTGAAGTTATTAATTGATCTGTATTCTTTGATAAATCTACCTGTAAAATTTTAGAAGCGGCAATATTAAAAGATTTAATCTCCATATCATCATTAATAACGATTACGCCTGAAGATAAATGAGCTAATACAGTTTCTAGATATGACCTAGCAGACTCGAGTCTTATCTGATTATTTTCTGATGTTTGGGTAGCCTGGTCTAACTGTCTTGTCATACTATTAAAAGATCTGACAAGAACACCTAACTCATCTTTACCCTTTTCAGGAAGCATTGTCTTAAAATTTCCTTTTGCAATCTTTTTAGTGCCCTCGGCGAGAAGTGCAAGTGGTTCTGATAACTTTCTACTAAGCAGGAATCCGATGGCGACAGCAGTCAAAATAGCAAGCATAAGCACAAGCGTTAAAGTAATCGAAAAAATAACTTTCAATGAATGTCTACTATAAGAAAGCTTCTGATAGTCTTGGAATACATCCTGCACAGACTCAGCAAGTCTCGACAAGGAGTCTGGGACTGGTTGTAAAATTTGTAAAATTAATCTTTCATTTGAAACTGCGGCTCCATTAATTGGCGCCAATACCCTCAAATAAAGACCTTTATTTTTTATCGGCTCGATTTTTCCGTAGATATTATTTTCTGCCTGCTTCAATTGTATTAAAGTCGGCAAAGCGGGTAAAAACGACTCCGCATCATTGCTTGACACAGCAATAATTTTTCCTTGGTCAGATATGATTGTGGCGTCTTGAACGCCTGTTTTTTCTCGAAGGTCACTAAGTGCAGCATATTGAGATGTCGAAGGCATTGACGAAAGTGTAAGTGCCATGCGCTCTGCCTTTAATTCTAGATCACTTAACATAATGTCTAATGCTTTCTGCCCGAGCTTCAACCCGCCATCTAAGGCTGACTCAACTTTGACGTTAAACCATGACTCAATTGAACGTGTTAAGAAATTAACTGAAACTAAATAAACGATTAATCCTGGTATAACTGCCATAAGGGTAAACGAAATAACAAGACGCATGGATAAACGACTTCCCATCACGTCTTTTTTAATATTTCCAAATAATTTCTTAATCTGATTTGAAATGATTGCAATCAAACTCAAAATAAAAATGCCACTTAATACAAGAACAATTGAATAAGTGCTGCCTGAAATAAATTCAGAACTTGAACTTGCTTTTGACAAAAGAAATAAGAGTAAAGCTCCAACTAAAGTAGCAATGGCAATTAGGTATCTCATTTTTTATTTACGAACGTCCATTGAAATTTTTTGGAAGCTAATTGCCATTCTTGATTGCTGGTTATATCTGCTTGAAGCTGTTTTGGTAATTTAGTCTGATCTAATTTAACCTGAAGATAAGCCCAGTACTTTTCAGTATCATCAACCTGTGATTTATCAAAAATACGCCAATTTTTTATTCTTTTAAGCTCATTTTTTGCCTGAGTTAAATTATCAAAAGCAATAAGACGATTTTCAGACTCAGTGAGAGTAAATTGTTTTGATAGGGCATGGTAACTTAATAAAATTTCTTTTGTTTTTTTAGTAACTTCCTCATCAAACCAATATTTTCTGGGCTTTTTTAGTTCAAATTCAATAATAAAATTAACAGGAATACCTTTTCTTATTGCTTCATCTAAATCATCATTAAAAAATAAATCAAAATCAGCATTTAAAAAATATGCTTCGAATTGACTATTGATTTCAGCAGTTTTGATAATCAAGCTATTATCGGCCGCAATAATAGATGAAGAAGAAAACAAGATTATCCAAAAACTAAAGAGAATGCTTAATTTAATTTTTTTCAAGTAACGCATAAAAGAATCCGTCATGGTTTTCGCTTGGTATTAATTGATTTTCATATTTGCTATATCCTGAATCAACAGTCCATTTTACTTCTTTTGCGTCTATATGTTGTTTAATAAAATGATCAATAACCTTCTGATTCTCACCATTAAAGATAGAGCATGTCGCGTAAAGTAATTTACCACCCTTTTTTAATAGCTGCCACGTAGCTTCAAGCATGGCTTCTTGTTGCTTAGCAAACATTTCAATGTCGCGAGGTCTTCTTAACCATTTAATATCTACGTGACGCCGCACTACGCCAGATGCAGAACATGGAGCGTCTAGCAGGATCCGATCAAATAATTTTTTATTCCACCACGTATTTACCGCTGTTAAATCTGCACATTTCAAGTGCGCATGAAGATGTAATCTCTCCAAATTTTCCTTTACTTTATATAGTCGATCTTTTTGGTGGTCAATAGACACTAATTCAATATCTGCAATTTCTAGCATATGGCCAGTTTTTCCTCCGGGCGCACTACATGCATCAAGACAAATCTGGCCGTCTTGTAGATCTAAAAGTTTTGCGGCAAGTTGTGCTCCATAGTCTTGGATGGAAACTTCGCCATCCAAAAATCCAGGTATTTTTTCTACGGTAGTAGGATGGGTCAGCTCCAATGCAATATTTCCCAAAACTCGATACGAAATTGATTCAGATTTAAGTTTTTCTTCATATTGTTTAAGGTTAGTTTTTCGTTCATTAATTCTTAATGTCAATGGTGGATGCTTGTTTCCATTCAATAATATACTTTGCCAGTCCTTGGTGTAATTTTGCTTTATAAGATTAATCCACCATGAGGGGTATGAATAAAAAGCCTCTGCATCATTTTTTAATTCTGTTTGTAATTTTTCTTTCTGACGAATAAAGTTTCTTAATACTCCATTTACAAAAGAACCTGCCCAGGATTTATTAATGAATTTAGCAGCCTCTACAGCTTCATTCACCACAGTAAAATCATTAGACTGGTCATGATTCAGTTGAAATAAGGCAACATAAAGTAAAGCTTCAATTTTTTTATTTGTTATTTTTTTGTTAATGAGTTGCTGAATAAAAAATTGATTTTCACCCAAAAACCGAATGGCGCCATATGCCAAAAAAACCGCAACTGATTTTTGTTGGGGTGTAATATTCTGATGATGGTCGAGACGTCTTTCAAAAACTTGATTTAAATTATGTCCTTTTATAACTTCAGACACACAATCTGCTGCAATAAGTTGAGAATGATGCAAAATAGTTACGACTTAAAGACGTCTCCCAATATAGGCCGATGCCCCAGAATAAATTCTTTGGCTTTAAGTCTTTTACCTCCTGGCATTTGAAGCTCTTTAATTGATAACACGCCTTCACCGCATTTCACATGAATAAATTCATCAAGCTTGATAATTTCTCCTATATTGCCATCTTGATCAGCATCTATAGCAAGCTCAGCGTGCCAAATTTTACAAACAGCTTCACGATATTTTGTTTGCGCGACTGGAAACGAATTAAATGCTCTGATTTGCCTTGCAATTACTAAAGCGGAGTCATGCCAATTAATTTTTGACTCTTCTTTAGTTACTTTTTCAGCATAAGTTACATTGGCTTCATTTTGAGCCGAAGATTGAAGCTCACCTTTCTTAATTAATTCATCCATGACTTCTGTCATTAAGTTAGCGCCTAATATTGAGAGTGTTTTTGTTAATTGCTCAGTTGTATCTTTTTCGCTAATTTGAATTTCAGCTTTTTTTATCATGTCACCCGCGTCTAATCTTTGAACTACGCGCATAATAGTGACGCCGGTTGTCTTATCGCCTATCAAAATAGCGCGATGAATTGGAGCGGCACCTCGCCATCTTGGTAATAGTGACGCATGTATATTAAAACAACCCAAAGAAGGCAGGTCTAGAATAGCTTGAGGAATGATCAGTCCATAAGCTGCCACAATCATCACGTTGAAATCGATTGCAGCTAATATGTCGTATGATTGTTGGCTTTTTAATTCTGAAGGCTGATAAACAGGGATGCTTAATTCATTTGCTTTAAGCTTAACGGGGCTCGGCTGAAGTTTCAAGCCTCGACCTGATGGCCTGTCGGGCTGAGTTAAAACACTAACCACCTGATAATCTTTATCATAAAGAGCTTGCAAAGCAGGAACAGCAAAGTCAGGCGTACCAGCAAAAATAATTTTCAATGGATTTAAGATCACGATATAGATGTCGCTGAATTAAACATTAACCAAATACTCTTTGGCGCGTTTTTTCATTTTTATTTTGATGCGATTGCGTTTTAATGATGATAAGTATTCTACAAATACTTTACCTAGAAGATGGTCCATTTCATGCTGAATACAAACAGCCAACAAGCCCTCGGCTTCAAGCTCAAAAGATCTTCCATCTCGATCAAGCGCTTGGACTTTAATCTGCTCGGCACGCTTCACTGATTCGAATACATCAGGCACTGATAGACAACCTTCTTCATATACTTGCTGTCCTGATGATTCAATAATTTTAGGATTGATAAAAACCTTTAAATTATCTTTTGTTTCAGAAATATCCACCAAAATTAATTGAAGATGACGATCAACTTGAGTTGCGGCTAATCCTATACCGGGCGCAGAATACATCGTTTCCGCCATATCATCGATAAGCTTTCTAATTGAGTTATCCACAACCTCTATTGGTTTTGCAATAGTGTGCAGTTTTGGGTCAGGATAATTTAATATATTTAAAATTGCCATAAATGTTGATTATTTTAATTATTGCTGATAACTTATCTACAAGGTCTAAACGCCTTAAATTTATTAGACATATTAAGAATATTATACTTTGCTAATAGCTCAATTACCTGACTCAAATTCATTTAGCTTTCACTTACTTCTAAGTAATTTTTCATTCAGTATCGTAAAGGAATCTTTATGCTAGAACTGCTTATCTATATGTTTGAAAATTATCTGAGCACCCAAAATTTGCCTGATTTCAAAAGCATTACTGCAGAACTTGAAGCTGCTGGATTTGATAATCAAGATATTGAAAATGCCTTTACTTGGTTTAATCAGTTAAAAGCGATGACTAACGCTATCCCTGTAAAAAATAATGCTTGTTCTTCATTAGGTTATCGCATGTACTCAGAAAATGAACAAAAAAAGATAAGTGCTGAAAGCTTAGGTTTTGTATTATTCCTAGAACAAGCCAAGGTGCTTGACGCAAATGAGCGAGAAATTATCCTGGATCGTGCTATGGCGCTCAAACAAGAACATATTAATATCGAAGAAATGCGTTGGATTGTGATGATGGCGCTTTGGAATGAAGGTCGTGAAAAAGACTTTTTATTTATCGAAGATGCAATCTACCAAGATCACAACTTAGTT
>Ga0214163_1000433_pt1 | contig 19616 bp, 19 predicted proteins | sample LakMenepilimnion_2_FD_153001 | JGI IMG/M metagenome (GOLD analysis project Ga0214163, IMG submission 153001) | Freshwater microbial communities from Lake Mendota, WI - Practice 15JUN2010 epilimnion v4 | ecosystem: Environmental > Aquatic > Freshwater > Lake > Epilimnion/Euphotic zone | place... | reverse complement strand
AATTATCAATTAATAATTGTCAATTGTAAATTAATTATGAAAGGACCTCTTTTTTACTCAAAAATTCTTCTTTTTGGAGAATACGGAATCATCAAAGACTCAAAAGGGCTTTCGATTCCGTATAATTTTTACAACGGAGCATTGAAAGTGAGTGAAAATCCGTCACAGGAAGCTATAAAATCCAACGAAAGTTTAAAGCGATTTGCAGTTTATTTAGCTCAATTGCAAACCGAACAACCGGAGTTGGTTACGTTCAATCTGGAAGTATTAAATCAAGATATCGAAAGAGGAATGTACTTTGATTCTTCTATACCACAAGGATATGGCGTGGGAAGTAGCGGAGCTTTAGTGGCTGCTATTTATGATAAATATGCCAATAATACCATCACGGTTTTAGAGAATTTAACCCGTGAGAAGTTATTACAATTAAAGGCTATTTTCTCGCAAATGGAATCGTTTTTTCATGGAAAAAGTTCGGGTTTAGATCCGTTGAACAGCTATTTAAGTTTACCAATTCTGATTAATTCTAAAGATAATATTGAGCCAACAGGCATTCCTTCACAAACTACCAATGGAAAAGGAGCTGTATTTTTGTTAGATTCCGGTATAATTGGGGAAACTGCTCCAATGGTCAATATTTTCATGGAAAATTTGAAAGACCAAGGCTTCCGAAAAATGCTTAAAAATCAGTTTGTTAAACATACCGACGCTTGCGTAGAAAACTTTTTGCAAGGCGATATGAAATCACTTTTTTCAAATACAAAAAAATTGTCTAAAGTAGTTTTGAATAATTTCAAACCGATGATTCCGGAAAAATTCCACAACATTTGGCAAAACGGAATCGACACCAATGATTATTACTTAAAACTTTGTGGTTCAGGTGGCGGAGGTTATATTCTTGGTTTTACACAAGACCTTGAAAAAGCCAAAAAATCATTAAGAGATTATAAATTGGAAGTAGTTTATCAATTTTAATAGCTTTAAATAAAGATAATCAGGATTCTCATTCTTGATTTTTTATGAACTATGGCATTATCCAGAAAAAATAAATTGATTTTAATGAAAATAATCAGTTTGTTTTCAGTGGTTAGAGGTTATAACATTCCGGTTATCATTTTAGCTCAATATTTAGCGGCAATTTTTATTTTATCTACAGATTTAAGAGCTCTTGATGTCTTGCTCGATTTTAATCTTTTTGTCATTGTCTTTGCTTCAGCTATAACTATTGCCTCTGGTTATATAATTAATAGTTTTTACGATAGTAAAAAAGATTTAATCAACAAACCAAACAAAACGATGTTAGACCGTTTGGTTTCTCAAAAAACAAAGTTGCAGGTTTATTTCGGACTCAATTTTTTAGTTTTTTTGATGGCAATGCTAGTTTCTTGGCGAGCCGCGTTATTCTTTTCAAGTTATATATTTTTAATTTGGTTTTATTCACATAAAATAAAAAAGTACCCAATTGTCGGAAACATAATGGCGGCTTTATTAGCGGTTTTACCCTTTTTCGGCATATTACTTTATTATTTTAAAATAGATGGCCTTTTAGAAAATGTTCGAAACGAGAAATACTATGTCATTTTTGCTCATGCTTCTTTTCTTTTTTTACTTATTCTTATTAGAGAAATGATAAAAGATTTAGAAAATATTAAAGGCGATATGACTCAAAATTATAGAACACTGCCGGTTATTTTAGGAGAATCATTTTCTAAAAAAGTAATCACTTTTTTAATAATATGTTCCATTTTCCCCGTTTATATTTTAATTGAAATTTATGATGTTGGTTACATGGATATTTATTTTTATGTCAGTTTTATTGTTCTCATTTTCTTTATAATGAAATTATGGAATTCGAATTCAAAAGATAATTATTTGCTTTTACATAATATAATTAAATTCATAATTGTTGCTGGGGTTTTTAGCATAATTCTTATCAAACCATCCGTATTGATTCATGGTCGGGAGGTTTTAGCGATTTAAAAAAAAAGTCTCTTTTTATTTGATTTTGAAACAAGTCGACAAACCAATTTCGAATTCCGTATCTTTGCAAAAATTTTCAAGGATGAACAAGAAAGAGGGGAGCAACAGAAAATCAACTTCCAACAGAAATACAAAAGGAAAACCAACGGGTTTTAGTAAGCCTAAACCGGCAAAGGCTAAGCGTTCGCAAAAACCTAAAAAAGTAACTACAGATACTCCACCACCTGCAGTCAAGCCAAAAATGAAATCAGATGATATTCGTTTGAATAAATATATTGCTAATTCCGGTGCATGTTCCCGTCGTGATGCGGATATCTACATTCAATCCGGAAATGTAAAGGTGAATGGCGAAGTTATCATTGAAATGGGTTATAAAGTTAAACCCGGTGATGTAGTCAATTTTGATGGAGCAACAATTGTTCCCGAAAAAAAGGAATATATTTTATTAAATAAACCCAAGAATTTCACTACTTCCGTGGAAGATGATCGTGATATGCGAAACGTTTTTGAATTGATTAAAAATGCTTCTCAGGCAAAATTGCAGGCAATCGGGCGTATGGATAAAAACACTACCGGTTTGTTGTTATTTACAAACGACACGGACATGATACGTAAATTTGGTTTACCCAATCAAAAATCACCAAAAATCTATCAAGTTTCATTAGATAAAAATTTAAAATTTGAAGATTTAGAAAAAATAGCGGGTGGAATATCTTTTGACGAGCACCGTTTATATGTTGATGAAATTAGTTATATTGATGATCAACCCAAAACAGAAATAGGCATTAAACTTCGTACACCCAACGTAAAAGTTGTTCGGGCAATTTTTGAAAAATTCGACTATGATGTAATAAAAGTTGATCGGGTTTCTTTTGCCGGTTTAACTAAAAAGAATTTGCCACGAGGTAATTGGCGTGCCTTAACGGAACAAGAAATCATAAACCTAAAGAATTTTTAACATGAATTCACAAGAAATCATGTCGATTGCTTATAAATGGTTTGAGGCATTCAATAATCATAATTTAGAACAGTTGTTATCACTTTATGATGATAATTCCCAACATTTCAGTCCGAAATTAAAAATCAGAAAACCTGAAACAAATGGTTTAGTGATTGGAAAAGAAGCGATGCGTGATTGGTGGAAAGATTCTTTTGATCGTTTGCCGTCTTTGAATTATAAAGTTACTTCATTAACGGCTAATTCAGATCGCGTTTTTATGGAATATGTTCGCTCAGTTGATAATGAAGAAGATATTTTAGTGGCTGAGGTTTTGGAAGTTCGAGACAACAAAATTGTTCTTTCGAGAGTGTACCATGCTTAACTAAAAAATCCCGAAATGAACAATCATCCCGGGATTTTTTTTGGAATTAACAATAACCTGAATTATTTTACGGCGTTTCTAAACCACGTTTTTTCAAAAGGGGCTCTATGCTTGGTTCGCTTCCTCTGAATTTTTTATACAAATCCATCGGTTCTTCAGTTCCTCCCTTTTCCAAAATATTAATTCTAAAAGAATTTGCTTTTTCGCTATCAAAAAGAGAAGTTTTCTTAAATTGGTCAAATGCATCAGTATCTAAAACACCTGACCAGATATAGCTGTAATATCCTGCTGAATAACCTCCGGCAAAAATGTGACTGAAATAATTTGCTCGATGACGAGGAATTATGGAAGGAATTAATCCGATTTTTTTCATGGATTCATTTTCAAAAGCTTCGGCAGTACCTGTAATTGTAGTGGTAGAAGTATGAAAACCCATGTCTAAAAAGGCAGATGCTAAGTATTCAACGGTAGCAAATCCTTGACCGAAAGTGCCTGAATTCTCTAATTTTTGAATCAAGGCATCCGGAATAATTTCGCCCGTTTTATAATGCTTTGCATACATTTTTAATACGGCAGGATCAGCTGCCCAATTTTCCATGACTTGTGATGGTAGTTCAACAAAATCTCTGTAAACATTTGTTCCTGCTAAACTTTTATACGACACATTCGATAACAAACCGTGTAAGGCATGACCGAATTCATGAAAGTAAGTAGTTACTTCATCAAAAGTGAAAAGTGCCGGAGCATCAGCTGTTGGCTTTGAAAAATTGCAAACAATTGAAATTATGGGTGGAATGCGTTTTTCTCCCTCTTTTTGTTGAGGTTTGTAGGAAGTCATCCAAGCACCACCTTGTTTAGATGCTCTTGGGTAAAAATCCATATAAAGAATGCCTAAATGTTTGCCATTTTTTTCCATTACTTCCCAAGCAGTAACCTCGTCATGATAAGTTGGAATGTTTTTTAATTCTTTAAATTGTAAACCATATAATTTGTTACAAACCATAAAAACGCCATTAGTAACCGCTTCTAAACTGAAATAAGGACGAAGTTCTTGCTCATCTAAATCAAATTTTTCAATTCTAATTTTTTCGCTGTAATAACGCCAATCGTAAGGTTGAACATTATCTTTTATGCCTTCAGCCATCATCATTTGCTTAATTTGAGCTTCTTCAACTTTTGCTTTTTCTAAAGCAGGAGTCCAAAGTTGATTCAAAAAAGTCATCACTTTCTCCGGTGTTTTGGCCATACTTTCTTCCAAAACATAATGAGCATGTGTTCTATAACCTAATAATCTTGCTTTTTCAGTTCGTCTATTTGCTATTTGAATAGCAATTGCATTGTTGTCAAATTCATTTCCATTATTACAACGGTTTTTATAAGCTTTCCAAATTTCTTCCCGAAGTTGTCTATTCGAACAATATTGCAAAAAAGGCATCACACTTGAATTGGATAGAGTGATAACCCATTTCCCTTTTTTTCCTTTCCCTTTTGCGGTTTCTGCAGCAGCTGTGATTAATTCTTCCGGTAGACCGGCTAATTGTTCCTTTTTGTTTACAACATATTCGTAGTTGTTGGTTTCAGCTAAAATATTTTGATCAAATTTCAGCGTTAAAACAGCAATTTCATTATTGATTGCACGAAGTTTTTCTTTATCAGAGGCATTTAGGTTTGCACCATTGCGAACAAATTCTTTATAGGTTTTTTCCAATAATTTATTTTGCTCAAGCGTAAGATTCAATTGGTCTTTTTGATTCCAAATCGTTTTAACTTTGGCAAATAGTTTTTCATTTAAATTAATATTATCAGAATGAGTTGAAATTAATGGAGCAATTTCGTTAGCAATTTTTTGAATTTCGTCATTCGTATTAGCTGAATTAATATTATAAAAAACTGTCGTTACCTTAGTTAAAAGGTCACCAGAATTTTCGAGTGCTAAAATAGTATTGTCAAAAGTAGGAATATTTTTATTGTTTGCAATTCCATCTATCTCCCGACGTTGAATTAAAATTCCTTCTTGAGTGGCCGGTTTATAGTGTTCGTTTTTAATCAGATGAAAAGGAGGAACATAAAAAGGAGTTTTATAGGAATTCAAAAAAGGATTGCTTGCGTAAATTGGCTTCAATTCCTGAGCCTCTACTTGAAAATTTGACAAACCCATTGTTAGTATAATTAAATAAATAGTGTATTTCATTAATAAATTATTTAAAAGAAAGCTAATGTAGTTATTTTTTAAAATTTACTTTTTGGATTAACTTATTTTTAAGACAAAAGTCATCATTGGTAACGTATCATTATAAATTAAGTTTATTCAGAATTATTTAGGCATAATAATTGTTCAGTTTTAAAATTAAATTCATACTTATTTGATTTTTTTAATATATTTCAATAAAATGTAAAATCTTAAATAAATTTTTATGAAAACGGCTAAAGTGTTATTTGTTTTTTTCTTTAGTATTCCCTTTTTAGTTTCCTGTGCTGATGATATTGATGATAATATTGTTTCAGCACCTTCTGATTTTTATTATTTAGGAGAATTACCGATTCCTTTTTATACGAATGGAAATCTCGAAGTTGCAAATATCAATTGGGGGAATGAAGAAGGAAATTTTACTTTAAATAGCAACTATCAAGGAGTATCGATAAATGAAACTACCGGAATGTTAACATGGAATGAAGATTTACCTTTGGGTGAAAACATCATTTCAGTTACAGCAACAAATTCTGCCGGATCTGCGGTTACCAGTGTGTTGTTTTTACATCAATTTGGGGGCGAATTTACTGGAGGGTACAATTCGGATCCTGCTTCAACAACAGTTACAGCATCCAATCTAGTAATTAATTTTAATGTCAATGGAACGTTATCGATAACGGATAATGGAGAAACCGGAACAGGAACTTGGAGTTTTAATCCGCAAGGAGATTTAGTTTGTGAATACACGGTAATTTCCGGTAGCTATGAACTAATTTATGATTTGACGTATTCAGTTACCGTAAATCCATTTTTAGAAGGATACAAAAGAATGGACGGAAGCATAGTGAATCTTGGTTATTCAAGAATGGACTATTAAAAACAGCTCTGTTTTCAGTTTAAAAAAAACCATTAAAGCAATTTGAAGGTTTTTTTTATGCAGAATAATGCTCGGTTGCCGAATCCTTTCTTGTGATTCTGAATTGCAACGAAAGTTTTTACCATTTTTGAATTAATGGAAAAGCATGAGTTGGAACCGGCAATTTTGCAAACGGTAAGGACTTTTTTTATTGTACCCCACACGAAAGGATTCGTTCAGCATCAGGGGATGAAGAGAATATTAAAAATTCATAGGTTTATTAGTAAAGTTTTTATCAAATTACAAAAGCACAATTGCAACTAGATGCTTATAAGGCAATACCCTTAAAATAAATTTGGTTATTTAAGGTTATAACCTTAATTTTGTTTTGTAATTATCAGGTTATAGCCTTATGAAAAATAATAAACAGTATTTGCTTTTACAGCAAACCGATAAAAAAATAACTCCTTTTAAAGCTATGAGCATAGCTATTGTGCCGTCTAGAGGATGGGTCAATGCATTTCGCATAGCCTTAAAAATGTCATTGCGTCAATTAGGTAATAGGTTGTCGATTTCACCTCAAAGTGTTAAAGAAATTGAAGAGCGAGAAGCCAATGGAACAATTACGTTAAATAGATTACGTGAAGTTGCCAATGCCTTGGATATGCAATTTGTGTATGGATTTGTTTCTAAGCATGATTCGTTAGAAAGTATGATTGAAAAACGAGCAAAGCAGTTAGCAATCGAAATTGTAATGCGGACGAACAATACCATGGCATTGGAAGACCAGCAAAATTCGAAGGAACGAATTGAACAGGCAATTGCACAAAAAACTAGTGAAATCAAACGTGAAATGCCTAAGTATCTATGGGATTAACAATTGAATATATAGAAGATCAAACACCGCTTGATGAGAATGAGAAAGAGGGATTGCTTATTTGGTCAATAACCACTCGTGAGGAGTTGGACGAATTTGAACAGCTCAATATTGAGAAAGCGATTCAATGGACGTTTGGTAAAAAACTAAAAGCAGAGCAATTGTTTACAGAGAAATTTATCAGAGATCTACACAAAAAAATGTATGGTGAAGTATGGAAATGGGCAGGATCTTTTAGAACTACTGAAAAGAACATCGGCATTAAGAGTTATCTTATAGCAATTGAATTGAAACAGCTGTTGGATGATGCTCTTTTCTGGATTAACAATAAAATCTTCGAACCTGAAGAATTGGCTATTCGGTTCAAACATCGTTTAGTGAGCATTCATTGTTTTGCTAACGGAAATGGTAGGCATTCTCGATTGATGGCAGATCTGATAATGGAAAAATTATTCAATAGAACTATTTTTACTTGGGGAAATGCTAATCTAGTAAAACCCACAGAGGCAAGAGGCAACTATATAAAGGCGTTAAGAGAGGCTGATAAACATGATCTTGAATCTTTAATTGCCTTTGCGAAGTCCTAACTCAAAGGACTCTGAATAATCATAAACTCTCTTGAATTGATAGTTAATCGTATTTCCCATGGCATCAAAAATACTTTTATTATTGCTAAATAAAAAAAGCGAAGTATTTGAGGAATATATGAAAAACAAAAAACCCTTAAAACATTTATTTTAAGGGTTTTGCATTTTTAAAAAGTGCGGGTAATAGGACTCGAACCTACACACCTTGCGGCACCAGATCCTAAGTCTGGCGTGTCTACCAATTTCACCATACCCGCGGGCGAATAAAACAGTAGCTGTTTCAATAAGTGGGTGCAAATATAGTCCTTTTTTTTAAATTCCAAATGAGAAATTCCAAATTCCAAAAAAAAGATGCGGTTTAATAATAGCTTCAATCTAAAAGTTTTGGAATTTGGGATTTGAAATTTGGGATTTGGAATTTCTATAATGGAATTTCCTTTTTTGGTATTTGGAATTTCCTTTTTGGAATTTGAAATTTGTATCTTTGATACTTATTATACAATTTACAATGGACAACATAAAAAACTACGTTCAACAAAATAAAGAACGATTCATTAACGAACTGATTGATTTATTAAAAATACCCTCTGTAAGTGCTGATTCTGCCTATTCGCAGGATGTGGTTGATACAGCACATGCAGTCAAAGCAAGTCTCGAAAAAGCAGGTTGCGATTTCGTAGAATTGTGCGAAACACCAGGGTATCCAATCGTTTACGGCGAAAAAATTATTGACAAGAATTTACCAACGGTTTTGGTGTACGGACATTATGATGTGCAACCACCGGATCCATTGGATTTATGGACATCGCCACCGTTTGAACCGGTTATTAAAACTACCGAAATTCACCCGGAAGGAGCCATTTTTGCACGCGGTTCGTGCGACGACAAAGGTCAGATGTACATGCATGTGAAAGCGTTTGAATACATGATAGCCAACAATTGTTTGCCTTGTAACGTCAAATTCATGATTGAAGGCGAGGAGGAAGTCGGCTCCAAAAGTTTAAGTTGGTTCGTAGAAAGAAACCAAGAAAAACTGGCAAACGATGTGATTTTGATTTCCGATACGGGAATGATTTCCAACCAACAACCATCAATTACTACAGGTCTTCGCGGACTAAGTTATGTAGAAGTGGAAGTCACTGGACCCAATCGCGATTTGCATTCAGGTTTATACGGTGGGGCAGTAGCCAATCCTATAAATATTTTAGCTAAAATGATTGCTTCGTTGCACGACGAAAATAATCAAATCACTATTCCCGGTTTTTACGACAAAGTGGAAGAATTAACCACTGCAGAAAGAGCGGAAATGGCGAAAGCACCATTTTCGTTGGACAATTATAAAAAAGCACTAGACATTGCTGATATTCATGGTGAAGCCGGTTATGTCACCAATGAACGCAACTCCATCCGACCCACTTTAGATGTCAACGGAATCTGGGGAGGTTATATCGGTGAAGGTGCCAAAACGGTTATTGCCGGTAAAGCATTTGCCAAAATTTCTATGCGATTAGTACCCAATCAAGACTGGGTAGAAATCACCGAATTGTTCAAAAATCACTTCGAAAGCATCGCTCCAAAATCAGTGAAAGTAAAAGTGACTCCGCATCATGGCGGTCAAGGTTATGTAACGCCTATCGATAGTATTGGCTACAAAGCGGCCAATAAAGCCTATTCCGAAACGTTTGGTGTACCTGCTATTCCGGTTCGCTCCGGTGGAAGTATTCCAATTGTAGCTCTATTCGAAAAAGAACTAAAATCCAAGACAATATTAATGGGATTTGGTCTTGATAGCGATGCGATTCATTCGCCCAACGAACATTTCGGAATTTTTAATTACCTGAAAGGAATTGAAACCATTCCGTTGTTTTATAAATATTTTGTGGAGTTATCGAAATAACTTCCGCTAAACCTTTGTCAAAGTTCCAAACTTTGACAAAGGTTATCCCTAAAAATCCGTTTATTCATAAGTGAGTAAACGGTTTTTTTATGGCCCCAATTCGGGCTATTCGCTGCAAGTCCTCGTCCGTGGGTTGGTTTTTTGTCGGTTTGGTCTCGGCTTCCGTTGGTCGCCGGCCCAACTCGCAAAAAAGCTCAACCCCGTCCTGCGGGCTTTCCGCTACTATCCCGGGTGCAAATTGTGCAATCAACCAATTTCTTGAAACTTGAAACCTGAAACCTGAAACCTGAAACCTGAAACTTGAAACTTGAAACCTGAAACCTGAAACAAATTACAACAATTTGAAACATTTAGCGTTAAATCTCTACTAATCAATCATCATCAATCAACATCAATCATCATGCTTAAAAAATTCTTCCTGCTTTGTTCGGGTTCCGACAAAGAGATTATCGAAAGTTGTTCCAACGGCGAACAAAACAAATATGCCGGAATTGGTGCTACTGTTTTCTTTACAGCCGTTATGGCCTTTATTGCCGGTAGTTATGCTCTTTACACGGTTTTCGATAACGTTTATACCGCTGTGTTTTTCGGATTGGTTTGGGGTTTACTTGTTTTCAACCTCGACCGATTTATTGTTTCCACCATCAAAAAAAGAGACAGTTCTCTGGATGAGTTCATTCAAGCTTCTCCTCGAATTGTGTTGGCAATTATTATCGCCATTGTCATTTCAAAACCGTTGGAAATTAAAATTTTTGAAAAAGAAATCAATACCGTTTTGTTGAAAGAGAAAAACGAAATGGCAATGACTAATAAAAAGCAAGTGACCAATTATTTCCAAACCGACGTCAATCAAAACAAAGCTCAAATTGACAGTTTAAAGTCAGACATCCTTAAAAAAGAAAAAGAAGTCAACGATCTATATGCCGTTTTCATCACCGAAGCCGAAGGAACAGCCGGTACCAAAAAATTGGGCAAGGGTCCGGTTTATAAAGAAAAACGTGAAAAACACGATGCAGCCTTGCAAGAATTAGCCGCTTTAAAAACTACCAATCAAACCAAAATTGCTGAATTGGAAGAAAAAGGGAAACTTCTTCAAACCAATTTAGATAAAAAAGTAACCGAAACACAACCCATCATCGATGGTTTTGATGGTTTAATGGCACGAATCAATGCGTTGGATAAATTGCCTTGGCTTCCGTCTTTTTTCATCATGTTGCTTTTCTTGGCCATCGAAACATCTCCAATTATTGCAAAATTATTATCACCCAAAGGTGAATATGATTTCAAACAAGAAGATGGCGAATGGGCAGTCAAAAACGTGTTGGCTCAAAACAAATACCAAAGCGAATTGCAAAAGCAAACCGATGCTTCCATTTACGATAAAGTGTATGCTGATATTCGTGAAGATAAAGCTTTATACGATTACAAGAAAAAACGAGCCATCGAATTGTTAGAATTGCAAGCGGATGGATTTGTGGAAAAACAGAAGAAATCGCTTTAATCTTATTTAACCGCAGTACGCGAAGGTTTAGCTAAGTTCACAAAGGTGTTTTTAGCGTTCTTTGCGTAATCCTTTGCGAACTTTGCGGTTAGGAATCTAAAACTTCACTTTGCACTTTCTTCGTCAAACTCTTAAAAACCAATTCATACGAATGGTTAATGAGTTCCCGCATCATTTTATCATCCACATCGCTGTGAAAAGCAATCGTGTTCCAATGAATTTTACTCATGTGATAGCCGACCGTTATCGCATCATATTCGGCACGTAGTTCCAATGCTTTTTCCGGGTCACATTTTAAGTTTAACGAAGGTGTTCCGTTTTCCCATTCTTTTAAAGAAGTCAAACAGAACATTTTTCCACCCACTTTAAAAACTAAAGTGTCTTCATCGAAAGGGAAATGTTCGGTGACGCCTTTTTTTGTTAAGCAAAAATCATATAGTTGTTGAATATTCATTTTTCAAAATTAATTTATTTTTATGAATTGTTGAACTAGTGTTTGATTTTAAAGAAGTTACATTTGATTAAGTTTAATTTTTACTCACTTCAAATGCAAAATCCAATTACTAAAAACCAGCTGTGCGATGTTTTTTCTTCTGTAAATAATAGAACTATTCCTTTTGTTAATCAGGAAGAATATTTAGTAAACGGACAATTTAAACGCTGGAACGGACCATTTAACACTATTTACGCTGCCATTTGTAAACCAACGGGCGGTGACAATCTAAAACGTATTTTAATCGGTAAAATTCCTAAAACGGGTTTACCGGAAGCCTTTGAATGTCTAGAAAGTGCCGAAGTAGCATACAACAATGGATTTGGAGAATGGCCATTATTATCGGTTGAAAAAAGAATTGCTCACGTAGAACATTTTATAGGAGAAATGATTGCGTTAAAATCGGAGGTGGTTGACTTGCTCATGTGGGAAATTGGAAAATCTGAAAAAGATGCCGAAAAAGAATTTGACAGAACAATCAAATACATTTATGATACGATTGAATCGCTAAAAAAATTAGAGAGAAAATCGGCTTCTTTCACCTTAGAAGAAGGAGTCATTGGTCAGATACGCAGATCGCCTTTAGGAATTACATTGTGCATCGGACCTTATAATTATCCGTTGAATGAGACCTACACTTTGCTCATTCCCGCACTAATTATGGGCAATGTAATTTTGTTTAAACCACCAAAACATGGCTGTTTGTTACATTATTGTCTGTCTAAAGCAATAGAAAAGAGTTTTCCAAAAGGTGTTGTAAATTATCTTTACGGGAAAGGTGGCGAAATAGTTCAGCCATTAATGAATACCGGAAAAATTAATGTTTTAACCTTAATTGGTTCGAGTAAAGTAGCTTCGGATATTAAAAAAGCGCATCCAAAAGTAAATCGATTGCGAGCTATTTTGGGATTAGATGCTAAAAATCCTGCCATAATTTTAGAGAATGCCAATCTAGATAATGCCGTGGAAGAATGTTTGTTAGGAAGTCTTTCTTTTAATGGACAACGGTGTACGGCTCTTAAAATTTTGTTTGTACATGAAAACATTAAAGATGAATTCATAAAAAAATTCTGTGAGAAAGTTGATGCGTTAAAATTTGGAATGCCTTGGGACGAAAAAGTACAAATAACACCTTTGCCGGAAGATAACAAACCGGAATACCTGAATGCATGTATTGCTGATGCAGAAAGTAAAGGAGCGAAAATTATGAATCAAAATGGTGCAGTTCAAAATGGATCTTTATTTTTTCCAGCTGTAGTTTATCCCGTTAAGGAAGGAATGAAATTATATCGTGAAGAACAATTTGGACCTGTTGTTCCTATCGTTTCTTTTAGTGATATGCAACAACCAATCGATTATATGATAACATCCAATTATGGTCAACAAGTGAGTATTTTTGGCACAGACACACAAGAAATCTCACATCTAATGGATGGATTAGTTAACCAAGTTTCTCGGGTAAACTTAAACGTTCAATGCCAACGCGGACCTGATACTTTCCCTTTTACAGGAAGAAAAGATTCTGCTGAAGGAACACTTTCTGTTTATGATGCACTTCGTTCATTTTCTATCAGAACTGTGGTTGCCACAAAGGAAAATAAAGAAAATACAGCGATTATTAATAAAATTGTATCTGATGGGGAATCGAATTTTTTATCAACAAAGTTTATATTTTAGATTTGAGTCTTTCTTTATAGTTAATGTTTGCAGTCGTCGTAAAAGCAACTACAGAATGCTGTAAATTATTGGCTTACTCGGACTCGCATCATTCTGAAACGAAGCAATCTGCAAATTCAACAAATATGAATCATCTTTTACTTCATCATCCACAAAAATCAATTCCGTTATCGTGGCATTTTTTCGTGCATCGTCATTCAAATTATTCACGTCTTTCACATTCCAAAATGCTTTGTGTGCTAATAATTTTCCTTCATCTTTTTCTTTATCAACGCTTGGTAAATCGATAAGCAAATGTTGAATGCCTTTTTCACGAATAAAAGTAGCTGCTTCTTCGTGTAGATAAGGCGGATTGGTGTGGGAATAATTCTTTGATTTTTTTTCGATTAAATTGGGTAAGGTTCGGATGATAATGGCTTCAGGGGAGACGTTGCGGTGAAACTTCTGTACATTCAATGCTTTTTCCAATTGATTTTTTGTTATCACAAAATCGTCTCCTTGTTGTTCCGGTTGGATGGAAAGTAGTTCAGCCGTAAAGAAAAATGTTTTTAATGCTTGATTGATAGAGTAAAATTCTTTGGTAATATGTCCCAAACATTCCGTGTGTGTCCCATGGCCGTGCGGATTGAAAAAAATATTATTGAAATTGGTTGTGGCACCGCCTTTCACACTTCCCACCCACGAACCAAAACGAACGGGTTCTATCTGCGGTTTTTCGATGTACCAGGCAATCGGATTGTTTTCAGTATTGGATAAAGGCAGTGAAATATCAATGGGTTTTGATAAATCTACTTGGAAGGTTTTTTTTTGGTGGGTGATGGTTGCTTTCATTTATGCTGAACTTGTTTCAGCATCTTTCAAATCTGAAATTAGTTTCAAATTTCAAAAAGACACTTTTTTACAATTCCAAATATAAATCTTTTAATTCAGGATTTGAAATTTTTGCTAAATTCCACTTCCATTCTTTATGCCAATTTTTAAGTTATTTTTCTCTTGCAAAAGCATCATGATAATTGTCAAATTCTTCAAAATATATTAGTATTGTCACATTATATTTTTTTGTAAAAACCGCACCTTTTCCATCTTTATGACAATCTATACGATTTTTTAAGTCTTTTGTTGCTCCAACATACAAAACAGTGAGATTATTATTTGTTAAAATATACGTATATCCTTTTTGCATAGTATGTGATTTAATTTTCAAAAGATGCTGAAACTAGTTCAGCATGAATAAGTCTGATGCAATCCCATCACTCAAAAACTTTCCTTTTCGAGTGGTTCGCAAAATGTTTTCATCTACAAAAAGCAAATGATCTTCAATGTATTTGGCCGCTTGTTGGTTGAGGTAATCTAAATAGGATTGACCAAATTCGGTTTGAACTCGGTCGAGTGAAATCCCCCAAATCGTTCGCAATCCCGTCATCACATATTCATTATACCGATCGGTTTTGGATAAAGTTTCCGTTTCAATAGGTAATTTTCCTTCCTCAATTGATTTGATATATAAAGTGTTATTCGACACATTCCAACCGCGTTTTTCGCCATCATAACTATGAGCTGACGGACCAATACCAATGTATTTTTTACCCAACCAATAACTCGAATTGTTTTTAGAAAAGTAGTTTTCCTTCCCAAAATTGGATAATTCGTAATGAATGAATCCGGCTTCTTCCAGTTTTTCAACCAAAATTTCAAAATGTTCCTGAGCGACTTCGTCTTCCGGTGCAGGAATTATTCCTTTTTGAATAAATGAGTGTAAAGCTGTTTTTGGCTCTACAGTTAACGCATAACTAGAAATATGCGGAATGCCAAAAGACAAAGCGGTTTCGATATTCTGAATCCATTTTTCATTGCTCATTCCCGGAATTCCGTAAATCAAATCGAGGGAAATATTGTCAAAATGTTTCGCCGCTTCTTCCAAGCACTTCTTAGCTTCATTGGAATTGTGAGCCCGATTCATCATCTTTAAATCCTCTTCAAAAAAAGATTGAATGCCGATAGATAATCGATTAATTGACGAATTGGCTAATTGACGAATGGTCTCATTATCCAAATCATCAGGATTCGCTTCAACTGTTATTTCAGGATTTTCAACTATATTATAGTTTTTAAAAACTTCCTCAATCAGCAATCGTAAATCTTCAATAGATAGAACAGAAGGCGTTCCACCGCCGAAATAAATGGTTTCAACCACAACATTTTTGAATTCTTCTTTCCGCAGCTGAATTTCTTTCGCTAAAGCCAAAACCATCTCGTCTTTCTTTTTCATGGAAGTAGAAAAATGGAAGTCGCAGTAATGACAAGCTTTTTTGCAGAAAGGGATATGTATGTAGATGCCGCTCATTTTAGTGTTCAGTATTCAGTTTTTAGCGTTCAGACTTTTAGTAATCAGATTTTAGTAAAAGTACAATTATGCACAAATGGACTGAACACTAAAAACTGACCACTGACCACTATTTTTTCACTCCAAATTTTTCAGGATTCAATAACATATAATTTATCAGTTTGCCAACTTCAAGGCTTTGTTCTGTTAACTCGCTAAATTTTTCGTTAGAAATGTATTTGCATGCCACACAGTATTCTAGCCATCCTTGCGTCTCTGAATTTTCAGCATCGGAATCTGTCAATTTACTATGAAAATGTTTGGGATATTCTCTTTTTCTGTAAGCTTCAGCTATGGTTATAGAAACACTTCTAGAACTTCGCCTGATTTGGTCAGTCAATGAGTAAATCTCTTCCTTTGGAAATGATTTCGATAATTCAAAAATATTCATTGCCAAGGAAAATGACTTTTTATAAGCTAATAAATCTTGAAATTTCATATTTAAAAAATTTATAAATTCTAAATGTTTTAAGAAAACATAGAGGCACTAATTCACTGACCACTAAAAACTGACCACTGACCACTACTACTTCACTCGATTCTCATTATTCTTCACAAACGCGTCCCAACCAGTATAACTTTTCTCTCCAATCACTTTCCCCGAATTAAAAAAATGACAAACTGCTGCCGCCAATCCATCCGTAGAATCCAAATTTTTTGGCAATTCTTTCAAACCTAATAATTGTTGCAACATTTTGGCTACTTGTTCTTTACTGGCGTTTCCATTTCCGGTGATGGCCATTTTGATTTTTTTAGGTTCATATTCGGTAATTGGAATTTGTCTTGACAAACCTGCTGCCATCGCCACACCTTGAGCTCTTCCAAGTTTGAGCATGGATTGCACGTTTTTGCCGAAAAACGGAGCTTCAATGGCAATTTCATCGGGATGATGGGTTTCAATCAACTCAATCGTACGTTCGAAAATGACTTTCAACTTGGTGTAATGATCGTTATATTTACTCAAAATTAATTCGTTCAACTGAATGAATTCCATTTTTTTATTGACGACTCTTATTAAACCAAATCCCATAATTGTCGTTCCGGGGTCGATGCCTAAGATGATGCGTTCGTTTGCCAAAAATAAGAGTTTAAAAGATTACTATTTAAAAGTGTAAAGTTTTGCTTTACTTTGTACTGATGGTTACATTATCTCACAAAGCTAAACAATTCTCATTGGTTCTCGCAAAACTTTTGCTTGTGGGTGGATCACTTTATTATCTGTTCCAACAATTGCAACAAAAAAGCTTTTCAAATTTTGATGGAATTGTGTCTAATTTTTCTGCTTTCAGTTTGCTGGGTATTATATTATTAAGTGTTTTGAATTGGTTATTTGAATTTTTGAAATGGAAAAATTTAGTTTCCAGTTTCCATAAAATAACTTTCAAACAATCCGTTGAACAATCGTTGGGCTCATTGACGGCTTCCATTTTTACGCCTAATCGGGTTGGGGAATATGTGGCCAAATGTTTGTATTATTCAAAAGAAAAAACAAAGCGGATAATTTTTTTGAATTTTTTAGGCAATATTACTCAGATGATGGTAACTGTTTTTTTTGGAGTTTTTGGTGTGCTTTTTTATTTTATTTTCTCTCCTTTTTCTTTTGATATTGAATACAACGCAAATGAAAAGGGTTTGATTTTCTGGCTTCCAATTCTTTTAGTTATACTTCTCTCTGTTTTGCTTTTTTATTATAAAAAAATCAATTTTTATGGTTATTCAGTGGAGAAAATAATGGTTAAAATGCAATTATTTCCTGCTCGAAAACACTTTGTAAATGTTCAATATTCGTTGCTTAGGTATATTATTTTTTCGCATCAATTTTATTTTTTGTTATTGATTTTCCAAATAGACATTCCTTATTCAGATGCTATTCTTACCATTTTTACCATGTATTTTTTAGCTTCTGTTATACCTAGTATTCATTTGATGGATGTAATTATAAAAGGTAGTGTAGCGTTATTTTTATTTGGAAAATTAGGCGTTAATGAATGGGTAATTGCTTCGATTACGATAATTATGTGGTTCTTTAATTTAGTTATTCCGTTACTATTAGGGAGTTTTTTTGTGTTGAAGTTTAAACCAAAATTGGATTTGTAATGATGTTTATTTATGTATCTATTACAATTTATGTGATTTTATTATTCCTATTTTGTGTAGCATTTAAAAAAGTAAAGCGATTTTCACCTTCTTCAAAAGAACCTAAACATTCTTTTTCAATTGTTGTTCCTTTTCGAAATGAAGCTCATAATTTGCCGCAACTTTTAAGATCAATTGAACAGTTAACTTATCCGATTGAAAAATTTGAAGTGATTTTAGTTGATGATGAATCTTCAGATGGCTATCGGGTTTCGAGTTACGGGTTTCGAGTTGTTGAATTGAAAAGCATACGAAATTCAAATTCTCCAAAGAAAGATGCTATTCAAACTGCGATTACCGGTTCAAATTTTGATTGGATCATTATAACCGATGCTGATTGTGTGGTCTCGAAAAATTGGTTACTTGATTTAGATATTTTTATTCAAACCGAAAAAAATGAAATGGTTTGTGGTCCGGTTTTGTTTAAAAAGCAAAATAATTTTTTATTTGATTTTCAACAAATTGAAATGCTGAGTCTACAGTCTGTTACGATTAGTAGTTTTGGATTGAAAAAGCCGTTTATGTGTAATGGTGCTAATCTTGCCTACACCAAAAAAATATTTCATGAAGTCAATGGTTTTGAAGGTAATTCGACTATTGCCAGTGGTGATGATGTTTTTTTATTGCAAAAAGTTGTCGTCCAATTTCCTGAAAAAGTTGGGTTTTTGTTAAATTCAAATTATGTTGTTGAAACAAATTCGGCCCAATCATGGAAAGAACTTTTTTATCAACGCGTTCGTTGGGCGGGTAAATCAACAGCTTATTCCATTTTCTTTGGAAAGTTTGTTGCTTTAGTCATCTTGTTTGGAAATTTAGCCTTTATCATGGCAATATCTTTTCTTTGTATGGGTTTTTTTAAACTGATACCAATTTTTATCTTCAAAATTTTAGTTGATTTGTTTTTGGCTAATCAAACGTCAGCATTTTATCAAATAAGAATGAATAATAGGCTTTTAACAGCATTGTTTTATCCTTTTTTTAGCTCAGCAGTTGCTCTTTATTCTTTGTTTGGAAAATATGAATGGAAAGACCGAAAGATATAACCGGAACTTGTGGTTAGCAAATCAAATAAGTAACTTGCGACATATTATTACAATTGACTTTGCTTTTAAAATCAAAATTTATGTTGTATTCAAAAATAGAAGGTAAAGGTAAACCACTCATAATTCTGCATGGATTTCTAGGGATGTCTGATAATTGGAAAACCCTCGGAACTCAATTTGCAGCAAACGGATTTCAAGTTCATATGCTTGATTTAAGAAATCACGGACGAAGTTTTCATTCAGATGCATTTAATTATAAGGTCATGATGAGTGATGTGGCAGAATATTGTCGTTTTCACCAATTGACAAAAATTGATATCATTGGTCATTCCATGGGCGGTAAAGTAGCTATGCTTTTAGCGGTTGAGTACCCTGAATTAGTTGAAAAGCTAGTTGTCGCTGATATTGGTCCTAAATATTATCCGTCTCATCATCAGGATATTTTAGCAGGATTGGACGCTGTAGATTTTTCACATAAACCGGATCGAAATCAAGTAGAGGAAGTCTTACAAAAAAACATCCCCGATTTTGGTATCCGCCAATTTTTAATGAAAAGTTTGTTTTGGAAAGAACCGGGTCAATTGGCTTTCCGATTTAATTTGGAGGTTTTTAAAAAAGAAATTGAACAAATCGGAACAGCATTAACAGATAGTCAACGATTTGATAAGCCTAC
>Ga0214163_1000431_pt1 | contig 19654 bp, 11 predicted proteins | sample LakMenepilimnion_2_FD_153001 | JGI IMG/M metagenome (GOLD analysis project Ga0214163, IMG submission 153001) | Freshwater microbial communities from Lake Mendota, WI - Practice 15JUN2010 epilimnion v4 | ecosystem: Environmental > Aquatic > Freshwater > Lake > Epilimnion/Euphotic zone | place... | reverse complement strand
GACTAGTACACCATTGCCAACTGGGATGGCAACACCAACAGAGACACCAAGTCCCACTGTAAGTCCTAATCCCACACCAACACCTTCACCTAGTCCAAGTAATTCACCATCGCCTAGTCCATCTCCAAGTCCTAGTAGTACGCCAGTACCCACAGGTACACCAGCACCAACAGGTTTGCCGACAGGAACGGCTACGCCTAGTCCTACTGTAAGTCCCAATCCTACACCAACACCTTCACCTAGTCCGAGCAATTCGCCATCGCCTAGTCCTACACCTAGCGATTCACCGTCTCCTACGCCATCACCGAGTCCTTCGGAGAGTCCTACTCCTACACCGACACCAAGTGATAGCCCAAGCCCGACACCGAGTGATTCACCATCACCAACGCCATCTCCAACACCAGCAGTGTTGTCGATAAGTCCTTCGTCTTTGGGTACAACAACTCAAGGTGTGTTCTTTACACAGACTTTAACAGCAACTGGCGGAACTGGAACTTACGCATGGAGTGTTTCTTCTGGAACATTGCCAGCAGGAATTACATTAGATCCTGTTACTGGAATATTAAGCGGAACCCCAACTAATAATGGCACATTTAGCTTTACAGTTGATGTTACAGACAACAATGCTCCTCCCGGCTTTGGTCAACAGCCATATAGTTGGGTAATAAATCCTCCTGTAAGCCTAAGTCCTTCAAGTTTGAGTGCTATGGTAGTGGGAGTTCCTTTCGCTGAGAGTGTATCGGCTTCTGGCGGAACAGTGCCTTACAACTATGCTGTGACAGCAGGAACATTGCCAGCTGGACTAGTTCTAGATGCCCTTACAGGAGCTATAACTGGAACTCCAACTGCATCTGGTGCTTATAGTTTCACAATCACTGCAACTGATGCAGTAACTGCTTCGGCGAGTGTGCCATATTCAGGAACAGTTACTTCACCAACAATTACTGTTTCTCCATCGACATTAAGTGCTATGGTAGTGGGAGTGCCATTTAGCGAGAGTGTATCAGCTTCAGGTGGAACAGCACCTTATACATATACTGTTACTTCAGGAACATTGCCAGCAGGATTAACATTAAATCCTTCTAGTGGACTAATCAGTGGAACACCCACAGCATCAGGTCCTTATAGTGTTACAATCACTGCAACTGATGCTTTCAGTAGTACTGGATCACAACCTTACACTGGAACAGTTACTTCACCAACAATTACTGTTTCTCCATCGACATTAAGTGCTATGGTAGTGGGAGTGCCGGTTAGCGAGAGTGTATCAGCTTCTGGTGGAACAGCGCCTTATACATATACTGTTACTGCAGGAACTTTACCAGCTGGACTAACACTTAATCCCACAACAGGATTAATCAGTGGCACGCCAACAGCATCTGGTGCTTATAGTTTCACAATCACTGCGACTGATGCTTTCAGTAGTACTGGATCACAGCCTTACACTGGAACGGTAACATTGCCAACAGTAATTGTGTTGCCAAGTGTTTTACCAACTATGCAGGTATCGGTACCATACAGTGAAACTGTAGCAGCTTCTGGCGGAACAGCACCTTACACATATGCTGTTACTGCAGGAACATTACCAGCTGGACTAACACTTAATCCCACAACAGGATTAATCAGTGGCACGCCAACAGTATCTGCATCTTACGGTTTCACTATAACTGCAACTGATGCGTTTGCTACTACTGGTAGCCAAGCTTATTCTGGCATAGTAGCGGGTCCAAATATTGATGTTGTTACCCAGACTAACTTTATAACAGTACCTGTAATAGTGCCCGGAGCCGGTTTTGGATTTACAAATCTTGGAACCGGAAGTGGCAGTTTGTACTTGCAGTTTGTCCAGTCCAACCCGAATTCACAAAGTGTAGAAGTAACAACTAACAATGCTTCTAACAATATAATTTTGGTAAATGTAAACAGCATTACATACCAAGTGAATCCCGGCGAAAACTTCGCAAGAACATTCGTTATTCCTTTCATGGGATTAATGACGATTAGCAGTCTTGTTACAGCACTTTATCCTGCAGCAAGTGTAAGCGGAAACGTTTATATTGCAGGTTCAGAAAACTGCTTGTACAGATTGCGTTTGACTCCAACGGTAAGAGCAGTAGAAGGTGATGAAGGATCTCAAGATAGTTCTGTATACAATGGAAAGAGTCAGCAACGCACAGGTTACTTAACAATTACCCAAAATGTTACTCAGGTAAAAGTAATGGAAGTGGGTGATGGCGGATGTATAAACACTCAAATACAGGTATTACCTGATGTAATTCCTTTGGTAACTTCCGGATACCCACAAGGTTAAGGTGAAATAAATGGCTAATATTTATATTTGGGGGTCCGGAAATAATGGACTACTTGGTAATAATTCTACTACTAATGTAAGTAGCCCAATATTAGTATCTTCTGATTATCAGTATGTCACTATAGCGTCAAAAGCAAGTGCGTGGTTGAAAAATGATGGTACTTTGTGGCTTGCTGGTGATAATGGTACGGGCATGTTGGCTAATAATAGTGTTGTAGATTCATCTAGTCCAGTGCAGGAATTGACAAATAGCACATGGAGTGCAGTATCGATAACTGTCAACACCGCTATGGCTATAAAAAGTGATGGAACTATGTGGTCATGGGGTAATCAAGGATCGGGTGTTGGCGGAATTCTCAGTGTGACTAATTTTAGTAGTCCAGTACAGGAGGCTTTAGGTAGAACAGATTGGGCATCAGTGACTTGTGGTTATAATTGGACTTTCGCTTTGACAACTGGTGGTTTGTTGTTTGGTGCTGGTTACAACGGTAATGGAAATTTGGGCAACAATGCACCTTTGGTTTATCCATCAAGTTTTGTACAAATTGGTGCTAATAATAATTGGCAAAAAATAGCCGCCAGCACAAGTGCATCTTATGCGATAAAAACAGACGGCACCATGTGGGCATGGGGAGCCGGAACCAATGGTGGACTAGGCAACAGTTCTTTGCAAAATGTAAGTAGTCCTGTGCAAATTGGAGTGGGAAACACATGGACTGACATTGATTGTGGAAACAATTTTGTTTTTGCAAAACGTTCGGACAATACGGTTTGGTGTTGGGGAGAAAACACAGATGGGCAGCTTAACAGAAATAATATATTAAATACAAGCAGTCCTATACAATTTGTTGGATCATGGAATAATTTCTCTTGTTCTAATCAAGCAGTTCTTTTAACTGATACTTCAGGTAATCTTTGGGGCTGTGGCAATCCTTCTGGCGGTTTATTTTTTAATAGTTCAACAAGTAGATCGAGTCTTGTGCAAGTTGCAACAGGCGGAATTTGGCAAAGCTTTGTTGTAGTTGACGGACTAAGCTATAATGCGGTAGCATTTATTGGACCTACACCAAGTCCCACTATGTCACCGACTCCCAGCCCATCGCCCACACCGTCCCCAACACCATCTCCTACTACTAACATTTACAGTTTGTATGGGTGGGGTCAAAATAACTCTGGAACGGTAGGTAATAATTCAACTACAAATGTTACTAGTCCTGTTTTGATTATGTCTAGTGTTGAGCCGTTTGCTCCAACTACTGGAAAAAGTTCTGCAATCATTAAGTATGGACAGTTATATACTTGGGGAAGAAATGCAGAAGGTCAATCAGGTAGAAACACAACTGTAGTTGCTTCGAGTCCTGTAATTGTTGGATTGGAAAATAACTGGGTTTTTGTCAATACTGGCTATAACTGTGGCGGCATAAAATCTGACGGCAGTCTCTGGATGTGGGGCATAGGCACATCTGGTTGCATAGGTGATGGAGTAGTAATTAGCAGGAGTAGTCCTGTTCAAATTGCAGGTACTTGGTCCGTTGTTCGCACAACATCTTTTTACAATCCTTATAATACAGTAGCAATTAGAAGTGACGGAACTTTGTGGGCTTGGGGCGACAACTCTATCGGCCAGCTAGGTCAAAATGATCTTATTAGCAGAAGCTCTCCTGTTCAGATTGGAAATGCAAACAATTATATTGACTGTGCTTATTTGTCAGTAGGACTTGCAACACCATATCAAACATCTACAATTTTAGCCTTGAGATCAGATGGTACTTTATGGGCAGTAGGAAATGGTTCTTATGAAGGAAGAACAGGAACAGGAGTTCTTACAAATTATTCTAGTATTACACAAGTAGGAACTTCTACTAATTGGGCATCTATTTCTGGAACCACTACGCATTGTGGAGCCACAAAGAAGGATGGTACTCTTTGGATGTGGGGTGTCGGAGGAAATGGTCCGTTAGGATTGGGAAACGTAATAAGTAGATCAAGTCCTGCTCAAGTGGGTACCGGCACAGATTGGGCTGAAGTACAATGTAATCATTATTACACATTAGCAAGAAAAAATAATGGCACAATTTGGTCTTGGGGTCTTGCATCACCGGGCAATCTTGGTAACGGAACTACTAATAGAAGTTCTCCTGTGCAGATAGGACCTAGTTCAAATCTTTGGTATTCTTTAGGTGGTGGTGAATATACTTCATTTGCAATTAGGTTGCCCGATCCAACAACTACACCTTCGCCAAGTCCTTCACCAAGTCCTCCTCCGACACCATCGCCTACTCTAATGCCTACCACGGCAACATATGCGATGGGATTTAATTCGCAAGGTGGACTTGGTATCAATTCAGGAATTGCTGCAATATCAAGTCCAACACTGATGAGCAATAAAAATTGGTATCAAATGCCTTATGGTTCAAATACGAATGCTGCTATTGATGAAAATTTCAATATATGGACATGTGGTCAGAATACAAACGGTGAATTGGGAATTAATTCAGTATTAAATAACAGAAGCAGTGTGGTACAGGTTACTACAGACGGTTCTTGGGCTATGGTTGACGGAAATTCATCATTTTTGGCTCTTAAAAAAGATGGTAGTATTTGGTCTTGGGGGTCAAATTCATCTGGTCAATTAGGTTTGGGAAATACTGTTTCTCGCAGCAGCATGGTGCAAATAGGTGCTGGCACGGATTGGTCATATATTTCATTTAATGGAACCGTTGCCTTAGCCATAAAATCAAATGGTACATTATGGGGTTGGGGTAATGGAGCCAATATTGGTACAAACAATATTACGGTATATCAAAGTCCCATTCAAATTGGAACACAATCAACATGGTCTCAAGTATCTGCTGGGCAAAGTTTAGCTGTTAAAACCGATGGTACATTGTGGGCAACAGGTACAGGTCCTGTAGGAAATAACACGGCTAACAATTATAGCAGTTGGATTCAGATAGGTTCTGGCACAGATTGGGCTGCTGTTAGTCAGGTTGTTGGAGCATCCTTTGCTTTGAAAAAAGATGGTTCTTTGTATGCGTGGGGTTTCAACGGTTTTGGTGGTGTCGGGGATGGCACTGTAATAAACAGAAGCAGCCCAGTTCAAATAAGTGGAAGTTGGAAAAAAGTATCATCGATTGGTTTTGCTTCAGCAGGTTTGAAAACCGATAATACTTTGTGGGCATGGGGTGTTAATTCCGCTGGACAACTTGGTCAAAATAATACTGTAAATAGATCTTCTCCTGTACAAGTATTAGCTTCAAATTTCGGTGTACTTGATATAAGTGAAGGAAATGGACTTTTATTTGCCAAGGTGACTTTATTATCGCCGACCCCCAGTCCATCGAACACAGCATCTCCCACACCAACACCAAGTTTTTTTCCAAGTCCGACACCTTCACCAAGTCCGACGGGGAGTCCCACCTTTACGCCAACTGAGAGTCCTTCTCCGACGCCGTCGCCAAGTGCAAGTCCGTCTCCGACGCCATCACCGAGTCCGTCTCGCAGTCCGTCACCGACCCCCAGCCCGAGCCATAGTCCGAGCCCGACTCCGTCGCCTTCACCGTCACCTTCACCGAGTCCAACACCCAGCCCGAGTCCGACACCTAGTCCTAGTCCATCTCCGTCACCATCACCAACTGCAACACCATTCCCATCACAGAGTCCATTTCCAACTCAGACACCACAGCCAACACAGTCTCCGCAACCGACATTTACACCACAGCCGACTTTGAGTCCTGTGCCGACAGTAACGCCTATACCAACACAGACTCAAGCGCCTACACCGACAGGCAGTCCTACGCCGTTACCTACTGACACACCTTTCCCGACGTTAACACCGGTTCCGACTGTAACACCTTTCCCGACGTTAACACCGTTACCAACGTTTACACCGTTCCCGACTTTAACACCTCAGGCTACACCGATTTATCCTGTAACCAATAATTACATTTTGGTTCCTTATCAAAATAACATGAATACAACTAATATCGTGCCATCTCAGGAAGGGTATGCATTTAACAATGGTGGTGGTACTGGAATCAACTTGTTGTTGCAATTTATGCAGAATGATCCGACACCACAGCAAGTATTCGTGGAATTGACCAACAACAGTTCAACAAATATGGTAATTACAATTGGAAATATAGTTTATATTGTTGAACCCGGTGAATATTTTAACACTGTAGCTTTAATGCCATTTGGCCAGAAAGTAACTGTTCAAAGTCAAGAATCAGGCACATTTGCACCGGGTTCTGTTTATGGGCAGATATTCTTGCTCCCAACACCCACGCCAACGCCTATAGAAATATTGACATTGCAACGTTGTACTATTGCTGTGGAAGGTGATGCTGGCAGTGTAGACACTGCTTTGTTAAATTGTCATAGTGTGCAAAGAACTGGATACATCACAATTACTCAGAATGTTACACAAGTTAAGGTAATGGAAATACCTGATGGTGGGATAATAGATAAGACTATACAGCAAATTCCACAGGTAATACCGTTGGTTTGTTCTGGTTTTCCACAAGGATAAAAATATGGGAACTAAAGTTTGGGCATGTGGTTTTAATGCAGGTGGCAATCTTGGTGCCAATAGCGCTGTCGCTATTTCCAGTCCAGTTGTGGTAAACACTACTGGTTGGTATCAGATGCCTTATGGCACTAATACAGTCGTTGCAATAGATAACAATAGAAATTTATGGACATGTGGCGACAACAGTTTTGGTCAGATAGGAAATGGCACAATTGACAGTGTTAGTTCATTTGTGCAGATAACTACCGATGGAGCATGGAGTCAGGCTTTTGCAAGAAACTGTGTTTTGGCGCTAAAAAATGATGGAACTATCTGGTCTTGCGGTAGCAATTCATATGGACAATTAGGTGTAAATAGTGTTATCCATTCAAGCTCACTAAATCAAATAGGAGCACAAAATTATTGGTCACAAGTATCTAGTGATGGTTTGAGATGTTTCGCAATTAAAAATGACAATACTTTGTGGGCTTGGGGTCTTAATACTGGTGGAAATTTAGGACTTGGCGATAAAATAAATCGTTCTAGTCCTTTTCAAGTTGGCACTGCTTCTACATGGTCACAAGTATCTGCAGGACAGAGCTTGGCTATTAAAACCGATGGCACATTATGGGTTACCGGCAGTGGTGCAAGTGGCGCAACTGGCAGAAATGATACAATTGATTTAAGTAGTTGGAGTCAAGTAGGTGGCGGCACCAATTGGTCTTTTTGTAGCTCTATTGGCAACAATATGGCTTTGAAAAATGATAATACTTTGTGGGTTTGGGGTTTGAACAATGTTGGTCAATTGGGTTTAAATAATACAGTTAACAGAAGCAGTCCGGTGCAAATTGCTGGTTACTGGACTATGGCTGCTGCGATGGGGGATGGATATAAAGGCGTTAAATCAGATGGATCGCTTTGGGGATGGGGAGCAAATACTTATGGACAACTTGGTCAAAATACAGCAACAAATCGTTCCAGCCCTGTACAAATATTGGCTAGTGCTGGTATTGTAACAGCTATAGGATATAATAATTCTCAGACGGTTGTGCAGATACCAGATCCAACTACAGCCACCTATGCGATGGGATTCAACCAACAAGGTGGACTGGGTGTTAACAGAGGAGTAAATGTATCAAGTCCGACTTTAGTAAATAATAGGAATTGGTATCAGTTGCCTTATGGTTCAAATACAAATGCTGGCATTGATGAAAATTATAATATTTGGACGTGCGGACAGAATACAAGGGGTGAATTAGGGATAAATGCTGTATTGAATGATAGAAGTAGCATGGTGCAAGTCACTACAAATGGCGCTTGGGAAATGGTTGATGGGAATCAAGCGTTTTTGGCTCTTAAAAAAGATGGTACTATTTGGTCTTGGGGTGCAAACACATCCGGACAATTGGGTCAAGGAAATACTATTGAACGCAGCAGCATGGTGCAAATTGGTGCTGGTGCTGATTGGGCGTATATTTCATTTAGTGGTACTGTTGCCTTAGCCATTAAGACAAATGGCACCTTGTGGGGCTGGGGCAGTGGGGCTAATATAGGCGCAAATAATGGTACTACATACCAAAGTCCTATTCAAATTGGAATAGATACTACTTGGTCTAAAATATCTGCTGGACAAAGCTTGGCTGTTAAAACCGATGGCACATTATGGGCAACCGGTACCAACCCTGTAGGCAACAATACTGCAAACAATTACAGCAGTTGGATTCAAATAGGTTCTGGCACAGACTGGGCCACTGTTAGTCAGGTTGTTGGTGCATCCTTTGGTTTGAAAAAAGATGGGTCCTTATACGCATGGGGCTCAAATATTTATGGCATGGTTGGAGATGGCACCACTATAACCAGAAGCAGTCCTGTTCAAATAGCTGGTACTTGGTTAAAAGTATCTTCTTTAGGTTTCGCTTCAGCAGGTTTGAAATCAAACAATACCTTGTGGACATGGGGCATTAACTCTTATGGACAACTGGGACAAAATAACTCCATAAACAGGTCATCTCCGACACAGGCGTTAGCTTCGAGTTTTGGTGTGTTGGATATTAGTGATGGTAATGGTGTTTTATTTGCTAAGGTAAATTTGTTGTCTCCAACGCCAAGTCCGTCGCCCTCTGCCACGCCTATGCCGTCGCCAACTCCCAGCCCGTCGCCAAGTCCGACCATGCCTACCCCGACCCCCAGCGAAAGTCCTTCACCGACACCAAGTGAATCACCTTCACCAACACCTAGTGAATCGCCTTCACCAACGCCAAGTGAATCACCTTCACCGACACCAAGTGAATCACCTTCACCGACACCAAGTGAATCACCTTCGCCAACACCTAGTGAATCGCCTTCACCGACACCATCCCCTAGTCCTACTCCGACGCCAACTGATAGCCCGATGCCAACGGCAATGCCCATTCCATCGTTAAGTCCTACGGCAACTCCTGCTCCAACTAGCAGCGGATATTATTATTACCTATTAATAGATTGTGCTCGTACTTACAATAAAGTTGGTCGAACCACAAAGACTCCAGCCCAGATAGTAGCCACTCCTAATTGGTTTGTTGGTCCAAATTTATGTTTTGTAGTTGTAGGATATGCAACTGGTCCTGCATATGATTACGATTTGGATGCTTCTACTTCTGCTCCTATAAATGGTTGCACAGATCCATTGTGTAATCCACCAGCAATCACACCAACAGCAAGTACTAATTTTGTAACAAATTCATTGCTTCCAAATGCTGACGGTTATGATTATTACAATCAAGGAACTGGCTCGGGAAGCCTAAGTTTGACATTCCAAAACAGTTCTAGTTCTGCTCAAGCAATTTTTGTCAGTTTGTTTAATCAATCTACTCAAACTATGATTTTAAGTGTGAACGGTGTGAATTATCCAATTTATGCTGGTCAAAGTTTCTCACAAACAATCACATTAAAAGCTGGAAACTTTATAACGATAGCCAGTTTAATGCCAGAATTGTATGCTTCATCAACAGTATTCGGGCAAATTTATGTTGCCAGACCATCTCAATGTGCTTATATCGCCAATTTAACGCCTGCTACAAGGGCTGTAGAGGGTGATGAGGGATCATTAGACACTTCAGTTGTAAATGGTGTAAGCCAGCAAAGGAATGCTTATATTACTATAACTGAAAATGGAGATCAGGTAAAAGTAATTGAAACTTCGATTGATGATGATAATTGTTTCAATACAAACATTCAAGGATTGCCAGATGTTTTACCATTAATTTGTTCTGGTTATCCTCAATTTTAGAAAGTGCCAGTCCAATGGTGCATTTTAAATTCTTCGTACATTAGTCTTTTTTCTAGTTCATAGTCTACATGATCGAACTCTGGTGTTGTTTTAAACACCAGAGTGTCTTTCCATGGTACTTCTCTGTAAGTTTTAGCGAATCCAGTATTTGAAATTTGTGTTCTTAAAGCATTCATTGTTTCTTTACCGGGACTAGATTCCAACATAGAACCAGTTAAATTTTTTGTTACTGCATTCATGTAAGTTTGTGGACCCAAAGCATAAATGTGATTCCAGCCCATTCTTCTTCTTTGCAAATTTAAATTAATAGCATCAAAAAAAATTGGATTTCCCGGGGCGCTTAACATTAGGTCTTGAGAAAAATCATGATCTAAGTGAGTTGGCAAAACACAATCAATTCCTTCTGTTACTATTTCTGATAAAGGAATATTGTAAAATCTATCTAGGTCTATGTAAAGCCCGCCATTTTTATAAACTTTTATAAGACGCCACAAATCATTTTTTTCTATTATATTTTTATCTTTTATGAGAAGATAATCAAATTCTGGTAATTCTTCCTGTAAATATTGTTCAATAGCTTCATCATTTGCAAATTTTATTTCCCAATCTGGGTTTAATTTTATAAGATTCAAAAGGCCATTTTTTATCATGAAGGACTTACCATTGAATATATCTTCGTTTTTCCAAGAGATGTGAATTATTTTTGGGATCATAATTTATTAGAGTGTGCATATATAAGTATTGATGGCTATTAAGGCTATCTAAAGGTGGTTTTGCCTCCTACATAAAATGGATATTTTAACATGCTACTAAAAGTAATACTAGAACGTATAATTCTGGTATTTTTTCTATTTTATACAGTAGAAAAAAGAAAGCTTAAAAGTCTGAATGTTTGAATGTTTATTTTTTAATAGGAGATTCAATGATTACACCGACACCATTTCCTACATCGACTTCTGCTCCTTTACCGACTCCCTATCCAACATTAACGCCTTTTCCAACTGGTACTGCTATGCCAGTTCCTACAGATACACCTTTGCCAACATTAACGCCTTTTCCAACTGGTACTGCTATGCCAGTTCCTACAGATACGCCTTTGCCAACATTAACGCCTAATCCTACAACCACTGGTGGTCCTGTTCCTACAGATACTCCGTTGCCAACTTTGCCACCTAATCCAACTGGTACTGATATGCCTGTGCCAACAGATACTCCGTTGCCAACTTTGCCACCTAATCCAACTGGTACTGCTATGCCTGTGCCAACCGATCCTCCTTTGCCAACTTTGCCACCTCCACCAACATTGCCTCCGGCACCAACTCTTGCGCCGATTCCAGTGCAACAGTTTGTTTGGGGCAATAATAAAAAAGGACAATTAGGTCTTGGTACTAACGCAGGTGTATTGTCGCCTTTGCCTATGGGTCAACCCGGAGAATATAGTGAAATGCAGTTTTCTTCACAAAATGGTGCATTTCTAAAATATGATGGGAGTTTGTGGTTGACTGGAACTGCGCAAAACGGAATTTTAGGCAATAATTCTTCTGCTATTTTTAGTGGTAATTTTAGTCCTGTACAAGAAATTACTAATTCTCAATGGCAGGATTATTCTCTTAGTAACACTGGTGTGCTAGCTGTTAAGGATGATGGATCTTTGTGGGGTTGGGGTGGCATACAAATGGTTATGCTTCAAAGCAAAGCCACTCAGATCGGTATTGCAGAAGATTGGAGCAGTGTTGCAAACGGTCAGGATGCTTATTATGTTATTAAAAATGATGCATCTTTGTGGTCATTTGGACGAAATAACTATGGGCAATTAGGAATAGTCGCTAGTGGCAATGTAACGGCAAGCACACCAGTTTCAGTAATGTCTGGAACTAATGATTGGAGTATGGTTGAAGCTGGCATGTATACTGGATTCGCCATAAAAAATGACGGAACCATGTACGCATGGGGAGCCAACCAGTATGGGCAGCTTGGAGATGGAACTGTCGTCAACAAGAGTTCTCCAGTTCACATCGGTTCCGGAATTACATGGAGTGATGTTTTTACTGCTGGTAGTGCAACATATGGATTGACATCTGGTGGAGAACTTTATGGATGGGGTGTTGCTAATTATGGTCTTTTAGGTAGTGGTGGTCTTACTTATTCAAGCAACCCAATTCAAATAGGTTCTGGAATGGTTTTTGAAACTGCCGAATTGGGCAGCGTATCGACAGCGACCTTGTCTTCCGGTTTGCTTTATACCATGGGTAATGGTGGCGATGGACAGCTAGGAAATGGAACATATAATCAAACTGTTACTTCTTTAGCTCCCGTTTCTTTCCCATATTCGTGGTTAGGACTTAATACGGGAAATTCAACAAGCGTTGGTGGATTTGCAGTGTTACCAACTGCAACTCCAAGTCCTACATATTATCCAGTACCAACAGCTACCCCTCCAGTATTTCTCATGATTCCGTTTAATTTTAATTTTACAACTAGTTCTTTTTATCCGGATCAAGAGGGATTTTATTTTACAAACAATGCAGTTTCAAATGACATTTTGAAATTGCAATACGTAAGTAATCTGACAACAGAAACAAATTTTGTTGTCAATATTTCCAATGAAAGCGATCAAGTAGTTGTTATAAATCTTGGAAAAGACAATTATGAGGTTTTACCATTTGATGAAACTACGTTTGAATTAAACATGTTTTTTGGCAACATACTTACAGTTTACTGCCATGGAAATGTTACTATCGGCCCAGATATAATTACTGGTTCGATTGCAAGTATTTAACATTTTGATTTGTCATTCTTATTAAGAAAAATCAAACTCCAGTTGTTTTATAAAACAATTGGAGTTTTTTGTCATAAATTTAATTGTGTTATGGTCTTTATTTTTGGCCTCTTCCAATTGGTTTGTTCTTGAGTTAGAATTTCAGCATGGACTTAACCGAAGAGCAAAAAGCTGTTGTTGCGCAATTGTCTAAGACTGAAGAGAATTCAGTTAAGTACAATTGGGATGAGAATTTCCAACGCAGAATAATTGGTATGTCTTTGACGGATGCCCAGTTTTTGGTGCAGGCTATCAGTCTAATTAAGCCCGAATATTTTAACAATGAATGCCATTATTTAGTTTGCAAAACTTTGTTTGACTATTATGAAAATTACAAAAATCTGCCTGAAAAGTTTGTTGTACAAGATTTAATCAACAAGGAAATTGCTAGTAAGGATGAGCCAGTAAAAATTTATTATTCTGCTGAAATTGAGTCTATTTACGAAGCTTTTGTACCTTCTTCTAATTCAAGGGATATTCTTTTAGATAAAGTTTTAAAGTTTGCTAGAATTCAAGAACTTAAGATAGCCATGGCTATTTCAACTAAGGAACTCAAGGAAAAGCCTGAAGATCAAGAGGTTTGGGAAGCAGCGGAAGAAAGAATTAAAAAGGCACTTTCTACAAATAAAGCAGTTGATACGGGCTATGATTTTTTAATTGATAGAGAAAAGTTTTACAGTGAATTAAATCTTACAACAAGTGCTGCCGAAAAGTTTAGTCCCGGTTTGCCCATGATTGAGAGTTTAGTAAAGAGTGGTTGGCAAAGAGGGGAATTGCATGCATTTATGGCTCTTACTGGTCAGGGCAAGAGCTTGGCTCTCAGCAAAGTAGCAGTTGAGAATCTTAAACGTCATAAGAAAGTTGTTTTTATAAGTTTGGAACTTGCTTGGGTAACTGTTTGCCAACGTTTTGTAGGGCAGTTTGCACAGGTTGATATTAATGAAATTTTGAGTCAAAAGCATAATGTTGAAGATGTTTTTGAGTCGTATTTAAAAGATTTGCATGATAAAAACTTGTTCAACATCAAGCAGTATGCTTTAGGTAGTCCAACTGTAAATGATATTAGGGCGTTTCTAACCAATCTGAAGTCTAAGGGCTTTCAGTTTGATGTTGTGATTGTTGATTATGCTGGTGAAATTAAACAATATTCTGGTGTGAAGACTTATGAGTCTCAGGCCATGATTATGCGTGATTTAAAATGTATGGCACAAGAAGAAAATTGTGTGGTAGTCACAGCCATGCAGAGCAATAAAGAAGGTACTAAATTAGGCGAAGCGGAAAGTTTGAATTTAGGTAATATAGCGGCTAGTTTCGATCAGGCACAAAAACTTGACAGCATTTGGTCTATTACTAGAAATCCTGATGAGGCAAATGCAGGCTTGGGTAGAGTTACTGGTGTTAAAGTGAGAAATGGCCAAACTGGAGCTTGTTTTCCAGTTCGCTTCGACAGAGCAACTCTGGATATCAATTGCATAACTGATGGTGAATATAAGACGGTTATGCAGCAATATCGTGAAAGGATTGCTGGAACGGTTGAACAAGAAATTAATCTCGACAATCGAAATAACAGAAGGAATAGAATAGAAAGGGATGCGGTGACAGACGATGAAGATTGATATTTTGTTGGAAGATCAGATTTGGGAAATTAGCACGGATAACCTTAAGTTTTCCGATGCTACTCTCAATCAGTTTTTCGAAAAAGTTTCTGGCATAATCGATTATGTTGGTGCCGGATTGGCCAAGGCCAATTATTGCCACAGCATGATGGAACACAGGTATAAACAACGATATATCCAGAAATTTAAAGAATTTAAGGAGCAGGCCAAGAGCGATAAGACAGCAGAGTTGAGTGCTGAAGGCGATCCTGAAGTCGATGCTTTGAGAAAGTTGGCCATTGAGGCTAAGTATAAAAAGGACTTGTTGTATAGTCATTTGCAAGCCCTGAATTCGGCTAGAGAAGATGCCCACAATAGAGGGCATATGCTTCGAAAAGAAATGGCCAAGCTCAACATGGATATTATGGCTCCTAGCGAATTCTAAAAGAGGTATACCAAGGATGGCTGCCGTACACGATATTTGCGATGTTGAAAAGCTGCGTAAAAGCAATGATTTGGCTTTTAAGTGGTTTAAAAGAACTGGTTTGCCCAAGAACGATTACCTTTCTTGGGTTTTTAATTGTTGGAAAAAACCAGAAGATTTTAAAAAGACACTTACACCCGCCTACAGATCGGCGTTTGCAAAAGATTTAAAAATTTTATTTTATGCAGCGAAAGTAGAAAATGATGTAATCAAACAGTACGAACATATGATTTCATTTATACTTAAAAAAATTAGTCATTCGGAAAATCAAAGGGAAGATTTAATCGCAATTGGTCTTATTGCCATTAGAAATACTTGTTGGCAGTTTAGGACAGTAAAGACTAAATTTGGCGGCAAATGTGGCTTTACTACCTTCTGTCATAATTCTATTTTCCTGCGTCTTAGAAGTGAAATGAGCAGACAACGTGCGTATAAAAAACGTTGTGATGCCAGAATTATTATAAATCTTGAATCTGATATGAATGAGTTTGATATCAACAATGTAAATATTGATTCAAGGAAAAAGATTCAAGAGGCCGATGAGACAAATGAGTTGGCCAGCAGGTTAATTGCAAGTGCAAATTTAGATGAGCATGAGATACATTTGTTTGGGTGTTTGAGGGGTAGGCTCGAAATAGACCAGCATTCCGAAAATAAACTTTGGTATAGTTCTTATTTACAAAAGTACAAACATCTTTTTCCTAATGGTAAAATTAGCAGAGAAGGACTTAGGCTCAGAGTGCTAAAGCTTCAACGCAAATTATGGTTCCATTTACATAAAGTGCAAAATTTACCAATTTGTGAAATGCCACACTTTTCGATGCACCGCTGATATAATAGTTTATGGAATCATACACTATAATCATAAATCCATGCGTGGATTACGGACAAACTCAGGTATGGGAGTACACCAGTATCCCTGAAGATGTCAGTTTTACTTTTGCTACTATTCTAGAAAAGATTAGGTTCAGCGAGAATTAACAATGCTTAGCGATAAGTTTGTTAAAAAGTATCTTCGTATGGCTCGTTTTGTAGCTGAGGACCAAAATCCTTGCTATTCACGCCATGTAGGTGCTGTAATTGTTGATCCAGTAATCAATAAGATTGTAGGCACTGGCTACAATGGGCCACCCAAAAATGTTCCTCATTGTGATAGTAAAGAACATTTAAAAGAAGTTGTTTGGCCACAATTAAATCAGCATGAAGTTAGTCTGATTGAAATGAAACCCCTGACCAACGAAGAATTTATAGAAAAATACGCAGATTGTAAGACATGTCCAAGAAAGTTAATCAAAGCTGGCCCCGGCGAACGCCTAGAACTTTGTTCATGCGCCCATGCAGAGGCCAATGCTATAGTAAATGCTAGTCAAAATTTATGTGGATGTTATATGTTTTGCTGGTGTCCACTTCCGTGTGTTGAATGCTCTAAATTAATCATAAACTCAGGTATCACAAGGATTTACTGCTATAAAGAGAAGAAGGATTATTCAGTTGGAAGTCGTTTTATTTTGACTAATGCTGGTGTAGAAATTTATGAATTAGATAAAAACTATGTAGATGGAGACTAATTTAAGGAATGGGCTACGAAGTTACTTACAATTATTATGAAAAGCTAAAAGACTCCTTCGATTATGATCGGGAGAATCTTAAGAATTTTAGGAAAGTTTACGGCAAAGCCACCGAAGACTATCCGTTAGAAAAGCTATATCAAGCATTGATGCAGCAGTTGGCTAGAAGAGACATTTTTATTGTTGATTGGGAAATATTTGAATTTGTACGTAAGAAAGTCGCTTCCAGAATTACTAAAAGCGATTTGGTTATAAAGAACCGCAAATTCAGCATGAAAAATATTATTTTGGAAAATCTCGAAGAATCGGATTTAGAGCATTGCGAAACACAGTCACAAAATTGTGTTGTGCCAGCAATAGCTGCTCCAGTGATGCAAAGCGTGCCGGTTCAAGCGCCAATTCACAAGCCTGTAAACGTAGCTTCAGTTGCTACTAAGCCTGTAAATTTGGTTACTACTAAGTCGGAAAGAATTATTAAGTATGTTCAATTTTTGCCGGGCAGGATGAGCAGGCCAGTTGGTAAATTTACTATAGAAAAAACTTACCCAGTTTTCAGAGAAAGCTTAAGCTCTACTGGTATCGGCATGACTTTGGAAATAGCGGACGATGCCGGAAATAGAGTGAGCGTATCTGATGAACATTTTGTACCAGCCCAACAGTCTTTGTTGGGGGATGAAGAAGCCAGATTTAGTCAGACATCCAATAGTTTTGTTGATGACAAAAAATTGGGTTGGGGTGGAGTTGTAAAAGATAGTATGCCCTCTGTTCGTTGAGGCATTGATAATCGAAACAGTTGTTTCTAAGGAGATTTAAATGTCTAAGAAAATCGGTCGTAAGCACACGGAAAAGAAGCGTGCGAGGCAAAAAGCTGTTAAGAAAATTTTAGTTGAAAAGCGATTGGTAGAAAGAAAAGAAAGGAAATTGGAACACATGAGAGAACTAGCTTTTGAAAGAGAATTCGACAACAAACAAAAAATAGGACTGTCTAAAGAAGAGGTCGATGAAAAGTTGCGTAGAAATATTAAGATGCTAGAAGCCTTAGAGCAACAACATGATGAAGAAATGGCTGCCAAAGGTCAAGGCGGTGAAGTCGAAGCTATCGGTAAGCAACTTGAAACCATTGAAGAGTTTGGAAGGTTACAAGGCGAATTGGTAAATCTGCACAATAAAAGAGCCGATTTGAAAAAAAACGGTCAGCTTGATGAAGAAGCCAAAAAAGACTTTGAACTTAAGTTATTGGATCTAAACAATAAGATGGAAGTGCTGAAAATTGTGAAGGAAGAAAACAAAATTTAGTTTTGCCCGAAAATTTCAACCAACATAAAATACTCTGTGGGATGTCACTATCTCACAGAGTTTCTTTTTACACTTTACAACGAGGTTAACATGTCTTACGAATTTCAAGAACTTAACATGAATGAAATTACTCAGGAAGCTGCGGCAATTAACAAAGATTCCACTGTCATGGATATGTTTGTTAAGATGCCCGAAAAAGACGGTTTCGTTTTATTGCGGTTTCTGCCGCCTGTCAAAGACAAACCACTTTTCTCCGTTACTAGAATCCATCGCTTAGGCAACAGAAGCTTCCATTGTGCTCGCACTCGGAAGCATTTCCCTAACGGGATTTACTGGGTCAATTCCAGCAATAATCCTGCCGATGATTGCCCTATCTGCCAAGAGTATTCAAGACTCTGGAAGGTAAGCAATAACCAGTCTGGTGAGCAACAGTCCAGAACGCAGGCTCAGGCTAGAGAAATCAAGCCTATTGAGCGGTATTACTGGAATGTTATTGTTCGGCAACAAGTCAACAATCGCACCGGACAGGTGGAGAAAAACGTTGGTCCCAAGATTTTGTCTTGTGGCAAGACGCTTCAGTCAATTATTCTTGAGTCCATCAATGGTAGTGAATTAACTGGGCGTCCAAAATTGGGAAACATTACACACCCAGTCACCGGTAGAGATTTTCGTATCATTAAGAAAATCACTAAAGGTAGCGGTGGTAGCGAATATCCCAAATACGATCAGTCTAGATTTGAAGACCCATCCAATCTGGGTGAGGACGAACAAATCAAATTGTGGTTGGCAGCAATGCATGACTTGGAGGCGCTCAAGCAGTACCGTCCTCGTCCTGAGCTTATTGAGGCCATGAAGGATCATTTTGGTGGCAAGGGAAATGTCAGCAGCAATTCTTGGGAAGAAGCGCCCAAGGCTGTATCTGCTCCTGCTGCTGCCAAGGCACCTTCTCAGCCTACAGAAAACCATGTCTCTGGTGGCTCCGACAATATCGATGACATGATCGATGATGACTTCAACGAAGCTATCAGTCGTATTTCCTAGTCTTTTTTAGAAGGGAGGAGACACTTGTCTCCTCCCTTCTTCGTGTCGTTCAAAAAGAGGAGAAAATTATGGGTCGTCAAAAGAAGTCTGTTGATGCTGGTGATGATATTTTTGCCGAATTGGCTGCCGAAACAGGTGGAGAGGTAGTTGGCGAAAGCGAAAAGTCTTCGTCATATTACATCGATACAGGCAATCTAGCAATTAACTATTGCTGTAGTGGTCGTTTTATTAAAGGTGGCATACCGGGTGGTAGACTCACTGAAATCTATGGCCCTAGTGCTAGTAGTAAAAGCCTTTTAGGCACCAATTTTTTATTCGGATGTCAGAAACTTGGGGGTATCCCTGTATTAATTGACAGTGAAAATGCTGTCAATAAAGATTTTATCAAAAAAGCTTCACACGCTGATCTGAATAAGATTCTGCGCTATACGCCAGAAACTCTGGAAGATTGCTTTCACACCATGTACCGTGTGATCGATAAAGTCAGGTCAAAACCCGGCTATGAGGATAAGCCATTAGTAATTGTTTATGACAGTATTTCAGTTAGTCCTTGCAAACGGGAATTCAGGGAAGTTGATTTGCCTGAAGATTACAGCAAGGAAACTTTTAAGAAAATTGTCGGCGGCAACGAACAGCCCGGAGAGCGGGCTAAAATCTGCTCTAAGGAGCTTCGTAAACTCAATACAGTTATGGAAGAAAATAATGTATCTGTAGTGATTATGAACCAAATTAGAGATAAGATAGGCGTCCTTTATGGATGTTT
>Ga0214163_1000430_pt1 | contig 19708 bp, 19 predicted proteins | sample LakMenepilimnion_2_FD_153001 | JGI IMG/M metagenome (GOLD analysis project Ga0214163, IMG submission 153001) | Freshwater microbial communities from Lake Mendota, WI - Practice 15JUN2010 epilimnion v4 | ecosystem: Environmental > Aquatic > Freshwater > Lake > Epilimnion/Euphotic zone | place... | reverse complement strand
TCTGGCGGTGATACACGGTCAGCGCAGGCCAGAAGTCCATCACCACAATGCGCATCCCGTTAAGCGCGTGATAGAAGAGCGCCGCGCCAAGGAGGGTCTCCATCACGCGCCCGGGAGGGCTGGAGTAGATCTGACCCAGGTAGTCGTATAGCTCGGGGTTCACTCCAATCAACCAGATGTCAATGATGTGAAGGATGATGAAGAGCCAGACGCCAATTCCGGAGATGCGGTGGAAGGCCCAGGCGACCATCCCCTCGCCACCACGATAGGACGGGTAATTTCGGAGTTTCTGGGGCGAAGCGAGCGGTCCAGTTCCTCGCGACACGGGCAACTCCCCTCTGCTGCGGCCGGCGGCTCTGCCGCTCCGTTACCGCTCCCCACATCCTAGCCGCGACGGTTGGGTCCTGCACGCGTACACTCCCCCATGACAACTCGGGGCAAGTCGGGCGAGGCCCGTCAGCAGCACCCCGTCAGCAGCAGATGGAGGCGAGATGAAACTGCACGAGGCAGAGGCCCGCGAACTCCTTCGACGCGCTGGGCTCCCCGTCCCTGACGGCGAGGTCGCAACAACCCCTGCCGCCGCCCGAGCCACTGCGGAGCGACTCTTTGCTGGCGGCGCCACACAGGTTGTCATCAAGGCCCAGGTGCTCGTTGGCGGACGCGGCAAGGCGGGCGGCGTCAAGCTCGCCAGGAGCGCCGAAGAGGCGGAGAAGATCGCGGCGCAGATTCTTGCACTCACGATAAAAGACCTCCCAGTGCGTCGTGTACTCGTGGCTCCCGCGGCGGAGATCCTCCGCGAGATCTACCTCTCCGCACTGATCGACCGCAGCAGCCGCGGCATTCTCCTCATGGCATCAGCCGCCGGAGGCATGGAAATTGAAGAGGTCGCCGCAAAAGATCCAACGGCGATCATTCGCGAGAACGCACATCCGCATGCAGGACTCCTCCCCTTCCAGGCGCGACGCCTCGGGCTCCGCATCGGTGCACGCGGCGATCTCCTTAAGCAGTTCGTCGCAATCGCAACGGGCCTCGTCCGCGTTGCGCGCGAATCTGATGCTGATCTCGTTGAGGTGAATCCGCTCGCTGTTGTCCCAGCGCCCGAGCTTCCAGGCGGCGAACGACTCGTCTGCCTTGATGCGAAGGTCACGATTGACGACTCCGCACTTGACCGCCACCCAGAACTTGAAGCGTGGCGCGACGAAGATAGTGAGGATCCTATTGATCGCGAGGCGCGTGAGATGGGGATCGCATATATCCGACTCGACGGCAGCATTGGCTGCATGGTGAACGGCGCAGGACTTGCGATGACCACGCTTGACCTTGTGACACGCGCTGGCGGTACGCCGGCCAACTTCCTTGACATTGGTGGTGGCGCACGCGCCGACAAGGTTGCCGCCGCCATGCGCATCATCCTTGCGGACACAGGCGTTAAGGCAATCCTCGTCAATATCTTCGGCGGCATCACGCGTGGCGATGAGGTTGCGCGCGGACTCATTGAGGCACGTGGCCAGCAGGAGCGCACCGTCCCGATGGTGGTACGCATCGTTGGCACGAATGCAAAAGAGGCGGCGGAGCTCCTCACCGCGGGTGGATTTGCAACGGCATCAAGCCTTGATGAAGCGGCGGAGAAGGCGGTGGCTCTCGCCGCAGGAGGTGCAGCATGAGCATCCTGGTTGGACCGCAGACACGTCTCGTTGTTCAAGGACTCACCGGTCGCGAAGGCGGCTTCCACGCCACACAAATGGCGGCATACGGCACCAAGATCGTCGCCGGAGTGACCCCAGGTCGCGGTGGAGAGCGCGCACTCGATGAGAGCGTCCCAATGTTTGACACCGTGATCGACGCGGTGCGCGAAACCGGCGCCAACACGAGCTGCATCTTTGTTCCAGCGGCGGGCGCCGGCGATGCAATTGCCGAAGCGGCTGAGGCCGGCATCAAGGTCATCTTCTGCATCACCGAAGGGATCCCCGTCCATGACATGGTTGGTGCGCTCGCTGTCGTGCGCGCGCATGGCGCACACCTGATTGGACCGAACTGCCCCGGTGCAACATCACCGGGCGCAAACGGGAGCGGCACCAAGGTCGGCATCATCCCCGCCTCCATTCATCTTCCGGGTGACGTCGGTGTGGTGAGCCGATCAGGAACGCTGACCTACGAAGCGGTGCAGTCAATGACAGACGCGGGGATCGGTCAGTCCACCTGCCTCGGCATCGGTGGCGACCCGATCATCGGCACCACATTCCGCGAGGCGCTGGAGCTCTTTGCGGCAGATACAGCAACGCGTGCGATCGTCTTGATCGGCGAGATCGGTGGGTCTGCCGAGGAAGAGGCGGCCGCCTGGGCAGCCGAGAACTTGAAGCACCTTCCACGCGTCGCATTTATCGCTGGACGTGCCGCCCCTGAGGGGCGTCGCATGGGACACGCAGGGGCGATCGTCTCTGGCGCCTCAGGGCGCGCGGTGGACAAGATCGCAGCCCTCGAGGCTGCCGGCTTCAAGGTGGCTGGCTCCCCTACTGAACTCCCCCGCCTTCTCATCGAGGCTGGCTACAAGAAGTCCTAGCCGACGCGCGAAGCGCGCTCGGCGCTGAGGGCGCTAACGAATCCGCAGTTCCTTCGGGTCTCCGTAGCCGAGGCGCCTCCACGCTGGGCCACCTGGCGCCTCAATCAACTCCACCAAGATGCCGTGACAACTCTTCGGGTGAAGGAAGGCGACCGGGCCCTCAACGCCCTCGACCGCAACGGCATTGATCAACTGAACTCCTGCGCCGGCAAGGCGCTGCAGCTCTGCATCAATGTCCGCAACCTCAAGGCAGAGGTGATGAAACCCTTCACCTCTTGACGCGAGGAAGCGCGCGACGCCACTTGTACTATTCGTCGGCGCGACGAGCTCAATCTTTGAGTCACCTGCGGTGAGGAAGGCGATCCGTACCTCTTGCGAAGAGACATCGGCGATCTGCTCCAACGGAAGTCCAAGCACCTCAGCGTGGAATTTCACCGCCGCATCAATGTCCTTCACCACCGTCGCCACGTGATGGATGCGACCCTGCACTGGGAGGGCGCCAAGCTGGTCCATGCGATTGCCCTCGCTCACAGGACGAGTGACTCTCGGTACTCACCCCAGATCTCGCGGAGTGCACCACTGATCTCGCCAACAGTGAGCCCAGCCTTCACGCCGCTGATGAGGTGCGGCATCAAGTTCTCGCTTCCACGCGCGGCCGCTTTGATTGCGTCGAGCCTCTTCGCAACTGCCGCAGCGTCACGCGACGCGCGGAAACTCTTGAGCGACGCAACCTGTTCGCGCTCTCGTGCCGGATCAATGCGCGCAATCGGTGGCGTGGTGACCGCTTCGTCAACGAACTGGTTGACACCAACAATGACGCGCTCTCCCCCTTCAACGTCACGCTGATATGCAAACGCAGCGTCTTGAATTGCGCGCTGCGGGAAGCCAGCAGAGATCGCTGCAACTGCACCACCGAGGCGATCGGTTTCCGCGATCAGCGCGAGCACTTCGCTCTCAATCGTGTCAGTGAGCGCTTCAATGGCCCAGCTTCCGCCCAGCGGATCAACCGTTCCAGCAACTCCTGCCTCATGGGCGAGCACTTGCTGCGTGCGCAACGCGAGACGAGCCGACTCTTCCGTTGGAAGCGCGAGCGCCTCATCTTTTCCATTGACGTGCAGGCTCTGTGCGCCGCCAAGAACTGCGGCGAGCGCCTGATACGCAGCGCGTACGACATTGTTGTCAATGGACTGCGCGGTGAGTGCGGATCCCGCAGTCTGCACGTGGAACCGGCAGAGCAGCGACTTCTCGTTCGTCGCGCCGAATCGATCCTTCATGAGGCGTGCCCAGATGCGCCGTGCTGCGCGAAACTTTGCCGTCTCCTCCAGGATGTCGGTCCACGCCGCAAAGAAGAAGGAGAGTCGTGGGGCAATCGCATCAACCTGCATCCCCCGTGCCACAGCCGCCTCCACATACGCGATGGCATTGGCGAAGGTGAAGGCGAGCTCTTGCGCCGCAGTCGCCCCCGCTTCGCGCATGTGATACCCAGAGATGCTGATGGTGTTCCACTTTGGTAGCTCCGCGCTACTCCACTCAACCACATCGGTGATCAGACGCAGTGATGGTGCTGGCGGAAAGATGTACGTGCCTCGAGCGATGTACTCCTTGAGCAGGTCATTCTGCGTCGTACCCGAGAGCGCAGCGCGCGACACCCCCTGTCGCTCCGCCACCGCCACGTAGAGGGCGAGAAGAATCGGGGCGGTGGAGTTGATCGTCATGGAGGTAGAGACCTTATCGAGCGGGATTCCGTCGAAGAGCTGCTCCATATCGGCGAGCGAATCAATCGCCACCCCGACTCGTCCAACCTCCCCCTCGGCCTCTGGCGCGTCTGAGTCGTATCCCATCTGGGTAGGGAGATCAAAGGCGACCGAGAGTCCGGTCTGACCCTGCTCCAGGAGGTAGCGATAGCGGGCGTTGGACTCCTTGGCGGTGGAGAACCCCGCGTACTGGCGCATCGTCCAGAGCCGCCCGCGATACATGGTTGGCTGGACGCCTCTGGTGTAGGGGTAGGAGCCAGCCGTCCCCGTGGCATCAGAGGGTCGCCCAGCGGCGCTCTCTGGCCCGTACTCCTGGCTGAGGGGGAGGCCCGAGCTGGTCGAGGTACGCGCCGTCTCCCGCTCCCCGTCTCCCGCCATCACGACCTCCTATTTTGTTACATTCCTAGCCACCCTCGTTGGTTCGCCGATTCTCCCACACCCCCACGCCCCCAGACACCCAGACTGAGGGCTCAACCCCCTCTCTACACGGACAGGGTCCTGTGCGCCGTCCGTGCGCGCAGACAGCGCGCACAGGCGGAGCTACGAACAAAGACAAGGGGGTAGGATGCGCTTGGCGCACTAGGCGGCACACCGCCAGCGCTCGCGGAGGGGGTTTCATGGGGAAGGTCATTGCGGTCGCCAACCAGAAGGGCGGCGTCGGAAAGACAACGACAGTCGTCAACCTTGCAGGGGCGCTCGCTGAACGCGGCCTCAAGGTCCTCGCCATTGATATGGACGCCCAGGCGAACCTGACCGCGGGGCTCGGCTTCAACCTCGCTGACGTCTCCCGCTCTACCGCCGACGTTCTCATTTCGCAGGAGCGTGCCCTTGCTCCGATCATTCTTCACAGCGACTTCCCTGGCATTGACGTAGCCCCCGCCACCCTCGACCTCGCCTCTGCCGAGGTAGACCTCTTCAACGCCATGGGGCGTGAGTACGCACTTCGTGAGGCGCTCGAAGACGGCACGCGCAACGCGTACGACTACATCCTCATCGACTGCCCGCCAACGCTCGGCCTACTCACGATCAATGGCCTTGTGGCTGCAGACGCGGTGATCGTCCCAGTGCAGGCGCAGTACTACGCGCTGAAGGGGCTAAAGAACCTACTCAACGTTGTGAAGACGATCCACGCGAAGCTCAATAAGGATCTCACAGTCCTTGGCCTCCTCCCAACCTTTGTTGACCAGCGCACCGTCCTTGGCAAAGAGATGCTCGCAGAGATGCAGGGGTATGCAGATGCTCCAGTCTTCAAAACAATCATCGGCTCCACGGTGCGTCTCGGCGAAGCTCCGCTCACCGGCAAGCCCATCACGGTCTACGCTCCCGTCTCGGACGCGGCGGAAATGTATCGCGAACTAGCAGCGGAGGTGATCGCACGTGGCCAAGCCTGATTTCCGCGCAGCGGCGAGCCAGCGCCTCGCGCAGGAGGAGAAGCTCAGCGACTCCGTCCTCTCGCTCCTCAAGCCAGAGGGTGAGCAGCATGATCGCGCCGTACGACAGATTGCCGTTGACCGGATTTCGCCGAATCCAAAGCAGCCGCGAATCGCCGCAAACCCAGATGCACTCAACGACCTGACTGCAAGTATTCGTGAGCACGGCGTCTTGCAGCCGATTCTGGTCCGCCCGCTCGATCGTGGGCACTACGAGATCGTTGCCGGCGAACGACGCTGGCGCGCCGTCACCGCGCTTGCGCTCGCGATGATCCCCGCGATCATTGAAGAGATGAGCGATGAGCAGGCGATTGAGATTGCGGTGATTGAGAACCTCCAGCGCGAAGACCTCTCCCCGCTCGATGAGGCGGCAATCTTTGCGCGCATGACCACCGAACTCGGGTACAGCATTCGAAAGCTTGCCGATAAGCTCGGCAAGGACAAGGGCTACATTGAGAACCGTTTGCGCCTCGTTGCAGCGCCTGCTGATGTCCGCGCCCTCGTTGCGGAGCGCTCTGACACCATCAGCCACGCCTACGAACTGATGAAGATTGATGACCCTGCACGTCGTGCCGAACTCGCTGCACAGATTGCACGCGGCGAACTTTCGCTCGCTCGTCTGAAGAGCGTGGTGCGCGGTGAGAGCGACCGCCCGAGCCTTGGCGCGCCTGCCCAAGCCACATCGGTGACCTCGTCGCAAGCACCCGTTGTTCACACCGCTCCGCCAGCGCCAGCTGCACCGTTCACCCAGCCCCCCATCATTCAGAACAGCGGCGTGCCTGCTGCCAGTGAGACATCCGCCCCCATTGCGGCAGCGAGTGATGCTGGACTTACGAACGCACGGGAGTCGCTCGGGAACGCCATTGATGAGCTTGCGAACATCCTGCATGCAATTGACCGCGCCGATGGCTCTGTGAAGCTCAACGAGCTGGACCGCATGAACATGGCAAAGTGGCTGCAGATCGCGCGCAACAAGCTCGACAACCTCGCCGCGATCCTTCGCCAGAAAGGCGAGTAGCGCGGGCCCTATTCCCGCAGCCGCGCCGTTAGATGTAAACGACCTCTTCGAAGGTCGCCACAAGGAAGTTGATCAGTCGATCCTTGCCACGCGCCGGGTCTACGGTGCGAATGCCCGGCACAAGGGCCCAGAGCGCCACCGCGGGGAAGATCAGGCGGTTCTCGTCATCGCGACCCATGGTGGCGGCGGCGCCGCCTCCAGCGGTGAATGCGCCGGCGAGGCCATCCTCGTCCAGCCCTGACGCCTTGCCGAACTCATGGATCGCCTGGACGACACCCTTCCGTTTGGCAATGTCGCGGAGGGAGCCAGCCACCCACGCGTCAATCTGCGCATCATCTTGCGTGAGGAGTTTGGCGCGGTATGCAGCGGGGGTTTCACTGAGGCCAGTTGCAACCATCTCGTCCCCCCTTCGCGCTCTCTCGCGCGCTGCAATGAAGCTGGCTCCGGCGGTAGGGCTCGAACCTACGACCTAGCGGTTAACAGCCGCCCGCTCTACCACTGAGCTACGCCGGAACAGGTCGGCAGCGCAAGGCTGCCAAGGGCGAAATGGTAGCAGGGTCAGCGACGACGAGAGGGGTCGCCACGCTCCTCGCCTGCGCCACGAGCGCGGCGGGCACGATTCCGCTCTTCGCGGAGTTGCATGGCGTTGGCACCGATGTTGAAGAGCCTGCGGCGAAGCCAAGTTGCGTAGAAGAGGGGCCCAATGATCGGCAGGCCGATCACAGGGAGCACTGACCAGAAGAGTGGACGAGGGATCCCTGGGATCTCGTCCATATCTCGAATAACGCGCAGGGCTGGTAGCCACCAAACGGCGACTACCAGCCCCAGGACGATCAGCTCGTCCATTGCGCTCCGCCTACGCCTTCAGAGCTTCGGCGGAAAGTTTCACGAGTTAGCGTCGGCCCTTTGCCTTGACCGGCGTGCGACCCGGGGTCGCAAGGTTCTGCGTGCGGATCGCCGCTGCGAACAGCACGTAGTAGATCGCGGCAAAGACGACGCCGAGGCCCAGGATCCCGAGAGGTCCTGTGCTTCCGCCCGTCGATGCAGCAGATGCCAACGTGAAGTTCAACAGATAGTCGATCAAACCTGCGGAGAAGCCGAAGCCCTGTACCCAGTCAAGCTGTGCACAGATGGCAAGGGCCACGCCCGCAAGAAGTCCGTGGATTGCGAACAGCACCGGTGCCGCGTAGGCGAAGCTGAACTCAATCGGCTCCGTGATTCCGGTGAGGAACGAGGTGAAGCCTGCCGAGCCCATGATGGAGCCGGTTGACTTCTTCTCGCTCTTGTCTGCCGCCTGATAGATGGCGTATGCCGCGGCCGGGAGGCCGAACATCATCACCACGAACCAGCCAGCCATGAATGGACCCGCCGTTGGGTCGCCAGCGAAGAAGCGGTTCAGGTCGCCGGTCACTACTGTGCCGTCGGCCTTCGTAAAGCTTCCGAGCTGGAACCAGACGAACGTGTTCAAGATGTGATGCAAGCCCACCAAGAGGAGCATGCGGTTTGCGAATCCGTAGAGGACCAGTCCGATGCCGCCCATCGTCACGATGAGGTTGCCGAACTCCTGAATGGCAGCACCAATTGGTGGCCAAATGAAGCCCGCGACGAGACCAGCCACCACCGACGCGAACGCCGTGACGATTGGTACGAAGCGTCGACCGGCGAAGAAGCCGAGGTAGCTCGGCAACTTCATGTCCTTGTAGTTGTTGTACGCCCATGCGGCGATCACGCCGATCAGGATGCCGCCGAAGACCGACATGTTCACCTTTGCAGGTGCCTCGACCTTATTCAGCACGTCGATCAGTGAGCCGACGCCGTTGATCTTCGCCAAGATCTGGTAGCCGACTGCGGCGCCAAGGGCGGCCACGCCAGCACCTTCAGTGAGGCCAACAGCCACACCGATGGCGAAGAGGAGCGCCAGGTTGCCGAAGACGGCATCGCCGGCGATCGTCATTACGTTCCAGACGACCGTCAGGGCCGTCCCGTCCGCGACCTTCAGGTCGCTGCTAAGGAGCACGCCGATGCGGAGCAGAAGCGCCGCTGCGGGGAGCACCGCGATCGGGAGCATCAACGCCTTCCCGATCTTCTGTAGTTGCTCAAACATTCCCATTACCTCCACTTAAGCGTGAGGCCCTGCCCTTGCGGTCAGGACGGCTCGCGCTTGTGGATAACCCTACCCGCCGTATAGCGGTATGGCAAGGGGTTTGATTAAGGTCCCTTTACCATCCCCAGCCACGGCTCCCCTCCTCATGGATCCAGGGGGCAGCTAGGAGGCCGGACTTAGGCGGGGTGGACCACCATCAGAGCGTCTCCCGCCCGCACCTGTGCCCCAGCGGCGGCGAGGTGTTCAACCCGCTGCCCCCCGATCGCCACGATGGGGGTGAGGAGGGAGGTGCCGCCCGCACGGATGCTGGACGCCGCGAGCTCCACGAGGGGCTGGCCCGCAGCGATCTGATCTCCATCCCCTACGAGGGCCTTCAAGCCGACCCCCTTGAGGGCAACCGTGTCCAGCCCGAGGTGTAGGAGGATTGGTCCCGCAGAGCTCTCAATAGCGATCCCGTGGCCGCCAGGGAAGACCTTCGCCACGCTCCCATCGCATGGGGCAAGGGCGGTCACGCTAGCTATCTCTTCAGGGTCGAGTGCGACCCCGTCCCCCATGATCCCCTGCGCGAAGACGGGGTCGGGAAGGTCGGCGAAGGCCACGACGCGCCCAGTAAACGGGGCGAGGATCGTGACGGGGGCGCTCACTCAGCGCTTCATCTGGCGGCGCATCTCGGACTCAATGTTGTCCGAGAGCGTGCCCATCACCACCTGGACCCCTTTGCCGAACTTCACGACGGCGATCGCCCCCGCCTTCTTGAGTGCCGCCTCGTTCATCTTCTTCATATCAACAAGGTCGCAACGGATGCGCGTGATGCACGGCTCGCTCGACTTGATGTTGCTCGCACCACCGAGACCCTTAATCACCGCCTTTGCGGTCGCAACTAGATCCTGGCCCATCGCAACTCCTCCTTCTTATACTCCTGAGCCGGCGCTCAGAGCCTCAGTCTGCCTTGTCGCCGTGATTTATGGGGGGTGTTGGCGCGCTACGTGCGACCGCCGCTAAGAGATCTCGCGGATAAAGGCGGCAAGCTGCTTGGCAGCCGCCTCCGCGTCGCTGCCCTCCGCCTGAATGATCACCTGACTGCCAGCGGATGCCCCCAGCTGCAGAACTCCAAGGATTGACTTCCCGTCTGCCGTCCGATCACCACAGGTCAGGCGGATCGCAGACGCGAAGCCCGCCGCCTTCTGCACGAAGAGCGCCGCTGGGCGGGCGTGAAGCCCTACCCCCTCCGGTACAAGCGCCGTTGCCTCATGGACGTTCATTGCTACTCAAGATAATCGCGCAACTTGCGCGAGCGGGATGGGTGACGCAGCTTGCGCAACGCCTTCGCCTCAATCTGGCGAATGCGCTCGCGGGTAACGTTGAACTCCGCACCCACCTCTTCGAGCGTGCGCTGCCGCCCATCCTCAAGGCCGAAGCGCAGTTTGAGCACGCGCTGCTCGCGCGCACTGAGGGACTCAAGCGTTGCAACGATCTGCTCGCTCAGGAGTTGGCTGTTCGCCGCCTCGTCTGGCTTCTTCGCCGCCTTATCCTCGATGAAGTCACCGAGATGGCTATCTTCCTCTTCGCCGATCGGTGTCTCCAGTGAGACTGGCTCCTGGCTCACCTTCCGCATCTCGCGGACGCGCTCCGCCGTCACCTCAGTCTCGGTGACCTTCGTCAACTCCGTCGCAATCTCCTCATCCGTTGCCTCACGACCGAGCTCCTGGAAGAGCTGACGCTGAATACGCGTCAACCGATTCAACTGCTCATACATGTGCACTGGAATTCGAATCGTGCGTGCTTGATCGGCGATCGCTCGAGTGATCGCTTGGCGAATCCACCAGGTTGCATACGTGGAGAACTTGAATCCCTTGATGTACTCAAACTTCTCCACCGCGCGAATCAGGCCGATGTTTCCTTCTTGAATGAGATCGAGGAAGCTCATGCCTCGGCCGATGTACTTCTTCGCGATTGAGACGACAAGGCGCAGGTTCGCCTTCGTCAGCTCCTCGCGACCGCGCCAGCCGAGCTGCACCACCGCTCCTTCACGACCGCGGAGCTTGCCGAGCGCTGGGTTCTCAGGATCCCAGCCACCTGCGCGCAGCCAGTCCTCGCCCGCTGCCCCGACGTATTTCCCTGACTGCACATACGCCTCTGACGCAGGCCAGGCGATCTCATCGCGCGACCAGACAAAGAGCTTGCTCAGCACCGGGTTGTCGCGGCTGTTCAGATCGCCCGAGCTCACCGCCTGGAAGGCGAAGTCCACAAGCTCTTGCGTCTTCGCCGCGGTGTTGCGCTTGCTCGGATCGTTGAACGCCTTCACGAGACTCTTCGCGACAAGCAGGTTCTTCTGCAACGTGTCACCACCCGGCATGGCCGCTGCGTCTCGCGCCGCCTTGTCAAAGCCCGTGATCTTACACTCGCCGAGCTTCTGCTTCTTCACGTAGAACGCGATCGCCTCACGGAAGGTGGCGTGCGCCTTCTCCGCCAAGACGGGATCGAAGCGGTACCACTCCTTCTTCTTGCGCGTCTTCAGTTCCGTCTCGTGGTACGTCCACTGGTGCAGGTTGTAGACAGCCTTCCACGGCTCGTCCGCCATCTGCTCGCCAAGCTCGATCATCTTTGCGAGGACGACCTCCTCTTCGGCAGTGAGCAGGCCGACCCGACCGATCTCCTTGAGATACATGCGCACCGGGTCGTCAATACCCGTTGATTCAGTGACGGTTTCGACAACCGCCTCTGCCGCCTTAGCCACTTCAGGTGCAGCCACCTCAAGAAGTGCCGCTGCTGCCGCCTCAGGATCAAGAATCTCTACGCCGTCCGCCTCGATCTCCGCGAGATCGCCAGCGCCAGGCTCCGCAATCCCTGCCAGTTTCGCCGTTGGATCAACCTCTGCTGGTGCACCCTTCCCCGCCTTGGCGCCCTTCGCTGGAGGCGCCAGCTTGGCTGCAACGGGCTTCCCTGCTAGCTTCCCTGCTGGTTTCGCCGCTTGCTTCCCTGCTGGCTTTGAAGCTGGTGCCTTCGGCGCAGACGCAGTCTTTGCTGCGCCAGCCTTCCCAGCCTTCGCTGGGGACTTCGCGCTGGACTTTGCCGGCGTCTTACCCGCAGGCTTCACCGCTGGCTTAGTCATTGACTTCGCGGCTGGCTTTCCGGCTGACTTTACGGTTGGCTTCGCGGCGGCACGCTTTACGGCTACAGCTTTAGGTGCAGCGACCTTCTTCGTGTTGATGCTCACAGGTTTAGGCGCAGGCTTCCCTGCCCCCTTCGCAGGAGTCTTTGGCGCGGGCTTTGTTGCGGCAGCCTTCTTCGCAGGCGTTGCAAGCGATGCCTTCTTTGCAGGAGGCTTCGCTACCGGCTTCGCAGCAGGCTTCGCTGACTTTGCGGGCGCAGGCTTCGCGACCGCCTTGACGGGACTCTTCGGTGCAGGCTTGGTCGCAGGCTTCGCTGGAGCTTTTGCCGCGAGTGGCACTGCGGGCTTTGTCACTGGTGCGCTCTTCTTTGCGGTCATCGTGTGCCCCCCTTCCCTGCGGTCATTACGCCAGCGGCCATTAGGCGCCGATCCAAGACCTTACGCTTTGAACTGAGTTCTCGCCCCTGCTCCATGAGCTCTCGCACCCTGGCGACATCGGCGGCACGCTCTGCCTCCGCGATCTCTGAGCGTGCCCAGGCCATCGCCTCTTCGAGGCGATCCGCTTCGAGGCGAAGCGCGGTCTGATCAATCCCGATGCGCAGACGCTCAAGGCTGACAGGCTGGCTCTCACGCGCGAGGAGCGCCTGAGCGAGTCGGCGCTCTTCCCCTTGCACCGCTGCAGGAATCTGCTCTCCGCTCGCCACAGAGGCGCCCGTCTCTATCGTGGCGTCGAGTGCGGCGCGGAGGCCGTGCCAGAGCGATCGTGCAAGTCCGCTCGAGAAGAGTTCATCGCCGAGTGAGTCGCGCATGCGGAGGCGCTCCGCTGGCGCAAGGATCAAGAGTCGGAGCAACTCTGCCTCCGGTGCAGATACGCCCGCGAGGATTGAGGAGATATCCCCTTCAAGGTCGGCTGCTCGCACGCGATCGGCTGAAATGCGTCCGTCTGACGTGCCGACGGCGCCTTCGCCACCCGGCCTTCGCATCGCTTCGCGAATTGTGGACTCGTCCACACCGATCCTTCGCGCCGCGGCGGCGGCATATCCGTCGCGAATCACTGGATCGCGCAACGCGCGTAGTGTTGGCTTGATTGCATCAACCGCGCGCTTGCGGCCACCAAGATCGCGAAGATCGTGCGCCGCTGCTGCCTCCTCAATGAGGTATTCAACGACTGGGATGGGACGCTCCACGGCCGCCCGCCATACATCTGGTTGATCGCGCACCACCTCATCGGGATCCTTCCCGTCAGGGAGCTTCACGATCCCAACATCGACGAGCGAAGGTCCGTCCGTTGTGCCAGCAAGTTCAGTGACAAGCCGAAGAAGTTCGGTCGCACCGAATGCACCCGCTTTTGCACCCGCCGCATCTACGTCATAGGCCAGCACAATCTTTGAGCCATAGCGAAGGAGGAGCGCCACCTGTGCTGGCGTCAGCGCCGTCCCCATGCTCGCAACGACATTCTCAAATCCAGACTGATGTGCCATGAGTGCGTCGGTGTATCCCTCGACGAGGACCGCCGTCCCCCCCTTGCGGATCGCCGGCTTTGCCTTATCAATGAGGTAGAGCGTGCGCGACTTGTCAAAGAGCGGTGTTGCGGCGCTGTTCAGATACTTCGGTCCATGATCGCCGCGCGCGTCGTCAACGGGGAGTAGTCGACCACCGAGTCCGGTGATCTTGCCGCTCGCGTCGCGGATGGGGAAGATGATGCGAGCGCGGAAGCGATCATACGCCCCGCGACCGCCGCCACGATCGGTGGTGAGGCCGACCACCTCCAACTCTTCGGGGGTTGCACCGCGCTTAGCGGCCAGCGCCTTGGAGCAGGCGTCCCATGACTCCGGCGCCCAGCCGAGGCGCTGTGATTCGATCGTTGCGTCCGTAAAGCCACGAGCGTGCAGGTAGTCGAGTGCCGGCTTGCCGAGGTCGTGGGTGGTAAGGATGGCGTGGTAGAAGCTCACCGCCCCCTCAAGAACTTCACGGAGGCGCGCGCGGCGCACATCTTCGGCACGGCTGCGCTCATCAAGGACGACGCCCGCCTTGGCGGCGAGCAGGGTGAGCGCTTCGCCAAACGGCAGGTTGTCACGCTCCATCACAAAGGTGAAGATGTCGCCCCCCTTTCCGCACCCGAAGCACTTCCATGAATCTCGTGCTGGGGTGACCACAAACGACGGAGTCTTCTCCCCGTGGAATGGGCAGAGCCCCTTGAACGCGCTGCCAGCCTTCTTGAGCTGCACCGTTTCGCCGACAACGTCGGCGACGGCGAGTCGGCTCTTCACCTCGGCAACACTTCCTGATGCCATCGGCTGGCTGACCTCCTCGAAGGGCTTCGGTGGCGGGCAAAGCGGCTGCCCGTGGGTGTCAAGACCTGTCGGGCGAAGGATGCCATCCGCACCCCCCTCCGTCAACCAGGCGGGCAGGGCGAGCCCACGAGGGCTCCCCTACACTCACCACGAGCCGCCCCTCGGCGGTCCAGCTGGAGGTGTACGTGAGCGGAAGCGAGAGGGATCCAGCGACATTCGGAATCCTCGCCAGCGACCCCGCCTACAACGCGGTTCTTGCCGCGCGGATCGATGACACAGAAACGCTCGCGCGGGTATGGATCAAGCCGACCGGCATTCCGGTTCCATTTGAGCCTGGTCAGTACGTCACGATCGGCGTCAAGGTGGGCGAGAAGTGGATGCAGCGGCCGTACTCAATCGCCTCATCTGCGCGCGACCTTGCGGGCGGCTATGAGCTCTACCTTCGACTCGTCCGTGGTGGCGCGTTTACGCCACTCGCCTTCTCCCTCCCTGTTGGACACGCGCTCCGTGTCCTGCCGCCAAAGGGGAAGTTCACCTTGCAGCCAGATGACGACCGCGTCCACCTCTTCATCTCATCTGGAACTGGAATTGCGCCGTTCGTCTCAATGGCGCGAACGCTCCTCGCAGATGGTCGCCCACGACGAGCGATCTATCTGAATGGCGTGAGCTACGTGTCAGATATTGGCTATGCCGAACTCCTGAACGGATGGAGCGCGAGCGGCGAATACCCAGCAACGTATGTCCCTACGATCTCGCGGCCCAGCGATCCAGCCAATGCTGGTTGGACTGGGCGTACTGGGCGAGTGGAGAGCATCATCCGCGCAGCGCTCGGTGACCTCAGTGTGGATCCAAACGGTGCCGTCGCCTATCTCTGCGGCAATCCCGACATGATCGTTGCGGCAGAGCAGGAGCTTCGCGCATACGGACTCCCTGACGAAGCGATCCATAAGGAGCTGTACTGGCCGGCCGGAAAGCAGCCAACTGGGGCGATCGAGTCCTAACGCGTTACGGTCGAGCGGCGCGCAACTTGCTGAGGAAGTACTCCTCAAGTCGATCCACACTCACGCGCTCCTGCTCCATGCTATCTCGGTCGCGCACGGTGACGGCGTTGTCATCCATGGAGTCAACATCGACGCAGATGCACCACGGCGTGCCAATCTCGTCCTGGCGGCGGTAGAGCTTTCCGATTGCGGCTGTGTCGTCATAGACCGCCGTGAACTCTCGCGAAAGTCCGTTGCGAATCTTGTGTGCGAGGGCCACGAGATCATCACGCTTCTTGAGAAGCGGGAGCACCGCCACCTTGTACGGCGCGAGCTCTGGGTGTAGGCCGAGGACGACGCGCTTCTCGTCGCGAACGATCTCCTCACGATATGCGTCGATCAGGAAGGTGAAGGCGGCGCGGTCCGCACCAGCCGCCGCCTCAACGACCCACGGCGTAAACGTCTCTTCGGTGGCTGGATCAAAGTACGAGAGGCTCTCGCCACTCTCCGCCGCATGTCGGGAGAGGTCAAAGTCGCCACGGTTATGCACCCCCTCAAGCTCCTTCCAGCCGAACGGGAAGCGGTACTCAACATCAATGGCGCGCTTCGCGTAGTGGGCGAGCTCGTCTGGTGCATGCTCGCGGGCACGGAGCCGCTCAGGTGAGACACCGTACGCCTTGTACCACTCAAGTCGGCGCGGCAGCCACTCATCAAACGCGGCGGTTGCGCCAGCCTCTGGCCGCACGAACATCTGCAGCTCCATCTGCTCAAACTCGCGCATGCGGAAGACGAAGTTCCCTGGGCTGATCTCGTTGCGGAAGGACTTCCCTACCTGTGCGATTCCGAACGGAATCTTCTTCCGGGCCGCATCGCGCACGTTGCGGTGCTGCACGTAGGCGCCCTGCGCCGTCTCTGGGCGGAGGTAGATAACGGAGGCGTCCTCCTCCACGGGGCCCATGAAGGTCTTGAACATTAGGTTGAAGCGTCGCGGTGCGGTGAGGCTCCCCTCGCAGTCGGGGCAGACCAGCCCGAGCTTCGTGACCACGTCGGCTTCTGCAAGCTGCGCCGTGGTGAGCGCGTCGGTTCCCGGAAGTTCATCCAGTCGGTAGCGACGCTTGCAGGCGGTGCACTCAACGAGCGGATCACTGAACGAACCCACGTGCCCTGAGGTGCGCCAGACCTGTGGGTGCATGAGGATCCCTGCGTCGAGACCGACCACGTCGTTCCGCTCTTGGACAATGCTGCGCCACCAGGCGCGCTTCACGTTGTTCTTTAGCTCAACCCCGAGCGGGCCGTAATCCCAGACGGCGTTGATGCCGCCGTAGATCTCTGAGCTTGGGAAGACGAATCCACGTCGCTTCGCGAGGGAGACGATGACGTCAAGATCGGCAACCGCAGGCGTCGCGTCAGCCGCTGGCGTGCCAGCGAGCGTGAGGGATGGATCGGCGCTGATGCTCATGAAGTGGAAGCCTACCCGATCCGAGTGCGGCTAGAGCGCGCGGGCAAGCGCCACGCCCGCCGAGGCGGCAAGGAGCCCGAGCAGGATTGATCCGACGGCGTAGGCGATCAGCGCGAGGAGTTCACCCCCCTCGCCCATGCGTGCGAGCTGCAGCGCAAACGCTGAGAAGGTGGTGAACCCTCCGAGAAGTCCAACGACGATGAGGGGGCGTGCAGCGTCTGGAAGGAGCCGGTTGGCGATCAGCGTGACAACGAGGCCTGCGGCAAACGATCCACCCACGTTCACCACGAGTGTCCCAATTGGCGCGGCGATCCCGAGGCGCGCAGTGAGCGCATCCGCACCGCTCCGAAGCAGCGCACCAAACGCACCGCCAAGAGCCACGAGCAGTGCACTCGTAAGCGCGCTCACGCGTTCACCTCGTCAAGAAAGCTGCGGCTCTTCGGTTCTCGCCCATAGAGATGCAAGATCGCGGCGCGGAGCGCTCGGTCGACCTCTTGAAGTGGCCCGCTCGGCAGCCGCAGCGCCGCAAGCTGCTCTGGGGCAAAGCGTCGGAGCGCTCGCAAGAGGCGCAGCCCATCGCTGCTGAACGGTGCACCTTCACCATGGTTCACGCAGTGGATCCCGCCCGCGCGCTCATCCCAGCGGAGCGCCTCTCCCTCTTGCGGTGGGCGCCCGCAATCAACGCAGTGATCAAGTTCTGGTGCATGCCCCGCAGCGTCAAGGAGCGCAAGCTCACTCCAACGTGCGACCAGGACATCTGGGACGCCCGCCTCGAGCAGATCCCATGCGCGCAACAGCAGTGCATACAGTTCGGGCTCGGGCTGCTCTTCACTCGTGGCTCGCTCCACGAGCTCTGCTGCGTACCAGGCAACAGCACTACTCATAAGTCGACTACGAAGTCCGAGCCAGACGCGCTGTGGCTGCACCTGGGTCACCACGTCAAAGGTGCGCCCCGCCGCGAGCGCGACCTCGAGTTCCGCGAATGGTTCGACGCCACCGCCGAGACGGCTGGTCGGCTTTCGCACCCCCTTGGCGATCGCCTTGAACTTTCCGCGATCCGGCGAGATGAGGGTGAGCACGCGATCGGCCTCGCCGAGGCGGAAACGCGAGGTCACAACTGCCAGCGTCCGCGAGGTTCGGCGTTCAGGCATGGTGAGAGGGTAGCATTGCAGCATGACGTCACTCCGTGGTACCCCGACTGGGGCGAACCTTCTCGAGCTAGACCTTGACGCGCTTATCGCCGCCACGGACGCGGCGATTCTGGACCTCCTCGCAGAGTGGGAGGAGCCAATCACCGCGTCAATGTACGAACAGATTCGGTATCACATGGGATACGGGGATCCGAGTGCTCGACTCGGCAAGCGCATGCGCCCCCTCCTCGGACTCCTCACCTACTCCGCACTCTCAAGCGACTGGGAGCGCGCCATCCCTGGCGCAGCGGCCGTTGAACTCGGTCATAACTTCAGTTTGATCCACGACGACATTGAGGATCAGGACGAAGAGCGAAGGGGGCGACCCACCCTCTGGGTACGCGAAGGTCTTGCGCAGGCCATCAATACAGGCGATGCGCTGTTCACGATTAGCCGTATTGCGGCACACCGACTGACTGAACTCGGCTTCTCCGACGCCAAGGTGATCCGCATGATGAAGATCTACGACCAGACCTGCCTCCGCCTCTGCGAAGGGCAGTTCATTGATATCGCGGCGAGCCAGAAGCGCGAAATGCAGAGCGTAGAGCACTACTTTGAGATGATCGGACGAAAGACGGCAGCGCTCATCTCGGGCGGTGTTGAGTCTGCCGCCATGCTCGCCACTGATGACGAAGAGGTGATCACGCGCTTCCGTACGTTCGGATGGGCGCTCGGGCTCGCCTTCCAGATCAATGACGATCTGCTCGGGATCTGGGGGAGTGAGGCGACAACTGGAAAGGCGCCATCAGATCTTGCCCGACATAAGAAGACGCTCCCCGTCCTCTACGCAGCGGAGCGCGCCAGCGCTGAAGATCGCGCCACCCTCGACCGACTCTTCGCAACGCCAGATCCGGACGCCGCACTTGTGGCTGAAGGGCTCGCCGTCCTCGCGCGAACGGGTGCAGAGGCGTACACACGAGAGCAAGCTGCACTCTGGCGCGAGCGCGCCCTCACGGAGATTCGTGCGGTGCCAGCAATGAATCCTATTGCGATCGTTCGGCTTGAAGAGATCATGGAGCGTGTGATCTCCGCGTAGGCGATCCGCCGAGGGCTACTTCCCTTCGCTCTCCTCAGATCCGGCAACAGACTCCACAGGAGTCCAGCGCACGCGCACCTTCCCAACCCTGCGGCCGCTCACCTTGATGACGCTGATCACAAAGGGGGCGATGGTCACACTATCGCCCACCACGGGGACACGACCGATCCGGTGGTAGACAAATCCTCCGAGCGTGTCGTACTCCTCATCGTCCTCAAGTTCAAGCGGGGGATCAATCAGATCGGTGAGCTCGTCAATGTCGGCTCGACCATCGAGGATCACCTCCCCTTCGGAGATCTCGACCTTCATCGGCTCCTCTTCGTCGAACTCGTCCTGGATCTCACCCACGATCTCTTCAAGGAGGTCCTCGATCGTCACGAGGCCCGCGGTACCTCCGTGCTCGTCCAGCACGATCGCCATGTGTACCTTCCGTCGCTGCAGTTCATGCAGAAGATCGTCCACCGGCTTTGACTCAGGGACGAAGAGGGCTGGGCGCATGATGTCGCGGAGGCGCGGGCGTGGCCCGCCCGCCGCAATGATGCGGAGCAGGTCCTTCGCATAGAGAATTCCGCTGACGTGATCAATGGACTCGCGGTAGAGCGGCGTGCGGCTGTGTCCCTCCTTGAGCACCACTTCCACGGCCTCGTCAAAGGTGGCCTCTTCATCAATGGAGACAATATCAATGCGTGGCACCATTACCTCGTGCAGCTTTGAGTCACTGAGTGACATCACTGCGGAGATCATCTGCTCCTCCTCCGCCTCGAGCACTCC
>Ga0214163_1000429_pt1 | contig 19720 bp, 17 predicted proteins | sample LakMenepilimnion_2_FD_153001 | JGI IMG/M metagenome (GOLD analysis project Ga0214163, IMG submission 153001) | Freshwater microbial communities from Lake Mendota, WI - Practice 15JUN2010 epilimnion v4 | ecosystem: Environmental > Aquatic > Freshwater > Lake > Epilimnion/Euphotic zone | place... | reverse complement strand
ATTTGCTTAGCCTCTTGTAAAAGAAGTGTTCGAGTACTGGCATTGGAATATTCTGTATTAGCAACCCAAGCTCCATTTAAGGTCAAGCCGTAACGACCAAAAGAATGATTAAGCATCGTGTAAATGCCATAATTAGTGTAAACATATTCAATCCATTTTTTTGGCATACCTGAATAGACTCTAATGGTATTTACGCCCATATTCTTTAACAAGCCCATTTCATCATCCAACGCTTTTTGAATAATATTATCCGTTTGTTTCCATAAACTATAATTGAAATTAGTTCCAATAGGGAAATAATCCCAATTCATTCCGTTAACAATAAAATCTTTTCCATTGATTTTGAGTTTCATTTCTGCATTATTCGTTTCTAGGTAAACTTTTTCTGTTTGAGAAAAAATAGAAGAAGAATAACAACAAAAAATTACTAAGAGAATAATTTTTTTCATTTGGTTTTGTGAGTTAAGATGTTTAATGAAATATGTAAAAAGTTATTAGTTATATTTTTGATTCTATAAAAATAGTAATGAATTATTAAATAATTCTCAAAACAACCTCAACAAAAAATATACACTGTCTAAAAATCATTGAAAGGTTCATTTTTAATTCTAAAATTCAATAGATTTTACAATTTTGAAAATTAAACAGAAGCAAAATCTTGCTTTAGGCAAAATATTGATGTCTAAAGTTTTCGAACTAAATAAAGTTTAAACACAAAAGATAAGAGTCAATTAGTAATTTATTTAGTTGATTTACAAAAAGGGTAAGTTATGATTAGCAACTTGTATATATAAATTAACCTCAAATTATAAATAGAAATTAATGAAATTCAAAAATTGAAAAATAATTTATTCATTACATAAATTTTATACTTTTGATGTGGTAATGTATAGTTTTTTGAGGACTTAAATTACTCGATTTCGAAAATTTAATTAGACACATATCCCTTTTTCAATGAATTTTTTGATATAGTAACAATTTTTCTTTAATATAATTAAATGATATCAATTATATACTAAATTTATTTTTTCGAAAATTTTAGTGATAATTTAAAGTATGATCATGAAAAAAAGTGTTGAGTTGTCATTTTTGTAATTAAAAATAGTTAAACTCAAAACTTAATTAAAGACAAATCTTTGGCATTACTCTAATTATCAATAAGATATTTACAAAAAATATGGATTTGTTAAAAAGTTTTCATATATTTGGTTTGTTAATATACTAATCAGATGAAAAATTTATTAGTCATATTATTTTTTTTAAGTCAATTCTTCCCTCTTTTCGGTCAAGAAAATGAGCGACTCTTCTCAGATGCAATCCGGGCAAACTTTTCAAAATTTAAACAACAAAGCAATAAAGCATACAAATCCGGTGATTTTGAAAGAGGACAATTTTTATTTGACAGTTTAGTTCAAAATCAATTAATAGGTTCCAAATTCAATGATTTTACTTTAAAAAGGGTTTCTGACAGAAAACTTAAAATGAGTAAAGTTAAAAAACCAATTTTTTTGGTTACTTATGCTGCTTGGTGTGTTCCGGGAAAAGGAGAAATTTTAGCTTTTAATAAACTGGCTAAAGAATATCATAAAGAAATAGAATTTGTGGTCATTGTTTGGGGTAAAAAACAAGAAGTTAAAAAGTTTTCCAAAAAAATAAGCGGTCAAATTGAAATTTGTTACGCCCACAAAAACTATAAAAATGATAATGAAATAGTTGAAAACATGAAGGAAACACTAGGATTTCCTACGTGTTATTTAATTGATTCCAATTTACAAATAATTGATATTAAAAGAGGTGCTGCTTCGGTTCCTTTAAAAACACCAAATAAAAAAGCGTATGAAATGAATTATGCTTTATTTAAAGAGCGCATTACTCAATTAATAAGTATCTAAAACATAAAGGAATTTTTAGTAAATCAATAATCTTATTTTTCGAAAATTAATTTTCCGGCTACTAATAAGAGTACAAAACCAAATATTTTTTTCAGCACCTTTTCATCTATTTGAAGGGCAAATTTACTGCCAATATAACCTCCAATAACAAAAAAAACAGCTATTAAAGCAGCATATTTCCAATCGACATAGCCTTCCTTGTAATAATTAAAAGCCGCTAAAGCAGTCACAGGAACAGCCAAAACCGCCAAACTCGTGCCTTGTGCTTGGTGTTGTGATAATCCTAAAAGTAATAACAAAGGAATCATAATAATGCCACCACCTATACCAATTAACCCACTTAAAACACCGGCTAAAAGTCCAATAAAAAGCAATAGAATAAGGGTTGTTGTAGTCATTTTCATCTTGTCAAATAATTAATAACCTTCTGTAGGAATTTCCAATGTGTAGACTTTTCTAGATTTATTATCTAATTTTTTATCTCGTAACCACGGATTGTGTAGTTTTAAAATTTTATAATTTATTCCCATATTCTTAGCGAAAGAAGTCAAATTTGTAATAGAACTATCAACTTGAACTTTTTTCATTTCAATTGGAAAATACAGTTGCTCATTTGGAATATCAAAACCATATTTTACAGGATTTTTCATAATTTCTTTTAAAGCCAAAATCCGAAAAACATAACGGGAAGTCTCTTCTGTTAATAACAAATCATAGTAATTACCAACTTGTTGGCTTTCCATTTGTTTATTAATGCCGCCCATCCCCCCATTATAAGCAGCTGCAGCTAATGTCCAACTTCCAAATTTATTTTTCGCATCTAATAAATAGCGACACGCTGCTTCAGTTGATTTTTCTAAATGATATCGTTCATCAACCAAGTCGTTTACTTCCATGCCTTTTTCTTTCGCCGTTTCAGGCATAAACTGCCAAACACCTCTTGCTCCAGCAGGGGAAACCACATTTACTAAGCCACTTTCAATTACAGCTAAATACTTAAAATCATCCGGAACACCATATTTTTTCAGAATTGGTTCAATAACAGGAAATACTCTATTTGCCCTTTTCAATATTAGTGTAGTAGTGGAATGTAAATTAGTATTAACCAACATTTCTCGATCCAATCGCTCACGAACGTCTACTAAATTTAAAGGGGTGGATTCACCTGCAAAATCGATTTGATTAGGTAAAGCATACGCTTCAACTTTATCCGTAACCATTGTTTTCTTGGAAGTTGAATAAATAAATATTCCACTCAGTCCGAATAAAACGAGCACAATTATAATTTGATTAATCCTTTTCATTTTCTTTTTTTTATTGGTCATTGTAAAACTACAAAAATCAATCCAACTCATCATTCATTTAAAATAATTTTTGGCAAATTTTCATTCAACCATTTGTATTTACTCAATATCATAATATGAGATCCTCCTTTGACAACGTGACAATGGGAAATATATTTTATCGGAAAAACATCATCCGCATCACCGTGAATATGCACAACATTCTTATCTTCAATGGCTCTATCCCACAAAATTATTGATTCCAAAGCCCAATCAAAATAGGATTTATCTCTCACACTCAAATATTTCTCATATAATTTAAGCCTTTGATTTATACTATCACCAAAAGCAAACTTTGCCAATCCTTCAACATTGTGAACTAATCCAGTGGGTAACAATTTATATGCTTTAGTGGCTTTCGCAATTTTCATTCGCCTTGGAAATTCCTGATTCGATTTGACACTGGAAATAATAATCGTTTTTCGAACGGGAATAATTTTTGCTATTTCCTGAACTAAAACACCCCCAAAAGATACCCCAATTAATACGGAATTTTCATGAACAATTTCCTTTGCTAATCGGCGGGCGTACATTACCAAAGTTTCATTCTTAGTTGGAATTACCCACTCCAAAAAAAAGATTTCAAAAATATCCTCAGGCAAATGTATCCGTTCAAAAATTGTTGTACTGGCCGCTAAACCAGGCATAAAATAAACAGGAATTTTTTCCATTGGTGAATTCAATTAATGGGTTTAAAATTAAGGCTAATCTCTAAAAATCAGTATAAATTAGTATTAAATAATAGTCCTTAAATGTTAAATGTTTGAGATTTACCGGCATTGCTAATCCCTAAAAAATTAAAAACCGTACATTTGTAATGCATTTTTATTCGACATGTATCTTTTCTAAATGTTTTATCGATTAAAATTGAAATACCATGGAAATTAAAGACAATCTACTCTTAAGACATTTTGAAACACCAACAGAATTTGGATTATTGGTAATGGAATATGCTATTCAGGAACGAAAAATATTTTTGACAAAACTCAATCAACCTGAAAACTTACCAAATGAATACATTGAAGATTTTATCATAGAAGTACTTTCCATTGCAGTAGAACGAAAGTTTAAAGTGGTTCCAACTCACCCTAAATTGGCTCATTTTTTCAAAAAAAATCCTGCTTATAAGGAATTACTTCCTCCGGGAATTAAGTTATAACAATGAAATGCCCACTTTGTAATCATCCTTCTAACCATTTCTATTGTCAAAAATCGCGTGAATTTTATTTTTGCATCAAATGCTTTTCCGTATTCTTAGATGATAAAAACTACATTTCAGAAACAGAGGAGAGAAAACATTATGAAATGCATAACAACGATGTCAATGATGTGCGTTACCAAACATTTGTTTCCCCTATCGTAGATGGTATTTTGAAAGATTTTAAAAAAACGGATAAAGGTTTGGACTTTGGTTCGGGCACCGGACCGGTCATTACAAAAATGCTTCGCGACAATGAGTACGACGTGCAAGAATATGACCACTTTTTTGCCAATCATCCGGAAGCACTAGAAAAAAAATACGATTATATCGCCTGTTGCGAAGTGATGGAACATTTTCACACTCCAAAAAAAGAATTTGAATTGCTTTTCAATCTTTTAAAACCGGGCGGAAAATTATATTGCAAAACTGATTTGTTTTCCGAATCAAAAAACTTCGATTCTTGGGGATATAAAAACGACCCCACACACGTTTTTTTCTACCATCAGAAGTCTATCTTATGGATTCAGAAAAATATAGGTTTTACAAGTGTAAAAATTGACGGGAGGTTGATTGTTTTTGAAAAATAGAACTTTTTAAACAGAAATTATATCCCTCACGAACTCCATCCTCACCGCACCATCTTCATCAATCTTTGTCAATTTGATTTCGTGTAACGTATTCACCAATTCCGGATTCCATGGCGTTTTTACTTTCACATAATTTTCCGTAAAACCGTGAATGTAACCTTCTTTGTTTTCGGCTTCAAATAAAACCGTTCGCGTGGTTCCGATTTGGCTTTCGTAGAATGCTCTTCTTTTTTTAACAGACAATCCACGAAGCATTTTGCTACGTTTAGAACGAACGTTTCCGGGTACGATTCCTTCCATTTCAGCTGCCTCCGTATTGTCACGTTCAGAGTAAGTAAACACATGTAAATAAGAAATGTTCAACTCATTCAAAAAATGATAGGTTTCCAAAAAATGCTCCTCTGTTTCTCCGGGAAAACCAACAATTACATCCACACCAATACACGCATCAGGCATCACTTCTCGAATTTTATTCACACGGTCCACATACAATTCCCGCAAATAACGACGTTTCATTTTCTTTAAAATGTCGTTACTTCCCGATTGCAACGGAATATGAAAATGCGGTACAAACGTCCGACTTTTGGATACAAAATCTATCGTTTCATTTTTCAATAAATTGGGTTCTATGGAGGAAATTCGCAAACGTTCAATACCTTCTACTTCATCCAACGCTTGTACCAATTCTAAGAAAGTATGTTCGTGTTTTTTATTGCCAAATTCACCTTTGCCATAATCACCAATATTTACACCGGTCAATACAATCTCTTTAATTCCTTGTTGCGAAATTTCTTTGGCATTTTTCAACACATTTTGCAATTCATCACTACGCGAAATGCCACGAGCCAAAGGAATCGTACAATAGGTACATTTGTAATCGCAACCGTCTTGCACTTTTAAAAACGCACGAGTTCGGTCGCCAATGGAATAACTTCCCACATAAAAATTAGCTTCTTCAATCTCACAGGAATGTACTTCACCTAAATCGTTTTTGGTCAAATCATTCAAATAATCGGTGATTTTAAATTTTTCGGTGGCTCCCAAAACTAAATCGACTCCGTCAACAGCAGCCAATTCTTCGGGCTTCAGTTGGGCATAACATCCTACAGCAGCCACAAAAGCTTTGTCATTATTTTTCAATGCTTTTTTTACAATTTGCTTGAATTGTTTGTCGGCATTCTCTGTAACCGAACAAGTATTGATGACATAGATATCTGCAACTTCTTCAAAGTCAACGCGTTCAAAACCTTCGTGTTGAAAGTTTCTAGCAATAGTAGAGGTTTCTGAAAAATTCAATTTACATCCTAAAGTGTAGAATGCTACTTTCTTTTTATGTTCCATAAAATAGCTTAACTAATGAAATCGTTGTCAAAAAGTTAAGGCTGCAAATTTACACAGATTTTTTAAACTTTAGTATTCCAATTTTCAATTTATGCTAACTTTACAGCAATTATCTACATTCAATAATTGCTTAATGAAAAAAATTCTTTTCCTTGTAACTCTATCGCTTCAGTTATTGTTGCTTTCTTGTCATGATTCCAAAGAAAACAACAAAGAACTTTTAGTATTTAGATACAACGAAAGTGCAAACATTGCCACTCTTGACCCCGCTTTTTCAAAATCACAAAACATTATTTGGGCTTGCAATCAATTGTTTAACGGATTGGTTCAATTGGATGACAGCTTGCACATTCAACCGGATATTGCTAAAAGTTGGACGGTTTCTGCAGACGGAAAAACGTATCAATTTGTACTTCGGAATGATGTCTTTTTTCACAAACATCAGTTGTTTGGAAAAGATTCCACACGAACAGTAAAAGCAAAAGATTTTGAATACAGTTTGAAACGATTAAAAGATGAAAAAGTGGCTTCTCCCGGTGGATGGATTTTGCAAAATGTGGAGCGTTTTCAAGCGATAAATGATACCCTTTTCGAAATAAAATTAACGAAATCTTTTCCTGCATTTTTAGGTTTGTTATCGATGAAATATGCGTCAGTTGTTCCGCAGGAAATTATTGAAAGTCCGAATTACGATTTCAGAACAAAACCCATCGGAACAGGTCCGTTTCAATTTAAATTTTGGGAAGAAAACGTCAAATTGGTTTTGCGAAGAAATCCGATTTATTTCGAAAAAGACGAAAGCGGAAAGCAATTACCTTACTTAGAAGCCGTTGCCATTACTTTTTTTCCCGACAAGCAAAGTGGATTTTTAGAATTTATTCAAGGAAAAATTGATTTCGTCTCCGGTTTGGATCCCTCGTATAAAGATGAAATTCTGACGCAAAAAGGCGAATTACAACCAAAATATGCTAATGAAGTCAATTTAATCAGTGGAGCGTACCTCAACACCGAATATTTAGGTTTTCGAATGGATGGATCGGATCAAACGATTTTGGACAAACGCATTCGTCAAGCTTTGAATTATGGTTTTGACCGAGCGAAGATGATTACCTATCTTCGAAATAATATGGGAATTCCGGCAACCAGCGGAATCATTCCCAGTGGAATGCCAAGTTTTAATAATCAAAAAGGCTATGATTTTGAACCCGAAAAAGCTGAATTGTTGGTAGCTGCTTTTGTCAAAGAAACCGGCATTAAAAACCCCAAAATCATTTTAAGTACAAACGCCACCTATATTGATATTGCGGAATTCCTGCAACGAGAATGGCAAAAAATTGGTTTAGATGTTGCCATTGATGTGAATCCGCCATCGACCTTGCGACAAGCAATTGCGACAGGAAAAGTCACCTTTTTCAGAGCAAGTTGGATTGCCGATTATCCGGATGCGGAGAATTATTTATCACTTTTTTACAGTAAAAACTTTGCTCCAAACGGACCGAATTATACGCATTTCTCCAATGCTAAATTTGATGCGTTGTATGAAAAAGCATTTTTAGAAACCGATGATGCGAAGCGATTTGATTTGTACCAACAAATGGACAAAATCATCATTGAAGAAGCTCCGATTATTCCATTATTTTATGACAAAGTAGCGAGGTTTACAAGAAAAAATGTGGAAGGTTTGGGGATTAATCCGTTGAATTTGTTAAGTTTGAAGAGGGTTAAGAAGATTTAACATCAAACTTTTACAAAAGGTAAACTATATAAATGAGAATGAACAAAATACTATTAGCTTTATTACTCCTTTGTTTAATCCAAGTATCTGGACAAGATACTAATGGCGTGCAATATCAGTTTTCAAAAGAAATTTTCAAAACAAAATACAAAAAAACCTATTATGAAAGTTATAATGGAGTAATAGAAAGTTTAAATAAAAATGAATGGAAATTTGACGACAAAGTTTTGAGGGTTTATTCAAATGACACTTCATTAGTTGCAATATTTTCAAAAGGTATTTTTTACCCTGAAATTATAGTTGGAACAGAAACGTCCAAAATTTTAACTAAAAGTGAATTAGACACAATGTCAACTAAGAGAAAAGTTTTTTATAATTTGACGAGAAGTGACAGTCTAACTATTGGAAATTTGGTAGAACTTGAAAAACTAAATCCTGATTTCAAAACTAAAAGATTCCTGTTTTGGCTATTTAGAATTGGATTTGCAAATCCACAGGAGTGTTATTTTGAGTTGCGAAATGAAAATGCAACAAAAGAAATGAAAATATCAGAATTTATAGAAAATGCCAAACTCACATTTTATTACGCAGGGACTATCATAATCTAAACAATGAAAAATTATGCCGGGAGAAGGTTCGATGTTGCAAGCATTAATCAGTTTACGAAATAATAAACGTAATCGTACAAGCAAATTGGAACGTTTGGAAAACACTTCCAACGCAACTTCAGAATTTATTGATCACGTGCAAGCTACACCTGAATTATTGGAATCCATTAGAGAAAAAATGCTTGCGGAACAGAAATTAGAACGGAAAAGGTTGATTATAAAAGTTATTTTGTTTCTGATTGTTTTTTTTATTGTGCTTTATTTTTTCAACCACAATTGGAAATGGATTGAGGGATTTTTTAAAAGGTGAAGCGATGGCCTAACCGCAAAGTTCGTTAAGAATATTTCTCGCAAAGTCGCAAAGACGTGGTCAAAAGCTTGGCGACTTGGCGTCTTTGCGAGAAACTAAAAAGAATTTACTCCTTCCTCCACTTCTTCGTTTCTTCAAACACATGTTCCAAAATCCTCGCATCTTCTTCAGTAAATTCCACCTGACGACGAGACATAGCAATTCGAGCAGTTTCAAACGCTTTTTTAGTGAGGTAAGTGGTAAATCCGGTTGCTCCGCCCCAACTGAAACTTGGGACAAAATTTCGTGGAAATCCGCTACCAAAAATATTGGTGGAAACTCCAACAACGGTTCCCGTATTAAACATAGTATTGATACCGCATTTGCTGTGATCGCCCATCATGAGTCCGCAAAACTGCAAGCCGGTTTTGGCAAAACCTTCGGTTTCATAACTCCACAATCGCACTGCTTCGTAATTGTTTTTTAAATTGGAATTGTTGGAATCGGCACCAATGTTGCACCATTCACCAAGAACGGAATTACCTAAAAAACCGTCGTGTCCTTTATTGGAATAACCAAAAAGAACAGAATTGTTCACTTCGCCTCCAATTCTACAATGAGGTCCAACAGTTGTTGCTCCGTAAACTTTGGAAGCTAATTTCACTTGGGCTTCTTCACACAACGCAAAGGGTCCGCGAATTACAGAACCTTCCATGATTTCGGAATTATAGCCAATATAAATAGGTCCGGTTGAAGCATTTAAAGTAACAAATTCAAGCTTTGCTCCTTTTTCAATGAATATATTTTCAGGATTGATGACGTTGACACTTTTAGGAATGGGTTGCGAAGTACGTCCTTCAGTTAGCAATTCAAAATCTTCACGAATCGCCGCGTCGTTTTTTGCAAAAATGTCCCAAGTGTGTTCAATGCGTAATCCTTCTTCTGCATAATCGATGATTTCGTAGGTGTCAAAATCAACTTCTTCTTGTGTATCGTTGGTAAAAAAAGCAATTACTTCTTCGCCTTTAAAAATAGCTTGATTTTTTTCCAAACTTTGAATCATTTCCACCAATACTTCATTGGGCAAAAATGAAGCATTAATTAGAATGTTTTCTTCCATTTCTACCATTGGATATTTTTCAGACAAATACTCTTCGGTAATTGTTGTGGTAGTATAGCCTAAATATTTCTCCCATTTTTCGCGTATGGTTAAAATTCCGATTCGAATATCGGCCACCGGACGGGTGAATGTGAATGGTAAAAGTGCCATGCGAACCGGTCCATCAAAAAGTATGTAGTTCATGTTGTTTGTCTTATTTTTTGAAATTCAAAGTTATAAAAAAGCCCTCACAATGGAGGGCTTTTTCAAAATTTAGTTTGGTTGAGTTTTTTTTTAATGTTTGATAAATTTCTGTGTAGAAAGATTTCCATCACTATCTTTCGCCAAAAGCAGGTAAGTCCCTACTGATAAAGATTGAACAGAAATTGTTTCTTTTACCACATCAGAAGTTAAAACTTTACGTCCGTTCAAATCAAAAATTTCAACAGAAACTATAGAACTTGTTGTTGAACTTTTCAAGGTTACAAAATCTTTTGCAGGATTTGGATATAACACAAAATTAGAAATAGCATTTTGATTAACACTTAAAGTAGCTCCTTCAACCACTAATAAAGTTTGGTTAGGAGAAGGATTTACAATGGTATCAACAAGACCGGATGGCCATCTGATAATCACCTGATCAATTGCTGTTGCTTGACCAATTCCGAAATGTACATTCAAAGAACTCATGTATTTAAAACCATCACCACTTCGAACATCACGAATTTGTTTTCCCCAAGCACCATAAATTTCAACTCGGGCTCCGATACCGTTACGGTTACTTTGGATACCTTGTAAATTTAATTTTAGCCACTTATTAGAATTTCCATTATTAATTCTTAATGTAGTACCGGTTTGAAAATCAAGGAAACCATCATTATTTAAATCACCCACAGCACTAACACCAAAACTAACACCGGAAGAAGCAAACGTTCCAACTCCTTTATTGTACATGATTTTATTTCCACCACCCATTACATCAACAAATCCATCATTATCAAAATCGTGAGCAATATGCTCGATACTAGTACTAGTGTTTATATCCCATCCTGAACCGGCTGTAATATCTGTAAAAGTCCCATCCCCATTATTTCTCATGTATTTATGAGTTCCGTCTGTGGTAGAACTTGCACCAATAAGTGCGTCCATATCACCATCATTATCATAATCCGCCCATGCTGATGACCAAGTTTGAACCGGATCATACATATTAGCGGCAGTTGAAACATCAGTAAAGGTTCCATCACCATTATTTCTGTGTAATTCATTAAACTTTGCTGTTCCTGAACCTCCACGACATTTGGCAATAAACAAATCCTGGTCGCCATCATTATCATAATCAATCCAAATAGAACCATAATTTCCTCCATTTGGATGGATTCCTAATAGAATAGCTCCGGGTGTAACCGTTGATTGATAAAAGGTAAAACCTCCCCAACCATCATTTAGGAAATAAACATTAGGCTGAACGTCATGACAAGAAAAAGCATCTAAATGACCATCATTATTTATATCAACGAAATTAGTCCGTTGACAAAAAACATATTCTGAAAAAGTATTTTGGTCATATCCATTTCCAGCTTCATTTGATTTCATAAAAGTAACACCATTACCTCCACCATACATCAAATCATTTAAACCGTCTTTGTTATAATCTGCTGCAGCTAAACTCCAAGAAGGCATATTTACGGCAGTTGTTGTTGGATAATTGGTAACAGTAAAAGTTCCACCAGCATTTTGAGTATGAATACGAATATTGTTACTACTAACACCCACAATATCATCTAAATAGTCTCCATTCATGTCAACAACAGTAATATTGTATGAACTATTGATTGTTTCTATAGCCTGGTTAGTAAAAGTAACTGGATTAATAATAATTGGTTCTTGATATGGAGCTTCAATCAATTGAAAAGTAAACCCATTAGCAGTCCATCGATTATCAAAAGCTATAGTATATGTTATATTAGCTAAAACAACGAAAGAACTCACGGAAGAGTAACCACTTCCATTATCATCATCACCGGCATAACAAGTTAATGCTCCGCAAGAACCCGTATACACATGAAAACGAGTGTCTACTCTAGGTGTATTAGCGGCAATATCCGTTGTAATGATTATTGTATAATTTTGTGTTGGTGTGTAAGAGTACCACTCGCCTTTTCCATTGTTAGCAATGTTACCATTCTCAGTACAAACTGGATTTGGAACCTCTGAACCATTAACAGCGTCAACAACATAAAGCCCTGCTCCTGGCAAAACTACTGCCGAAGCACATGTATCTTGTGCATTAGAAAGCTGAATTCCTATGCAAAAAAGAATTAAATAAGTAATTTTCTTCATTTGGTTAATATTAGTATAGTTTAGTTAATTTAGTTTTTTATAAACAAGGTCCTGATAATGAATTTATCCATTCCTGAATCAAAGCTGCTCCTTCTTCATGTATCATAGATCTTCCAATGAGCGGCATCATATAAGCTGGGTCAGCTGTATTTAATCTATAATGCAACATTGAGCGATTGCTATTTCCAGGGGTAACAATTTTACTTAAAGCAGCAGGAAAACCAGCCATATCTTGGGTATCAACGCAGACGCCCATGTTTACTAAGTTTGTTGTTTCACCAAAGGCAAATCGCATAGGTCGGTAATCACAATGGCTATTGTTACGATGACAATGAGCACAATTCATATCAACATAAGAGCGTACTCTTAATTCCAATGGTTTTGAAGTGTCTCTATAATCGACGGTTGAAACAATATTCCCCGGTAAATTATTTTCCAAATAACCTTGTTCAATCCATTTTGTCAATTGATTCTTAGAACCGGTTGAATAGGTATAGTCAAAATTAATATTTTGTGGTTTGATACCAATTGGAACTGCCAATTCATTCGATTTATGACAAGTCAAACATTGCCCCACGGAGGGTATTCTGTAAGATGACGTGCTTTTAGTAATATTATTTTCATCAATCCAAGTGATACTGGTATTGCTTCCATTCATGTCTAAAAAAGCTTCAGTTTGTTGAGTATTCCATACATATTCTGCAAAAATCCAGTCATCCGCTTTACGAATCATGATTCTTGTTTCAATGATTCGGGTCACATTTCCCGGTTGAACGTTATCATAATAGAAGTTTTTGATAATGGCGGATCCTACCGGAAGTTCTAGTAAATTACCATCGCCTTCATAGGTTGCTTTTACACCATTTGGCATCCAAACAAATCGTTTTTTATGGGCATAATCAGTAAAAAGCTGACTAGCAGGCTCATAGGGTAATACTCCCAAAGAAGGAATTTGATTTTTCATTTCTCCGGCAAAAAACTTATAATCAGAAAGTTTTTGATATGGAACTTGTGTTAAGTCAACATCCGCAGTTTGTACTGCTATGATGGTAATAGTAGCCTGGTTTGAAACATTTTCTTCTAAATCTTCAACAGTATATTTTATGGGTGCAGGATTATTTTGAAAGGAAGAATTCGGTGTAAAAGTAACAACTCCTGTCAACGCATGAACAGTCCAAACTCCTTCTCCCGGAATTGTCAATTCATCTAAAGTTGTATTGGAATCCGTGTCAATTCCACCAATTAAACTAACCGTAGTTGGAATAACATCATCACCAGTTGTATCATTTAACAAAACCGAAATTTCTACTGTTTCCGCTAAGGCATAAGTTGCATTATCATCAGTAGCAACAGGTAAAACATCTTCAACAGGTACATAATCATCATCATTTGAACAAGAAATTGCCATAAAAAAACAAGTAACAGCAATAAATAATGATAAAAGGTAAGCGTAATTTTTTTTCATTTTTTGTTTTGGAATTTGCATCAAAAATAACAAAAAAACAATACGATTCACATTTTTTATGAATTAGTTTTGACTTTTTGATACCAAAAAAGAGAATTAATAACGTAAAAATGAAACAGCATAAATTTATTTTCTTATTTTTAAAAAAAAACTTACTTTAAATTGATTTTCAAAATTATACAATTTTCACTCCTCCTCCATTTCTTCTCCGGCTCTTTTGAGAATATTTTCTGGAAGTACTTTTTTAGCTTTGGCTCCCATTTTTCGCAACCGCTCGACACTTCCCACCAAATTTCCTTTTCCTTCCACTAATTTACCCATGGCACTACCATATTCCGCTTTTGCTTCGTCCATTTTTTTGCCAATTTTAACCAAATCAGTAACAAATCCTTCAAATTTATCATACAATGCTCCCGCTTGACGAGCAATCTCCAAGGCATTTTCTTGTTGTTTTTGATTGGTCCACATACTGTCTATTGTTCGCAATGTAGCTAGTAATGTTGTAGGGGTAACAATAATAATATTAAGCTCAAAAGCTTTGTTGTACAACGAATTATCTTCATTTAAAGCTATTGCAAAAGCGGATTCGATTGGAATGAACAGCAACACAAAATCAGGACTTTCCATTTGATACAAATCGTGGTAATTTTTATCACTCAATTGTTCCACATGGCGTTTGATGGAATTAATGTGTTCTTTTAAAAATACTGCTCTTTGCACATCATCTTCCTCATTGGCATAACGTTCATAGGCCGTAAGTGAAACTTTCGAATCGACAATCATTTTCTTTCCGTCAGGCAAGTTAATCACCACATCTGGAAACACACGATTGCCTTCTTCAGTAGTAAAACTTTGTTGTACTTCATATTCTCTGCCTTTTTCTAATCCGGATTTTTCCAAAACGCGTTCTAAAATCAATTCACCCCAATTTCCTTGCATTTTGCTGTCACCTTTCAAGGCTTTAGTCAAATTGAGTGTTTCTTTGCTCATTTGTTCATTCATTTCTTTTAACCCAACAATCTGTTGACGCAAAGCCGCGTGATAATCAATACTTTCCTTGTGGGTATCTTCGACTTTCTTTTCAAAATGCTGAATTTTTTCCTGTAAAGGCGATAAAATATTTTTAAGATTTTCTTTGTTTTGCTCCGTAAACTTTACTGTTTTTTCTTCGAGAATTTTATTAGCTAAGTTTTCAAATTCTTTGGTGAATTTTTCCTGCAACTCTTCTACTTCTTGCTTTTGTTCTTTGTTGCGTTGCCAAAGATTTTCAAAATCAGCTTCTTTTTTGGTGAGTTGTAATGAGAAAGAATCCTTCTCACGACGGATTTCTTCCTTCTCTTTCTTTTCACTTTCTATTTGTTTTACAAATTGATTTTGCTCTTCCTGAAAACGATTTTTTGATTGATCTAATTGAATTAAAAGTCCATTTATTCGTTCATCCAAAGCTGATTTTTCAGATTTCGATTGTGCTGTAGAAAGCATTTTACCAATAAATATTCCTATAGATAAAGCAATCACAAAGGTTAGTAGAAGAAGAAAAGAAGTTGTCATATTTTCTATTTTTGAAGAAAGTAAAAATAGAAAATAGAAATGGATTTTTAAACTTAAAAGATAAGTTTATCGAATAATAAATTTTCCTTTTTCTGAGTCAAAAAGAATATTTTCACTAGAAAATAAATTGGAAAATGTACCGTCTAAAATTAAATTGCAAGGCTGATTTTGTAACACTTTTTCTTTAGTCATTACAATCATTTCATCACTTAATTGTATGGCTAAATCAATGTCATGCGTAGAAAACAGAATACATTTTTGCGTTTCTACCGTTAGTTTTTTCAATAATTTAAAAAGTGAAACTTTATGCAACAAATCCAAATGGGTAGCAGGTTCATCTAAAACGATCAACGGTGTGTCCTGAGCAAGAGCTCTAGCAACTAAAACTTTTTGCAATTGTCCATCGCTGATCTCGTTATATTTTTGATGAATTAAAAGACCGATTTCGGTCAGACTAATTGCATTTTCAATTTGAATTTTATCTTCTTCTGTTAATTTTCCAAGCCAATTCGTATAGGGTTGTCTTCCCAAAGCAATCAATTCATAAACCGTTAAATTACTCGGTGGCAATTTTTCGGTCAAAACCACACTAATTTGTTGAGCTAAAGCCAAAGATTCAAACGATTCAATTGGTTTTTCGTTCAATAAAACTGTGCCAGAAAGTGATTTTTGAATACCGGTTAATGTTCGCAATAACGTTGATTTTCCAATACCGTTTGCTCCAACTAATCCAATTAATTTTCCTTGTTCCAATTGAATAGAAACATCCGAGGCAATCACTTTTTTTTGAGCCTTTGAAGAGTAGCCGATGCTTAGGTTTTGGGTTTGAAGGATGTTCATTTTTTAAAGGTACTAAGGTGCTAAGGTACTGAGGTACTGAGGTTTTTAAAACATTATTTTACGTTTACGAACTAATAACCAAACCACTACCGGAGCTCCAACCATCGATGTGATAGCGTTGATGGGTAGCGTATAATCACTTCCGGGAAGTTGAGCAATACTGTCACAAACCAACATTAAAATAGCTCCTAATAAAAGAGTACTCCAAAACAATATAAAATGATTACTGGTTTGAAATAACAACTTTGCCAAATGAGGAACTGCCAAACCTACAAATGCAATAGGTCCTGCAAATGCAGTGATGCTTCCTGCCAAAATACTGGTAGCAAAAATGATGATGAATCGCGTTCGTTTAAAATTCAACCCTAAACTTTTAGCGTAGTTTTCGCCTAACAATAATGCATTCAAGGGTTTGATGCTCAAAATACTCAACAATAATCCGAAACTACAACAAATGACTAAAATCAATACGGAGTTCCACGATAAATTAGCTAAACTTCCCATCGACCAAAAAGTGAATTTTTGCAATTCCTGTGCGGTGCTGAAATAACTCAACACACTTACAATGGCACTAGTGAAACTGCCAAACATTAGTCCAACAATCAAAATAGCCATCGTATTCCTTAATTTTTGTGATACCACCAAAACAGCCATTAAAACTAAAAAACTTCCCAAGGAAGATGCTATAACAATTCCATAATTTGAAACTAAAAAAGTGGGTAAAAAACCGGCTCCCATGATTACAAAAGCGACTCCTAAACTGGAGCCCGAACTTAATCCCAATACATACGGACCCGCTAAAGGATTTCTGAACAATGTTTGCATCAACAAACCGGAAATAGATAATCCCATTCCAACGAAAATAGCTGTTATGGCTTTCGGCAAACGGAAATTCCAAAGAATAATTTCCCATGACCTTTTAATCTCATTACCAATAACCGAATTAAAAATGGCATCGGTTGGAATGGAAACCGAACCCAAACTTAGGTTCAAGAGAAACATTCCGAATAAAGCGAAACTTAAAAACAAGAAAAGTATTTTATTTTTTTGAGAAAACACTGATTTAAACCATTAAATAATTAAGGGACAATAAGCGAGGCGTAAATATAGTAAGACTATAATTAAAAATGTGATAAATATACTATTTCAACTTTTCAAAAAAGTACAATTCATACTCCGGTGCTAATTCCGGATGGAGAATTTTAATTAAATCTTTCAAAACTAAATCCGGTCGACTGGAAGCTAATTCATAATAAATTACACCGCCTGTTTTTCCTTTTCTGGAACTGAAAGTATAAACATTTTTATTTTGAACCGCTCTGAAATGTTTGTAGTTTGGATTGGCTTTTTCAATTTGTTCAAATGAAGTAAACTGTCCGGGACCAATCCAAAAATCAGCTTTTTCAGCTTTTTCTAAAACCGTTTCAAAGGATAATGATAAACTTCCGGTTCCTTCGGAAGCGGCCCAAAGATAATTTCCATAAGCATTTTCTAAAAATTGAGCCGCCCAACTTTTACCTTGAGGCAAATACCATTGGTCCTGATAAATCGCACCACTGAAAATAGTTGGTTTAGAATAGGCATTTTGAGCTAATTTAACGGCTTCCAAATAATCTTTTTCAATGATTTTGAAAACTAAATCTGCTTGTTCTTCCTTACCGAATAAAACACCGAAAAGTTGAATCCATTCGGCTCGACCCAGCGGATGTTGTTCGGTCCAATCCCCATTGTATAAAATTTTTAACCCGTTTTGTTGTAATTGATCATACGTTTTCTTTTCACCATCAACGCCAAAACCAATGATAACATCGGGTTGCATGTCCAATAAAACTTCGGTATTTAGACTTTGATTCGTTCCGATTTCACGTACTTTTTTTGCATCAATTAAAGCTCTGGTTTTTTGGGAAGAAATATAATCGGTATTTGGGAAACCAATCAACGATTTTTCAACACCTAACAATTCCAAAGCCGGAATATGAGTGGTGGAGGTTACTACAATTGAATGAATAGGAACTTGTATTTTCGTAAATTTCTGTAAACTATCAGGAAGCACTACTCCTTTTCTATGTAAAATATAGGTGTAATTTTTCTCCGCTGTTGGCCACGGATTAGAAACGGTAATAACAGAATACTGATTAAATTTTTGAATAGAAAGTCCGGTAGCATAACGAATACTGTTTTCAGAAGAAATAAAAACCGTTTCTTTTTCTTTAGTGTTTTGACAGGCAAATAAACAGAACGTAAAAAAAAATGCAAGCAAACGAATTTTCATCAGATAATTTTTTTACAAATGTAGTTGTTTATAACAAATGTTATAGTGAATACTAAAATTGCATTCTAAATTTGGCGAAAAATAAACCATGAGAGATTCTAATACATTTTCATCGTTGGCGGAATCATTCTACTTCACTTTATAGTAGGATTCGTTTGGCTGGTTATAAAAATGTCAAATAATAAAGCGAAATAAGTCTTTTTTAAATTTCGAAACCAAAAATCCACTACTTTTGCACTCGTATATAGGTTGCACTGTTGATTTTTTCAGCAGGACATTAAAAGGGAATCAGGTAAAGATTGTTGATTTGTGATTAACGATTTGTGATTGAAGAAGTATTCTGAAATCAAAAATCAAAAATCAAAAATCGTTGATTATAATCCTGAGCTGTACCCGCAACTGTGAGCTAACAAGCTTGTTGTTACACTTTTTATACCACTGGAAATTTGTTTCCGGGAAGGTTCAACAACAAGACGCAAGCCAGGAGACCTGCCAATTACATAACAACTATCAAACCTTCGGGAAGAAAGGTTTTGAAAATTATGACTTGCAAAAATCTACATTACTGGCTGTTTTTTTTGCTGTACTCATTTAGTTGGGGGCAGAATGATTCTATTATTCGATTAAACGAAGTAATTGTCTCTGATTCTCAATTAAAAAACTTTTCGAAATCCCAAGCTGTAAATACTTTAAACGACAGTATTTTAAACAAAAATCAAGGTTCGCTAACTTCACTTTTATCAACAAACTCAACTATTTATTTCAAAGAAAATGGAGCCGGAATGGTTTCTTCTGCCTCATTTAGAGGAACCACAGCTCAGCAAACAGCTGTGATTTGGAATGGCATCAATATCAATTCGCAATTAAATGGTCAAACTGATTTTAACATAATTAATCCAACCGATTTTACAAACATTAGCATCAGACTGGGCGGCGGAAGTGTGATTTACGGCAGTGGAGCCATTGGCGGGAGCATTCATTTGAATTCCGAATTAAAGTTTAATACGGCAACCTCTAACCTTTTCCGACTGAATTATGGAAGTTTTGAAACGTATGGTGGTAATTATCAATTAGAAATTGGAAAAGAAAAATGGGCCGTACAAGCCAGTATTTCAGCAAATAGTTCCGATAACGAATATGAATACATTGGTTAT
>Ga0214163_1000428_pt1 | contig 19723 bp, 15 predicted proteins | sample LakMenepilimnion_2_FD_153001 | JGI IMG/M metagenome (GOLD analysis project Ga0214163, IMG submission 153001) | Freshwater microbial communities from Lake Mendota, WI - Practice 15JUN2010 epilimnion v4 | ecosystem: Environmental > Aquatic > Freshwater > Lake > Epilimnion/Euphotic zone | place... | reverse complement strand
TGGGCGAGGTGGTCACGCTACGCGCACGCATCAGTCGTGCCGCAGCGGTGGAGCTAGCCTTCTGCGCCAGTCATGACATGGCGGATAAAATCGCCGCCATTCAGTTTCACCCATAAATTCAGACGGCACTGGCTTTACGCCCTTGGTAAGCCAGCGCGAAAAACAGGCACACAGCAGCGGTGACAGCCGTTTCTCCCCACCAAAACTTGGACCAATCCGTGCCCGCAGAAGTCTGGCACATCTGATGCCACCAGCCGCCGCCCAAGTAACCGAGCAGATTTCCCACACCGCTCATCAACAGCGCCAGCAGGGCCTGGGCACGCACGCGCCACTTGGGGTCGATGCGTTCTTCCAGGTAAATCTGCGTGGTGATGAAATACAGTGTGAAGGCAAAACCATGCAGCGTGGTGCCGATCATGATCCACAGCGGTGTGTTCATGGCATTCATGGAGTAGCGTACGACACAAATGGCGATGCCGGACAGGAAGACCCATTTCAGCCGATACCGCGCGAGCAGCCCAGCCAGCAGAAGCATGGTGAGAATTTCCGTCGTCTGCGCGAGGGACATCACGGCCGAGATGTTACCCACCTTGAGCTCTTTTAATTGCAGGGCGGTGTAAGGATAAAACGCCGCCAATGGAATGCAGTAAAGCGCAGCGGTGATGAAGACGATGCGATGATCACGATGCGCCAAAAGATCCAGCGCATCTAAGCCGAGGATCTGTTTCCAGGTGCGCTGTGGTTTATCATCCACAGGCTCCACGGCTGGCAGAGTCCAGGTCAGCCCCATGACGAGCAGCCAAAGCCCAGCAGCGGTAAATCCACCCACGAGAGAGGCGTCTGCCTTTAAAACAAAACTGACGATCCAGCAGCCAACCATCCAACCAAAAGTGGCAAAGGCACGCAGCGGGCCGAACTGACGTTTCGCATCTTGAAGCTGGGAAAAGACGATACTGCTAGCGATGCTCCAGACAGGGGTCGCAACCAGTGCCTGCACCTGTGCGCAGACTAAAATCAAGCCATCCCTGAGCTGCCAGTGCAAAGACAGACAGGTGAGGGTCAACGCTACACCTGTGAGAACAGCCAGCCAGCGTAGCAAGCGGGTCGGCGCCATGCGCTGATCCGCGAGTGCACCGACAAATAAAGGCGAAACAAAGGCGGCGGTGGCGGTCGTGGCCAGCACCCAGGGCACAAGATGAGTGCGCCCATAGGCGGCGAAGACATTCGCCAGCGGCACGTTCCAGATGCCCATAGGCATCGCGGTGAAGAAGAAAAGCAGCGCCAGTCTAGCGCGGTTGGTCGGTGGACAGTCCAAGGGAATGCGGATGCCAGAGAGCGCTGGAGTGGTGCTTATTCAATAATCACACGACCAGCGTCTGGTCACGGGAAGGCCCAATGCCAAGAAGGCTGATGCGCGCACCGGTGAGTTCTTCCACACGCTTGAGGTAAGCTTTGGCGAGGTCAGGTAGGTCAGCAAAGTTTTTAATCTGACTGAGATCCTTCTTCCAGCCCTGATGGGATTCATAGATCGGCTCGCAGGCCTCAATGTCAGCGATGGTGCTCGGCGGGTAATGGATCACTTCTCCACGCAGCTTGTAAGCATTGCAGATTTTGATTTCCTCAAGCCCATCAAGACCGTCAAGATTGGTGATGGCAAGCTCGTCAGCACCGTTGATCATCACAGCATAACGCACCATCACAGCGTCCAGCCAGCCACAGCGGCGGGCTCGGCCAGTCGTAGCGCCAAATTCACGGCCCATGTTATGGAGCATGTCACCAATGTCGTCATTCTCCGTGATGAAGGGGCCACTGCCCACGCGGGTGGTGTAGGCTTTGCAGACGGCTACGACTTTATCAATCATGCGCGGAGGCACACCGGAGCCTGTGCAGGCACCGCCAGAGGTGGTGTTTGAGCTGGTGACGAAGGGATAGGTGCCATGGTCAATGTCTAAGTAAGTACCTTGAGCGCCTTCAAAAAGCAGATTTTTACCAGCCTGGATCGCTTCGTGGCAAACAACGGCTGTATTAGTGATGTGCGGGGCTAGTTCCTTGGCAGCAGCTAGTACTTTCTGAACGGTCTCCTCGACAGGCACCGCCTCAATTCCTGCGGCGACGATGGTTTCGTTGTGCTGGATGATGCGCTCACGCAACTCCACTTCCAAAACATCCGGCTGGGTCAGCAACACTGCCCGCAGACCACCACGCTCGATTTTGTCAGCATAGGCAGGGCCAATACCACGCCCGGTCGTACCGATCTTTTTATCGCCGCGCTTCGCTTCACGAGCGTGGTCGAGGGCTTTGTGATAGGGCATCACGAGGTGAGCCGTCTCGCTTATTTTGAGATTTTCTGCAGTAATCTTCACCCCCTGGCTGCGCAGTTTTGCCATTTCTTCGAGAATACCGAAGGGATCCAGCACCACGCCATTACCGATGACGCAGAGTTTGTCCTCCCACAAAATACCGCTGGGGATCAGGTGCAGGATGTATTTGATGCCATTGTTGATAACGGTGTGGCCAGCATTGCTGCCACCAGCCGCGCGCACGACGAGATCCGCCTGCTCCGTGATAAAATCGACAATCTTCCCTTTTCCTTCATCGCCCCACTGGGCACCGACAACAATGGTATTGGACATTTCTAGTTTTTTCGTGCGGCTCCATGCCGCTTAGTTAAGTTGAGACAAAATAGGCAATCCGTCAGCTTTTGCTGCTGACAGCAGATCGCTCTCGGATCTGAGCCCTGATTCGTTAGGCGGACAAATTCATGAACGTGAAAGCCGCATAACCACAGACAGCGAGAGCCACCACGGCCATGAGATAAAAAATGCCGTATCCGTGCCCCTTGGGCTTGGCCTTGGGACCAAAACCCTGGCGGCGACTGCGGTCGATAGGGGTGTCACCATATCCACCACTGGTCATGGTGCGACTAGGAGCAGCGTAGGCAGGAGTTTCAGCCACTTCGCCATCACCGTAAAACACGCACTCAATGTGACCAATATTGAAAGCGCCACCACTGGCCATTTCGAGACTCTCGACACGCTGTCCGCTGACGGAGGTACCGTTTGTGGAACCGAGATCTGTAAAGATCCAGGCAGCACCATCGAATACAAACTCGCCATGATGACTGGAAACCGACTCATGGGGGATCACGATCGAATTATCGTCAGCGCGGCCCAGAGTGAGGCGCTCGGCGCTGAGTTCGATCTCGCCCGTTGCGCCTTCAGGAGTGGTAAATTGGATTTTTGCCATAGCGTCTGAGGATTTAGCAGTGCCCACCGAAAGTGGCAAGGCTGAATCCTCAATCCGAGACAATCCTGCCCAAGTCAGCCAATATCGCCCCCCAACTGCCTTTTTCAGCGGACGACGACCTTGATGCCGATGCTTTTAAAGCCATCCATAATCTCCGCGGCCAGCTTGGCATAGGGCCGCTCATCGAGCAAAAGTGGTAGATTTTTGAAGGGTGCCGTCGTCGGATCCATATCCGGTGGTGGAAAATCACGGGGGTAACTGAATCGCCCACCCTCCATCCGCTTTACCCTGGGATCTGCAAAAAAGGCCCGCAACTCAGCGACCTGACCGTAGGCTGCGTCCATGAACTTGATGAAACGGGTCCCTTTTTTGTCCCCGTCGAGATGGCAGAAATAATACACCAAAAGCTGAGCCCGATGATACATCGCACTCATGCTGCGAGCCGTCGAAGCCTCTGCGTCCCACTGATCGCGGTTCATGGTCATCAACGTTTCCAAGCTGCCAAGATCGAGGGAAAAGCCCTCCTGCTTCACCCAGCGCTCAGTGTCCTCCTTCAGACCATTCTTATGAGAGTCAGCACGAAAGATGCCAGCCTTGTAGGGCAGCATCTCGGTATATTCCGCAGTGCCTTCGATCACCCATTTCGGCAGAAAGCCGAGGTAATCATCCATGAGCTGATGGGTGATTTCATGAATCAGCGTCGCATTGCTGAAGTTATCATCCCGGGCATAGGTCTGACCGAGTTTCTTGAAGCCGAGACTCTGGAACGGGATCTTAAAAATCTTGTCGCCACTGTTATACACACCGCCGGAAAGCTCCGGCCCACCAGCGGCCACGTAGTCATCACGCGTCTCATAAAGAGCCGCCAGGAAACGCTCACGACCTTCCGGCGGCTTGCAGGTGACCCCCCAGGGCAATGCCTCGATGAGTGATTTCGTCGCTTCGAAGGTGCGCGCGACTTCCTTCATCACACTTCCTGCCAGTTTGGCCTGGGAGGTGAATTCAAAGGCTTCTGAACGATACACATACTTGCGCTCAGCCGCATTCTCAGTCACCGGCGCGATCTCGACGGACTTCGCCGATACCGCCACATTTTCAGGCCACACGCGTTTTTCCACAGGCACCCGGCTGACCTCTCCACTCGCGGCAGAAGAACTCTCACTAGCGACAGGGACCGCCGCACCCGCAGTCTGCGTTTTTGCAAAGGCCTGATCCTCCGCACTCAGCCTGGCCAGAGGAAACGGCACCGTCTGGCCATTCGCCAGCTTCAGCAGCACACTGTCCCCCTGCATCCCGGCGAAATCAGCCTCCACCTTGCGTCCTGACACATCCGTCCAAGAACGCGGTGCCCCCAAGGCTGCCGCCCCCATCACCATCAGCCCGAACAGAGAGTAGATTTTTCGCATGATGCCTCTGGGTTTATCACGATGTCCCTCTTCTAGGCAAGCAGGAGAAACAACAGAGAAGAATAAATCATCAGCCAATCCTGAGACACCCAAAGAATGATTCAGATATGATTCATAGCTAGCGCATTAAGTGATGTGAATTTTCGTTCATGGAGTGATGAACTGGAGGCGCGGTGAATTGACCATTCGTGAACGTTGGCTTGCGCTCACGCTCCCATTCGTGAGCGATGCTCACTAGGACGCCAACCAATCCATTTTTTGAAGGTGTTACTAAAGACGAAGGCGTTCTGGTAGCCGACTGCATTGGCGACGGTCTCGACTTTGAGGTTAGTGGTGGAGAGTAGTTCGCAGGCCTTGCGCATCCGCAGCCAGGTAACGTGATGCATCGGCGTGCGGCCCAGTGCGCGGCGGCACAGCCGACGTAAATGCTCAGCACTGACATGAGCGCGATGGGCCAGCTCATCAAGGGTCCAGTCACGCCCGACATCTGCAGCCACCATTTCCCAGAGACGCCAGAGGCGATCATCCTGCTGCCAGGGCTGGGCAAAGCGCTCGACATAATTTTGGATCAGCTCCACCCAGTGAAACATGGCGGCGGGTTTTGATTCCTGGGCAGCTTCCTCGATCAAGCCCTCAATGGCGCTGAACAAAGGAGCCCCAGCAAAAGCGGCCATGAGCGGCGAACTGCTGCTGAGAATGGGCTGCTGCCCCGGCTGCTGCTCGTAGCGCACCCAGCAGCAGCGCCAAGACTTGCCTTTGACGGCTTCAAAAGCATTCACCATGAAAGGCGGCAGCGCCACGGCCATACCTGCGCTGCATTTTTGCCAGCGCCCATCAACTAACACCCGGCCTTCACCACTGATGCACGCTAGAAAATAAAGGCCGCTCTGATGCATTCGCACGATGCGATACGGAGCCTGCGCGGTCATGATGCCAGCATGGCAGATACGATGTGTCTTCAATGTGCTGCAAACAGGAGATCCCCGGATCCAAGGCCGATTATCTTCCGCACTCACCCGCACGACTCGGTATTCTGTATGCTCGCCGTGGGTGTGGGTTTCGGATAGTTCGTGGATGGAAGATGCAGCGTGCATAGGCTGAAGTTTGCAGTTGTTTGCTTTGTTGATGCTTTGCACGTTTGCCGTGGTTTAAAAACAACTGCAAGCAATCGCCAACTATTGCAACCCACTGCCAACTCTACAACGCCATGCCTAACATCTGGACCGGAATCGGAAATCCCTACACGAAACAAGAAGTCGTGGATCGCCTGAAGGCCACACTTGCCAAAGGTGAGCCCATCATTGCCGCAGGAGCCGGCACGGGGATCAGCGCCAAGTTCATCGAAAAAGGCGGTGCCGACTTGATCATCATCTATAACAGCGGTCGCTTCCGCATGATGGGGCATGGAAGCACCTGTGGCCTCATGGCTTATGGTGACGCGAATGCCATCGCCATGGAGATCGGCGAGTATGAAGTGCTGCCCATCGTCAAAGAAATCCCGGTCGTCTGCGGCGTCCACGCCACGGATCCTCGCCGCCGCATGTGGCACTGGCTGGGCCGTGTGAAGGAGATGGGCTTCTCCGGCGTGAATAACTTCCCGACCCACACGATCGTGGATGGTCACTTTCGCGGCGTACTCGAGGAAACTGGCATGAGCGTGGAAAAGGAATTTGAAATGGTCGGCCTAGCCACCCGCATGGACCTCTTCAGCATCGTCTATGTCGCCACACCTGAAGAAGCCATCAAGATGGCAAAAAATGGCGCGGACGCTATCATCGCCCATGTTGGCACGACCGTCGGAGGCAGCATCGGCGTCACCAATGCCGTCGTCAGCTGGGATCACACCGTCAAGGTCACACAGGACATCATCGACGCAGCAAAGAGCGTGAATCCAAATGTTTTCACCCTCACCCATGGAGGCCCGATCAACACACCCAAAGATGTCGAATACATCCTCAGCAAAACGAGTGCAGATGGCTTCGTCGGAGCCAGCAGCCTGGAGCGCATGGGCGTGGAAGACTCCCTCACCAGCCTGACCCGAGAGTTTAAAAAAATCTCCCGCGCTTAATTCGGATAGTTTCACAGCACCTGCCAGAGCTTCACGTTGTGATGTCTGGCAGGTTTTTTATGGACAGAAAACTGCAGCGACTGTTTCACCAGTAAAGTCAACCGACGACCTCTGAACGCAGCACGAATCAAAACTCCAGGACGCGCTCACTCCTTGCCGCTGCCTTTTCTTGACGCTAAGAACGGGGCTATGTCCCTACGACTCACCCGCTGGTTTGATCTCCATACGCACTTTCGTCAAGGCCCCTCAGTATCGTCTTACATCAAAGCTCACCAAGACATGGGCTGTGCCGGGGCTTTGGCCATGCCCAATACACAACCTCCCGTGGCACGTATTTTTGGCCCTGAGACGAGTGACGGCAGATCCATCGAGAGCTACTCGGCTGAATTAAAGGAAGCAGGCGCAGGAGCTTTTGAGCAACTCATCGTTCCGCTTTACCTCACCAGAAAAACGACTGCGGCGATGATCAGGGAAGGTGCCGAAACAGGACTTTTAAAAGCATGCAAATATTACCCACCGCACGGAACTACCAATGCTGAGCATGGCCTGCCCATGGATGATCTGATCGGCGGTGAAGTCTTCAAAGCCATGGAGGAATGCGGCATCATTCTTTGCATTCACGGTGAGCAACACGCCCTGAGCGGCCCAGATTACCTTGATTCGCAACAAAATGCTGAGACGCGCTTCTATCAGGAAAGGATGCCGAAGCTTATCAAGGCACATCCGCACCTTCGCATTGTCTGTGAGCACATCACCACACGCACCGCAGCAGAGTTTGTGGCCGCGGCACCTGAAAACGTCGGAGCCACCATCACACCTCAACATTTGCTGTTCACTCTGGGGCATCTGATTCAGGGTCTCAAATATCATCTTTACTGCCTGCCTATCGTGAAGTTTGAAGAAGATCGAGATGCTCTGAGAAAAGCGGTGACGACCATCGGTCAAAAGAAGTTTTTTGCAGGTACCGACAGTGCCCCGCACACGACCAAGGCGATGGCCTGCGGCTGCGCCGCTGGTTGCTTCACCGGAGGCTGTGCGCCGCAACTCTATGCCATGGCGTTTGAGGAGGCCGGTGTCGATCTTTTCCATGCCATTGGAAGTACCCTATTTGAGAGATTCTTGAGCTTCAATGGCCCTGAATTTTATCAATTTCCGGCATCACCGAAAAGTTTCATCATGGAAAAAGCTCCATCTCAAACATCGATCCTGGAAACCCCAACCGGTGCAGTAACACCGTTACCCACAGGGATGGGGATCGAACTGACTTGGCGGATCACACAGTAAGACTGAGCTTGGTTCTTTCGTGGTTCGTGAGTTTCACGCCATCATGCAAATTCAATAACAGAATCACCGCCTACTTGCCGTACTGCGGTGAAGGTTTCAGGGTGCTGGGCATTAACCATGACCAGCCTTTCTCTCCCAACATCAGCCGCTCTACTCATTCTGAGCGCTGCAAGACTTTGGGGTGCCGACTTCCCTGCCCTCTACAATTCCGACCCCGGTGATGCCCAGCCGCCGACGCCACAGGAGTCGCTGAAGATGCTGCAACTGCCGCCGGGCTTCAAAGCGACACTCTTTGCCGCTGAGCCAGACGTGCAAAATCCCATTGCCATGGCTTGGGATGCCAAGGGGCGGATGTGGGTGGCGGAGAACTACACGTATGCAGAGCGGCAGAAGCGCTTCGACCTAGGGCTGAAGGATCGCATCATCATCCTTGAAGACAAAGACTGGAACGGTGTGGCGGAGATGCGGAAGGTTTTCACCGAGGACGTGCAGATGCTGACCAGCGTGGAGGTCGGGCGCGGCGGCGTTTGGCTGATGTGCCCGCCGCAGGTGCTCTTCATCCCGGATCGCAATGGCGATGACATCCCGGATGGCGAACCCGAGGTGGTGCTGGATGGCTTCACGGTGGCGAAGGACAACTACCACAACTTTGCCAACGGCCTACGCTGGGGCCCTGATGGCTGGCTTTACGGTCGCTGCGGGCATTCCTGCCCCGGCAGGCTCGGTGTGCCCGGAACGCCAGACGAGCAACGCATCCCGATGAAGGGCGGCATCTGGCGCTTTCATCCCGAGCGGAAAATCGTCGAGGTGCTGACTCATGGAACCACGAATCCCTGGGGCCATGATTGGGATGCGAATGGCGAGATGTTCTTCATCAACACCGTCACCGGCCATCTCTGGCACCTGATCCCTGGTGCGCATCTAATGGATTCGAACACGATGAATCCTCTGATCTATGAGAAGCTGGACACCATCGCCGACCACTACCACTACGACCGCAGCGGAAGCTGGACGGAAAGCCGCGATGGCAAGGCGAACAGCCTCGGCGGCGGCCACGCCCACATCGGCATGATGATCTATCAGGCAGATCAATGGCCCAAGCAGTATCGCAACAAGCTCTTTACCCTGAACATGCACGGTCGCCGTGCAAATGTGGAGCGACTCGAACGCAACGGCAGCGGCTACGTCGGCAAACACGAGCCCGATGTCTTCCTCACCGACGATCCCTGGTTCCGAGGCATCGAAATCAGCACCGGCCCCGACGGCAGCGGTTTCATTTTGGACTGGAGCGACACCGGCGAATGCCACGACAGCACCGGCGTGCATCGGACGAGTGGGCGGATTTTCAGGATCAGCTATGGGGAGGTGAAGAAGCCGGAGGTGCCTTTCGCGTGGCGGAAGCCGTTTCCAAAAGCTGACCTGAATGGCAATGAGCATCAGCGTGTGCTGGAGATCCGTGAGATGACGCAGTTCTGGCCTATCGATCTGGTCACAGGTGAGCTGCATCCTCAAGCAATCCAAGACATCCAAGACGCAGACACCCTGCTCAATCTCGCCCGCACCGACAAATCTAGCCTCGTCCATCTCGCACTCGCCAGCACGCTTCAGCGTCTGCCTTTGAAGCATCGCCCCGAACTCGCCATCGAGCTGCTAAAGCACGCAGAATATGCTGACGATCTCTTTCTACCGCACCTGGTCTGGTTTGGCATCAGCCCGCTGGCGAAGCATGATCCGGCGGCGCTGGTGAAGATCGCCAAAGATTGCACCTGGCCGAAGATGCTGAAGTGGATAAGCCGTAGTCTCGCCACGCAGCCGGAGCACCTAAATGCGCTGCTGACGAGCGCGAAGCCTGAGCAAGCTTCGAGTATCCTCGAAGGCATGGCGGAGGCCTTCAAAGGTCTGCGCAAGGTGCCGAAGCCGGAGGCTTGGGATGCCTTTGCAGTCTTGTCAAAAGGCCAAACAAACTTGGTGCGCGACCTCTCCATCCTCTTTGGCGATGGCCGTGCTCTCGATGACGTGAATAAGATCGTGCTGGATGCCCAGGCGGAGATACCCACCCGCGAAGCCGCGCTCAAAACACTGATCGAGGCCCGTCCAAACGATCTGCGCGCAGTTTGTGAAGGGCTGCTCGAGGTGCGAGGTCTGAACGTGACTGCGGTCCGTGGCCTGACACTCTTTGATGATCCCGCCATCGGCCAACGACTCGCGAAGGACTACCGAAAGTTCGCCCCCGCTGAACACTCCGCTGTGCTTGATGCCCTCGTCTCTCGCCCAGCCTGGGCCGCCGTGATGCTCGAAAGCGTGGGTAAAGGACAGATCGCTCGCACGGAAGTCACCGCCTTCCATGCTCGGCAGATTCGTGATTTCAAAGACGTGGCTCTAACGAAGAAACTGACCGAAGTCTGGGGAGAGTTGCGCGAGTCCGCTGCGGACAAAAAGGAACTCATCGAGAAGCTCAAGAAGCAGCTCGACGCCCCCACTTTGGCCAAAGCCAACCTCAGCCAAGGCCGAGTACTCTTCACCGCCATCTGCGGTGCCTGCCACCAGATGTATGGCGCGGGCGGCAAGATCGGCCCCGACCTCACCGGCAGTGGTCGGTCCAACATCGACTACCTCCTCGAAAACATCGCCGACCCCAGCGGCGTGGTCAGCGCGGACTACCGCATGAGCCTGCTCACGCTCAAAGATGGTCGCGTGCTCAGCGGAGTCATCACCGGCACTACCAACAAGACTTTAAGCCTCCGCACCTTGACCGAGCCCTTGACCCTTGACCGCTCCGAAATCACCAAAACCGAGACCTCTCCCATGTCCATGATGCCGGAAGGCCTGCTCCTCGCTTTCCAGCCCGATCAGATCCGCGACCTCATCGCCTACCTGATGCATCCAGTGCAGGTGAAGTGAGTCGATTGGTTTGAAAAGCACTGGCTTCGCAAAAGCAGGCTGCCAATCCCCGTAGATTGAGCCCCCATGAAGTCTGCCTATCATCATCGCTCCACACTCCGCCTCATCAGCGGTTTGATCGTGGTATGGACAAGCTCCTCGGGCCACGCCGCGGCCATGACTCCGGACCAGCGTGTCTTTTTTGAAAACAAGATCCGCCCAGTGCTGGTCAAGCAATGCTACGAATGCCACTCCGCCACCGCGAAAAAGCTCGGCGGCAAGCTGCGGCTGGACAGTCCGAGTGAAATGATCAGCGGTGGTGAATCAGGCCCCACAGTGTCCCCTGGTGATCCCGATAAAAGTCTCATCATCCAAGCCCTGAAGTACGATGGCATCGAGATGCCGCCCCAAAAAAAGCTACCGGATCAGGTGATCCAAGACTTCATTACCTGGGTCAACATGGGAGCCCCTGACCCGCGTGAAGCCACGCCAAAAACAGCGATCAATCAGACTCCTACCGACAAAGCCGCGCTTTGGTCCTACCAGCCCCTCAGTCAACCTAAAACACCTTTGGTTAGACATAAAGAATGGCCACGAGATCCCCTGGATACCTTCATTCTAGCCAAGATGGAAGCCAGCTTGCTAAAGCCAGCCCCATCAGCCGCAACGGAAACCTTGATACGCCGACTCTGCTTCGATCTCATCGGCCTGCCGCCGCAGCCATCTGACCTTGCAGGCCTTGGCGAATGGTCTGATGAAAAATACGCAACTCTCGTGGATCGCCTACTTGGCAGCCGACACTTTGGCGAGCACTGGGGGCGGCATTGGCTGGATGTAGCACGTTTTGCAGAATCCAACGGCAATGACGGCCTCAGCCGCAACGCCAGCTTTCCCCATGCCTGGCGCTACCGGGATTACGTCATCCAAGCGTTTAATGAAGACAGGCCTTACGATGTGTTTGTGAAAGAACAGATCGCTGGCGACCTGCTGCCAGCTGACTCATTGTCACAAAGAGACCGCCAGCTCATCGCGACAGGATTTCTGGCCATTGGATCGAAACCAGCCAAGGCCATGAACGACAATTTTGAAATGGATGTGGTGGCGGATCAGATCAACGTCATCGGTCATGGCATTCTTGGCCTGAGCATCGGCTGCGCCCGCTGTCATGATCACAAAACTGAACCCATCCCGACGCGGGATTACTATGCCTTGGCAGGCATTTTTAAAAGCAGTGAGACCTTGTGGGGCGCTGCTGCGCATCAAGGTTTGACCGCACATCAGACGGCCCTGCACCCACTGAAAAAAGCACCACGCGTCAAACCCCGCACCGAAATTGAACTCATTATCAAAGGCAACAAACCCAGTAAAACCCCAGCCAAAAGCAGCTTCAATTACGCAGTGGACGCTGCTCTTGCCATGGGCATCAGGGACGCCAAAACAATCGTTGACTGTAAACTGAACATCGGTGGTGAATCCAAAAAACTTGGCCCTGCTGTTCCTCGCGGTTTTCTCTCGGCGAGTTCAATCGCAGACACTGAATTCAAGCCTCCAGCGACACAAAGTGGCCGTCTCCAACTCGCTGAATGGCTGACCCACCCAAAGCATCCACAGACTGCACGAGTGATGACCAACCGAGTCTGGCTGCATCTTTTCAGCGAAGGACTGGTCCGGACTCCTGATGATTTTGGCATTTCTGGAGAGCGCCCGACACACCCGGAGTTGCTCGATCATCTGACAAATCGCTTTATTCAAAGTGGCTGGTCCATCAAACAGCTCATTCGGGACATTGTTCTCAGTCGCACCTATCAGCAGAGCAGCCAAGCCAGCGCAAAATCACTGGCTGCTGATCCAGAAAACCTCCTGCAAACCCGTCATCAACGGCGCCGAGTTTCCGCCGAGTCCGTCCGTGACGCAATACTGGTGGCTAGCGGTAGCCTCAATCCACAACCCGGCCAAGGCTCACTGATCCAGCATCGCGACGTCCTGATCAACGAACTGGCACCGCTGCATCAACCCAGCGATCATCGCAGCATCTACCTGCTGCACCTGAGAAACTCCATGCCACCCGAGTTGACACCCTTTAATCTGCCAGATGCTCTCACCGTCACTGGCAAGCGCGATGCCAGCACCCTGGCCACACAATCGCTCTACCTGCTGAATAATGATTTCATCGTGAAGCAGTCTGCGACTTTCGCCTCGCGCCTGATCAGCCAGACCAAGAATGATGCCACGAGACTCCAGCAAGCTTACGGTCAAGCTCTGACTCGACAGCCCACAAACTCGGAAACTCAGCGCGACTTGAACTGGCTGCATGAGATGGATCTCACCTTGGTCTCCAAACATTCTGATCCCACGAAGCGCGAGAAGATCATCTGGGCGGCATTTTGCCAGGCTTTACTCGCCGGCAATGAACTGCGATATGTAGATTAACCCCCAACCAAAACTTCACACATCACCCACTCATGGCAGTCTCCATCACCGTCGATTACACAGGCCAGCTCCGCTGCAACGCCACGCACGGCCCGTCACAAAACCAGATCATCACTGACGCCCCAGTGGACAATCACGGCAAGGGTGAGTCGTTTTCGCCCACCGACCTTGTCGCCACCGCTCTGGCGAGCTGCATGGCCACTGTCATGAACATCAAGGCGCAGCAGAAAGGCTATGACATCGTCGGCATGAAAGTCAGTGTGGAAAAACACATGAGCGAAGACTCGCCACGCCGCATTGTGCGCCTGCCGATCACCATTGAGATTCCTCTGCCGGCAGATCATCCAGACCGCAAAGTCCTGGAAGCCACAGCCCTCGGCTGCCCGGTGCATCACAGCGTGCATCCTGACATCGACAAGCCCGTGATCTTTATCTGGCAGGATTAAATAGAGTGAATGATCAACAAAAAACCCCACCTCTAAAGGTGGGGTTTTAAAACCAATAAACAAACCAGAGACACGAGCGATTAACGCTTGGAGAACTGGAAGCGCTTGCGGGCACCTGGGCGACCTGGCTTTTTACGTTCTTTAGCACGGGAGTCACGAGTCAGAAGGCCAGCCTTCTTGAGTGTCCCACGAAGCTCTGGGTTCACAGCGATCAATGCACGGGAGATACCGAGCTTGACAGCACCGACTTGGCCAGTGATACCGCCGCCATGAGCATTGACGTTAAAGTCAAAGCTTTGACGTGTGTTGGTGAGAGCCAGAGGAATAAGGATCTGGTTCTGAAGAGCGACGGTCGGGAAATACTCTTCAAAATCACGACCATTCACGGTAATCGAACCGGAGCCTGGAAGAATGTGAACGCGGGCAATCGCTGTCTTGCGGCGGCCAGTAGAATTATTGAGGGGCTTGCTCATGAACTTGGAATCGGGAAGGAACTAAATTAGGCAACCGAGAATGGCTGTGGGTTCTGGGCTGAATGAGGATGCTCAGCACCGGAGTAAACCTTGAGCTTGGTCACGATGGCATTGCCAAGGCGATTGTGTGGCACCATGCCTTTGACGGCGCGGTGAACAAGAAGTTCTGGGCGGCGCTGACGGACTTTCTCAACGGTCTCGACCTTCTGGTTACCGATGAAGCCACCTCTCTTGCTGGTGTAAATCTTCTGCTGCTCTTTCTTACCAGTCACGCGAACTTGGTCTGCGTTGATGACGACGACGAAATCACCAGTATCAACGTGAGGAGTGAAGGTTGGGCGGGTCTTGCCACGAATCAGATTGGCGGCAGCCACGGCGACTTGGCCAAGGACTTGATCCTTGGCATCAATGATCCACCACTGGCGGTTCACGTTTTCGGCTTTGGCAGAGAATGTCTTCATAAGGTTCTTTTTGGGTCGTGTAGGTCAATAGGACCCACACGGGGAAAGGAGGGCCGCGAGAATAGAAGTACCTAGCGAGGTGTCAACCGGAAACTCGACTTATTCACAATTATCAAAAGTTCAGAGGGTTTAGGAGATACCTCGTGCGGCGCGGCGGAACTCCACTTCGTTGCCACAGGCACCGATGGCTTCGGCCTCGCTGATGTAGCCGGCTTCGTAGGCGCGAATGATATTGGTCAGGAAAGTGCAGCAATTCGGATCATTGCCGCGCTGCATGTAGTTGCGGATATTATCCATCTCCTGTTTGGCGATCCATTGCTTCACCGCGCCGCCATTTTCGAGATGCTCAACGAGCAAATGCACGCCTCCCTCCATTTTGGGGATCAGCTTCTGACAAATGGCTCCGATGAGCTGCTGGGACAGCAGATGCAGGCCAAGCCCCGACTGCTCAGGAGGGAAAAGATGGGCGAGACGGTCCACGGCATCGACCACACTATCACTATGGATAGAAGCGAGCACCAGATGCCCGGTTTCGCTGGCCTGAAGCGTCGTCAGAGCTGTCTCCAGATCTCGGATTTCCCCCACCATGATAACATCGGGTGCCTGCCGCATGGCACCGCGCACACCGCGTGCATAGCTGGCTGTGTCACGCCCAACTTCACGCTGGGTGAACATGCTGCTTTTATTGGGATAAATAAATTCCACCGGGTCTTCGATGGTGACGATGTGGCGTGCGAGGTTTTCATTCATCCACTGGAGCAGACCGGCCATGGTGGTGCTCTTCCCCATGCCCGTTGGACCGGTGACGAGAATCAGGCCGCGGGTTTTCATGGCCCACTTGGTCAGCAGCCAGTCAGGCACGCCCAGGTTTGCCAAAACCGGCAACTCAGTGCGAATGCGCCGCATGACGACTCCCAGACGCCCGAGCGCACGATGCATGTTCACGCGGTAACGAGTTTTGTTTGTCGAAACTAGGCCGGAGTCACGGTCCATCTCACCTTCAGGATTCACACCGCAAGCCTGCCAAAGACCAACCATCTGATTCAACTGCATCGGCTCATCGCCAAAGAGCATCAACTGTTCATTGATTTTCATGCGTGGCAACTCGCCTTCCATGAGGAAAACATCGCTGGCTTTATGGTCGTCTGCAGCTTGGAGAATATCGTCGAGTGTGAGTGCCATGGCAGAGCATCAAACCTAAGAGCAGAACTTTTGTCGAGGCCGATCTTCAGGACTTTGATTCCTGAGGCCGAATCATCAGCACCAGCACTACCGAGATGATGCAGAGACTGGCAAAAATACCGAACGTAACATTTAGCGGCACCTTCATGTCATTCAGCACCCCAAACCCCCAGTCAGCGACACCGCCACAGCTCATACTGACGAAGTTCATGATGCCGTAACCTGTGGCCCGGAGTTCAGGCCGCGTGATCTGAGATAGGATGGGCATGTTATTGCCATCAAAAAATCCCCACCCGATGCCAAAAAGCACCAGTGAAGCTATCGCCAGCCCAAAGGAATTCAGGCCTGGCGCATTGCCCACACCAAACAAGGCAGGGACGATGAGGATCATGCCAATCGCACTCATATGAATGCGGCCTCGCTGCGTCTTTCGCATCCTGCGATCAGCCAGCCAGCCCCCCAATATGGCGGAGATCAAAGCTGCGGCCTGCCAGTAAAGCGCGGCCGACACTCCAGCCTTACCCTGACTGATGTTAAACTCCTTCTGCAATATGGCCGGCATCCAGTCCCGCACAACCCAGGCAGCTAGGGCTGGAAGGGTGAAATAAAGAACCAAGAGAATGAAGGAACGACTGGTCATTAACTCATGCACAGCTTTGAATACTGTCGGCTTATAAGCCACTTCATCGTTCGCCATGACACGACGAGGCGCGTCTTTGAGCAAAAACAACAGAGGCAAGGCATACAAAAGACCAGCCAATCCTGTGTAATCAAAAGCGCCACGCCAACCTAAGTCCGGCCACTCATTCACATAACCGGCGAAGCCACCGAGCATCACGCCGCAATAAATGCCTGTCTGATGCACGCCGACGGCTCGTGACCGAGTGCCACCCGTGTGGAAATCAGCGATCAAAGCCAATGCAGCGGGGATGTAGAACGCCTCACTGATGCCCATCGCTGTTCGAGCCCAGAGCAGCTGCTGATAATCACTCACCTGCCCCGTCAGATAAGTAATTGCAGACCAAATAATGAGGCTGCCACAAATCGTGTATTTTCGGCTGAACCGATCCGCAATGTAGCCACCGATGGGACTAAAAAAGGCATAGACCCATTTAAACTGCCCCAGCATGTATCCCCAGTTAGCCTCACTACCAATGCTTGGAATGTCCCCCATCACCGAATTTTTCATGGAAGCGATCATCTGCCGATCCAAGTAATTCAGCAAAGCCACAGGGAAGAGCAATGCCACGATCAGCCAAGCCGTGCGGGAAACAGAAGGAGATGAATCGGTCATGAGAGGTAAAATCGAGCGGCCCATTAATCACACCCCCAACCTCGAGCCAAGTCTAAACGCATGTGAATGATTGATCTCAACACGTCCATTTAAAACAACTCCTGACTTTTCCAGCCAAAAGACATTCTCAAACGGTTATTCTCACCAACGACTCAACAAGCCAACAAAAGCTTGAAGGAACCCTCCATCAAACGCAGGCAAACCAAACTATGCGATTGAAGATCAAAGTACCCTCCCCCGGAATACCCCTGAGAAGAAGCCCCCGAGAAAGCAGGGCTCCTGGATGTATCATAGACGATTGACCATGATGACTCTGAACCGCCAGGTAAAATGAACGGCTGCGGCATTTCGCCACGATTAAACATAAAAAGTAAAGGAGGTGAGGCGGATAGCAACGCACCAAAAAGTGTTCGCGAAGGATCGTGCCATTCATCGTGACACAATAAAGTTCCCTGCCCTTCCAACCAGGTCACATCAGGCATGCCCGTGGAAGGATTGATCACACCATCAAAAAAATCTCGCCTGCGTAATTCCGGTGTCTCGCGCCGAAAGGCGATTATCTGACGAGCAAAAACTAGCATCTCCTCATCCAATTGGCTCCAGTCGATCCAGCTCAACTTATTGTCCTGACAATAGGCATTATTATTACCCTTTTGCGTTCGTCCACGCTCATCACCAGCCACTAGAAACGGCACACCGACGGAGGTCATCAAGGTCGCCAGCAGGCTGCGGCGCAGCCGAGCACGCAGACTTAATACACGTTCGTCGCTGGTCGCCCCCTCCACGCCATAGTTTGAACTGTGATTCTGATTGTCACCATCGCGATTGTCCTCGCCATTGGCTTCATTATGCTTGCTGGAGTAGCTCACAAGATCAAGAAGGGTGAATCCATCATGACTGGTAATAAAGTTCACACTGCTCAAAGCTGGGCGCTGAGTGCTACCGTAGATGTCCTGACTTCCGCAGAGGCGCTTTGCAAACTCAGCTGTCGAGCCTTCCTGCCCAGCCCAAAATTTGCGTACCGTGTCCCGATACTTGCCATTCAACTCACGCCAAGGCTCAGGGAAAGCCCCGACCTGATAACTATCCAGACGCATGATGTCCCAAGGCTCCGCGATGAGCTTTACCTTCGATAAAACCGGGTCCTGAGAAATCGCAGCCAGGAATTGGCTGTTCGCATCAAAATTGTCATGGTCGTCGCGCGCCACCGTCACCGCCAAGTCAAAGCGGAATCCGTCCACATGCATCTCAGTGACCCAGTAGCGCAGGCTATCCATGATCAAACGCAAGCCGGGAGGGCTGGCGGAGTCCACCGCATTGCCACAGCCAGTCACATTGATGTAATTCGCCCCATGCTCATCAAAGGTATGCCGATAATACAAACGGTCATCCAACCCTCGAAGCATCAATGACGGACCGCGCTCATCGCCCTCAGCCGTGTGATTATAAACAACATCCAAGATCACTTCAATTCCTGCGGCATGGAGAGCTTTGACCATCATCTTAAACTCCCGCACCTGATCCTGTGGATCACATGCCGCAGCATACTCAGCATGTGGCGCAAAGAAGCCCAGCGTATTGTAGCCCCAATAATTCGTTAGCCCTCTTTCGAGCAAAAACTGATCATCCAAATGCTGGTGGATCGGCAATAACTGCAAACTCGTCACTCCAAGTTGCTTGAGATAGTCGATGACACAAGGCTGTGCCAATCCAGCATAGGTTCCACGCAGCGGTTCCGGAACTTGCGGATGCAGCTTCGTAAAGCCTTTAATGTGCATTTCATAAATGATGGTTTCATCCCAGGGCACTCCTGGCAAAGCATCTTCGCCCCAGTTAAAGCGCCCATCAACGACAACGGATTTTAACGCTTCGGCACCATTGTCATAGGCACCCGGATAGCTTTGTATTCCCCTTGTACTCAGCATTGTTGCCACGCCTTGGGGTGATCCTGCAATGGCCAGAGCGTAAGGATCGAGCAGTAACTTATTCGGATTATAACGCAACGCGCTCTGTGGCATCCAAGGCCCATGAGCACGATAGCCATAGAGTTGACCCGCTTTCACACCCGGCACAAAAACCTGCCACACATCCACCTCCTCACGCTCCATACGACAGCGCGCCAGCTCGCGAGACGGATCACTGGCATCGTACAAACAAAGGTCCATGATCGTAGCATGGCGTGAGAAAACACGAAAGTGCGCCCCTTGGGGCGTGAGGGCCACACCGAGAGTACGGGGTGAATCAGACAAACAAAACGACATATTTGCAGTTCCTCATAGAGCAGGGGACGCGCCGTTGCATGATTATTTATCTCAGGAGAATAATCTATTATGCATTCAGCAATCCACAAAACATAGAAATTAGATATGCATCAAAACAACAAGGGCGGCAGTATGAACTGCCGCCCTCGGAAAATTTGTTCAAACGAAATTACTTTCCTTTGCCCTTACTTCTTGGGTTTTTGGACACCCCGTTGGTTCCAGCACCTTGAGCACTTGGAGCCCCCATAACTGCTGGCCCGATGATTGGAGCATCTGCTGAGCCCCCACCTTC
>Ga0214163_1000427_pt1 | contig 19835 bp, 19 predicted proteins | sample LakMenepilimnion_2_FD_153001 | JGI IMG/M metagenome (GOLD analysis project Ga0214163, IMG submission 153001) | Freshwater microbial communities from Lake Mendota, WI - Practice 15JUN2010 epilimnion v4 | ecosystem: Environmental > Aquatic > Freshwater > Lake > Epilimnion/Euphotic zone | place... | reverse complement strand
AACATGTACACCAGTTAATGTTGGAAGTGAATCATCTCGCCCAGCTGCTATCGCAACTTGAGCAACCGCTGTTGCAAAAACATCACTTGCTATCACACCTGTTGTGTCGGGTAGTGATGGAAGATTTGGATACTCATCAACAGATAATGTTGGAAGGGTAAATTTTGAACTTCCGCTAGTTACTAAAACCCGAGAGCCCTCTAAAGTAAAAGTGATTGGTTTGTTGGGTAGAGAGCGTGAAATTTCCGCTAATAGTTTTCCTGGAACTAAAACTTTACCTGCGGTTTTAATCTCAGCGGGAAAATGCGCTTTGCTTGCTGTCTCTAAATCTGAAGCGGATAAGAAAACCTCATTATTGATTGCTTCGATGACTATTCCGAGTAGTTCGGTTTTTATTGGTCGTGTAGATAATGATCGAGAGACCCAGTTAACGCCATCAGTTAAAGCAGCTTGCTCAACTATAAATTTCATTTTTACCCTCTAATCTTTTGAAGTGTGGAAAAGTTATTCGCGTAACTAGATCTCTGTATATATAAGTAGTCGTAGTAACCAAGAAGCTTTACTGTGGGTAAAAACCAAACTCCCTGTTCGCAACGGTGTTTTGCAATGTATAAACTGTGTACAACCTTTGGGAAAAGAGTTGAACGGAGTAAAAAAGCTCGTAGTTTCATTACAACTCTCCCAACCCTTTCTTGTATAAACCGAGGTTATCCACGGTTAAGGCGTACTTCTCCACAGTTATCCACAACTTGTCCCCAATTGGGGGTAAAGAGTGGCAATGCGGACATTTCACTCAATTACGACTATCTGACCTGCTGTTTAATCCTGGTGGTGAGCTCGTTGACCTGATTGTAGATCGAACGGCGCTCAGCCATCAGTTGACGGATTTTTCTATCGGCGTGCATAACCGTTGTGTGGTCACGCCCACCAAATGTTTGGCCAATCTTTGGCAAGGAAAGCTCGGTTAATTCGCGGCACAGATACATTGCAATCTGACGGGCGTTAACCAAAACCCGAGAACGCGATGTTCCGCAAAGGTCATCAATTGTCAGGCTGAAGTAAGCAGCCGTCTGAGCCATGATTGTTGCTCCCGTTATCTCTGGGTTAGTTTCATTAGGTATCAAATCTTTTAAAACAATTTCAGCTAACGATAAATCCACACTTTGACGATTTAGTGAAGCAAAAGCTGTAACACGAATTAACGCACCTTCAAGCTCGCGAATATTTGTTGAGATTTTACTAGCGATATATTCAAGAACATCATCAGGAGCATTTAATTTATCTTGGGCCGCTTTCTTACGAAGGATCGCAATACGAGTCTCTAACTCTGGCGGTTGAATATCAGTAATTAAACCCCACTCAAAACGTGAACGCAGACGATCTTCCAAAGTCGTTAACTGCTTTGGCGGGCGGTCACTTGAGATAACAATCTGTTTGTTTGCATTATACAAAGTATTAAATGTATGGAAAAACTCTTCCTGTGTGCGTTCTTTATTTTCTAAAAACTGAATGTCATCAACAAGCAAAATATCTAGATCTCTATAACGGCGTTGAAATGCCGAAGCTTTATCATCTCTAATTGAGTTAATAAAGTCATTAGTAAACTCTTCAGAAGAAACATACTTAACACGCACATTTCCATACAATTCTTGAGCATATGCGCCAATAGCATGAAGTAAGTGAGTTTTACCTAAACCTGATTCACCATAGATAAAAAGCGGGTTGTATGCCTTGGCCGGTGCTTCGGCCACAGCAACTGCAGCTGCGTGGGCAAAACGGTTTGACGCACCAATAACGAAAGTTTCAAAAATGTATCGAGGATTTAAAGTTGATGTATCGGCAGATTTAGAAACCGGAACATCATCTCGCCCAGTTCCAGATTTAGGAGTTACAAACTCAACCTCAACATCTGTTTGGGCGGGTGTAACAACTTCTAAACTCTCATCAACAGTTACAGCAATATTTGTTTTTTCTCCAAGTTCAACAGTGAGAACATCGCTAACAACAGAGCGGAGGCGGCTTTCTAAAACATCTTTTGCAAAAAGATTGGGAGCTGCCACCAACAAAGTTATCTGATCATCATTATGAAGAAGACCTAGGGGTTTCGTTAGTTGTAGAAACGCTTTGTGTTGCGGAGCGTTGATGGCAACCTCTTCGATTACCCGGCCCCAAAGGGTGGTTAACTCAACCTCAGCACCCTTTGAAACGATCACGTAAGCCCCTTTTCGTTATCCACATAGTTATCCACAGCCTGTGGTCTAAACCCCAGGTTGAGCCCTATAAAACCCTCCCACAACCGAATTCCTGTGGAGGGGGAGTGAAAAGTAGAGCGGATTGTCAAAAAAAGCAACTGGTTATCCACAATATTTATGACGCTCACAGGCCAAAAGCTCCATTTGACCGGCTTATCCCCAGACCTCTACCGTTATCTCCTCGCTTCCCCCGTATTTCTGGCCCGCAGTAGAAGTTCATTATTAGGAGTTTTAAATGACTAAACGTACCTTCCAACCAAACACGCGCCGCCGTGCCAAGAAGCATGGTTTCCGTGCCCGTATGGCTACACGCGCAGGCCGCGCAATCCTTTCTGCTCGTCGTGGCAAAGGCCGCGAAAAGCTTTCTGCATAAAGATTTAAAACGATAACCGTGCTTGCAAAAACTGCACGACTAACCGAAAGCGGCGATTTTGCCCGCGCAACAAAGAGTGGCCTGCGATATTCAACGGCTAATTTTGTCGGTTATTTGTATCCAACTGGTTTGAATGAACCTGCCCGGGCTGGTTTGATCATTAGCAAAACCATTGGTGGCTCCGTCACGCGCCATCGAATTGCGCGACAAGTTCGACACGTCTTACAGGAGAACTACTCACAACTTCCAAAGGGAAGCCTTGTAGTTGTTAGAGCGTTGAAAAACCCTCAAAACCCTAAAAAAGTACAAAACCAAGTAATCAGCCAACAAGACAATCACATTATTAATATTGCAGACGAGGTTAAAAAAATCCTCACACATCTTGTAAAAAAGCTTCACGAGAAAGCAAACCAAAAATGAAGAAGCTTCTCACGGCGCCAATTAAGTTTTACCAAAAATGGATCTCACCTATGTTTGCACCGCGCTGTAAGTACTACCCATCATGTTCTTCCTACGCGGTAACTGCAATTGAAAACTACGGGTTAAAAGGAATTGCAATGTCTCTATGGCGCTTAGTGCGCTGTAACCCATGGTCACACGGCGGCGTGGACTATGTTCAAGTAAAAGACACAGAAGATTTAAGCAAGAAAGTAATAAATAAAGAGAAATTAGACGAGAAGAAAGAAAAGGTAACAATCAATGGATAGCATCCTAAAACCCTTATATATAGCGGTTACTTGGGTTATCGTAAAAATCCACGACCTTCTCTCTCCAATTTTCGGATCAAGCAGTGGAGTTACTTGGTCGCTATCAATTATTGGGCTTGTGATCATTATCCGCATTATTCTTATTCCGCTTTTTGTAAAGCAGATTAAAAGTCAACGAGCTTTAACAGCCCTTCAACCACACATGAAGGAAATTCAAAAGAAATACAAAGACGATCGCCAAAAACAGTCCGAAGAAATGATGAAGCTTTACAAAGAGCATAAAACAAACCCTCTTGCATCTTGTTTCCCAATTCTTGCCCAGGCACCAATTTTCTTTGCCTTGTTCACAGTTCTAAACGGAATAGGTAAAAACCCACCTGTACGTCATGGTGTCTTCACCCAAGAAGATGTGGTTAACGCTGCCCAAGCTAAGTTCTTCGGCGCACCTATTTCAGAAACATTTTTAAGCTCAGACATTACAACTGTAAAAATCGTGACTATTATTTTGATTGCATTTATGTCATTGACAACCTTTACAACACAACGTCAGTTGATGACTAAAGGCATGCCAAAGATGGATTCATCAAATAACATGATGTTGCAACAGCAAAAGATTATGTTGTATGCATTCCCTGTTATTTTCGCAATCACAGGAGTTAACTTTCCAATTGGTGTTTTGATCTACTGGTCAACAACAAACCTTTGGACATGGGGACAACAGTTCTATGTAATTAAGAGAAACCCAACGCCAGGTTCACCGGCTTATGAAGAGTTACACAAAAAACGAAACAAGAAGAATGGAATCGTCGAAGAGACCAGCGGAGACGTTCAAACAGAAGATGAAATTAAAGGTCAGCGCCAACAACCAAAAAACAATAAAAATAAAAAGAAGAAAAAGAAGTAACCAACAGAAACCATAAAAGAAGCGATAAAGAGAATAAACACAAAGAATTAGAAATACAGACAATTAGTATTAATTCACCTCAAACCCGACAAAGGGGGCACAATGCCTAAGAAGAAGACCGAAGATGTTGTAGAAGAGAGCTCCACAACCACAAAAAAAACCACATCAAAAACCAGCAAAAAGGATGACTCAACCGAGGTAGTAAAAGACAGCGACCTAAAAACTCCAAAGACTGCTGCCAAGTTAGAGGAAGAGGGCGATATCGCCGCCGACTACCTTGAGGCACTCTTAGACATCGCAGACCTTGATGGGGATATTGATATTGATGTAGAAAACGGCCGAGCAGCCCTGGCCATTGTCGGCGGAAAACTCAGCCATTTAGTCGGCCGCGACGGTGAGGTTTTGGACTCGATCCAAGAGTTAACCCGTTTAGCTGTACAGACATCGACAGGGGATCGAAGCCGCCTTATGTTGGATATCGATAACTTCAGAGCCAACCGCCGCACAGAGCTAACAGCCCTAGCCAAAGAGATGGCAGAAGAGGCAAAAACCACTGGTGGCTCAATCAAATTGAAGCCAATGAACGCTTTTGAGCGCAAAATCATCCACGACACAATCCAAGATCTAGGCCTAACCAGCGAATCAGACGGAGAAGATCCAAATCGCTTCGTCGTAATTTACCCAGCGTAAATAAGCCTTAACAATTGGAGAAGATCCCTTTGGAGATAAACCAGGGAAACGCACCTGATGTGGTTTCACGTGAAACCCTGATTGCTCGGCATTTCCCAGAGGATAAGCGCATCCGCGCCTACGCCGAGTTCCTGAAAACCCAGGGAATTGAGCGTGGTTTGATCGGCCCACGCGAGGCCGACCGCATCTGGGAGCGCCATATATTCAACTGCCTACCCGTAACCACCCTTTTCACCGAAGGGGCCACAGTCTTTGACATTGGCTCAGGGGCTGGCCTTCCAGGCATCGTCATTGCATTGGCCCGCCCGGACCTAACCGTTGTTCTTATCGAACCCCTTGAACGCCGGGTGGAGTTCCTCCAAGAAGCAGTCAAAACCCTGGCTGAAATTGAGGGGCAAACCCCACTACAGATCCAGGTTATTCGCGGCCGGGCACAGGATGTGAAAACCACCGCAGATTATGTGACCGCCAGAGCAGTTGCCCCTTTGGAAAAACTCAAGAAGATCAGCTGGCACCTGTTAAAGGTCAATGGCTCATTACTGGCTATGAAGGGCGAAAAAGCCCAGGAAGAGATGGCGACGGTGCCCAAATCCATCCTTCATGAACTCAATCTTGAGGGAATCGAGCTCGGACGCATAGTTGAGATCAAAAAAGGTGCTTAACTACCCACGTGGATGATTCACGTGAAACAAAAAAGGTAGTCGGAACACGCCGGCTCAAGGAGCCTATGCCAAAGCCAGCAGCCCTTCGAATCTTGACTGTTGCCAACCAAAAAGGCGGGGTCGGCAAAACAACGACCACAGTCAACCTGGCAGCAGCCCTATCTATGGGTGGATTAAACGTTGTTGTTATAGACCTAGATCCACAGGGAAATGCCTCCACAGCACTTGGTGTTGAACATATAGATAACGCCGGAATTTATGAAGTTTTAATGGGCCAATCCACCATTGCTCAGGTGGCGCAGAAAGTCTCTGGCTTTCCATCACTTGAGTGTATCTCTTCAAATACATCACTTGCACAGGCCGAAATCGAACTCGTACCTATGGTTGCCAGAGAGATGCGTTTAAAAGAGGCGATCGAAACCTTAATTGCAGATCGCGCAGCGCAATCACAAAGCATCGATTACATTTTTATTGATTGCCCACCATCACTTGGTTTGCTAACTATTAATGCATTTACTGCAGCTAAAGAAGTTTTAATTCCTATTCAATGTGAGTACTACTCATTAGAAGGTCTTTCACAACTTCTAAAAACATTTGAACTAGTGAAGAAAAGACTTAACCCAACTTTGAAGTTATCAACTTTTGTATTGACAATGTATAACAACACAAATCTTGCAAACGATGTTGCTAATGAAATTCGCAAACACTACCCCAATGAATTAATTGATATTCCAATTCCCCGCACTGTTAGAGTTTCAGAGGCGCCGGGATTTAAACAAACTGTCATGACATACGATCCACTTTCCCCTGGCGCAATTGCTTATATGTCGGTTGCTCGTGAACTGGCAGAGCGCGGTAAACCTTTCGATTCCAACGTTGTATCAATTAATTACAAGCGCGAAGGTGAGATTGCGTAATGGCAAGACGCGGAGGTCTTGGAACAAATCTAGATGCTCTTATTCCAACATCCTTAACTGTTGAAGGCAAAGAGGTTGGCCAACAAAACGAAGTTGATATCGCATCTATTTCACCTAATCCACGACAACCCAGAACACATTTTGATCCTGCATCACTTGATGAACTTATTGCATCAATTAAAGAGATCGGTATTTTGCAACCACCTGTTGTTAGGCAAGTAAAACCAGGTGCATATGAATTAATTATGGGAGAGCGCCGCTTGCGCGCGGCGAAAGCTGCTGGATTAAAAACAATTCCAGTAATTATTCGCCAGACTCCCGACAACGAACTTCTTCGAGAAGCGTTAATAGAAAATATTCATCGTAGCCAACTCAATGCCCTAGAAGAGGCAGCAGCATATTCACAACTGCTCACTGACTTTAACTGCACACATGATGAGTTAGCAATCAAACTTGGTCGCTCGCGCCCACTGATTTCAAACACAATTCGTTTAATGAACTTGCCAACATCGGTTCAACAAAAACTAATTACCGGGCAGATTACTGCAGGTCATGCACGTGCGCTATTGGGATTAGATAACGCATCTGCAATTGAAAAACTAGCTACGCGAATTACCGCCGAAGGTCTTTCGGTGCGCGCCACCGAACAGATAATCGCCGAAGGCTCACCCTCTAAACCGGGTGCAAAGAAGCCAAAATCAACCAAATCTAGCTCTGCCGAACTACAGGAGATCGCAGAGAGAATTGGTGATGTTTTAGATACCCGAGTCACAATTCAAGGCAGTGTTAAAAAAGGAACAATTGTTATTGAATTTGCTGGGGCAGAAGACTTTAAACGAATTACTAAAACTTTAGAGGGTTAACCTTTTAACTCTTTGCCACCAAGTTTTGTCATCTCTTGTTTGATTACTCCACCTAATGCCTTAACACCTTCACGGATACGTTCTGGAGTTGGATAGCAGTAGGCCAAACGCAAAGACCAAGAACCAAAGCCATCGGCATAAAAGGCTGTGCCTGGAACATATGCAACCTTTGCAACAATGGCCTTAGGCATTAAAGCCTTAGTATCGATTCCATTAGGCAAAGTCACCCACACATAAAAACCACCACCAGGTTTTGTCCATTTAGCCGTAGCCGGGAAGTGCTCATCTAGTGATTCCAGCATCGCATCACGGCGGACCTTATAGAGATCACAAAATGATGCGATTTGATCTCGCCAAGGTTGATTAGCTAAATAGTTTGAGATTGTTAACTGCGTGAAATTAGAAGGACACAAAATAGATGATTCACTTGCAATCACCATTTTTTCCTTCAGCGAAGGCGGCATTAACGCCCAACCCACACGCAATCCAGGAGCAATTGTTTTAGAAAAAGATCCTAAGTAAATGACATTTTCTGAATCCTCTGCGCGCATGGCGTTAGGCGATGGTTGATCAAATCCCAACAATCCATAGGGATTGTCTTCAACAACAAAAATGCCAGCTTCGCGGCAAATATTTAGAATCTCTGTGCGGCGAGATGCTGGAAGTAAGACACCACTTGGATTTTGATAGTTAGGGATTGTGTATAAAAACTTTATCTTTCGCCCAGCTGCGCGAACTGTTTTGATCGCATCTGCCAATGCCGAAGGAACCAAACCGTTGTCATCGGTCTCAACGTGAACAACAGATGCCTCGTACTGGTGAAATGTTCCGAGTGCGCCAACATATGAGGGCGCCTCAGCCAATACAACATCTTGTGGATCTAAAAAGATTCGTGAGATTAAATCTAAAGCCTGTTGTGAACCTGTTGTCACTAAAACATCATCAGGGTTTGCACGGATTCCTTCTAGCGCCATAACTTCACAGATCTGTTCGCGAAGTTTTGGATGGCCCTGTCCATTGCCATACTGCAACGCCTCTTGCCCGTTATTTCGAATCAAACTTTGAACAACATCGGCCATCATGTCCATTGGCAATGCAGAAAGATTTGGCATTCCACCAGCTAGGGAAACAATCTCTGGTCTAGATGCAACAGCAAAGAGCGAGCGGATCTCACTTGGCTTCATATGGGCTGCGCGGCTTGCATAGCGCTGCTCCAGGTTTTGAGGCGCGCCCGTTGAAAAGCGTTGCGTTATCTCCGACATCCTCTAAGTCTGCCACACCATCAGGCCAGCTTGGATCTGTATTAGCGGCGGATACCCGCTTTACGAAGGTCTGAAATCTTTAACGTTCCAGTCTTTGCATCATCCTCGGCAGCTAAATAAAGCCGCTGTATCGCAATTACTAAGGCCTCTGCCACAGTGTCTCGAAACTCTGGGCGCGATAAACGATCAATATCACCGGCATTGCTGGCATAACCTAAATCAATACGAACAGTTGGCGCAGTAGTTAATCGAAGCAAATCCCATGTCTTTGCATGTGTTCGACAGTTTGTTAGATCTGTGCGGGCGCAGATTTCGCGCTGAACTAAAGATGCAAAGCGCTCGCCAACAATGGAGTGAACACCATGTGCGTCACTGCCATAAAAATAAGTTGCAGCCCCATGTGCTTTATCGTTGGGATATGAATCAGTATTTAGCGAGATCATTAAATCGGCGTTACTGCGATTACTAAAAGTAATTCGCTCTGATTCTGTAGGTGAGTTACTTACACCTCTGGTTAAAAACACAGAAGCACCCAGTGCCAGCAAACGTCCTTCGGTACGAACAGCAACATCGTAGATAAGTGCATCATTTGCCTGTGGATCTAAAACAATTACTTTATTTGCCAAAGCAGGACCACGAAGTTGTTGAGTTGCATTTTGCCGAAGAGTAGAGGGAACACCACCAGAGACAACTCGTGTTAATCGAATCAAAGCAATCATTGTTGCCGGACCACATTTACCATCAACGGTTTCACCAACTGATTTTTGGAAATCCTTTACGGCCGCTTCTGTGCGATTGCCGAAAATTCCATCAACTCGACCGCAATCAAAACCCATCTCAGTTAACCGTGCTTGCAGCGCTGCAACATCATCACCGCGCATTAACGGGGTAGCTTGCAGATACAAAGATCTATCTCCAAGTTTCCACCGCGCCTCTTCCATCGCGCGAGCTGTCACCTCATCAACAAAGCCCGTGACATCTAAACCACGGGCTTGTTGAAAGGAGCGAATCTGAGATTCGTTTAAATCAGACATCAAATTAAGCGATAAAGCTTTCTAGTTCCTTCAAGATTGCAGGCTTTGGCTTTGCGCCAACAATTGTCTTTACAACCTCGCCATTAACAAAAACATTCATTGTAGGAATTGATGTAATTCCATACTTGAGTGCAATTGCTGACTCTTCATCTGTATTTAACTTTACAATTTTAATTTTTGAACCATACTCATTTGAAATATCTTCAAGAATTGGACCAACCGCGCGGCATGGGCCACACCACTCTGCCCAGAAATCAACTAATACAGGTGTGCTGCTCTTTAAAACCTCTGCATCAAAATTAGCTGTTGTTACCGCACTTGTTGCCATGTCATTCTCCTTGGATCTCGCGTTACCTACTCTTCACACTGTGTGAACTACCTGCTTTTAAACTTCTAATTCTTACCCTGGCTTATTGTCGAAACTCTACTAGTGAGCCAAGAACTTCTCAGCATCTAATGCTGCGGCACAACCCGAACCCGCTGCCGTAATTGCCTGGCGGTAGGTGTGGTCAACCAGATCACCGCAGGCAAAAACACCCTTTTGGTTAGTTCGAGTTGATCGTCCTTCGGGAACCACATAGCCCTCCGCATCCAAATTAATCTGTCCAACAATTAACTCACTGCGCGGAATATGACCAATTGCAACAAACAAACCAGTAAATGCGCCTTCACTAACCGTGCCATCAACAGTGTTGCGAAGCTTTAAACCTTCAACTTTGTCTGCGCCAAGAACATCGATTACTTCAGTGTTCCATAAAAACTCAATCTTTGGATTTGCCTTTGCGCGATCGGCCATAATCTTTGATGCTCGAAGTGAGTCGCGACGGTGAATCAAAACAACTTTTTCTGCAAAACGAGTTAAGAAAGTCGCTTCTTCTACTGCGCTGTCTCCACCACCAACAACTGCAATTGTTTGTCCCTTAAAAAAGAAACCATCACAGGTTGCACACCAAGAAACTCCGCGCCCCGATAAACGCTTTTCATTTTCTAAACCAATTTCGCGATAAGCACTTCCCGTTGCAAGAATGACAGCCTTTGCTTTTACTGTATTACCCGATCCATCTTTAAGAATCTTTATTTCACCCGTTAAATCCATTTCAACAATGTCATCGGTAACTAGTTCGGTTCCAAAACGCTTTGCCTGCTTGCGCATACTGTCCATAAGATCAGGACCCATCACACCATCTGTAAATCCAGGAAAGTTTTCTACCTCAGTAGTATTCATAAGCGCGCCACCTGCTGTAACAGATCCTTCATACATCAGCGGCTCTAACTGCGCGCGCGATGCATAAATGGCCGCGGTGTAACCGGCAGGTCCAGAGCCAACGATGACAACGTTTCTTACTTCACTCACAACGACTCCCTAAATCTGACCTGTGTTTTTACAACCCGAAATCTAACCTGTTTATTCCTGACTTGCTTATTCCTGCTTATTCCAAACCGCTCTTGCGCCTTGTTATGGAACTACCTAGATGTCGGATCATTGAGATCTCCTGCACTCCAACTGCCTTACCCGCAAAAATAAAGCCTATAAATGCCACAATCATTACAAGTAATAACTCTCCCGCGCGCTGGATTGGAGTGAGCTCAAATCCAGACCATGAGATGTATTCAACAATGGCAAACAACGGCAACATCACAAGAAATGCTGCAACAAACAATCGAAGATGTTGACCTGCAAACTCACGCAGTTTCAACGGGCCAATATGTTTTTTGAGAAGTGCCAAAGTGACCCATAGACCAACCAAGTAACTAATTGAAAAAGCGACTCCTAGGCCAACTGTTACCCATTGATTTTCCAAGAAATACAAGAAAAAGTAAGAAAGCCCAACAGAGACAATATTGATTATCAAAATTGAAAGTACTTGAGTTTTCGTATCTTCAAAGGCATTAAAACCGCGGATTAATATTAAATTGATAGAAAAAGCAACCAATCCAAAACTCAACGCTGATAAGACATAGCCAATATAGCGAGCATCACTGATTGGAATTCCCATAAAGATAACTTCAGTAATTAAGGGTCCGAATAGTAAAAATGCAACGGCGCTTGGAATGGTAATGACACCAACTAATCGAATAGCTCGAATAAGTTGAGATTTAACTTCCTCAGGTTTGCCATCTAGGGCCAGCTTTGAAATATGAGGCAAAATCGCCGTAATGATTGAAATTGTAACTATCGAGTAAGGAAGCAACATTACAAAGTAGGCAAAGGTGTATGGGGTGTAACCAACACCATCTGTAATTCCCTCTTGCGCGCTTCGAACAGCGGCAGATGTTGCAACATTGACAGTAACTAAGTAACCAAGTTGAGAAATCAAAATATAAATCAAAGTCCAACCTGCCAAATTAAATGACTTACCTAAACCATGAACGCCAAACCTTGGTCGAATTTTTATCCCTAGTTTTTTCACAACAGGTACGAGCACAAGAGCCTGGACAACAACAGCCAAAGTTGTTCCCCACCCCAAAATTTGAACTTGTTGAGAAGTGATATTGGCGAGGTTAACCCCAGGAGAAAAAATTAAGAATCCTGCAAAAAGTACTATTCCAACTAGGTTATTTGCAATCGGTGCCCACATTAAAGGGCCAAAAGATCCTCTCGCATTAGCCACTTGTCCCAGCATTGTAAATAAACCTAAGAAAAAGATTTGAGGAAGACAGTAACGAGTAAAGGCAATTGCAATATCTTTTTCAACTTCAAAGCCTGGAGTGAAAAACTCAGGTGCGTATAAACGCACTAAAGCTGGGGCAAAAAACATTCCCAATGTAACAAGTGCAATTAAGATCAGAGAAATCGTTGTAATAAGCCTGGAAGCAAAACTATCGCCACCATCTTCGTGATCAAAAGATCTAACTAACTGAGGAATAAAGATTGCAGTTAGAGCGCCACCAACAAGTAAGTTGTATAAAATATTTGGCATCGTGTTTGCAACGTTGTATGTGTCTGCAAGCAATGTGGTGCCAAGAACTGCAACAAGTAAAACTCCACGGATAAAACCTGTAATTCGAGAGATTATTGTTCCAAGAGCCATTACTCCGGAGGCCCGGAAAAGTTCATTGGATTTCATTTACTCTTCCTTCTAACGCGCCTAACACTTTGTGCAACGCCTGCCAATAAGAGAAGTATGGCCGCTCCCGTTGTAAACCAGGCCACACGCACATCGATAACAGATGAATTAAGGGTTAAAAAGGCTTCAGGTACAACCTCTACCCCGTCTTTATCGGTTATGTATGCAGAGACAACGGTTTCTCCAGGTGCAATAACGTCAACACCCATCTCTAACTGAACCTTCGACTTAGGTGCAATAACAACATCTTTGAAACTTTCTACAACCACACGTGAATTAATAGGAACCATCGAAACATCAACAGTTACCTCTGTGTCAAAGTCATTAATGATAGTTACCGGTAGTTTTACAAAAGAAGTTGTGACTTGGTAATTACCACTATTTATTCGCAGTTTATTTACAACGGCATTAACTGCCTCTGTTGCATTTGACGTAAAGAAAGCACGGGACTGGCGATCTAAATTTGGTGATAAAAGCTGAGCTAACCTTGCACGAAGGTTAGATACCTCTTCAGATGTAACCACCCGAGAAAGACGAGTCAGAGCTCGACGATTTTCGCCGTATATCTTGCGCTCTGTAAAACTTAGCCGTGATTTTCCAACGCTCCAACTATGGTCAGTATCTGCCGTTACTGAACGGCCCAGCAAGGTTTCTAACCGTGCTTTACCAAATAAAACATATTGTGTTAATTCACTCGGCGCTAAATTCTTTGTCAATCCAATATCAGGGTTTCCATAAGCTAGAGAAATAACTTCATTGCGTGCGGTAACAACCTTTAAACGATCTAGCCAAGAAAGTGCTGCATCTCCTGCCGCCGGATCTTCATCGCTTAAAACTTTGTACTCAGTTGTCATGGCAGTAATTGCATCAATTAACGCCGCATCAATAACCCATGTTCGATCACGCACCATAGATCTAAAAACTAACTGTCCAAGCTGCCCAGATGGAAGCAGAGATTGAGCAAATGAGTCATCTCGAAATTCTCCAGTAAAACTTTGGTTTAAAGGCGCAGTTATGCGAACAATCTCATTTGATGCCTGTGCTTGCGGAGCAAAGACCACTCCAGAGACAACACCAGAGGCAAGTACAGAAAAAGCTAAAGAGAGAGAAAAACGCATCGCTATCTTTTTCACGGCGTAATCCCGGCAGTTTTTTGAATTAACTTCTTCTCATCAGGATATGCAAGGCGATCCACAATCTCTTCTAACGGAAACCAAGAAACCTTGTCTACTTCACTTTCTTGTGGAGCAAGAATTCCGTCAACTTCGGTAAAGAGAAAATGGTGCACGGTTTTGTGAATTCTTTTACCGCCGGCCATAAACCAAAAATCAATAACACCCAAAGATCTAGTTATTGCAGAGTTAATCCCTGTCTCTTCTGCTACTTCTCGGATTGCAGCTTGTTCTGGGGTTTCACCCTCTTCAATATGTCCTTTAGGCAGCGACCATAAAACTCTTGTTCCAGTTGCATCTTTAAGATCGAATCGACCAATAAGCAGCCCCAATTTTCCAGTCGTATCAATAACTAATCCGCCAGCGCTGACCTCATCAACGCGTTTGGCATAGGTTTTCTTAACTGGAGGGCGTTTTTGCGCCTCGGTTTGTGTCTGTGGTTGTGGGCCGCGGTTGCCGGAACGCTTACGTTTGCGTTTTTTCTTCGCACCTTCGCTGCCCGCACCAGGTGCAGGGATCATGAATCAAGGGTAGTGCCTTAACCTTACTTATTGTGAGTAATGCATTAGGCGCCGCAGGAGAGTTAGCGATCCGTTCACTTGTTGAACGCGCACCGCTTGCTAGCTCCTTGGCTCAGGCATTTAAGGCAAAAGGTTTTACTCTGGCATTAGTCGGCGGGCCTGTTCGCGATGCAATTTTAGGTCGCTTAGGAAACGATTTAGATTTCACAACAAATGCACGACCAAATGAGAGCAAAAAAATATTACAAACATGGGCAGAAAATATCTGGGAAACCGGAATTGAATTTGGAACCGTTGCAGGAAAGCGCGGTGACACAACTGTTGAAGTAACAACATATAGAAGTGAAACTTATAATCCAGATTCACGTAATCCGGAAGTTAAGTACGGTGATTCAATCGATGGAGATTTATCGCGCCGTGATTTCACAATCAATGCAATGGCACTAGAGCTAACTGCAGACTCACCAGTTTTTATCGATCCATTTAATGGTCTTCAAGATCTTGCGGCAAAACTACTGAAAACTCCTGGGCGTGCAGGAGATTCATTTACTGATGACCCATTGCGAATGATGCGCGCTGCACGTTTTGCAGCTCAGTTAGATTTTGAACTAGACCCTGAAGTTCTAACGGCAATGAAGGATCTTGCATCCAGAATTGAAATCATTTCAGCAGAAAGAGTTCGAGACGAATTTATCAAGATTATGATGTCAAATAATCCGCGCACTGGAATCACTCTCTTGGTTGACTCTGGGCTTGCAGATCGCGTGCTGCCGGAGATTCCAAAGCTTCGCCTTGAAGTTGATGAACATCATCACCACAAAGATGTCTACGAACACTCCATCACTGTCTTAGAACAAGCCATAAGCCATGAGGCTCGCTTAGGTGGGCCTAATCTTGTTATTCGACTTGCTGCGTTATTACATGACATAGGTAAACCAAAGACTCGTGCATTTATAGAAGGTGGCGGAGTCTCTTTTCACCATCATGAAGTTGTTGGCGCAAGGCTTGCAAAAAAACGCTTACAGGCTTTGCGTTTTGATAATGACACCATCGATGCAGTTGAGCTTTTAACTGCCCTGCATCTTCGCTTTCACGGATATGGAGATGTTGATTGGACCGATTCTGCCGTTCGCCGTTATGTGCGCGATGCTGGCGATCTACTGACACATTTACATGTATTAACTCGAGCCGATTGCACAACACGCAATAAGAGCAAAGCCGATCGTTTATCTGCTAGATACGATTCATTAGAAGCGCGCATTGAAACATTAATGGAGCAAGAAGAACTGTCTAAGATTCGTCCTGATCTAGATGGAACACAGGTTATGGAACTGTTAAAGCTAAAGCCTTCACGCGAAGTAGGCCAGGCCATGGATTTCTTAATGGAACTACGCCTAGAACAAGGTCAAATTGGTGAAGAAAAAGCTACGCAAGCTTTATTGCAATGGTGGGCTAAGCAGAAGCCTTAAATTTACTTGGCCGCAAAACAACTAGCCCCACAAGCAAATAAGCCGCAGCAACAAACAATGGAACTTTTGCGGTCACACCAGTTGTCGGCAACAAGAGCGCCGCGATTAACCCACCGCTAACAATTGCAAAGTTAACAACAACGTCATAGACAGCAAAAACTCGACCGCGGAAATAATCATCAATTTTTGACTGAACAAGTGCGTCATTAGTCACCTTTACATTCTGACCAAAAAAGGCTGTAAAAAAAGCTGTTATTGCCAAGGCAACCTGTGTTTGAGATGCCGCTAAAACAAGTGGAGAACAGGCACTTGCAAACATTGCAAACTTGATCCAGCGGTGTCGCCCAAATCGATTAACGCCATATGGTGCAAGAAAGGCCCCACAAAAGACACCGACGCCAGCGATCGTTAATGCAATTCCAAAACCCTGCAATCCATCTTCAGGATTACTTGGGTCATTAAAAGTGTTGCGCTCTAACAACAATGCAGTCAAAGTAAGAGCCGTTAATCCACCGCGGTGTACGGCAGTTGCAATAATCCCGCGGCCTGCATCTATATGTGTTCGAAGAAATGCAACTCCTTCTTTCATATCAATAAACCCTTGAGCAAATGATGCAGCTGCTTTCTCATGCTTTTGTGGGCCAATTTCATACTTTGTTAAACGACCAGTAAGAAGTGCTGCAGTGAGATAACCTGCCGAGGCCAACAAAACTAAAATTGAATCTGCATGATCTGCAATTGCTGCGCCATCAATAAGTGCGCGCACACCAACACCGATACCGCCACCTAAAACAACTAAAACAGAGCCACCTGTTACTGCAATAGCATTTGCAGTAATAAGAGATTTAGAGTCGATTAAAAGTGGCAGCCCAGCAGAAAGAGCGGCAAGAATTAATCGGTTAATACCAAATGCAACTAATACAACAGCAGTCAGCGTTACTCCAGTTGTTCCGCTAAATACAAATAACGCAACTACTAAAAGATTTGCGCTACGGGCAAGGTTTGCAAAGAAAAGCGCGCGTTGTCTAGAGACTCGATCCAGGATAGTTCCCACAAAGGGACCAACAATGGAATATGGCATTAATACAACTGCAAAACCAATAGCTGCGCTTAATGCGTTGGCTTGGCGTTCTGGAGAAAACAAAACAAAGGATGCAAGAGCGCTTTGAAATACACCATCGGTTGCTTGGCCAGTCCAGCGAACAGCAAGAAGGCGAGAAAGCCGTGGGTGTCTAAGTAACCCAAAGAAACTCATAAGAAAGAGCGTAGCCATCTATTTAGGATTATTCTTCTCCTTAATGAAATCGCAACGTTCATTCATCGACTATTCACTCGATAAGCGAGCCACTTTGATGGCGCTCTTTCGGGGGGTCGTCGATGCCTGCGACGCAGACCCATATCTAATGCGTGCTGCTAAATGGCATGGCGACAAGGTCAATAGAAACTGTCCGGTCTGCAAAAAAGAGGAGCTTGTAGAACTTCGCTACACCTTTGGAGAACAACTAGGTCAGTTCTCAGGGCGCATTAAGTCCCCCAAAGAGTTAGTAGAGATGGAACACGAGTTTGGAGAGTTCACTGTTTATATAGTGGAGGTCTGTCGTAACTGTTCTTGGAATCACCTGTGCGCTTCATACATGTTGGGTGATGGAATAGAGCGCAAGGCGCCCCGAAAGGTACGCACCTTGGAGGATGAGGATTATGCAAGCAGGTAGCATTACCAAATGATGCGAAAGATATTGGTTCGAATTGCAGTATTTGTAACTGGGTTTGGCTTTGTTGCCGGATCAGTTCTATTCGCACTTGCTTACTTCACTGTCGATGTCCCTGATGCAAACGCATATGTAAATAGCCAATCTACAATTTTTCAATATTCAAACGGTGAAGAGATTGGACGAGTAGGAACACAAAATCGCCAGATAGTTCCACTTGCAAAAATTCCACTCAAGGTTCGCCAAGCTGTACTTGCTGCAGAGGATAAAAGCTTTTACTCAAACAAGGCCTTTTCTGTAACTGGAATTCTGCGCGCAGCCTTTAACAACCTCACCGGTGGCTCCTTGCAGGGTGGCTCCACGATCACTCAACAGTATGCAAAGACGGCCTTTTTAACGCCAAGTAGAACAATTCAGCGAAAAATTCGAGAACTTGTTATCGCAATCAAACTAGAGAACGAACTTTCTAAAGATCAGATTTTCGAAAGCTATCTCAACACAATTTACTTTGGCCGCGGCTCCTACGGTGTCATGACTGCATCCCAACAGTATTTCAATCGCAATGTTGACCAACTAACACTTTCACAGGCCGCAGTGATCGCATCAATTCTGCGCTCGCCCGGTTTGTATGATCCAGTATTTGCCGAAGGCAACGCAGAACGCTTAGCCAACCGTTTTGAATATGTGAAAAACAATATGTTGGAAGAGGGCTGGCTAACCGAAGAAGAAGCAGCCAAGATGAAGTTGCCAGAAGTAGCACCACGGGCAACATCTGGACAGCTCAGTGGTCCAAAGGGTCACGTCATTGAAGCAGTTCAAAAAGAGTTAGCTAAGTTTGGCTTTACTCCAGACCAACTTCTAGTTGGTGGGTTAGTTATTAAGACAACTCTTGATCAACAAGCACAACAATCTGCAGTTGATGCGGTTAATAGATTTTATCCATCAAATGCGCCAGAGGATCTTCGAATCGGCTTAGTCGCAATTCGTCCAGGAACCGGAGAGGTACTAGCTCTTTATGGCGGCCGGGATTACTTAGAGCGTCAACTAAATGATGCAACACAATCAATTACTCAGGCTGGTTCAACATTTAAACCCTTTGCAATTATTGCTGCATTAGAAAAGGGAATCCCACTGACATCTATGTGGAACGGTGACTCACCACAAACATTTGATGATCTCGGTAAACCATATGAGGTTTTCAACTATGGAAATAATGGTTGGGGTCAGATTGATTTAATGACTGCAACCAAGCATTCAATTAACACAGTATTTGTTCCACTTGGCATCAATGTCGGCCCAGATAAAGTTGTTGATGTTGCCCGCCGTGCAGGAATTCCAGAATCTGTTGCAATGATGCCAACACCATCATTTGTACTTGGAACATCTAGCCCCCATGTAATCGATGTTGCAAATGCTTACGCAACATTTGCAGCCCAAGGAGTTAGATCAAGACCATTTTTAGTCTCACAAGTTATTGGCGCCAACAAAGGTGTGCTCTATGAAGCTACACCTTCAACTGAAGAAGTATTTAGCAAAGATGTTATGGCAGATTTAACTTACGCGCTTAAAGGAACAATTACCGGCGGAACAGGCGCCGCAGCACTTGCGCTAGGCCGACCTGCTGCAGGAAAAACTGGAACATCACAATCAAATGCATCTGCATGGTTTAGTGCCTACACACCACAGATCGCTGCATCAGTTTCTTTCTTTAGAGATAACGCAACGCAATCACTTAATGGAATCGGTGGAATGACATCTGTAACTGGTGGATCATTTCCTGCAAGAATTTGGACGCAGTTTATGAAGGGCGCTCTCAAAGGACAGCCCGTTATGTCATTTCCTGCACCATCAAACATTGGTGGGCTAGATCCTGTTGTCATGACTTCAGGCGGGGTACAAAAACCCAAGCCTTAAACCCCGCTCAATCTCCACAAAAACCCGCACTGATTTAGCAAAACAGCCCATTAAGGCCTACCCTTAACCCTCTTAAGAGCCATCAGGGGCGAACCCCGGTTGTCGAATTAAGAAGTATTAACCCTCCTGTCACGGAAATACCGTGGCCGTCTTAGTCCAGAGGAGGTCGGGTTAACTCATGCGTCATTATGAACTTATGGTCATTCTTGATCCAGAACTAGAAGAACGCACCGTCACACCAAGCCTAGAAACATATTTAAAGATCATCAAAGACAGTGGTGGAACCGTAAACAAGCTCGACTTGTGGGGCCGCCGCCG
>Ga0214163_1000421_pt1 | contig 20006 bp, 7 predicted proteins | sample LakMenepilimnion_2_FD_153001 | JGI IMG/M metagenome (GOLD analysis project Ga0214163, IMG submission 153001) | Freshwater microbial communities from Lake Mendota, WI - Practice 15JUN2010 epilimnion v4 | ecosystem: Environmental > Aquatic > Freshwater > Lake > Epilimnion/Euphotic zone | place... | reverse complement strand
AGATGGTAAGCCCTATCGGTCGTAGTAAAAAACGTAGTGGCTAAAAGATTGCTTGATGGGCTAAGTGGTGTAGTGGTACCAGGTAAGTAAATATCTAATGATACAACAGAAACAGGAGTAGGAGTTGTATGAGCAGGATTAGTCACGCCTGTCGCATCCCAACCACCAGGATTACTTATTGCGTTATAGTTACCGGTGTCATCGCTAATGATGATATTGTCATCATTGTTAATAATACCTATTTTGAGTTCGAGTGGCATATATCAAAGTTACAAAATTTTTTTATGGAATCAAACCCTGTTCATTCATGAAGCCATTCTTCTTCATAATCTCTTTTTCTTTCTCCGTAAACAACTTTCTATTGTTCATAGTGCTGAGATATTGCTTCTCTCTATTGGTTTGGTAGTTCAACAGATAATCTCTTTGCGTTTCGGCCAAAGTATTTTGATACTCCTCGAACACATTCGTAATCAATCTCTTTGCTCTTTCCAAATCATCGTCTTCCACAGCGGTTTTTACCTGAGCCCTAACTTCTTCGAACTCCCCAATGTATTTTCTCATTCCCTTGCGGAACTCTTCACCTCTTAACTTCAACTCTTGGCGATACAAATCATTAGGCAAATTGTAATCGAATAACTTGTAAGTATTTTCCTCATCCAAACCACCAACATTCTCCGCAGATTTCGAGTATGTAAATTGGTTTTTCATTGGATTGGTGATGATACCAAAGAAGCTTGAAGTTTTACCATCTGTCTTCCATTCGAAATCACGCCCTGTCATTTGTTGGAAAATCAAAGCCAAGTTTGTCATGTTACCGAAAAGTTGAGCAGATTCTCTATAGGCTTGAATTTCCCTTTGATTTTCTTTTGCAGGAGCAGAGAACATTCTTATGGCAAACGGATCAATAAATGCTTGTATATAAGCCAATGCAGTACCAGGCTCTGCCGCAGTCACCTTGTATGACAAATCCTCTCCAAATGGTCCAATCTGTGCTTTGTAGTACTCGTTTCTTGTGGCCTCGTTGAATGAAATATTACGATTCAATTTTTGAACTACACGAACTGCTACATCACCATATACAGAAGGCCAATTAGGATCTTCAGCACGCTTGTTTATTTCACCAGCACTCTGTACTATTTCACCATTGCCCTTTGACATGAATGAGAAGAATGATGGGAAGAAAACGGCTGTAGAAGTACTCAAAGTACCAGAAGCAAAATTATTCCAAGCATTTTTACTTGACTCTGGCGTTTTCAAATCATTCAACAACTCACCAATACGAGCCAAACCTTGGAACATCGGCAAGTTTTCAATACCACTACTAACAGCAGTAGTAGCGAGCATACTAAGAGCAGATTTTTGCGTATCAAAAAGACTCATGACATTGTCTGCCTCTTGCTTACGTTCTCCGTCATATACACTAGCATACAAGCCCATGGCATAACCCAAGAAACCAGCATTGTTTGTGTTAAGCATTACATCTCCTTCTTTTGCAAAAGCCTTTCTGCGAGCCAAGAAGTTAGATGGCATACCTGATGTGAGGTACTCCCAATGTAATGTTGCGTTATACAAACCTCCTCTGAGACCGAATGTCTTCAATGCTTTTTCTTTTTCTGGATCGCCACCTCCATCGGTTAAGATTGCACCTGCCTTTACAGCAGACATCGCAATACCATAAATTGCCAAACTAGTTACGAATTGAGCAGCATCATAGGTTGCCTGTCTTTTGGCGGCAAACAAATCAATTTTCGCCTTTTCGTAATCTCTTTTTTGCTTATCAGTAGTCAATGCTGGAATATCAGGATATTTTTCATTGAACCGATTGTACTTAAATTGATACAATGCTTCTGCCATGATGTATTTAGGACCCGAAATAACAGGTACTGTTTTGGCTATCGCAGAACCCAAGAAGTTCACAGGAACTTTTGTAAAGGGCATCAGAGTAAACAACCCAACGTCAACCAACTGCAAAGTATTCTTTTTCAAACCTCTAAGCGTAAGAAACTCTCTTCTGAGTTCGTCAGCCATGGTAGAACCACCAACTAATTTTCTGTTTTCGTTGTAAGTTGTACGGATTTTCTTACGAAGTTTTCCTCTTAGCAAGGAGATACCACCAGAGATGATGTTATCACCAAGCAAAGTACGCTTCAGACCTTCTTTTTCGAAGCGAGCATACAACTCAGCATCTGCACGCAAAATTTCGCTTAGGGCACGAATTGTCTTCTCATCCATTTTGCCATCAGCCTCGTTCAACATGGAGTCAAAAATACCATTTTGAAAACGAGTCCCTTGAACATTCTGGAAGTAGTCAATCATCGCACGTTGAGCAGCCATATAACCAAAAGCAATATCACCTCCATAAGACATGATACGACCTGTGGCCTCTGCGAACAAAGGACCGCCTGTATTCAATAACAATGAAGCATTGCCTCGTGAAGCGGCCAATATTGGCCCTGTGCCCAAACTCCAAGCCAAACTACGAGCAAAGGTGTATGTTTTACCATCACGCAATTCAACATCACCACTTTTCAATTTCACCAAGGTCAAATCGTATGCATCAGCTTGCTCTTCAGGACTCATGGATTCAAAGTCTTTATTGAGAACTTTTTTAACCATGGCCTTCATGAAATTGTAATTCCACTTGACATCCCGGAAGAAGTTAACCTGTGCCAAGTTGTCGTAGTATCTGTTAATACCTTGAGACGTATCTATTACACCAAACTTCGCATTGTTGTTCATGTCGAACCACATACGCTTGCTGGTAAGTTTACGAGCCATTCTCCAATTGGAAAAACTAAGAGTATTGCCTTTGATACCGCTACCCAAAGCATCTCTAAACTTTTGAATGGTCCGAGCCGCCCAGTTTGTGCTCCAAATGTTGTTTTCTACGTTGGCAACAAAACTCAATACCGTTGTTCCAACATTCAACAAAGCCCTCGCTGCACCAGATGTCAATCTTTCATTCCAGAAGATAGGTTTACGGGCCTCCAAGAACTGAGCAACACGAATGGTAGCCATACCAACTGCTTTCTCACTTTCGTTGAATGCTTCCCAAGCCTGATCACTCCAATCTTCTTCAAGTGCTTTCAGTTTTGCCTTGTTGTCATCCTGTGCCGCTTTGTAGTCGTTAACCAAAGCCTCTAGGGTTTGCTTCTGCATTTGTGTCAACACAACACCACTAGCACTCAATTGTCTTTCAATCATCGCCAATTGGTTTGTCTCATTAAAATAACGAGCCAATTGAAGTATACGACCTGCTTGGCTAAACAATTCAGAAGAAACACTAAATGCGTAGTTTATTGCCTCAGGGCTGTACAATTTATCACCCAAAGTACCACTAGTAACAGCATCTGCCCAATCAGCAGTTTTCTCTAAAACACCTCTGTCTTTTGCAAATTGTTTTACTCCTTCAGTTAAGGCGATTGCAATCTGATCGAAACCATTCGTTTTCAAATATTCCAAAAGCGCATCAATAGCAACAGCACTATCCACAAGACCAAGACCAGTCTCACGAACGACATCAGCAACTTCTGCGGCCCTTTGGGAAACTTTCAATGTTCTTGCATCATCTTCCAACTCATCCAAGAAATCTGTAGGGTATGGAGTACTCGCATTGATTGCTCTTTTTACTGTTTGTCTGTATTCGGCACCAAAAATATCTACCAAATCTTGGGGAGACAAGAAGTCCAAATCTCTAGCAGCAGTAAAGATTTCAAGATTGCTATAACCTTGATCAATCAAATCTGCATAAATTGACTCCATATCGCCAATGTTTTGATTAATCATATCTTTGATTTCATCTTGGCGATTGTTGTACGTCTGTGCAACAGCATTTATGGCATTGACAGCAATTTCCGATTGGGCCTGCTTAAATGCACTCTCATCAAAATCATACAAACCAATTGCTTCCTTGATACGTTTTGGCGTATAACCCTTTTCGACCAAAGCCTTGTAAGCAGCTTTCTTTGTGCCGAACTGCTGATTCATTACAGCATCGTACTCAGGTCTGATTTGAGTAAAGTCTAATTGAGATTTGCTTTTGAATTGAGGTTTTGCCTCAGCAATCTTAGTGATAATAACTCCACTCTTACCGAAAGTATTATTTTTGACAACCGTAACTTGCTTACCTAAAAGTTCTTGAACATACTCAACCAATTCATTACCATCAAATCCTTTTTGGAAAACTTCTACATCTTGTCCATTTTGTCTTCTAGTGATTATGAGACTTTTTTCTTCTGGACCTGGAATTGCATTTTTCGCTGCATTTACATCCGCACTCCATCCTCTTGTGCTAATTACTGCTTTGCCACCAACATTTAGTTTGTCGAAGATATCCTGTACAATTGAATCACGGATATCTTTTGGAACAACATTCAATACGTTAAGAGAAACTATACCGTCATACTTTTTGTTGATTTGATCAGAACTTGTAAAAGTTGCTCCTTCTTTACCTTGCCATCTTTCTGGATTTGGTTCGAATGAATCTACTTTGCGTCCTAGAGTATTTGTCATTGCATCTGTTCCGAGACCCAAACCTGCTCCATAATCCAAAACATCTCCTTTGATACCCTTAATCAAATTTGCAGCCTTTACATAAGAACCTGTAGTTGTGGCAACTTGTGTTGTACCACTTGATTTTTCTGAACGAACTGCCTGTGACTTAGATAAGAAATCATTTATTTGCTGAGATTTACTTCCAAATCCTTTTTTAAAGTCAGCTTTTTTCAAAGCTTCTTTGCCAGCCTTTGTTGGTTGAAATCCTGTACCACGAGCAACATCTGTAGCAATATCAGCATCTCGATCCACCAAGATACCCATGGACTCACCAATCCCTTTCTTAAAAGCTATCTTCTTCGCTGATTTCAAATTTGTATATCCCAAATCTGGAAGAATTTCCTTTTCAAAATTTAATTGTTTATTGGGAGGAAACTTATCTTTAATTTTTTCAACTGCCTCTACTTCGTAATCTCCTTCACTCTTAAAGTTTTCACGGACAATTTCATCTCTTTTGTCGCTTGCATATTTTCTTCCTTCTTCAACATCAGTTTTTTTCTTGGGCTTTTCTGTTGGAATAAGATTTTCATTTTCATACAAACTAGCAATTTTCTCGTAGTCGAAAACTCTCTGAGGCTTGTTAAACTTGACAAAATTTTCATTTACTCCATACAAACCATCTAATGCAAAATGATTGGTTCCAGGAAGTTTACCATTGAATAAAGGATGCACGAAACCTTTAGATTGTAGTTTTTCCACAATATCAAGCATTTTTTCTTCTGGCTTGATATCAATTTCAAAACCCCCAACTACAAAACCACCTTTATCTTCTGCAATCAAATTATCCGTCAAGAAAGTTTTATCTCCATACTCAGCCAAAAAACTTTCGGTATTGAATCCATTTTCAATAAAAAGTCTCTTCAAGGCAGGAGTATTCTTACCTATTTGCAAATTTGCTTTGTCTGGAATCAAACCTTGGAAGATAAGTTTTCGAGAATCAAAAGTTGTATCTTTCAAAAATTCTTTTGTGAATGCATTCACATCTGTATTGGCATCAATTGAATCAATCAGTCTAAATAAAGAAGATAAGGTATTTCGTTTACCCTTTTTGCTATCTTCTTTTTTCAAGTTTCTCATTGCCTCTTTATTGCTCTGAACCCACTCTTTAAAAGAATTTTTTGCTTCGTTCAGTTGTTTTGGATTAGAAGCCAATTGCTTCATACTTCTAATAAAGTAATGTGATCCGTATGAATTATTTATGGTTGTGTAAGGAGGCTGAATCATTACCAAAACAGCCACTTTGCCATTACCATAAATCTTTCTTATTCTTGTAATTGTAGATTTAACTGTAGATGTATCTACAGATGCAAAACCAACTCCATCTTCTTGATTTTTAGGATGCGTCAAGAAACCAAAACCTCCATAGATAGGATTTCCTTCAGAATCAATACCATAACCAGTTCCATCACTCGTAATAATAAAGAGTCTACCATCGTATTCTTTAGCAACTTCCTTTAGTGTTTTTGTAGGTAACTCATTAGAAAAACTAACGCCATCGATTACGGCATCATACTTACCTAATTGTGCTTTTGATTCGAACTTCTCAAAACTTTGATTTGGATTTACAGGTACGGCAATACCAGGATTAAACTCATCTGCATTTTCTACGAAATTAGCAACTTCTTCCTGTTGAATTTCTTGTTCTGCACGAGTCAACGGGCTCTCTACTTCTGTTTGAGTAGTTGTTGGCCCACTTAGTACATCTGTATTAGCAACATATATGTTCTTCTCCTCCTTGTTCTGCAAACCATTGTCTACAAATTCTACAGCATCAAAGCCCTTTGCTTTAAGTGCATCGTTGAACTTTTTAATGTCTGAGGCCGAAAGTGCACTTTCACCCATATTAGGATCAAGTAATTCCATCAACATTAATTCACCTCTGCTATAACCTTCTGTCTGAGGATTTAAATCCAAATCATCCATTATGGCCATTGCTTCTTCTTCAGTAGCAATATTACCGGTAATGGCGAGTTCGTTTACCACATTTGCTTTATCACCTGCTAATACTTGGTCTGCATATCTTTGGGCCTCGGCTTTATTTTGACTTACATAGATAATACTTCCGGGTCTTAAATTATTTAAGATATCGGGAGCACCACCAAAGTATACGGGTAGATTTTCAACTTGCCCAACTTGCGATTTGCTCTTTACTTTTTCTTGGTTTTTACCTTCTTCGGTAATACCTTGAGATTCTGCTTTGGGTTTTCCTTCGACCATTTCTTGGCCAACTCCGGTTTCTGACTGTACAGGTACTTGACCTGCTGTTTGCTCTTGAACGGCATTTATTTTATTTTTTATTGTTTGCGAAAGCTGTCCGGTACTCAAGGTTTCTACCATGCCATTCATGAAGTTCACGAAATCAACACGGGTTGAAATATCTTCAAACAACTGAACCTTACCGCCTGTTATACGGGCGATGAAATCAGAAATAACTTTAGCAATTTTTTCAATTGTGCTTATCTCCAATTTTTTCTGATTAAGAACCATAGTAGAGCCCAACTCAACCAAGAATTCTTCTGATTGCTCTACTGTGCTATAGTTAGAAATTAAATTGTCGATATCGGCTAGAACTCTATTGTCTATGTTGCTTGCAATTACATTTTTCAATTGTGCACGCATTGCATCAAACAATTTTGGGTCCATACCTAAAGTTCTAAGCAGCAAAGCATGACCAACCTCGTGTGCAGCAGTTGTACTAACTGCCTTATCTAAATTGATTTGTACTTCAATAGAATAAGTACCATCGTCATTCTTTTTATATGTAAAGTTACCAGCACTATTCTTTTTACCCAGAACCTCATCCATCGTCTGTAAATACTCATCATTGTTCAAAAACACGATATTGGTTCCGGGAGCAATTTCATTCAAAGCACTTTGGAGAATAGCAGCTTGATTCAATATACTATCTACATTCTTTTGTCCATTTTGACGTGCTTTTTGGGCAACCGCATTTAACTTATCACCATCCTTGACAGTAGCACCTCTTTGTCTTGCCTTTGTCTGAGCAGCATTCAACCTCTTACCTCCTTTATCAGTTGCCTGTTCTATTTCAACTTCAAGTTGTTTCTTTTTCTCCTCGACTATTCGATTGATATTAGAATCTTGTGTTGTAACTTGAGTAGTTCCGTCAGCAACATCATTTAAGAAATTCTTGTTGTTTAAAAATATAGCCATTTCATCATTGGCCAAAACTACACTACCACCATCCTTAAATGTTATTTTGGTCAGTTGCTGAGGCTTGCCTACAGCCATGTCAGTCATCCTCTTATCGATGCTTTTGATGGTCTCACTCAACTTTTCTTTGTATGATTCATCTTGAGTTTCTTCTAATTTCCTTTGCACTTCTGCTTTTCGACTAGCAAGCGTAACATAGTATTTCTGAGCATCCTGATCCCGAATCAACTCTTGGGCCTGTGGCAATGCTTTCACAACCTCAGCAAAGGCCCTTTTCATGTCCTTTAACTCATTGATGTCAATTTGCTGTGTACGATACAAGTACTCAGGGAGAATATTCACTCCACCTTCACCAATAACTTGTATGGCATCAGAAACTGTCTGGCTGAGACCCAATCGACCCAATGTAGCCAAAACCCTGCTCTTTGCCTGCTCGGTCATACGCTCAGAGTATGTTTCCATACCTGCTGAACCACCACCCAAAACAGCAATAGAAGGCAATACATCCAATGCAGTATTACCACCATTCTTACTCAACCAAGTGGCAAACTTTTCGGGGGTATCAGTACCAAATTTATAACTCAAATAGTTCTGAGCGATTTCAACTGGAATTTCTTCACCTGCCTCCAAAGCCAAACCAAAACCAAACTTTTTAACAAACCCAAAAGCATTACCACCACTCGCTAACTTACTCAAGAATCCTTTAGTAAATGGTAACATTCCAACGGTGTAAACAGGTGCCATTAGCATCTGTGTCTGAATAGTTTCAGCAGCAGCATTTTCAGCACGCAAAACAGAACCTGTTCTTGCAAATACATCTCTATAGTTTTGTCCAGCTTGATCGATTGTTTCTTGACCCCACATCAAACCACCACCAATAAATGGGTTTCCAGAAATCGCAGTTACAGCAACACCTATCGCAAGGTTAGGGCCTTGTTGAACTGTGCTCTGCACGATTGATTTTAAAGCCTCTATACTAAATAAACCATCTTCCTCTAAAACTTGAGAAAAAGGTTTAGTTTTCACCTCACTTTTGGTCGAAACATAATCCATGTACTTCATCAAATCAGTAAGTGGATTATCTTCATAGCCAACAGCAGCATTCAAAGCCTGGATGGCGTTTCCAAAAACTCGTGCTGAACCAGACTGTAGAATATCAGTCAAACGCCAACCCATAGCATTACTATTGGCTTGCTCTTGCGCTTTATACTGATTGTATTGCTCTTTGTATGCGTCTCTGTATTTTCTATATGCAGCTGTTGTCAATTTGCCCTCTTCGTTCGCATCAGCAACAACACCATATTTTTTCTTAATTTCTTCTAGTTCTGCTTTAGCATCAGTCTCAATCTTTAAGGCATAATCTTTAAAAGCATTTTCCGAATCTCTTCTTATTGCCGATAACTGCTCTTCATACATTGATGAGTTTTCACTTACTCGCTGAAGATATGTTTGATAAGCAGCATTTTTCAATTCTGGACTAGCGGTATTCTGAGCGGAAATGCTGTACTCTTTGTACAACTGCTCATTTGTTTTTTGAAGTTTTGATGTCAGAATATCTACTTCTGATTTCGATGCCTCTACAATTTCAACTTGGTAGTTATTTATGAGTTTTTGAGAATTTCCAACGAGCATTTTCACATCGTTATCCAAATCTCTGCTTACTTTTTGTACCTCATTTTCAAATACATTCACTTTCTCAAGTCTTTGCTCAACAATAGTATTTTCTAAATTTTGCTGTGCTGAAATAGTAGCCAAACGCAATACACGAGGCTTGATAATTTTAACAATATCTTCCTTTGTGTACTCATCTAGACCTGAGGCTTTTCTTTTCATGTTAAAAGCGTCAACAACTTGCTGACTTACAATACCACCAGGTAAGGTCAACATACGCTCAACATATCCATCCAAATAAATAGGGTTGACTTTTGGATTTCCTGCATCATCGAGCATATACATTCCATTGTCTGTGCTCAATTTTCTATTTGGATTGGCTTGGATTTCAGTAACAGTTCTTACATTTCCTGTTTTTCCATCAATTACATCTACTGATTTTTTAACAGTAAGATCATTATCAAAGAAATTTCTAGGCAAATTATAAGTAGCATCGCCAAGCATATTATTAATATCAGCTTGAAATGTCTTATCAAAGACTTGCTCTTGCTCAGTCAAATAGTCTGCTTTAAAATCAGAACGTATATCATATGCTAGGTCCTGATTATTACCCATCATGAATTGAACATCATACTCAAAAGCATTTTGTTGTTCATCATAACTACTCAAATAACTCACAAGAGCCTTAGATTTTTGATCCAAAGGCTTGGGAGTACTCAACTCATCAATCTGTTGTTGAACGGGCTTCTGAATGAAAGGTGCTCCGGGTTGTTTTGGGAACAACGTAGGGATATTTTCTTTACGGGCAGTCTCTAAAACTTGTGGTTTTGCTGTAACAGGGTTCATCAAACCCATTTTTGCTAGCCCTTCTTGAAATTGCTTATCGCTAAATGCCATTGGCTTTTTAGCGTATATATCAGCAATTACAGAATTTAACTGATCGTATTGGTTTTTAAGTTGACCTTGTTTGACGTACTGAGAATACTTAGGGTCAAGTTGAAACTGACCGATTGTCTTCAATACATTTGTTAGTGCTGTTATGTCACCTTTTCCTCTTGCCTCTTTTATCAATAAGTCTAATGAGCCTACATATTGTGCTACAGCAGGATCGACTTTTTTTGTTGGCTGAGGCCCACCCTCTGCTGATTTACCATAACCCAAAGGAGGCAAGCCAAGTGCCTGCAAACCATAGGGATCTTCTACACCTCCCAAGTTTTGGTCACCACCCTGTTGGGGCTGTTCCACCATTGCTTGAGGTTCTTGGGAAACTGGCTCAGTCTGTCCAACCAAAGGAGATTGAGAAAAAGAATTTTCTTCTCCGAGGTTTTGGATGATCGACTGGTCTTTTTTTTTTAAATATTCAGAAGCAGATTTGACACCGAATAACTCTTCAATATCAGCATCAGCAGTTGGTTCATTTTCCAAATACTGAACAAAATCTGATTGAGTTGGGTACAAAGATTTAAATCTTTCATCTCGCACTAAATCGCTGTAAACTTCATCTATATTCTGAGCCATTGTATTATTTTGGTAATGTTAAAAGTGGTTGTGCAAAGGTATTAAACTCTTGCTGAGTTCCGAAAGATTTGTCTTTCATAGCATTATTTATTTTGCCTTCTAGTTTGTAAAACTGAATAAATATTTTTGTCCATTCTGCTGCCTTGTACTTACTCCCTGCAAAAGCAGAAGGATATGCATAGTTAGCAAGCGGTGTGTAGTACTGACTAGATTTGTTATTAAATTGCACAAATGGTGCAACACCAACAATTTTCTTAGCATCATCGTGCCTAGCAATAACCTTTACGCCATTGACTAACTTATAAGGCATCAAACGAATTGCGGTTATATCTCCTCTGAAATTACCTGTCAATTTGTTACCAAACTCGTCTGTTACTTGATCGCTTGCTTGAACAAAGGCATCTGGCGTACCAACAACAATGCTTGCCAAAGACTCTGCTTTCTTTGGAGTTTTTTGATTTTCGGCTACTTTAGCATTATCAACTAAGTCACCAGGTGTTTGAAAATCAAGTGCCTCTAAACCAACAGAAATATCTCCAGGAGAAGCGGTATTGTCAGGCATATTAATAACTGTACCTTGACGATCTTGAGCCAACTTGCCTTTCAACTCTGGATTAGAGAACTGAGACATATAAAGAACAAGAGCATCTTTTACTTTCTTTTGGTCTTCCTCTGTATAGCCTTGAGGACCTTTCTGTATACCCAAATTAAATTTGGTAGAAGCCTGCCTAATCACATCCTCGCCATAAAGAATTATGTAATCATCCACCTCATCTTCCAAAGACTTTGGAGGTTTACCATCAGGATACAACTGAGGATTGTTTTTAAATGCTTGTATAGCATCTGCTTTGTACAAAGGTTTACCCATTACATCACGAAGTTCTTTCGTGGCAGATAAACCAGGAACACTAACTACATCTCTGTATTGAATAACACTATTCAAGTTCTTAGCATATCTTGCCAAATCTTCTGTAATTGGCAAAGCAATTTCTTCTCTAAGGGTTGGTATACCATTTGGATCAACAGAAAAATTTGCATCTTGAAAATTAGGGTTCTCATTTGCAAATTTCTTCAAATCATCTAATGATGTGGCTTTAGTATATACTTCCAAGAAAGAACCAACAGCATCACCATAATACTTTCTTTTCTCATCTCTAAATTTACTCTGCCCATCGAATCCATCAAGTTGTCTTGAGAATGAACTCAACTCAATCATCTTACCTCGCAAATTTCTTTCGATTTTAGCATACTGGTTACTTGCATATGGATTTTCAGAACTTTTTATTTTCTCCATATCAGTTAATGTTTGGTCGAAGATTTTATTTACCTCTTGCAAAACCAAAGGATGCAACTTGCCTCTTTCTCTGAATAATCCTTTAATATCTTCTTGCTGCCTTTGATCCTCTAAATCTTTTCTAGCCTGTTTTTTTTCATCCATGGCAGCCTTCCGAGCAAATGCTTGCCCAGCAGTCTGTGCCAATCTTAAAGTATTATTGGTTTGGCCTTGTAATGATATCGCCTCTCCTATTGATGGTTCTGCCATGTTTATTTAAATTTGGTACTCAAAGATGGATACGTCATAATGGGTCTTCGCATACTCAATGGTGTTCCGTATTGTTTGGACAAAGATCGTGGTGGGTTCATTTGCATATATCTCCTTGTCAAGGCATCTGTATCAGCAAATGATTCATTGGCACCATCGGAACCATCGGAACTATCGGAACCATCGGAACCATCGCCACTAGATTTACCACCATAAATATTTTGATACATCGCAGCCTGTCCGAAACCACTAAGAGCACCTAAACCACCCATTATAGATTGTTGTTTTGCAAGACCATAGCCTTGCTCTTTATTCAAACGATTGCTTATGTCTTGACCAATGTCTCTCTGTTGTAAACCTGACAACTGCTGATTTATACCCATCATTTGCTGCATACCACGCTCTTTTGCTGCTTGTTCCATACTACCTAATTGGAGACCCAATTGATTAGTATTGAATGCACCTATACGACCCAAAGCACTTCCTAATTGACCACCGCCTAAATCAGTAGCAGCACGAAATTGCCCTGCCATTTGATTAGCTGATGTTCCTTTAGCAAGAGCTTCTGCTTGAGGAGACAAACCTTGTGTATACTGCCTAGTAGCCATACCTAAATTTTGTTGCAGAGGCCCTGCGGCATCCATATAACGAGGCATTCTTTGTTTGGCAAGTGCTTTTAACCCTTTGTCAGATTTGATACCACGATATATGTTGTAGCCCAATTCTAAGCCTGCTGATATTGCTGGTATTGCTAATGCTGGTAATGCCATATATTACAAATATAATTATTTATTATTGGTTATACAAACGAGGCATTACTCTAAACTTGACGATGAAGTTGATAAGCCTGTTTTTGTTGTTGCCGCTAGCCTCAAGGTATAATTTTACTTTTAACCACTTACCCCATAGTCTTGTGGTATTTTCTGTTGGAGTCCCAGACGGAGCGGTCAAGATATCATTTTTTATAGGGCTATAAAAATATCCTTCACGAGCGTCAAATTCGGTATCATCCAAATAAGACTGATGATTTTTTGTAAAGAAATCAGCAAAAGATGGAGAAATTTCTGAGTTTACCTGAATGGCTTCGAAGTTTTTAGAGATGTTGGGTTCAATGTTCATCACCCCTGTTATGGTTGGGATATACGCTGCACCATAATAAGTCTGAGACTCATTCTCATCATGCAAAAACAAAGTGTTCTTAGCGTTCGGATTGGGGCTCCAGAACGTATTCTGATAAGGCAAATAAATGTCGGCCCAATATGAATGAGTACCCACAAATCCATTTTTCAATTCATCGTAAACCAAGGTCAAACAAGTATGTGCAAATGCATCTGTACCAGGTTCTATTTTTGCCCAGTTTGTTTGCCAACTTCCTCCTGTTTCTGGTTTAGTAGAAGCCCCAGAAGTGTGATTAATTTTAGCCTTGTAAACATATGGCAAACCCGAAGCGTGCAGATAAGTACTAGAAGGTGTTATAAACACATAAGTACCTGCTGTATAACTTGTTGAAGTCACCCAAGCAGCAATATTTGGATTTATGGCTTTGAGTGTAAATATCGCTTCGCCATACTTATCATTCCATACACCATGAATACCTGATCCGGTCAATGGATACTTTTTATCCAAAAGCCAATTGGTGTTTTTTTGCAATAATGTAATCACACCCTTTTCGCTGATAGGTCTCACCCCGTCCATACCAAATCGCATTATTTTCTTAAGGCGATTGTTGTACCAATAGAACGATTCTTTTCCTCCTTCAGTCTGACCTTTGAATTGACTCCATTTGTATTCAGAACCAATGGATGTCAACTCTTGCCCAGGAGCACCAAGTATCGATCCGCTTCCAACAACAACATCCGTACCCTCTTGGGCACCGATGAGAGAAGCATCTCTAAAGTATTGTCTTTGGAAAGAGAATGGTTGTAAACTATAAAATGAATTATTTACTACTTCGTGGTGAACTATTGGACCATATGTCAAATCTAATTCTGCGAATTCAGTAGGTCCGAAGCCCAATCTATAGTTATCCTTATTCGACCCAATTGCTTTTTTAGCTGACCATACTATTTTAGTAGGTGACTCTCCATTAAATCTGTCATTTTTAAAATAACCTCGTTCTGTTAGTGAACGATCATTATAATCATATGAACGATTGTAAAATCTTTGAGGTGGTATTGTTTGAGCAAAAAAGTTTGCTAACCCACTCCAAATATTACCTTGAGAAAACCAAGAATCACGATAAGCTATTGGCCAAATAAAATAACTTGTAGTACCTGCTTTGTTGCTGTAAACAGGCCAACGATATCCAACAGAATTGTCACCAGGATCTTCTTGAACTGACATCATTTGAGTATTCACAACATTTTGTGAATAGCACCCAATCATCTTATCCAAAGCAATAGGAAGATGCGTTTTCTGTGTATAGATATCACCTCCGTATACTTCAACATTATTCTTTACTCCATTATCGCTTTCAGTAAGGAAGTAATAATGCCCTGTGCTCTGATATACAGTATTTTCTTTGTTTACAGGATACTTTTCATTTGCGCCTAAATCAACGAAAATCTGTCCGTAGAAAATACCTTCTGCTTCTGAGTTTGCTAAACCAGCAGAAAAATAACTTCCTGTACTTGGACGCAAAGGCAAACTGAGACCAAATGCATCGCACAATAAACTACCTGATCCCGAAGCAACAACTGCGCCTACCGGTAGTGTTTTTGTAGTTAAATAGTCCAATAAAGCATAATCTTCCAGCAAAGGAGTTGTAGTATCATCAAGTGTTAAATATCCTCTTTTAGCAGAAGAAAAATAACCACTATAATCAGAGTAAATTCCAACTTTAGTGTTTGTTCCAACCTCAACCATAATTAAACTTTTAGACGGTCCTAAAATTTTTATTTTATGGGTACTTGGTGTAAATTGATAATTTCTATCGATGTAATAATGATCAGGAGAATGAAAAAATAGTACATCAGAACCATTGGTTGGAGTTATTGTATGTGTCTTGCTTGCAAAACCACGAAAGAAAGAATAACTACCAACTGAAACACTTGTTAAATCGATAAAAGGACCATTCGGAGTTGCTTTTAATTTTATCGTATTGGCATTCACAACACTAACATAGTAGTACATACTATCTGTCAAACCGCCAATTATTGTAAGACTAGATCCTTGAATAAACTCAAGGGGTTCGTTTTCACTTAATCCGTGAGCAGTTAATGTAATTGTATCTAAAGTAGTATTTACATCCGAATTAGTAAAGGGCCTAGTTCCCAAACCAGCTCCACGCAACAATGTAAATGGCTTTCTACCGTTAGTTCCGTAAGTATCTCCTAAAAAGAAATATCCTGTTGCTAAAACTTCAGGAATCCGTTCTGCTCTTGTAAATCTGAAACCTTCAATTAAATTTCTCAAAGGCGTACCATTCACAGAATAGTTCAAGTCAATATTGGAAAACTTAACATAATTGACATAAACATTCTCATTGGTAGAATCTGTCAAGTTGCTAGTTATATTGTTCGCTGTTCTTCGTGAGCCTACAACATTACTAGAAAGATCGTCAAAGCGAATATCATCTACCCAATATGGAGCACTCCATTTTCCAGTTGCTTTCCATTTAACTTGAATACCAAATCTGTATGTATCATTGAACATATAAGAAGTGTTATTCAGAGTATTCAATGGATTTAAATACTCATCCAATCCATATTGCAATGCTTGCAATTGTGTAGATGGCTGAGGAGATCTACCTGCGTCATCTAAAAAATCGTGATAAGTTTCTACAACATTACCCAAAGCAGATATTGTTTTAGACTCCAAACTATGTGTGATTTGAGCAGCCCATGCTTGCAAATCTGAATCTACTTGCTCTTTTAGGTTACTCAAAACTACTCTGTTGTCAAATATTCTGATGTTTTCGGCAGCCGTATATCTCGTGTAAATTGCCAATAATTCATTTACACCCAATGGTATATTATCTTGTCCTCTTACAACGTGACGAACATTCAATTCAGTTTCACCTTGAGCTATTGTATATCTTTGAACAATGGTTGTTGTAAACGCATCATCTACATATTCAATAACCGCTAGTTCAAAGTACTTGTAAATATTTGGAGTGATGTTTTTCACAACCATATTTACTGATTTAGTTGTGATAAAATCTGACTCGGCTCCATAAATAAGTGATGGAGTTATTGTATCTATACCATAGATATTGATTGGGTTAGTGGGATATAAAAACTCACTAGTTACCAAATCTTCGCTCAAGAAACGACCTGTATATCTTTTGTTTCCAGCAGTAAGAGTACCTCCTTCGTTTACTACATCAATATCATCGATGTATGCTTTAGATACCTTAAAGAAAAAAGCAGTTTCATCATCAATGGTATTGTGTTCGTATCTACCACCTTCCCAGAACATAAAACCATTTTGAGTTGTTACCTTAGAGTAATCTAAGTACATTGCTCTTGGCTTTTCATTTCCATCTGTCCAATATAAATTAATCTGAGCCCCGGCCTTTTCAACTTGAGCATCTATTCTTCTCTCTTTGAAAAACCCAAGATTCCTGCTTCTACATAGTGTTTTGTATTGATAAGAAGAGCCTTGGTTCGTACTATAAACAACACCTATTTCAGAAACATTAGATTTCACACCAGTGCTTGTTTCACTCGCAGACCAAATAAACAAATAGTCCTCCAATTGATAAGATCCCACAGGGCGTAAAGTTGTTGCTGTTGCAATGTATTCATCAACCAAAACAACCTGTGCCCATTTGGTATTAGGATCAAGCAAATCAATTCTAATCTCAAAGTCATTCTCCCCAGTCGTAGCCATAGTAAAATAGCCTTTGTCTGTTCCTGTCGAAGTATAAAATGGAGTACTTCCGGGAGTCATAGTAAAACTACCAGGAGCAAAAGAAGCATGAAGACCATTAAACACAGTACGAACTTGAATCGCCAAATCTTCTAGGTCATTTCCTGTAGTGTGAGTATAGCCAGTCGTATTTGTTAATACAGCACCTGTAGATGGTCTAATGACAACAAAAGTTGCAGCATATGTATTGGTAGAACCATTTGTGATGTAAGAATAGTCTAAGTAAACTCGATAGAGTTTTGTTGTCGTACCAACAGCAGGAAGAGTTGTTCCAGGTGAGCCATTGACTGTGGTAATCAAATTCAAATTACCATTGGTGCCCATGATGCCACCGAAGTTGTTTCCAACGCTTTGGCGATGACGAATATCATTTGCGTCTACATAGTTACCATTACTGATGTAGCTTAATTCTCCGTCTTTATCTAAATTACCGCTAGGTGTTACTCTTACCTGTGCCATTATATATTTGCTAATTTTTGGGTTTGATATTCACGCTGATAATTCTGCATAATAGCAACTCCAAAGTCTTTAGCATATCTTCTAGTATACTTCCATCCGATGTAGGCAACAAGCATTCGCTCCCAATCATTGGGAATGATAAACACGCCATCTGCATCGGTATTTAATCCATAGTATTCTAATTGAACTTTGGTGTTATCATCAAGAGCTTTGTAGAATATTAAAACATCGCCTTGGATAGTGTAATCAATATCAGGGCAATAGTATTCGTTTACTTGACCTCCACAGAAATACACTCTGACTAACTTAGTGAAATCACTAGGTATAGTTGCTTTGTTATCTGCAAGTGTAAGTTCAACGGTTTTCAAAATCAACTTATGGGTTGTTTTATGAGACCGTATCGCTTGGTTAATCAATACCTCAAACCACAAAGCATTGTTCTCGTATGAAGTGTTTAACTCCTCACAAGCCGCTGCAATTATATCATCCATTTTCATTATCTAGGAATTTCAGTTTGTGTAGTTTGAGTAATTTCAACAGGACGCTGAGTTTTTCTAATCAGATCGTTTGTGACAAGGTCTACTATCTCCCTTTTGAGGTTAGAATCAACTGGGTAGTGATCAATAGTTTTATCAAAATTCGGAATCAAAACAGGGTTGTTAAACATTGCCCTAACTCCTACATACTGCAATTTGTTGGTGTTGTAGAATTGCAAAAGCATTCTATTTTGCTCCAAGTGTTTGTAGTCCCACATAATCTCTTTCTTTTTTGCGAAAAGAGAATGCCTAGTTAATGTGCTGTACCCTTTTCTGATTCGTGGAAAAGGTTTGAATCCATTAACGTGACCAACATATACAAAGCCATCATTATGACCATCTACAGAAATCACATTGGGACACTCGAAAGTTACAAAGCTGCAATCTTTTTCGTAGTCTTCAAAACTGATATCCAATGTCTGAACCCAAGAATCATTGATAAACTTACCCATCTTGACCATATACTGACCAATAAGAGTAGCTCTCGCACTATGGATTTTAGACTCGATGTATTCATCATCCCAACGATTGTCGTTGTATGACATTCCGCTGTTTAAGTCGTTACGGATTTCTTCTACTATTTCTGACAATAAAATCATTAGGGATTTTCAATTATATCTTGTTGTGCCATTTGGCGAGTCATTGGGTCTTTTGTCTGAGTCCCAAAGTTTAGCACGCACTCATCCATAAGACGATAAAGAAACTTACTAGAATAATAGTCCTCCAATGTCGTAGTGGTATTTGCAACGTCAATAATAAGAGGTGGCGTTCGAACATAATCTATATCAATAGTTACCAAGTTTGCAGATGGAGAAATTCTGAAAGATTTAGGAGTCGAAGTACCATCGCTTTGGGGCTCAAAACGAACTGTATTCATCGATGCCTTATGAAATGGACTACCCTTACGATCAGACTGCATTTGCTTTGCATTACGCACAACAACTCTTACCCAACTAGTAGTAGACAAACCCGATACACCCACATCAAACGTGTCTCCTTTTACCTTGACTACGGTATAAGATGTTCCGCTTCTTTTCACGATATCTCCTTTGCGAAGAAGATGGTTGGGAGCAGTAATTGTAGTTCCACTTATAGAAGCAACTATGATTGGAACCTCATAATTTGCAACTAAATGCATGATGTGCATATAGTTTGGAAGCAAGGTATTAATTTTTGCAACACCAGCAACAGGCACAACACTTTGAGCCTTTATTAAAAATGGCATCATTTCATCCGCATCTATTTCTAAAGACTCTTTGCGCCAATACTTATCTACCAAACGCTGCATAGTTTCCGCAACTAAAGCATTAGCCTTGGCATTATCTAAATAAGCAGAATATGCTTTGTCGATTTTTTGTTGTAAGTATGACCAAAATTGTGCACCTGTCATTATATCAAAGATACAAAATTTCAAAGAAAATAAAAAGTGGGGCTTTTGACCCCACTCTCTAAAATACGAACAGATAGATTATTTAGTTTTCGGAGTACTCTTTTTTTCCGCTGCTGTAATAGCAGGAATCAAATTCTCAAATCCTTTAGGAAGTTCCAACTCCCCAATGGTTTCGATTTGAGAAAGTTCGTCTTTTTCCAAACGATCTACTTCTGGCTTAATGTAGTTTTCAAACAATTCTGAATCTGCAATAATTGCTGAAACTACAGCATCGATTGTAGTACCTAAGTTTCTACCGCCAATTTTGTAAACAACACCTTCTTGTCTAACAATACCCAATTGTACAGCC
>Ga0214163_1000420_pt1 | contig 20027 bp, 14 predicted proteins | sample LakMenepilimnion_2_FD_153001 | JGI IMG/M metagenome (GOLD analysis project Ga0214163, IMG submission 153001) | Freshwater microbial communities from Lake Mendota, WI - Practice 15JUN2010 epilimnion v4 | ecosystem: Environmental > Aquatic > Freshwater > Lake > Epilimnion/Euphotic zone | place... | reverse complement strand
TGGTCCGACTTGCCGGCCTGGCCCGCATCGCTCGATTGCCCAGAACTTGCGGTCTTATCAGAACTCGGGTCCGTTGCCTGCGGTCCAGCAGTCGGCTTGCAGCCCGACGAAATCATCCCCAGCGATAAACAGAACGCTACTTGAAGAAGGACCGGGCTTCGCCGAAGTACTCGCACTTGCACTCACTCCTCACTTAAGGCAATCGACAGCGGAAGATTCGTATCTCTCGCTGACCGTCTTGCAAGTCGATCATCTCCGAATCACATTTCCAACCCGCCATCCGTATCCACCGTTCGAAGCGATCCCCCGTATGGCGCTGCGGCTCACTCAAGTATACCACCCCACCCTCGGTGAGAACCTGTCGCATACAAGGTTCAAGGATGGGGTACAAGGAAGGGTTATAGACAATATCCGAACCGATCACGATCGGGAATCGCTCGCGGAATTGCTGAAGTTTCGACCAATCCAATTTGCGAACATAGACGCGATCCCGAACGAACCTCGCATTGTAGCGACACATGATCAACGCCATGCTTGAAGCATCCGTGATGCACACCCTTGCCCCCCGCAACGCAGCGGATATCCCCGCGCGACCGCTACCCCCACCAAGCTCCAGAATTGGATACTGATCCAGATTGGCAATGCGACCTAGGAAAGCATCAAGCCCTTGTGCGGCGCGCCATGTTGCAGCCCAGAACGGATCTAACTCGACCACTTCAGGCTGATTGCCTTTGAGTGCTTCCTCAAGCAACCGATCCGGATTGAGCACCTTGACCCACGGATAACTTTGACCCGCAATAGTTGCGTGACCGTGCTCAAGCTCGACCTTGCGTTCCAACCGCTTCAACAGCTTTAACGATTCCAACGCGTCGGCTTCAGTGAGCATTCTTATCCCCGCTCTTCCATCTCCCGAATGTAGGCACGAAGGCGTTCAAGCTCATCGGTTGTGCCCTTGAGCTTCAACATATTCCGAACCCGTTTTTGCAATTCAAGCGAGTTAACTGGCTTTGACAAGAAATCATCGGTGCCCGCCTCAACGGCTCGCTCGATATCTCCAAGCTCACTTAAGGCGGTGACCATCAAGATCATGATACTCGAAGTCTCAGGATCCCCTTTCAACGCACGACACACCTCGAATCCGTTGAGCTTGGGCATCATCACGTCAAGCAAAATCAAGTCCGGCTTAAAGGTCTTTACCTTCGCAAGCGTATCTTGGCCGTCGACGGCATTCTCCAAGTCGCAGTCGATCTTCGCTAAAAGCGCTTCGAGCAACTCGCGGTTTGCACTGTTATCATCAGCAATCAGAATTCGAGGGGTGCTCATTCGTTTTTACTCTCTAGCTATCAATCAGGGCAAACTCATCAATCAGGATAAACGCAACAATCAGGGAACCGACATAGCGTTCAATCGACCGCGTTACGCCCCAGTGGCACTCAAACCAGCCGGAACCGGAAAGCTAGTGGCGAACTCTTGGACTTGTGCATGTATTCGTGACAATGCATCCTCGTTGTCATGCGACTTCAAAGCCGCCACAATCCAATGCCCAATCTTTCGGAACTCCTCCGGACCCATTCCGCGAGTGGTCAACGCTGGACTGCCAATCCGAATCCCACTCGGATCCATCGGTTTGCGGGTATCGAATGGAATCATGTTCATGTTGACCGTAATGCCGCATCGATCCAACGTCTTCTCGGCTATCTTTCCACCGATCCCAAACACAGTGACGTCAACCAACACCAAGTGATTGTCGGTTCCGCCACTGATCAATCGCAAGCCATGCGAGAGAAGAACTTCTGCTAGCGTCTGACTATTGGCGATCACTCGCTTGCCGTAGTCCTTGAAATCCGGTCGCATCGCTTCCCCAAAACAGACAGCCTTGCCCGCAACCACATGCATAAGTGGACCACCCTGTGTCCCGGGGAATACTGCGCTGTTGATCCCCTTGGCATACTCAGCTTTGCACAAGATCAAACCACTGCGAGGACCTCGCAAGGTTTTGTGGGTAGTGGTTGTTACAAAGTCCGCGTGGGGAACCGGCGAGTTATGAACCCCTGCGGCGACCAAGCCTGCATAGTGCGCCATGTCGACCATCAACTTGGCACCAAACTCACGAGCTATCTCGCCGAACTTCGCATGCTGTATCTCTCTGGGATAAGCGCTCGCACCAGCTACGATCAGCTTCGGCTTGTGCTCCTTCGCCAACGCCACGACTTGATCAAAGTCGATCCGATGATTCTTCGCATCCACACCGTAAGAATAAAACTTGTACAGCTTGCCACTGATGTTCAAATTCATCCCGTGGGTCAAGTGTCCGCCTTGGGCCAAGTCCAACCCCAAAACCACGTCGCCGGGTTGCAACTGAGACAAATAAACCGCCATGTTCGCTTGTGACCCCGAGTGCGGCTGAACATTCGCATGCTCCGCTCCGAACAACTCCTTGGCGCGATCAATCGCGATCGTCTCTACAACGTCCACATGCTCACAGCCACCGTAGTACCGACGCCCCGGATACCCCTCGGCATACTTGTTCGTCAATACACTCCCGACCGCTTGCATCACCGGAAAGCTTGTGTAGTTCTCGCTCGCGATCATCTCGAGACCCTCTCGCTGTCGCTTCGCCTCGGATTCAATCGCTCCCCAAACCGCAGGGTCTTGAGTTCGGATATCTGACATAAATAAAACAAATCCTGGTTGCCGATATTACACTGAATGATCAACTTCCCGCCATTGTTCACGAATCCCCCTACTCCGTCAACAAGGTGAAATTTGCGAACCGAACAAGGCTGAATATTCGGGATATTTGCAATAGGAGGACAATTGAAAATCCCAACATCTTTCCCCCCTTTGGTTGCCGATGAGCAATGGAACAGGCGTTGTAGCGTCCTTGCAGATGCTTCCAAGTGCCGTTTGGGTCATGCAACCCGCTGGGTTTCGGGCCCAAGACGCGTTGCCAATCCCCCAGCATTTTCGACCCCATCAATCAACAATCTCGGAGTTGACCAACAATGTTCGATCGGATTTTCAAAAGCGAAGACGGACCGGGTCCCGTTGAGTATGCACTCATGCTCGCGATCCTAATCGCCCTTGGAGTAGGATTCGTCGGAACGAACGTCCCGTCTAACCAATCCACCATTTCGAAATCCCCTATTTCGAAAACCGCCCCTGAGGTGAAAGTAGGAAACCTGCAGGAATCGGCTACGAACCGTTAACCGATCCCGGGCCTGTTTTGTACCTACTTGAGTCCTGCTGACTTGGCTAGGCCGGCCCAATTCCTTGGGATGTATTCCAGTATCCACCTCGTTGATGGTCGAAGGTCAACCGACTACCACGTCTGGCGTCGGATACGAACTGTGAGCCATCGGCTTCCAAGCGATACACACTCTGTCCTCCGACCCAAGTGCGAATCGGCCAGCCTTGCAACGTTGTGCCATGCCAAGGGGACCATTTCGATTTCGTCCATTGCTTCGAATTCTCAATCGTTCTTTTAAGCTTTGGATCCACGAGGACGACGTCGGCATCATAACCCACTTCGATACGTCCCTTGCCGACGATCCCCCAAACGCGAGCCGGTGCGTCGCTTGTCCACGACGCGATTTGATTCCAAGTGCAACTGCCGCGCGAGGCTCGATCGAGCAGCAATGCGAAGTAGTTCTCCACGGCCGGCAGTCCACTTGGCGAACGAGGATATGGCTGCGACTTCTCTTCCAAGGTATGCGGCGCATGATCCGTCGCGACCACTTGGATCTTCCCCTCTACCAAAGCTTGCCAAAGCAACTCGGTGTCCCGTTGGGTTTTAATCGATGGATTCATCTGAATCAAAGTCCCAAGTCGATCGTAATCCCCCACATGAAAACACCAGTGGTGGGGGCACAGCTCCGCAGTAATCAAACCACCCTTGTCCAGACCGATGTTTGCTGCGATCAACGGGATCTCATCTGCAGTGCTTACATGCAACACGTGAAATCGATGCCGATGCCGGACCGCTAAATCGATCGCGCGTCGCGTCGATATGATCGCAGCTTGATGATCGCGTATGAGCGAATGATCATGAACTCGCAAATCATCTCCCAGCTTTGCTTGGTTCGCTCGAACCGTCTTCTCATCTTCGCAGTGCGCGCAAATCGGAAGACTTGTTTCAGCAAAGATCCGCTCTAAGGCTTCTTGGTCATCAACCAACAAATCCCCAGTACTCGATCCGATGAAAATCTTGATCCCCGGTACACCAGTGGCCTTCTTAAGCGACTCGATGTTCGTCGGCGTTGCTCCAATATAGAACCCATAGTTCACTACCGACTTACCAGCCGCGATGTGATACTTCGCTTCGATCAACTCTTGATCCACCGCCGGTGGCTTTGTATTGGGCATCTCTAAAAAACTTGTTACACCGCCAGCAGCACAAGCCTGACTTGCTGTCTGCAAATCTTCTTTGTGCGTCAGCCCCGGCTCCCGAAAGTGAACTTGATCGTCGATCAACCCGGGAAAAAGCGCAAGCCCTTGAGCCTCGACCACTTCGTCGGCCCGCGTTCCTTCTGCTGCATCGACGCTGGCAATCTTGCCGTCGACAAGCAACACGTTCGTCACGTGCGTGCGATCCGGGAAAACAACCATCGCCCCTCGGATAAGAGTCTTAACGCTGTTTGCAGCTTTCGTTTCTTGCATCGAATCTATTCTCCAATTCCCAACCTTTGATCGAATATCCGAACCCCACTACCTTCGCCATCCTAACCGATCCACGAATTTCCTGAAAACCAACAATTCAATCCAATTCCCAACGCTGCTACCAACACGCAGCGATGCATTCTCCAGAAAATCTACTAAAATCGATCTCAACAGCGTCGCTAGTGCTTCGTTCGCACAAGCCTACTTGTCATGCTAATTCACTTACAACATCAATCCAACTGCAACTGCAGTTCACATACGTCGCCAACTCACAGACAACGCTAGTTCACCGAATCATTCGTGACACTTTTTGCTCAACGTTTGCATAACGGTTCGCATCACCGTTCGCAAAACTCACTCCAGACATTTCACTCCGCTCATTTCAAGCCAGATCCTTATGCAATCCAACTCGAAATCACCGCTGCAAGTACTCGCTTTCTTCCTTTGCGCAGCGTTGCTGCAAGCCCTCGCCAACACAAACGTTTGCGCACAAGAAATTGACCCGCAAGACATACGCGGCTGGAGCAATCGTGTCGAACAAGCGCTCCGCGAAGGAAAGAGCGACGATGCTCTGAAAGAAATTTCACAAGCCATCGAAAAACTCCCTACTCAGTCGCAGTTGTATCTAGTCCGCGGATCCCTTTTGTTCCGAAGCGGGAAAGTCAACGAATCCCTCCCGGACTTCGACAAAGTCATCGAACTCGATCCACCTTTGAAGCCCTACCTTTGGCAACGCGGCATCGCTCTTTATTACGCTAAGAAATACCAAGAAGGTCTCGATCAGTTCACCGTCCATCGCGATGTCAACCCAAACGACGTTGAGAACGCTTTCTGGCATTTCCTTTGCAACGCAAAACTCAACGATGTCGCTACGGCTCAAAAAGATGTCCTCCTCTCCGGCAGAGACCTACGCGTCCCTATGATGCAAGTCCAAGACATGATCCAAGGGAAAGCTACTCCCGAACAGGTCATCGCGGCCGCTGAACGGAATCGAAAGGTCATCGACGGTACCGATTACGACCGATTCTACGGCTATCTCTACGTAGGACTCTATTACGATGCCCTCGGGTTTCCAGACAAAGCTCTACCATGGATCGAAAAATCGGTTGCCGAAGACGTCAAAGGCTACATGGGAGATGTCGCCCGCGTTCACCTCGACCTCATGAAACAACCACAAAACCAAACACCTTCTGCCGATCTGGCTAAAGGACAATGGCATCAACTCTTCAACGGCCAAGATCTCTCAGGGTGGACTCCAAAAATTCGAGGATTCCCCCTCGGTGAAAACTTTGCCAATACCTTCCGCGTCCAAGATGGGATGATCCAAGTCCGCTACGATGGATACGAACAATTCCAAGAACGCTTCGGCCACCTGTTCTACAAGCACACGTTTTCAAAGTATCGTTTGCGAATCGAATATCGTTTTGTCGGCAATCAAGCTACCGGCGGCCCCGGCTGGGCGATCCGTAACAGCGGTGTGATGCTTCATGGCCAAACCCCCGAAACAATGTCTCTCGATCAAGACTTCCCTTGCTCGATCGAAGTCCAGTTCCTCGGTGGAGACGGAAAAAACCCCCGCACAACCTTGAACCTATGCAGCCCAGGCACCAACGTCGAAATGCAAGGCAAACTCTTTACCCAACACTGCACCAACTCCAAGTCGAATACCTACCACGGTGAACAATGGGTCACCGCCGAAATCGAAGTCCTCGGCAATGAAGTCATCCGACACATCCTCGACGGCCAAGTCGTTCTTGAATACCAACGACCACAACTCGACCCCAAAGACGCCAACGCGCAACGCATCATCCAAAACGATCAACTGATGCTTGACCACGGCACCATTTCTCTGCAATCCGAAAGCCACCCTATCGACTTTCGAAAAGTCGAAATCATGCCCCTGGATTGATAATGGTACTCATACCCGAATCGCTTACATCGATTCAAGCCGATCACCTTTCCAAGGGAACAGGAACCCAATGCCCCTGAAATTTGCGAATCGATTCGTCGACCAACTTCCCGCGGATCCCATCGCGAACACACCAAACCACTCAACCCCCACTTCATCGGATATCGCCTTAAGCCGCCAGCCGAGACAAGTTCGGGGCGCTTGCTACTCCAAAGCTTGGCCACTAAAGCCCGCCGATCCCAAACTCCTTTGCGTCGCCGATGAAGTCGCTCAACTACTTGGGGTAAGTCCTGAGGAGACGAAAGCCACATGGTTTCTCAACGCGTTCTCAGGCCGAGAACTCCTTCCCGAAATGCAGCCCTTTGCGATGTGCTACGGTGGCCATCAGTTCGGTCACTGGGCAGGTCAACTCGGCGATGGTCGCGCAATTAATCTCGGTGAAGTCATCGGCTCAGACTCCAAGCGATGGATGCTGCAACTCAAAGGTTCCGGACCAACCCCCTACTCCCGCCAAGCCGACGGACTTGCCGTGCTCCGATCAAGCATCCGTGAATTCCTCTGTAGCGAAGCGATGCACCACCTGGGCGTTCCGACCACCCGCGCCCTATGTTTGATCAGTACCGGCGAACAGGTCGTACGCGACATGTTCTACGACGGTCGCCCGCGTCGCGAACCAGGCGCTATCGTCTGCCGTGTCGCCCCCTCCTTCGTTCGATTCGGAAACTTTGAAATCCTCGCAGCCCGCCAAGAAGTCGAACTTCTTAAAAAACTGATCGATTACGTTATTCTCACCGACTTCCCGGAACTCCTACCAACATCGCGCCCAACCGAAAAAGATTCTGTCAAAAATGAAACCCTCGAAAAAGAAACCATCGTCGCATGGTTCCACGAAATCTGCAGACGCACCGCGATCATGATCGTCGAATGGATGCGTGTGGGATTCGTCCACGGTGTTATGAACACAGACAACATGTCGATCCTCGGGCTGACCATCGATTATGGCCCCTACGGATGGCTCGAAGACTACGATCCGACTTGGACACCAAATACCACCGATGCGCAAGGCCGCAGATATTGCTACGGTCAACAACCGCAAATCGCCTACTGGAACCTCGCTCAACTAGCCAACGCTATCGCTCCCTGCGTCGATGATTCAACTTCCCTCGAAGAAGGGATGAAACTCTACGTCGAAACCATGCGCACTGAATGGCAAAACTCCATGGCTCGAAAACTCGGACTCGCCTCCTGGGACTCAGACCAAGACAGCCCTCTCGTCGAAGACCTCTTCGAATTGCTCCGATCCACCGAAATCGATATGACTTGGTTCTACCAACTCCTCGCCTCCTGGATGCCAAGTGACCCTACAACCGATTCACTTGCCAATACAGCAACGAGTGACTCAAGACGCCGAAAAGCCCTTGAGCATTTCCAAGGCTCCTTCTATCGCGAAGAATCAAACAACACCGAACTCGCAACGCAACTTGAGTCCTGGCTCACTCGCTACGAAATGCGTTCCCATAACGATGGCATCCCATCGGCCAACCGTCTCGCAATAATGAAGCGTGCAAATCCGCGATTCGTCCTGCGGAATTATCTAGCTCAGCAAGCCATCGAAGAAGCCGAAGCGGGCGACCCGTCGCGTATCTCCCAACTGCTCGACGTACTCCGCAACCCCTATGACGAACAACCAGCCATGCAAGCCTTCGCGGAAAAACGCCCCGAATGGGCTCGAAACAAACCCGGTTGCTCCACGTTATCCTGTAGTTCTTAAAACCCAGTTGCACTCGCCAACTGACTTCTACTCGAACTTGCCTACTTGGCGTTCTCAAGGAACGCAATCAAATCCGACAGTTCTTCAATCGATAGCTGATTCTCCAAGCCTACCGGCATGATCGATACAGTGCTTGTTTCCCTCGCCTCGATCTCTCCCTTCGAAATCCTTCTTCGGACATCCGCTGATACTTGTAGCTCCAATTCGTTAGCGGTCTCCGAGACCACTAACCCCTGAACTACATCTCCCTCGACAGTTCGTACCTTGATCCCCTGATAGGCTTGCTCTAACCTCGCGCTCGGATACAAGATCGCTTCAAGCAACTCACGTCGAGAGCGCGATTGACCGATGCGACTGAGCACTGGCCCAACATTACCACCTACGTAGCCAACCTGATGGCAAGCGCTACACGTTGCCTTTGAAGAGCGAAACACTTGGTACCCACGACGAGCATCACCCGGTTGCAACTTCGCCATCCACTGATCGACTCCCGCTCGCACATCCTCTTGCGGCTGCTGCCATTTCAAAAACGACTCCTTCCACTTCCCCTGACTCTGCCTTCCAAGCGACCCTAATAACGCCACCGTTCCTTCCATCGACAATGACTTTGACGCGGCCAAGCGGTCCATTGCTTCGATCAATTGATCCTCCTGAGAATCACTTGCGCCCCGAAGATATGCTTCCATCACCTTAGGCAACTGCAATACGCCAACCTGCGGTAACCCCAAAAGTAACTGAGTGCGTGATTCAGGCTTGACCAATCGCAAATTCGGAAGGATCTCCCAACCTAAAGCTTGGCGCTGAAGCTGCCGTTGAACTTCCGATTCGCTTTGATCCCCTGCCGCAGACTCCTTCAACGCCGCACGAAGCACCAAAGCTTCGCTATCAACAGGAATCTCGGTCCCCTTGGGTATCAACGCTAACCATTGAAGTCGCTCGAGATCTTTTTCGATCTCTGTTCGGTCGCCCCCATGCTTATTGGCCAACTGATCAACGATGCTCAGGACAACATGGCTAAATTCCTTGGCATCGCCCTTCCACTGTGCGCCTCGCAATGTATCTCGCAAGCGACTCTGGACTTGCGACGACGAGTTCCCCAGCCACTGACTTATAGGTAAGCCCCATTGCGTTGGCATCGCTCGCGATCGCATCGCATCCAAGATACCCAAAGACAGCTCAAACGCTCTTGGCGACGATTCAACGGGTGATCGAAACCTTTGTGCAACCCATTCCACAACTTCTGGCTTATCCGACCACTTCGCTATCAATCGAGAAATCGCTTGAACCTGCTGGGACATCAGCCCATTGGTCTGGGCAGACTCGGCCTGAGAAGACTTAGCCTCGGCAGACTCGGTCTCGGCAGACTCACCAAGCGAACTTGCTTCCCAAGCTTTTACATTCTCCAGTAACTCAGGTAAACATTGGGGATGGCGCTCGATCGCATCAAAACCGAATTCCGCGATCTCTCGATTCGACGATAAAGCACACCACCACAAACCTTGCACATGTGTCGTATCAAGTTTCCCGCGGCCATCGAGCACACGCAAAAGTGCAACCGTGTCTGCAAACGTGTCTGCAAACGTTTCGCTCGATTCACCGAATCCCTGACTTATCTGTTTTGCGTTTGACGCCCAAGCACTCACTAACGCTTGCGGCTTGGCCCCTTCGATCAACGCATAAAGCAAGGAATGCTGCAACGTCCTATCTCCACGCCCCTCACGCAGCACTTCAAGAACAATCGGCAGCTCCGTGTCGATTCCAACACGGCCCAACCACTCGGCCCCACCTCGACGCTTGACCGCGCTCGAATCTTTCAACATGCTCAGAGCCAAGTCCCTGATACCATCGAGCCGATGCAAGGCTGCAAAATGCATGGCTAACAAACTAACCGATTCATCGCTATCCTTCACCCCTCGCCCAACGATCCCTTCCAACCGCGTCTTGGCTTCATCCGGTGGGTTTAAACCAAGCCGAGCAAACGCATCCGACAAGTCCGTAAGCATTCGACGCTTGTTCCAGCCTGTATTCCCCCGACTCTCCTCCTCGATTGTCTTTTGTGCTTGATCCGCCAAAGCATCAAACGCAACTGCTTGAGGTACAAGTCGCTGATGCTCGGCCAAACTGCGGCATTCGTTAGTGAGTCCCTTTAAACGATAAATTCCACCATCGGCGACTCGCTGATCCGTCCCAGAACTTGGGCAACAAAGGTCATACCATCCACCCGTGTCGACAATCAGAATAGACGCATCGCTATCGAGCAGGACATCTACCGGATGAAAATCGATTCGCTCTGTTCGCAAGATCGGAATGCTGGCGGCTTGGTAGCCAGCCCCTTGGCCGTCGCGACGCAGCGGATGAAGGGATATTTGGTGAAGATTAAACTGCGAGCAGAGCAATGCACCAAGTTCAGGATCCACAATACCTGGCGGCACGATCGAGCCCAGTGACATCAATCCAGCAGGGGCAGCAGGCCCCAGCTCTACCGTTGGCTCCATCAACGCCCCCGTTCGCGGATGACCATCGATAACAGCATGCGGCTTACCAAACAAAGCTCCGTAGGTCGCCGCGCCAATTCCATCCCGCACGGCATTGCGAGGATGATGAAGAAACGTTGCGCAGAAAAACCGATCTCCATTGGGCAACCAAGCCACGTCCACTAGGTTGTCCATTCCACCGGTCATCACTGGGTCAATCGCCCCTCCGAGCGGATGCCTGCGATACAAGTGCGATGCTTTGCTCGTCCAAGGTTTGTCCCTACGCGGAAGTCCCTCCCAAGGGACGTCCGAAAGGATCGGATGGGTCTGCTCTGCAAATGCACTCTTGGACCAATAAATCCATCCATCAGGTCCCAACCAAGGCCCATGCAGGTCATTCGCGCAGCCCGTTAACGTCTTGCCGTCAAACCAGACTTCTCTCTCCTCGCAAACCCCATCTCCATCCGCATCGGTAAACTTCCAAATCTCAGGTGGAGCCGTCACGTAAATATCTTTACCAATAGCAAGCACACCCTCTGGGAAGCTCAACCCTTGGGCGATCACTTGGCGAGATTCGTAATTCCCATCAAAATCCATGTCTCGCAATCGAACCAATCGATGGGGACGAGATACGAGTTGCTGCTGAACCGTTTCCTTCGATTGCATGTTCCACACCGATTCGGCCACAATCAACCCACCGTCGGGTGCAAACGTTGCCACAATCGGCCAATGACTCTCCTTGGGAGTCGTTACCTTCTCTAACGTACAAAATTCCGGGATCTCAAAGACAACCCCATCAACCTCGACTTGTTTGATCTTCCATGGCCCTTCGATTCGCTCCTGCCCAACGCTTTGCGACTCAACCAAGCAAGAATTCGAAACAATTAGGGCCAACACCACTCCCAAAGAGCGATGCATTCGGAATGAACGTAGGAATTTCAAAATAACCTCCCAAGGAAGAAGCTCGGAGATAAGTTATACTTCGCCAATGGCATCATTACGAATAGCCCCATTACCACTAGCCCCGATACCCATTCGATTTTACACGAAGTCTTGCCGCCTATCTTTCCCGTCCCCTAACCAATTCCAGTTTTATTCTTCTTCGATTGTCAGGTAGATTGGATTGATCAAAGATCACCTCTGCAAACTAGGTTTGCCACATGCCTTTGAACGCGTCTCAGTACTGCTACTGCTAATCAGTGGTCTGATTCATGCAATGATCTTCCTTGGATTCGATCGGCAGTGGGAAGACCCATTATCGTTCCGAAAAGCAACTCTGTTCGGGATCTCAACGGGAGTGACACTTTGGTCATGCCTTTGGGTACTGCATTCGCTTAGAGCGATCCGCACAGATCAAAAGTTAAGCTTGGTGATGTGCTCCTCGTTGGTTATCGAAGTTGCACTTATCACCCTACAAACTTGGCGGGGGGTCGAAAGCCACTTCAATCGAAGTACGTTAATCGATGCTTGCATCGAATTCGCAATGCTTGTCCTGATCATCATCGCGATGGCATGCATCGCTTGGATCACACTTCGAGCTTGGCGAGGGAACTTCAAACCTGAGACAACACCTGCATCGAATTCAGCCGCCCGTTGGGGCATGTTCTTTATCTTGATCTCGGGTGGGATTGGATTCGCGATCACCGGCCTGGGCTCAATGCAACTTGCTCTGGGGAATTCACCGAGATACTGGCCTTCGACTCCCCCCTACGAACCATCCTCCATTGAGTACCCAATCAACGCGAAAGGGGTGCTGAAGTTCCCTCACGGAGCAACCTTGCACGCTATACAAATTCTCGCGTTTATCGCTTGGCTCGCACGCAAAGCCCCTGCCGCAGTCGGTTTGCGTGCAGTTCGTCTCTGGGCAGCCTCCCACGCTTGTTTGCTAATCTATTCGATCTACCAGACCGCTATCGGCCACGCCCGATTCGAACTCGATATACTCGCATCGATATTCCTTGTTGCGTCGATCTTCTGTGCCCTTATCGGATCATGGGTCTTATATGCAAAAACCACTTCCTAAGTCGGAGAACTCACTTCTAATTCGCACCGACTTCTCCACGGATAGCGCCTGGAGCAAACTTCGTAGCGCATCGGAAGCAATCAATGAGAATGGATTCCAAGCGAACCTTACTGTGATTGACGACGTCGACTATGCAGGTCTAAGCGTCGCTCAACTGATTGAACTTAAACCAAGCGGCGAGCAGAGGGGTGAGCATTCGTTTGCATTCCTCGCCGATGCGACTTCACACACAAATCCCGAACACCCGATCCTAGTTGTGGAACTTCGCGAAAACGCAGGCCAAGTCTTTCGAGTGATTCCAACTGAACTCTGGAGCGTTGAGAATAATCTTGCGCTGGGAAATATGGACTTCAAAGACTTTGCGCAGAGCTTCGATGCAGATGGCGTATTTCGCGGTTGGCCGAAAACCTAGGGTAAAACGACTTGGACAATCGTAGTACAGTCAGTCCCGTTACTTCAGCCTACGAACCAATTCAGCCATCGCTTCTGCAAACCCAATCCCTATCCCACCGAGAATCCTTGAAGATCCCAAGTAATGGAATTCGGCGTTTGATACCCCTTTTTGCAACGTTTCCAATTCTCTAGCACTTAAATCTTGCTGACGATATTCGACCTCCAAAGATCGGGTCTGCTGCGGATCCAACTGATCCACCTTGGCTTTCTCTTTCGCTCTGCGAACCGCCGAAGCCTCCTTGGATCGCAACCTAGTCAATTCCGAATCCCAATACTTCTCCGTATAAACCGGTACAACGCTTCCTGAGAACTCCGCAAGCGTCGTTGGCTCGGCCATCGCATCGCGAAAATGCTGATGTATTTTCGCATAGCGTTTCTCTTCCGGCCCATACTCCGCCGTCGGTCCACCAACACCCATCACCCCAACAACAAACGGCAAGTCAGGTACGCTGAGATCCTTGCGAACATCGCGAATGAGACAAGCAAGATTCTTGCTGTACTGCGCATATCCATGCGGCTGATCTCGCTCCGGATACACCCCTGAATCCACCATGTCATTCCAACCTTGAAACCAAACGAACCCAGACAATTCATAACCGACGCCTCGATCGAAATTCGGAATGATGGCGGCGATGTCTTGAAGCTCCGATTCGACGTGCTGGATCATCTGCCGATAAGCTAACCCAGTCGCAGTTTCCTTCTCCGCAACGACCTGAGCAAGGTCCTTCCCCTGTTTACTCAACTGTTCCTTTTGAGCTTCGGTGAACACAAACGGACCTGCACTTGGAGGGCGAAAATCGGTATGAAGACTGCGGCCACCCCAAGCCGTCTTGATCAATAAAATCGGCTCACCAAGCAGCTCATGAAGCCTGATCCCGAACGTCAACTCAGGCCCGATTTTCTGTCCATCAGCCCCAAATCCCGTAGTGAGATTTCCTCGCTTGATACCTTCACTCGACAAATACGATACCCAAACATCTTTGTGAATCTTTGGAGTCCCATCCCTCTCCAAAATCGAATCGAGCATCCCACGCGTTTCACTCTGCATGGCTAAGTGATCCAAGGTGCGAACATGCGCATGGCCTTGCATGTTCGATTGCCCAGCTAAGACAAACACCTTCAACGGCTTGGGATCACCTTCGCTTCCCGAAGCCTCTTGGGCAAAACCCGGTTTGCACAACGTCAACATGAAGCTTAGTGTCGTGAAAAACACCGCTGCGAACCGCATGACCAAATTACTCATTTTGGAAACCCTGTCTCTGCCCCTGCGAACCTACACGTTACCCGCACCCCCGCCCGCATCGCCCCCATGCGCCTGCTCGGCCCAGTCCGGCAATTGACCCAGTCCGGCAAATGACTCAGTCCGGCAAATGGAAATAGCCGATGGCGATGATGATGTAGGTAGCGATCAACAACACCCCTTCAAACCAATTCGCCTTGCCATCCTGAACCAACTCACGGGTGATCACCGAAGCCAACACAATCGAGACGACTTCAAAGGAAGTGAATGCCAAGTCCATCGGTTGGCCGATCAGCCTTCCGATGATGACGAGTAATGGTGCAACAACCAGCACGATTTGAATCGTTGTTCCCATCGTCGAAGCTAACAACAATCCTGACTGCCCTTTTCTCGCAAACCGAGTTCCCGAAATGATCTCTCCTAGACTTCCGACCGCCCCGAGAAAAATCAGCCCACTGAAGGTCTCTGACAATCCCAACAGATCACTCGTCGGTTCCAATGCATTGGCCATCGTCTCACTGGCAAACCCCAATCCAATTGCCGCGACCAGCATAACCATGGTTACTTGGCCGATCGACTCGCCAGGGTGCTCATCGCGAATCTCACCATCCTCGAGTCCATGGCCTTCTTTGCGTTTGGAAAATATCGTGCCGAACACGTTGACAAAGTAGACGGCAAGCAGCACAAGAGACATTTCCAAGGAGAGATCGCGCGTGCCATCGGGAGTTCCCAGGTTAAAAACTGCCGGGACGATGAAGCAAAACGAGCAGAGCATCAGCATCGACGAACTAGATCTCAAATGCGCCGATTCAAAACGAAGGTTGCCATGTCGAATGTCCCCAACAACGATGGCCAACCCTAATCCTAAAAGCAGATTGGCTAGGATCGAACCTGTGATCGAAGCCTTCGCGACAGTTGAATATCCATTGACCAACGCAACGGTACCGATGATCAGTTCCGGCAAGTTACTCAACGACGCATTGAGCAGGCCACCGACGGTCTGGCCTAACTTGCCAGCGAGCTTTTCGGTGGCAACTCCCAGAACTCCGACCAGCAAGAAGATCGAGAGAATCGAAATCACAAAGACAACGATAGACGGACCATGGAATACTTCGATTCCTACCGCGAGTATCACGCCTAAGATTGGCCAAAGTTGCTTCATGATTCAATCCTGGAATCTACGAGCAATCCGTCAGCCTAGCTTCCTTTCGGGCGATTGCGTATGCGGAACATCTCTTGATAAGGCAAGACAATGCCGCCATCGATTGATAATGTCGACCCTGTGATATAGTCGCTCCTTGGATCGCACAAAAACACGACTCCGTGCGCGATATCCTCTGGTTTCGCCAGTCGTCCCCAAGGCAAGTTACTACCGTGTTGCTGCAATTCATCTTCGAAGAAAAACTTCCGTTCTCCCGGAGTGTCTGTCCAACCCGGATGGATGATATTGACTCGAATGCGAAACTCCGAAAGCTCGACAGCGGCAGTTCGGGCCAATTGATCCAAAGCGGCCTTAGCCATGTTATAAGCTGTCGCGCCAGGGATTGATTTGTAGGCGTGTGGTGAGCTGATAAACACCATGTTCCCCTGGACCTTATTGTCGATCATTTGATTGGCAACGGCCCTAGCCAAGTAGAATGGCCCCCACATGCAAACATCGATCGTTTTGCGAAACCCGTCCATGTTCGCTTGATAGAACAATTCGCGATCGCTATAAGCAGCGTTCGATACCAGAATCGAAACCGCACCCAACTCGTCTTTACATCGAGCCACCATACTCTCAACAAGCCCTTGATCGGAAACGTCTCCGACCAACGCAATCGACTTACGACCCATCGCCCGGATCGCTTCGACTGTTTCCGACGGATCTCGCAAGTCATTTACAGCGACGTTTGCACCTGCTGCGGCCAAAGATTTTGCAATCGCTGCACCGATTCCTCGAGCTGCACCTGATACCAATGCCGTTTGACCTGCAAGTGTCTGTGGTACGTTTGAATCCGAAAGGGAGGAATTTGCAGAAACACTCATCGAAAGGGAAATCCTGGAGTTACTGGAGTTAAACGGGAAATAGGTACTCTACACGGTTCTCACAAAGAAAACCTGACTGCGTCGGGCAAGTGCGCATTGGACAGTACAGACGCCTTTCGATCAACCATCCAAGCCCCAGTCGTTGCCAACCAGGTTTTGCCAAGCCAATCCTCGCTCACTCAATCCTCGCTCACTCAATCCTTGCTCACTGAATACTCGCTAACTCAGTCCCCGCCGCCACCCTGATCGCCACCCTCTGCCTCAACGGCACCACCGGAATACTGCCCGTTGTCGAATCCACCACTTTGCAAAATCTGACCATTCGCTCCAGGGGTAAGCCGCACATTCTGAGGATTCCTGCCATTGAGCCCCTTGTTGGTTCTCAGGAGGTTCTTCAAGGCTTTCTCCAACGCTGCCGTGCTCGCACCATTGACCTTGACGACTTCCACCTGCTCGGATCGCTTGGCCTTTTGATCGAGCTCTTCGATTAAATCGCATATCAATTTAAGCAAATCCTCACCCTTTGCTGAAACGATAATAGTGTTCGTCAAACTATCGACTCCCAAGGATAAACGTCCTGTAAACTCGAAGTTCATCCCTCCGTCACTGATACTATCTCGCGATCGCTGCTTGGGCTCTTTACCTCCAGCACCACCAGCTCCGTCCGAAGTGTCCTTCTCGAGTGCCTTATCGTTCGAGCTGAGCAAATCCCGAAACGCATCTTTGATCGCATCGACGATCGATTGCGCTTTCGAGAACTCGACCTTGACGGTCTTCGAGTACCGCAACGATTGCTTATCTTCCTCCGTTGGCCTATCCCAAAGCTCGATCAAGCGACGAATGGTGTCCAACTGAGCAGGGCTAGCTCCAGAGACCAAAAGGGTCCCGGAATCGGAGTCCGACATAAACTTTAACTTGCGTTTCTTCCCTAACTGAGGGCCATCATACTCCTGCTTGGGGGGATCCAGATCGAATAAATAGCGAAACACCGTATCGTTCGAGTTCTTCTTATCTTTGCCTTCTTCTTTGAAGTAATCCTCCAAATTCAGCTTGATCCAAAACGGCCTAGTATGCTCGATTTTGAAGACTTGATACTCTTGCTCTGGTGGCGCATTGGCGATCATCCATTCCTCGACTCGATCAAGGGCTTTCGTGTCAGGCGACTCCAACACCAAGTTCCCTTGCGGATCTAACTTGATCACAATTTTCTTTTTTGGCTCAGCCCCGCTTTTCGCCTCACCACTGTTCGCATCGCCGCTATTCGCATCGCCGCTATTCGCATCGCCGCTATTCGCAGCGTTGCTAGGCCGAACGCCATTACCGGCTTCGCCCACTACCGAATTGCTTGCGGACTCACCACTCGTTGCTTTACTGAATGAATCCTGTGCGCCATCCGGCTGAGTCGCTACCAATCGGCCTTGGGGCAACGGGCCCTCTTGCGTTCTATCGATCGCTCCAATCTCTCCACCTTGCAAGACCTGGGCAGGGGGATCCTTTTTGGGACTTCTACTCGACGGCTTATCTTCGAACTCAGCCGCTTCGGGAATCTCAAGCTCTATCCCGTTGGACTCCCAATACCTCTTCAAACGCTCCAAGTATTCCCTTGTCTCTTCGCTTCTACTCGCCTCGATAACTCGGACCCGCTGATCGCTTCCACCCTCAGGTGGTAGTTCACCAAGCTTGATCAGCAATTTCTTGATCTCTGCGGTTTCAAATTCATTCGCCCAAAGAATGATCTGATTGTTCACAGCGTTTGCACCGATACGCAATTGATCAGACGACTTGGACTCCTTGTTGTTCATTTGGAACGGATCAAAGTAAAAGAACCTTCGACGCGAGTTATCCTCTTTCTTTTCTCCATCGATCCCCATGAGCAATCGGATCGTGCCGGCGACTTCTTCTGCCCTGAGTCGCCGCAATTGCAACACCTCGACCTGTCGCGCAGAACCGTCAAGCTTCTTGATCGTCTCTTGAATCGTCAAGTGATCAGCCAACGACGCGTAAGCGATCATCGATTTGTTCTTATCATCAACTTCCAATCGCGTTGTGGGTTCTAACACATTGAGTGCTAACAACGAAGCAACGAACTGCTTGGGCTCTAAGCTTGAAAGCCGATAAACCTTCATCCGAGTCGTTAACGCTTGGTATTGCTCGTTGGGATTCGAAACGTCAACCCTTGTTATGAACGATGCGATAATCGCCATCTTGTCCGGAGGTGCGTTGACAATCAAACTGTTGCGACGAGGGTTGGCGACTAAATAGATCTCGCGACGTTTGTTTTCAGGCATCCCGGGCTGGCCGGCCATCGCCGCTTGCTGCGCTGCGAGTTGCTGCTGCTGCATCATCATCATCTGCTGTTGCTGCATCTCCATCTCTGGACTCATCTCCATCGCAGCTCCACCATCACGCTTGGCACCCTCAAGCTTCAGAAATACAGCCAACTGCTCACGCACCTCCGTGGCTCGGACATGCTCAAGAGGAAATTCCCGGGCAAGGTTCATCAGTACCGATTCAGATTGCTCCTCGGAAATCACAGAATGGATCTGTGCAAGATTGCTTGCCGTGTCGATCGCTTCCAACCGATTGGTATTGCTAAGAGCCTGCAAACTACCGTTCGAACTGATCAAAGGCTTCAGCTCGTCGACGATTTCTTTCGCGATCAAAGTTTTCAACGTGAAGGTTGTGCGGACATAGCGATTCGAGGGAAGCTTAGCTAAATCCTCAGGTGCAACTCGGGGGACGAGGGCAACGTTAATACCCTGCGTCTTGACGACCTGCAGAACCCCAGGGAACTCCAAGATGGTAAAGCCACGGGCGAGCAAATGCCGGTTGATCATGTCGCGAGTTTCCTCAAGACTAGTCTTGTCCGGTGCATGAATGCTCAACGTATCCGCAGGCAATTCTTGCCAATCCAGTGCAAGCTTAGAAACATCGGCCACCCATTGGAGAATGTCCGGCCAAGCCTGTTCGCGAAACTGAAAATGCACCAATCCAGCTTCATCAGGCTTTACGTCAAACTCTTTCTTATCTGGCGGTGCCTTGGGCTCCTTGGGCCGCTTGATCGTCTCGACTGCACCACCAGCAGCAGGCTTATTAGCCGCAGCAGCTGCATTCGCGGCCCCGGGCGCTGCCGGCTCTGCCCCAGGCGGGACTCCCTCGGCTGGCACTCCTCGCTCATTGAGCATCTCCTCGGTCGCCACGACAGGCGCGTTTCCACCCCCACCGACTTGCTGAAAAGCAGGTGCTTGGGCCGTTGATGTGGCTTGTGCAAAAACTTGCGAAGCCCCAAGCGAAACAGCTTGTGCGAAAACTAACCCAACGATAGCAGCAGACGTTGAAGATCTTGGTAGTCGCATCGAAAAAGTTCGCATTTGTATTTGATAGATACGAAAATTATGGATTCGCATTTTGTGCTTCCCCGGATGGCACCGCACTCGATTCGCTCGTTCGGCCAGTGTCTGCGTAAAACT
>Ga0214163_1000416_pt1 | contig 20110 bp, 20 predicted proteins | sample LakMenepilimnion_2_FD_153001 | JGI IMG/M metagenome (GOLD analysis project Ga0214163, IMG submission 153001) | Freshwater microbial communities from Lake Mendota, WI - Practice 15JUN2010 epilimnion v4 | ecosystem: Environmental > Aquatic > Freshwater > Lake > Epilimnion/Euphotic zone | place... | reverse complement strand
GTAACTCTTTGAGAGCGGACGACCGGGTTCGAACCGGCGACCTGAACCTTGGCAAGGTTCCGCGCTACCAACTGCGCTACGTCCGCGAAGTGCGAGGTGAAATCTATCGCATCTAGGACTTGCCTGCACAATTGAATATTTGCTACCAGCGGGCGGTGCTAGCGGTAGCGTTCAAACATGGATAACACAGGTGCACTCTTTTGGATGGGTGATCGCCTTGCCAGTAATTGTGTTGAAATCTCAAATGATCCAAGCTCTCTTGCTAAGCCAGGATTTTGGGCAGTAGTAAATACCTTTGAAGGTAAGTGGATCTGCGCAAGATTTGCAACAGTTATTAACGCTCCACTACCTGCTAAGTCCTGGCAGGGAATAACTACACCTTGGTTATCATCTCAATCTAAAAGTACTTATGAAGATAATGTCAGATTAATTCAGGAAAAGATTGCTGATGGTGATATTTATCAAGTAAATCTTTGTCGCATTTTAAGCACAAATTGTGATCAATCCCTACAAGGCCTTGCCGTTAATTTGCAATCAAATAATCCAGCTCCATTTGCTAGTTATCTTAAACTCGACGGAATTGAGATTGCCTCGGCTTCACCTGAATTATTTTTAGAGAAAAAAGGTTCGGTAATTAAATCAACTCCGATTAAAGGAACTGCAAAGACAGATTCATTTGGTGAAAAAGATAGGGCTGAGAATGTAATGATTGTTGATTTAATGCGCAATGATTTTGGTGCAATTTGTGAGCCAGGAAGCGTGGATGTACCAAGACTACTTGCAACCCAATCTCATCCAGGTTTGTTTCACTTAGTTTCTGATGTAGTAGGAAAATTACGGAAAGATGTTACTTGGCCAGATATTGCCAAAGCCCTCCTACCTGCAGGCTCAATTAGTGGGGCACCAAAATCATCAGCAATAAAAAGTATAAAACAAATTGAATCAGTAGAGCGCGGCCCATATTGTGGTGTTATTGGTTGGGTTGAAAATGATCAAGCACTACTATCCGTTGGAATTAGAATATTCTGGTCATTAGCAGATGGGCAGATTAACTTTGGAACAGGTGCTGGTATTACCTATCAGAGTGATCCAACAAGTGAATGGGAAGAGACGGCCCTTAAGGCAGCTCGCTTAATAGCGATTGCATCCGGGGTATCAGTATGAAATTACTAGTTAATGGTGAAATACAAAGTGCTGCAGCAAGTTTGCCATATTCACTTAGCCTGCTTAGAGGTGATGGCTTATTTGAAACAATCTTAACTGTTGATGAAAAAGTGATTGCTTGGCAAAGGCATCACGATCGCTTAAGTAAGAGCGCTGAGAGACTACTAATTACCCTGCCAGCTAAAATAGATATTGAACTTGGTATTACCAAAATATTGCAAGGCTGTGTCGGGCAATCTCGAATGCGTCTTAGCGTGTTATCAGATGGCCAATGGTTTATAACTGTTGAACCAGAGACTATTTCAGATAAGCCAATTGCATTAATGCGGGCCACGGGCGTGAAGAGTTCAAATGCTTCTTTAAGTGGCGTGAAATCAATCTCTTATGGTGAATCACTTTTAGTAGTTAGAAAAGCACAGCAGTTAGGATTTGATGATGGAATTTTGGTAAATGAGAATGGCCATATCGTTGAAACCGCTTTTTCAAATTTATTAATTCTTACCTCTGATGGCTGGCTAACCCCAGATCTAAAAACTGGATGTTTGCCAGGAATAACCAGGGAGCTTTTAATTAAATGGTTTGATGTGAAAGAGGGTCTATTTAACTTTGAGCAGCTGCTAGCAGCCAAGGCGGTGTATCTGACCTCATCAATTCGGTTAATTCAACCAGTTAGTAAGGTCGAAGATCAGTTGTTTGGTGAGAGTTTGATTGGAATTCAATTAATTACGCAATTTAGTCAGCGGCTATTTAGTAACATTAATCCATGAGTCCAATCCTAAAAAAAGTTTTAGTCGGGGTAGTTGGTGGGCTGATCACAATACTTGGCGTGGTTGCATTAATTGCTCCTGGGCCTGGATGGTTAATTATTTTTGCTGGACTTGGAATCTTAGGTACTGAGTTTGCATGGGCAGCAAGAGCGCTTAAAACCGCAAAGGGTGTTGCAAATAGAGCTATTGATTCTACAAAGATTGCTAAGCGTCAGAAGTTGCTAATCTTTGCAGTAATTGCATTCACCGCACTAGCTTTACTAGTTATTTGGTATGGATATCTACGGTAATAACTCACCTTTACACTCCGCTTTGCTAACCTAGGGGTATGTCTTCTCAGATCAAGATTTCCGTAGATGGTAAATCTATCCAGGTCGCCTCTGATCAACGACCAACTCATTTATTTGAAGGCAAAAATGACGTAGTAGTTTGCCGAATTAATGGTGAACTGGCAGATCTTTGGAGTGAGTTATCAGATGGAGATGTGGTTGAGTCAGTCTTAATTGATTCAGAGGATGGTTTAAATGTTCTGCGCCATTCAACTGCGCATGTTTTAGCTCAAGCAGTACAAGAAGTATTCGCAGATACAAAACTAGGTATTGGTCCACCTATACGAGATGGTTTCTATTATGACTTTGATCCAAAAAATCCATTCACGCCCTCTGATTTGGAGAAATTGGAAACTGCGATGCGAAAGATTATTAAGGCTGGTCAACGCTTTAAAAGGCGAGTAGTTACTGAAAAGGAGGCACTTGCTGAATTAAAGAGTGAACCGTATAAGTGCGAATTAATTGGCTTAAAATCAGTGAGTACTGAGGATGGATCTAATGTTGAAGTTGGTGGTGCGCAGTTAACAATTTATGACAATCTAGGGCGAGATGGAAATGCTGTGTGGAGTGATCTATGCCGTGGTCCACATCTTCCCTCTACAAAACATATTCCAGCATTTAAGTTAATGAGAGCAGCTGGTGCATATTGGCGAGGATCTGAGAAAAATCCAATGCTACAAAGAATTTATGGAACTGCTTGGCCAACCCAGCAAGCACAAGATGATTATCTAAACCTTCTGGCGGAGGCTGAAAAGCGTGATCACCGCAAGTTAGGTGCTGAGTTAGATCTATTTTCATTTCCAGAAGAAATTGGTTCAGGACTTGCTGTATTTCATCCAAAGGGTGGAATCATTCGAAAGGTAATGGAGGACTACTCCAGAAAGCGACATGAAGAAGAAGATTATCAATTTGTTTACTCACCACATTTAACAAAGGCATCATTATTTGAAACATCAGGGCACTTGCAGTGGTATGCCGAAGGTATGTATCCGCCGATGGTGATGGATGAAGAATTTCATGCCGATGGCACAATTAAAAAAGCTGGTCAAAAGTATTACATGAAGCCAATGAATTGCCCGTTTCATAACTTGATATATAAATCAACACCAAAGTCATACCGAGATCTACCACTTAGATTATTTGAATTTGGCACGGTATATCGTTATGAAAAATCAGGCGTAGTTCATGGCATAACTAGGGCACGCGGCTTTACCCAAGATGATGCTCATATCTACTGCACTAAAGAGCAGATGGGTGATGAGTTAGATTCCCTTCTTACCTTCGTGCTTAACTTATTAAGAGATTATGGTTTAACAGATTTTTACTTAGAGTTATCAACTAGAAATCCGGAAAAATCAGTTGGTGAAGATAAGGATTGGCAAGATGCCACTGAGGCACTACGCCTTGCTGCAGAGAAACAAAAATTAGAGTTAGTTTTAGATCCAGGTGGTGCAGCTTTTTATGGACCAAAGGTTTCAGTGCAGGCACGAGATGCAATTGGGCGAACTTGGCAGATGTCAACGATTCAAGTTGATTTTCAATTACCACAACGTTTTGATTTAGGTTATGCAGCCTCTGATGGATCTAGTAAAGCCCCAGTAATGATTCACCGAGCTTTATTTGGTTCTATTGAAAGATTCTTTGGTGTTTTAACCGAGCACTATGCAGGTGCTTTCCCGCCATGGCTTGCCCCCGTTCAGGTGCGAGCTATTCCAGTTGCTGATTCATTTATTCCTTACCTTTCGGATGTTGTTAAAGAGTTTAAGAAGGCTGGTATTCGCGTTGATATTGATAGTTCAGATGATCGAATGCAGAAGAAGGTTAGAAATGCTCAACTTGAAAAGATTCCTTTTATGATGATTGCCGGAGATGAAGATGTAGCTGTTAAAGCGGTTTCATTTAGATATCGAAATGGTGAACAAAAAAATCAGATTCCAATTAAAGATGCAATTGCTGAAGTCATAGCGATTGTTAAAGATCGTAAACAAATTTAATGTCAGATCAAATAAATTCTGGTGGGGCAGGAATGCCAGATAGTTGGCAAAGGCTTTGGGCTCCGCATCGGATGTCCTACCTTGAAGGTGAAAACCGCCCACTTGCTGGAAATCAGATCTCTTGCCCGTTTTGCAGAATTTCATCTCTATCTGATGAAGAGGCATTAATCGTTGCAAGAGGTAAAGAGGCATATGTTGTAATGAATCTTTACCCTTATAACGCAGGGCATTTATTAGTTTGTACCTTTCGCCACGTAGCTGAATTGCCGGAGCTAACAGAATCTGAGCGCAATGAGGTGCAAGCGTTAACCGTGCAAAGTATGAAGGTGCTTCGCAAGGTTAGTAACGCAGTTGGCTTTAACATTGGAATAAATCAAGGTGAGGTATCTGGCGCTGGTATTGCTGAACACTTTCACCAGCACATAGTCCCAAGATGGCGAGGTGATGCTAATTTTATGCCGATTATTGGTAAAACTAAGGTGATACCTAAGTTATTACAAGAAAGTAGAGAACAGCTATCTTCGGGTTGGAATCAGATCTAGGAAGTGCTTAATCTCAGCAATACCTAGTTTATTTTTTAATATTAGAGGTATCGCTGGAATTATTAAACCCTGTACAAATTGATCCCAACCACCTTCAGTTAGAGCATTATGTAACTCTTCCTTAAACTCTAAAACTAACTCACGGTGTTCTGCATCGCTAGAAATTTTACTTACCTTTGAGTTTGAATAATCTGTAATCATCTGGTCCTCAAGGTTAATTAGCGCAGTAGGTTCACCAGTATCAGCATGAAGAACTAAGTAGGGGGTTAGAACTGGTTCTAACATTTTTCCAACAATTGCGCTCATATCTTCAAAATCAACATCGCCATCTTCAAAATCTGTAACTACAACAATTGTTGGTATGTATAGCTCTCTAAAAGTTATCCAATTCTTAACTATGTTTGAATCAATTCCAGTCTTAGCACTAGCTATTACTACAACCACATCAGAGGTAATTAAGGAAGGATCATCGATTTGGGCTGCCGGAAGTCCTAGGGCAGCACAAATTGACTCATTATCAGCAGATATCCCAAGGATAAACCGTGCGTTAATTAGGTCGCCCATCATTGGTAAGCCTACGATGGGAATTATGTTGCAGCGTTCATTACGTGTTCCTGTCGCCAAAATTATTGCCCCGTTTGTTAAAACCTTGGTCAAGTTAGGCGTTAGCGCCAACATGATATCGGCGGTGGGTGGGATCGGATCGATCGCTAGCGCTCTTTATTTTTTCCCAAAAGGAGATTTTTTTATAGGCGTAATTTTTGTCTGTGTATTTGTTTTATTTGATTTATTTGATGGCGCTGTTGCTCGCCAGTCAGCTAAGGGAGTAAGTAAATGGGGAGCACTACTTGATTCAACTTTAGACAGATTAAGTGATGCTGCCATATTACTTGGCGCGATGATTTACTACATTGATAAATCAGATCCATTAGTACCAGTATTTTTGATTGCAGCTTTCACTTCATTTATGGTCTCATACATAAGAGCAAGAGCAGAATCACTTGGAATTGAATGCAATGGTGGCATCGCTGAAAGAAGTGAGAGATTAATTATTGCCCTAAGCGCATATGGGTTAACTGGCCTATCAGTTGATTATGCGATGAGTATTGGTATTTGGAGTGTGGCAATTCTATCAATCATCACAATGCTGCAACGACTTATGATTGTTTATAAAGCGGTGAAGTAATGTATTTGCTGTACTTATCTATTTGGAAAATAATTGGATTCCTACCGGAAAAATTGGCCTACAAAATCGCTAATCTGGTCTCAGATTTTACTTACCTTCGTAATGGTAGAAAAGTTCAGAGACTTCGTAGTAACTACAAGAGAGTACTGCCAGATCTAAGTAAAAGTGAGTTGTCAAAGCTAACTAAAGCGGGAATGAGATCATATTTAAGGTATTGGTTTGATACTTTTCGCCTTAATAAATGGAGTAAAGAACGGATCATTAGTACTACAGAGGTAATTAGAGAAAATTTACTTCGCGATCCCATTAGCGCAAAACAAGGTTGCATTATTGCTTTACCTCACGCTGGAAATTGGGATCATGCAGCAGCTTATTTTTGCTCAACTGGGATTAATTTAACCGCGGTAGTTGAAAAGTTAAAGCCAGAGGCAATATTTAAGAAGTTTTTAGATTATCGACAAAGCATTGGAATTGAGCCAATTAGTCATAAAGAAAAAACTATTCCACTTCTTACCCAGCGTTTAAATGAAGGTAAACTAATAGCACTAGTTGCCGACCGCGATATGTCTAGAAATGGTATTGAAGTAGATTTTCTTGGAGCAGTTGCAAAAATGCCAGCTGGACCTGCAATTTTGGCAATTACAACTGGGGCGCCATTAGTAACTGCGTATATTCGCTATACCGATAAGGGTATTAAGGTTATATTTGATAAAACTGTAGTGGTTCCTGATTCAGGTAGTGAAGATGAAAAGGTAAGAGTGATAACTCAATCTATGGCTGATAATTTTGCAAAACATATTAAGGAATCACCAGTAGACTGGCACATGTTGCAACGGATTTGGATAGATGAAGAAAAGTAGAATTGGCATGGTTTGCCCATATGGCTGGGATACGCCAGGTGGAGTACAAACTCATATTCGTGAGTTAACTGAACATTTAATTACAGAAGGCCATCATGTATCAGTGCTTTCACCAGTAAGTGACGACTCACTTGAAATCGAGGATTACGTTGTAAATGCTGGTAAGCCTATTTCGATACCTATAAATGGTTCAGTGGCTAGAGTTTTATTTGGACCGATAGCTAGTTCAAGAGCTAAACAATGGATAGCCTCTGGTGATTTTGATTTACTACATTTACATGAGCCAGCTATTCCATCCCTGTCACTACTTGCTTGTTCAGCAGCCGAGGGGCCATTAGTTGGCACATTTCATGTTTCAACACCAAAAAAGAAAGCAATTTATGCAATTGGTCCGATTTTAGAACCAATTGTTGAGAAATTAACCGCCCGAATTGCAGTTAGTGAGTTAGCTAGATCCACACTAAAAGATCATTTTGAAACAGATGCGGTTGTAATTCCAAATGGAATTGATGGACATAAGTATGCAAATGCAAAGAAATCTGCTGAATATAGTGGTGAAAACACTATTGGATTCATTGGAAGATTTGAGGAGCCTAGAAAAGGCTTACAGGTTCTACTTGATTCACTTCCAATTGTTGCAAGATTTATTCCTGATGTTAAGTATTTAATTGCTGGACCAGGTGAAAGTAAGGATTACATTAAAAATATTGATCCACAGCTTAGAAATCGCATCAAGTTTTTAGGATTTCTTACTGATGAAATGAAGGAGAGCTTTCTTAAATCAGTTAAAATATATGTTGCCCCAAATACTGGAGGTGAATCATTTGGAATTATTTTAACTGAAGCACTCTCTGCTGGAACTGCAGTAGTGGCAAGTGATATTCCAGCATTTAAAGCGGTTTTAGAAAATGGTGATGCCGGTACTTTATTTACTAACGAAAATAGCGCAGAGCTTGCGAAGGTTTTAGTTGCACTTCTTAGAGATGGCGAAAAGCGGGAGAAATTATCTGAGAATGGAAAATTAAGTGCCCAAAAATATGATTGGCAAGTTGTAGCTGAACAGATCGAAAATGTCTATGAAATGGCAACTGCAGGTGGGCAAAAAGTAAGTTTGTCATCAGAGACTAGATTTTGGAGCAGAAGATGAACCTAGAGACTTTAAGTTTGGTGTTAGCCATAGTTTTAATTGGCTGGTACTTATCTTTTTCTGCATCAAGATTAGATCGCTTACATCATCGAGTTGAAACATCATGGGCAACTCTTGATTCACTACTTCAGCAAAGAGCAGCCCTTGCTCACCAAATTGTGCTCGTATCAAATCTAGACCCAGCAACTGCCTATTTAATTTCAAGTTCAGCTGCTGCTGCAAGGGATGCCAACATAGTAGAACGTTCGGCTGCAGAGAGTGTGCTCTCACAAGCACTAAAATTAGTTCAAAATGCTGCGCGAGATAATTCACTTCAATTACCATCGGAGCTTTTAGTAGAACTATCTGATATTTCAAGCAAGGTGAAGTTAGCAATTAATATTCATTTAGAGTCGGTCAATGCGACAAGGAATGTGAGGTCAAAGCCGTTGATTCGTTTATTTCGGTTAGCAGGTAAAGCACCTATTCCAGTTCGTTACGCATTTGAGGATGAAGTAGTGTGAAATTAGCAAGACGCATCTTTCTATTAATTTCCTTAATGGTGATACTCCTTTCAATAACAGGTGTAAATCGATTATCTGAATTAGCTAATTTTCAATTAAAACCTGAGGTAGAAAAGAATTTCTTTAACGGTCTGCCTGGTAGTAACAATCAGATATTGGCTGTAAAAATAGATGACTCAACTCCAGCACATCCACAAATTGGTGTCGAGGATGCTGATTTAGTTTATGTTGAACAGGTAGAGGGTGGCATAACCAGGCTTGCCGCCATTTACACATCAAAACTTCCGCCATTAATCGGGCCAATACGATCTGCTCGTATATCTGATTTAGAAATACTTTCTCAATTTGGAAGAGTTGGTTTTGCATATAGCGGTGCACAATCAAAGATGCGCCCAGTGATTGCTGCAGCAAATTTAGAAAATCTTTCAGCAGAGCGAAACCCACCATCAATTTATGGAAAAGATCCAAATCGACCTGGACCAGTAGATATGATCTTAAAACCTGATCTCTTACTTGAGAGAGCGAATGCTAATCCAAAGATCAGAATTGAAACTGCCGCAACTTCACCATTTATTTTTGGTGAACAGCCCGCAGCAGTGGCTATTACCTCATCTGTAAAAGTGAAGTGGCCAAGTGCTAGATATGAATTACGTTGGGATGTAGAAAGTAGTAAGTGGTTAATTTACTTTAATGACAAACCAAAATTAGCAGCATCAGGTCTTCACCTCTACGCTGATACAGCTATTATTCAAATTGTTTCAATCACGCCTTCAATTTATGGAGATAAATTTGGTGAGATAACACCATTTAGTAAAACAACAGGCAGTGGTAAGGCAGTCCTACTTAGAGATGGTTTTGCCTATCCAGTAGATTGGCAGCGAAATCTTGAAAGTGAAGTAACTAGCTGGCGCAGTGCAGATGGTAAGGATGTGAAATTTAAGGCAGGTAAAATCTGGATACTTTTAACCGATAAGCCTCCAGTTTTAGCCCCATAAGTGCTCACTTATGTGATCAAGACTTCATTTAAATGATTCCGCAGTGTGCAAGTAATTAGTAGAATGGGAGACTAGTTATTTACAGGGAGAGAGAATGTCTAAGGAAACAGGAACAGCACGAGTAAAACGCGGCATGGCAGAGATGCTAAAGGGCGGCGTAATTATGGATGTTGTAAATGTTGAGCAAGCAAAAATTGCCGAAGATGCAGGTGCAGTTGCGGTAATGGCGCTTGAGCGCGTACCAGCAGATATCCGTGCCCAAGGTGGCGTTGCGCGAATGTCTGATCCTGACATGATCAGCGCAATACAAGCAGCTGTCTCTATCCCAGTAATGGCAAAAGCGAGAATTGGTCATTTTGTTGAGGCGCAGATTTTACAAACACTTGGTGTCGATTACATCGATGAATCTGAAGTTTTAACTCCGGCAGATTATGCAAACCATATTGATAAGTGGAATTTCACAATTCCATTTGTTTGCGGTGCTACAAATTTAGGTGAAGCACTTAGGCGAATTAACGAAGGCGCAGCAATGATCAGATCTAAGGGTGAAGCTGGCACTGGTGATGTTTCTAATGCAACTACACACATGCGAACTATTGCAGGTGAGATTCGCCGCCTTACTTCAATGCGCGAAGATGAATTATTTGTAGCTGCTAAAGAATTGCAAGCTCCTTATGAATTAGTTAAAGAGGTTGCAAGCACTGGAAAACTTCCAGTCGTATTATTTACAGCAGGTGGCATTGCCACTCCAGCTGATGCAGCAATGATGATGCAATTAGGAGCAGATGGAGTTTTTGTTGGTTCTGGTATTTTCAAATCAGGAGATCCAGCAAAGCGCGCTGCAGCTTGTGTTAAGGCTGTTACATACTTTACTGATCCAAAAGTAATTGCAGATGCATCACGCGGATTAGGCGAGGCAATGGTTGGTATTAATGTTGCTGATATTCCAGTACCACACCGTCTTGCGGAGCGGGGCTGGTAGTTGTGAAAATTGGAGTACTTGCACTCCAAGGTGATGTTCGTGAACACATCCAGTCACTAAGTGATTGCGGAGTTGATGCACTTGCAGTTAAGACAAAGAGTGAAATAGAAAATATTTCAGCGCTAGTTATTCCAGGTGGTGAATCAACTACTATTGCAAAACTTGCTAGATCCTTTGATTTATTTGATTTGATTAAAGATCGTATTAAAGGTGGAATGCCAACTTATGGATCTTGCGCCGGGATGATCTTGCTATCTGATGTGGTTGAAGATGCGATTATTGGCCAAGAAAGTTTTGGCGGAATTGATATGGTAGTTAAGCGCAATGCTTTCGGCCGACAAGTTGATTCATTTGAAACTGATTTAAAATTTAAAGGAATTACAGATCCACCAGTTAGAGCAGTTTTTATTCGAGCCCCTTGGGTTGAATCCGTTGGTGAAAATGTAGAAGTTTTAGCAGAGATTTCTGATTCATCAGGGCAGCGCCATCCAGTTGCAGTTAGACAAGGGCAATTGCTTGCCACTTCATTTCATCCAGAGTTAACTGGTGATAATAGAGTGCATAAATTTTTTGTTGAAAATATTTGCCGACAAACGGTCAATTCCTAAGGCTTATTGGAGCAATAATGAGTGGTCATTCCAAGTGGGCAACTACTAAACATAAGAAGGCAATAATTGATTCAAGGCGTGCTAAAAATTTTGCAAAATTAATTAAAGCAATTGAGGTATCAGCCAGATCTGGTGGAGCTGATGTTTCTGGTAATCCCACATTATTTGATGCAATAGCTAAAGCAAAAAAGAACTCAGTACCAGCTGACAACATTGATCGTGCGGTAAAGCGTGGAGCAGGCCTTGAAACAGGTGGTAAAGAGTGGGAAACAATTATGTATGAGGGTTATGCAGCTGGCGGAGTTGCACTACTTATTGAGTGTTTATCAGATAATAGAAATCGAGCCGCATCTGATGTACGAGTTGCCGTAACAAGAAATGGTGGAAACATGGCAGATCCTGGTTCTGTCTCATACCTCTTTAATAGAAAAGGTGTAGTAATAGTTTCAAAGCAAGATGGAAAGGTAACTGAGGATAAATTACTTGAAGTTGTACTAGATGCTGGCGCTGACGAGGTAAATGATCTGGGTGAATCTTTCGAGATTGTTGCCGAACCTGCAGATTTAGTTGCGGTGCGTACATCTTTACAAACTGCTGGTATTGATTATGACTCAGCTGAAACTTCATTTCTGCCCACTATGTCAATACCTGTAGATGCGGATTCTGCAAAGAAAGTTTTTGATTTAATCGAGGCAATCGAAGAGCTAGATGATGTGCAAAACGTCTATGGCAACTTTGATGTTTCAGATGAAGTAATGGCGAGCCTTAGTTAGTATTTATTTAACGCTGATTAGGCTTCACTAATGCGCGTGCTTGGTATCGATCCTGGTTTAACCAGATGTGGAATTGGAATTGTTGATTCAAATGGCCCACAAAAACTAGAGATGGTTGGCGTTGGTGTAATCAAAACTGATCCAGATGCTCCACTTGAGTTAAGATTATTTGAGTTAGAAAAAGAGATCCAAGTTTGGATTAAAAAATTTAAACCTGATGTGATTGCCGTTGAACGAGTTTTCTCACACCTAAATGTTAAAACTGCGATGGCAACCGGGCAGGCAGCCGGAGTAGCACTGCTACTTGCCGCAAAAGCGGGGATACCAGTTGTAATGCACACACCAAGTGAGGTTAAAGCCGCTGTTACCGGTTCGGGTCGGGCTGATAAAAAACAGGTAGCAAATATGGTTAAGCGGCTACTTAAACTGCGAGAAATTCCAAAACCAGTCGATAGTACTGATGCCTTAGCCCTTGCTATCTGCCATCATTGGCGAGGAGTAGGTAATGCCCGTTTAGCAACAGCAAAGAAAAAGGCGATTAAGAAACGATGATTAGTTCAATCTCAGGCAAAGTGACATCTAAGACGAACAATTCAATTGTCGTTGAAGTTGGCGGAATTGGTGTTTTATTACAAGTTCCAAGCAGGGTAGCCACTGGGGTAGTAATTGGTAATTTAGTAAATTTTCATACTTACCTAATTGTGAGAGAAGATGCGCTAACTCTTTATGGGTTCACTGAGGTTAGTGAGAGAGATTTTTTCGAACTCTTATTATCAGTTACTGGTGTTGGGCCAAAGGTTGCACAATCAATATTGGCAAGTTCTGATGCAACAGCAATAGCTTCGGCGATCATTTCTTCTAACCATAAATTATTAGAATCTGTGCCGGGGCTTGGGAAAAAGGGTGCACAACGTTTAGTGCTAGAGCTTAAAGATAAAGTTGCTAGTTTTGCAGCAGGGGTAAGTAAAAGTAATTTATCTATTACAAATCAGGTTGAAAATGCCCTACAAGGGTTAGGTTATTCAGCAAAAGAAGCTTCTGCGATGATCACAGCTATTGCTAGTAATGAAAAAATTGATAAGTTAGATAAGGCTGAAATATTAAAATTAGCACTTAAATCTGGAGTAAAAAAATAATGAGTGATCGAATCATTGATCAAGGCTCAGATGATGCTGAACGAGTTGCTGAATTAGCTCTGCGCCCTAAAAATTTAACTGAATTTGTTGGACAAACTAGGGTAAGAGATCAGTTAAACCTTTTACTTTCTGCTGCCAAAGAACGTAAATCTTGCGCAGATCACGTTTTATTTTCAGGTCCACCGGGCCTTGGAAAAACCACACTGGCAATGATTGTGGCAACTGAGATGGATTCACCGATTCGTATTACCTCAGGCCCGGCAATACAACATGCGGGTGATTTAGCTTCGATACTTTCATCATTAGTTGAGGGTGAAATTTTGTTTTTAGATGAAATTCATCGAATGTCTAGACCAGCGGAGGAGATGCTTTATTTAGCGATGGAGGATTTTCGAGTTGATGTAATTGTTGGCAAAGGCGCAGGTGCTACCTCAATTCCACTAGAGCTACCCCATTTCACTTTAGTTGGTGCAACAACTCGTGCTGGCTTATTACCAAGCCCGCTTAGAGATCGATTCGGCTTTACTGCGCAATTAGATTTTTATGATGCAGATGAACTTGCTCAGATAATTAAGCGAAGCGCAGATTTACTTGAGATTACGATAGAACAGCCGGCGATAGTTGAGATTTCTTCAAGATCACGGGGGACACCGCGGGTAGCAAATAGATTACTTCGAAGAGTAAGAGATTATGCGCAAGTAAATAAAGAGAAAGTTGTTAAGCTAGAACATGCTCAAGCCGCACTCAAAATATATGAAGTTGATGAGATTGGTTTAGATCGGCTTGATAAAGCAGTTTTAACAGCGCTGATCAAAAACTTTAACGGTGGGCCTGTTGGTGTTTCAACTTTAGCAATGGCAGTTGGTGAAGAGATTGAAACTATTGAATCATTAGCAGAACCATTTTTAGTTCGAATAGGTTTCTTAGCAAGAACTCCTCGTGGTCGAGTTGCAACCGCCTCTGGCTGGGCCCACCTTGGTATGAAAGCACCACTTTCTGCTCAGGTTGGAATTGATGTGACACTCTTTGATCAAGACCCTGATATTGCACAATAATTTCTTAATTAGCGCATGAATTTCAGCAAGAAACTGTTGGATTTCTCAATAAACACACCTATCCCTAGAATTACCCCATATGTCCGCTAATAAAATTGCAAACACTCAGTCCCGAGCGCTGCGAACAATTTCAATCCTGCTGCTATCGGTTGTTGCCTTTACTGGAGTTGCCTTTGTAATAGGGGCTACATCATTTAGGTTAGGTTTAGATTTGCAAGGTGGAACTAGCGTTACGTTGCAGCCAAGAATTGAAGATGGTCAAGCTGGAAAAGTAACTTCAGAATCAATTGATCAAGCCGTTGAGATTATTCGCCAGCGTGTTAACTCATTAGGCGTTGCAGAATCTGAGGTTTCAGCTCAGGGTTCTGGTGTTAATCGTCAAATAATTATTTCAGTACCAGGTGAGACTGGCAGAAGAATTGTTGATTTAGTTGGTCAGACTGCAGAATTAAGATTTCGCCCCGTTTTAGCAGAAGGGGCTGCAAATGCAACTACGGTTAGCGCCGATGCTGCAAATGCAACATTGCCAGCTGGGGTTACACCAGAATTAAATGCACAGTTTGCCGCCCTTGATTGCACTAAGCCAGAAAATCGTCAAGGTGGGGGTGGTGATAATGAAGACGCTGCAATAGTAAGTTGTGACCGAGGTGGAATTTCAAAATATATTTTGGCACCAGCAGAAGTGTTAGGTCGCCAAGTCACTCAGGCTACATCTGCACTTGACCCACAAGGTGCATCTGGTTGGTATGTAACTTTAGATTTTAATGGTGAAGGTAGTAGCAAATTTGGTGCCATGACAACCCGTGTAACAACTTTACCTGCGCCACAAAATCAAGCAGCAATTGTTTTAGATGGCTTAGTTTATTCTGCTCCACGAATTAATGAACCAATTAATAACGGAACTGCACAGATCACCGGAAACTTTACTCAGGCCGATGCACAGGATCTATCAAATGTTTTAAAATATGGAGCTTTGCCATTGACCTTTGATCGTGGCGAGGTGCAACAAGTATCGCCATCGTTGGGTGCTGATCAGCTGCGTGGCGGACTGATCGCTGGAATTTTGGGTCTAGCGTTGGTAGTTATCTATTCGATGCTCTACTACCGTGGACTTGGCTTAGTCTCTGTTAGCTCGCTCATGGTTGCAGCCATAATGACTCTTCTTTCATTCCTACTTTTGGGTGAACTAATTGATTTTACGTTGACGTTAGCTGGAATTGCAGGTGCAATTGTTGCGATTGGTATTACTGCTGATTCATTTATTGTTTATTTTGAACGTATAAGAGATGAAGTTCGCGAAGGTAAGTCGATCAAATCTGCTGTTGAAACTGGTTGGGTACGTGCACGTCGTACTGTAATTGCTGCAGATGTGGTTTCGATGCTTGCTGCGATAATGCTCTACATTTTTGCTGTTGGTGGTGTTAGGGGCTTTGCATTCACTCTTGGACTAACCACAATAATTGATCTAATTGTTGTGTTTTTCTTCACCAAGCCACTAGTTACACTTTTGGTTAAAATTCCATTTTTCAATAATGGACACCCACTGTCAGGGTTCTCTACAAGGTCTATAGGTATGGTCACAAAAGATGCTTCACAGACAGCGGAGGTAAAAAATGCTTAAGCTTTCAGGATTAGGCGGGCGGCTTTATCGTGGTGAAACTTCTATTGATTTTGTTGGTAAGCGGAAAATTTGGTATTCATTCTCTAGTCTGCTGATTTTGGCTTCAGCTTTTACATTATTTACCCAAGGCTTACACCTTGGAATCGAGTTTAAGGGTGGTTCTTCTTTCACTGTAACTACAAATAATGCATCAATTGAAACTGCTAAACAGTCGCTTCTAGATTCTCAGGTAACTTCTCAGAATATTATCCAAAAAGTTGGCAATGACAAGATTCGTATACAAACCGATACTTTAACTTCGCTACAACAAACATCTCTTGAAGCAGCGTTGGCAAAAAACTTTAATGTAAGTATTGAGAGCATTGATTCACAAATTATTGGACCTTCATGGGGCGAGGAGATCACACGTAAGGCACTTTATGGACTGTTTGGATTTTTATTAGTTGTAATGCTCTACCTTGCGATGACTTTTGAAGCCAAAATGGCAATATCAGCAATTATTGCAGTAATCCATGACGTAGTAATTACTGTTGGTATCTACGCTTTAGTTGGCTTTGAGGTAACACCAGCCACAATAATTGGCTTTTTAACAATTCTTGGATATTCACTATATGACACAGTAGTTGTCTTTGATAAAGTACGCGAGAACACAAAAAGTATCGCTGCAAGTGGGAAAACAACATACTCCAAAGCAGCTAACCTTGCAGTTAATCAAACGATAGTTCGTTCCTTTAATACATCACTAGTTGCGCTACTTCCAGTTGGTTCTATTTTATTTGTTGGTGCTGGCTTATTAGGCGCTGGTACTTTGAAAGATTTATCACTAGCTTTATTTATTGGACTTATAACTGGAACATATTCATCTATTTGTATTGCGACCCCAATTTTGGCAGGTTTGCGTGAGCGCGAACCGGCAATGCAAGCACTAGCCAAGCGAGTAGGAAATCGCGGTGATAAGCCAAGTACTAATTCACCAGTAGTTTCAAGCCAATCAACTGGCGGCCCGCGCAATCAACCTCGACGCAATCGTCGCCGTTAATATTTTGTAATTAATAAGGCAGCCACAGCGCTATGACAACACAAGAATTGTTAAAGCCGCTATCTGACGGATTAGCTCAATCTCACCCAGGATTTTCAAATAGTGATTTAGAAAAAGCTTTTATTGCCGCTGAAAAAGCACATAGTGGTCAAATAAGAAAATCTGGTGAGGCATATATAACCCACCCAGTTGCTGTTGCTCAAATATTAATTGATCTAGGAATGGATCTACCAACTGTGATGGCTGCTCTTCTTCACGATACTGTCGAGGATACAACTTATTCAATTGAGCAAATTAAAAATGAGTTTGGGGAGGAAGTTACATCCCTAGTTGATGGAGTAACTAAATTAGACAAGTTAACTTATGGCCCAACTGCGGAAGCTGAGACACTTCGTAAAATGGTTGTGGCGATGTCTAGAGATATTAGAGTCCTAGTTATTAAATTAGCTGATCGTCTTCATAATGCAAGAACATGGGAGTTTATTGTTGCAGAGACCGCTCAGCGCAAGGCTAGGGAAACAATAGATATATACGCACCTCTTGCACATCGCCTTGGAATGAATGCAATTAAGTGGGAGCTAGAAGACCTTTCATTTAAAGTTTTAGAACCTAAAAAGTTTGAAGAAATTGAACGCTTAGTTGGGGAGCGATCACCAGCTCGTGATCAATTAACGCAAGAAGTAGTTACGGCAATTGATCAAGACTTAAAACTAGAAGGCATAACAGCGCAGGTAAATGGTAGGCAAAAGCATTTTTATAGTGTTTATCAAAAGATGGTGGTTCGCGGTCGTGAATTTAACGATATATATGACTTGGTAGGAATACGGATATTAGTTGAATCAGTGCGCGATTGTTATGGTGTTTTAGGTTCGATACACGCAAGGTGGAGCCCGGTACCGGGGCGGTTTAAAGATTACATTGCGATGCCAAAATTTAATCTATATCAGTCATTACACACCACAGTTATTGGCCCAAATGGTAAGGCTGTTGAAATTCAAATTCGTACATTTGATATGCATACTAGAGCTGAGTTTGGAATTGCAGCACACTGGAAATATAAATCTAAAAATACCGAACCTGGCAAGAGCCCTGAGGTTCTCTGGCTTCGTCAGTTACACGAGTGGCAGCAAGAAAGTGGTGACGTTAGTGATTTCCTAGAAACATTGCGATATGACCTGCGAACACCAGAAGTATTTGTTTTTACACCTAAAGGAAGTGTGATTGCATTACCATCTGGTGCAACTCCAGTTGATTTTGCCTACGCGGTTCATACTGAAGTAGGTAATAAGTGCGTTGGAGCCAAAGTAAATGGAAAATTAGTTCCGCTTGAATCCCATCTAGTAAATGGTGATGTTGTAGATGTTCTTACAAATAAAAATGTTAATGCTGCCCCTAGTCATGATTGGCTTAACTTTGTTACCTCCTCTCGAGCACGTTCGAAGATAAAGGCTTGGTTCTCAAAAGAGCGTAAGGAAGAAGCGATTGAAGCTGGTCAAGAATCAATATCTAGACAAATGAGAAAAGCTGGATTACCACTACAGAAAATTTTAGGTGGTCATGCACTTCTTGAATTAGCTCATGAGCTTCGGTATGAAGATATTGAGAGTATGTATGAATCAGTAGGTAATGGTCATGTTTCAGCACATTCAGTAATTGAGAAATTAATGGTCCTACTTGGTACAACTGATGCCCATCCAGAAAATGATCTAACTCCATTAATTAATCCAGTAAAGCGTGAGCGAAAGAGTGTTACAGGAATTGATGTCGAAGGCGCTGGAGATGTACTAGTAAAACTTGCAAGATGTTGTGCGCCTGTGCCTGGTGATCAAATTACGGGATTTATTACACGCGGTAGTGGCGTTTCTGTTCATAGAGCAGATTGTGTAAACATTGTCGATCTAAGAATTCACCAAGGTGATCGAATGGTAGGGGTTAAATGGAATCTCTCCGCTAAAAGCACATTTTTAGTAAACATCCAGGTTCAAGCACTTGATCGAGCACGATTACTTTCAGATGTGACCAAGGCATTATCTGATCAGCACGTTAATATTTTAAGTGCTTCCGTTGTGACAAATAAAGATCAAACAGCAATTTGTAGATTCTCTTTTGAAATGGCAGATGCTTCACATCTAGACGCAGTACTAACTGCAGTTAGAGCAATTGAAGGTGTTTATGATGTAGATAGGGTATTTAATAATTAGCTTGTGTACTCAGTTAAACCTTTTTGGGCCTGTTCTAACCATTCTCTACGTGCAGCTGCAGCTTCACGCGCCAACATAGCCTTTGCACTTTGCCCAGCAGCTTCTGCTTTTGCTGCTTGCTTTTCATAATTCTCAATCGCCTCAGCTAGTCCCTGAACAACCTTGTTAGCTTGCGCCTTAGCAGTTGGATCACTCTTACGTTGGAAGTTTCTCTCTATCTCAGAAATCTCTTCTTCTACCTTTTTAATTCGCTTTTCAAATACATCACGTTTTTTGCGATCAGTCATACCAATTTTCTGCCACTTACCCATTAAGTCATAGAAATTCTTTTTTGCAGATTTAAAATCAGAAATTGGCAGCAATGCTTCAAATTCAACAATTAATGCTTCACGCTTGATCAAATTTTCTGCCATTGATCCTTTACGCTTTGCCATGTCAGCATTCTTGGCCGTAAAAAAAGTATCTTGAGAGGCTTTAAACCTATTCCATAATGCATCATCGGTAGATTTTTTACCCCGACCAGAGGCTTTCCATTGATCCATTAATTCTTTAAATCGCTTTGCTGTATTTAACCAATCCTTTGAGTTAGCAAGACTCTCAGCTTCCTTCACAATTACTTCTTTAGTTGATGCAACTAACTTTTGCTCAGAAGAAAGGTTTGCAAAGTGGGTACGCCGTCTCTTATCAAACTTGTTTCGTGATGAAGAAAATCTCTTCCAAAGCGCTGCATCATCTTTTTTATCTAGGCGAGGAGCCTTCTTCCAATCTTCAAGCAGAGTTTTTAACCTGGCTGTAGTAACTTTCCAAGCAACAGATTCGGTTAGGGATTCAGCCTCGGCCACAATTTTCTCTTTAATTGCAGCAGCCTCAGTTTTACGAGCTTGTTTTTCTGCTTGCTGTGCAGCTTTGCGGGCTTGATAAGCACCTTCATGTTCAGTTATAAGTGCAGGGATTTTTTCCAAAGATTGCGCAAGATTAACTAGATCGCCAACTCCGTTTAATTCAGAAATTTGTGTGCGCAACTTATTAACTGCTTCATGAGCATCACTGGGCACCATGGCACCAGATCTAATGCGAGCGGCTAGAAGTGCAACCTCAGAGGCAGCCATTTCAAATTTTTTAACAAAATAGGCAAGGGCTTCATCACTACTTTTACCAGGATATGAACCAACCGCGCGATCACCAGTGGGTGTAATTACGTAAACAGT
>Ga0214163_1000412_pt1 | contig 20243 bp, 16 predicted proteins | sample LakMenepilimnion_2_FD_153001 | JGI IMG/M metagenome (GOLD analysis project Ga0214163, IMG submission 153001) | Freshwater microbial communities from Lake Mendota, WI - Practice 15JUN2010 epilimnion v4 | ecosystem: Environmental > Aquatic > Freshwater > Lake > Epilimnion/Euphotic zone | place... | reverse complement strand
CATTCGCGCAGGTGACGGGCGACGGCCACGAGCATCGGGAACTCAGGCTTCGGCTTTTCGGCCATCAACCGCGGGTGGTTGCGATGCAGCTATGTCGTGACGCGGTCCCGACCCTACCTAATGCAGCTAGGGCAGCACGCGGTGCTGCCCCTACCTCGATGCATTACTTGTCAACGTGTCAACTGGCCAACAGGTCAACTAACTTGTTATCGCATCGCATCCACCAACCCATATCCGAACCGGCTGATTTCTTTCCTGGCTCGCGAGAGGAAGAGCTTGAGCGATTTGCCCAGCGGGCGGCGGGCTTTGCCTTTGTCCTGATAGCCGATGGTGCTGGTGGTGTGTGCGACGGGCGCGAGGACGACGGGCATCGGACGGACGCCGCGGGTGCGAAGGCCGGTCTCCCACGGACGGTCCAGCGCATGGTCGACCTGTTCGGTGATGGGGCGCATCGATCTGAGCAGGCTCTCGGCGGCGCGGCGGTTCACGACGTAGGCGGCGGAGGAGGTCGTGCGGGTCAGGTGGGCGACGAGCCGGTGTCCGCCGCCGAGGGCGCGCTTCTTGACGGGCATGCCGGAGTGGAAGTTGAAGAGCTTCACGAGGTCCCAGTCGTCCTTTTCGGCCAGCGAGCGGAGCACGTCGGCGCAGGCGGGCAGGACTTCGACGTCGTCCTCGAGAATCACGCACCAGGGGGCGTCGGTCTTCAGGAAGGTCTCCATGGCCTTGAGGTGGCTGAGATAGCAGCCGACCTCGCCGGCGCGCGGCATGTCCAGCCGGTTGCGCCAGGCGTAGGCCGGAAGGTCCACGAGCTTCTCCCACTCGGGCACGTCCTTGCCCATGACGGCCGGGAGGCGTTCGAATCCCAGGCCAAGCCGGGTGAGGTTGTCACGGATCGACGCCATCCGCTCGGTGTCACGGTCGAGGTTGATTACGTAGATGAGCGGAGCCATCGGCGGGCATCGTTGCGACTGCGGGACATCTTTCAATCCGATAGGCTGCCCTTGCTTTTGGTTCGTCACCTCGACCTCGCGGTCCTATCCCTGCTGCAGGGATGAAGATTCTGCACCTCTCAAAGATGGACACCGGCGGCGGGGCCGCCGACGGCTTCGTGCGGATCCACCGCGCCCTGCTCGCGGAAGGACATGAATCCGTCGCTTACGTCATCAAACAGAAGCGGCATGACGTCCCCGCGATAGTCGACGCCCGTAAGTTGCTCGACCCCTTCCAGAAGCTAGCCTGGGGCCTTGGCCGGGTCTGGGCCAAACTACGCCGTCTTCACCTCAAGCCGGTCGGGGTCTATGATTTCGAGGCCGAGGCCAACTTCCCGGCAGAGCCGCTCATCCGCGACGCCCGCGCCCGTTCGGAGAAGTGGGACTTGGTGCTCGTGCATTGGTCGGGCGCTTTCGTGCGACCGGAGACGATTCAGGAGATCGCCCAAGCCCTCGGCGCCCGGGTGGCCTTATGGCAGGTCGACATGGCCCACGCCACGGGCGGCTGTCATTCGAACCTCGGCTGCGAGAAGTACCGGACCGGCTGCGGAGCCTGCCCGCTGATCGCGTCCGCCGACCCGCAGGATATCTCTTCGATTCAAGCCGTGCGCCGCGCGCGTGTCTGGAAGGAGCTCGATGCCGTCGTGCTGGCGCCTAGCGGCTGGTCCGCCCGCCAAGCGAAGGAGAGCTTTATCCTCCGCGACCTCGAGTTACGCACATTCCCGATCCCACTCGACCTCGCGACGCTGCGTCCGTCGGACGCCGCCGCCGCCCGCCGCACCCTCGGCTTGCCTGCCGAGGGGCGCATTGCGCTCGTCCGCGCCCTCGATCCGGGTCTCACCTTTAAGGGCTTCGGCCTCTTCCTCGAAGCCCTGCGCCAGCTCGACGCCCAAGGCGTCGCCCTGCATGTCGCCGTCATCGGCGACCGTGGCTTCGTGCCCGGCGGATTCCGGCATGTCGGCATCACCGAACTCGGCCCGCAACGTGGTGATGCGGCGCTAGCCCGCGCCTACCAGGCCGCCGACTTCTTCGTCAGCCCTTCGACCAACGAGACCGGCCCGATGATGGCCGGCGAAGCCATGGTCTGCGGCCGTCCGCTCATCGCCTATCCGATCGGCATCGCGCCCGACCTCATCGAGCAGGGGCGTAACGGCACGCTGGTCGAGCCGGTCGGCGACGTCGCCGCGCTGGCCGCCACGCTCCGCACTTATGCCGAGATGCCCGCGGCCGAACTCGCCGCTCGTCAGCAGGCGGCCGCCGATTCCGCTGGGCGAATCTTCTCGGCCCGCTACTTTTCAGAACAGGTCCAAGCCGTCCTGCGCCGATGAGATACGCCTCCGTCCTCTACCGCGATTACGCGGAGAACTCCCTGTTCACGCCGGGAGCCGGGGAAAACAACGGCGAATTCTATCTCCCTTACGCGAAGCTCCGGGAGCGTTTCCTCGCCACCGGCATCGAGCTGAACACGCCGGACGTCAACGCCGGGCGACCGGTCGAGTTCGAGCTGCACATCAACTGCCGTCGTCAGGATCCCTCCGCCCGCGCCTACGTCTACCTTTACGAGAACCCGTTGATCCGACCGCTCAACCGCGACCGCGCGTCGCTGGCCCGTTATGCGAAGTGGTTCGCCTGGGATGGAGCCCTGCGCGACGACCCGCGGACGGTCCCGCTCCTTTACCCGAACCGCTTCGAGACCGAGGGCTGGAACGGACCCGAGAAGCGTCCGCTGTTCTGCGTGCTCGTCGCCTCTAACAAGGCGCTGACGGTCGTCGACCCGCGCGACCAGTATCAGGCCCGCGTCCGGATTCTCGATTGGTATGAACGTCACGCCCCGGCTGACTTTCATCTCTTCGGCCGCGGCTGGGACCGTCCCGCCGCGCTGCCCGGCCGCTGGGGCCGTGTCCGTAATCAGCTGCGCAAGGTCCTCGCCCGCTTCCTGCCCGCCAAGTCTCCTTACGCCACGTGGCGCGGACCGGTCGACGATAAGATCGAACTGCTCACGCGCGCCCGCTTCTGCCTCGCCCACGAGAACTGCCGCGACCTGGAAGGTTACGTGACCGAGAAGCTCTTCGACAGCTTCCGCGCGGGCTGCGTGCCGGTGTATGTCGGGCCGAAGGAAATCGCCGACCTCGTGCCGGCTGGCTGTTTCATCGACGGCCGGGCTTACGAGACGCCCGCGGCGCTCAACGCTTTCCTGCGTACGATCGATGACGCGGCCTACCGCGGCTACCAAGAGCGCATCCGGGCCTTCCTGCTTTCCGCTCAGGCCAAGCCTTTCTCGCAGGACCACTTCGCTGATGTCCTCGCCCGCGAGATCCTCGCTGATCTCGCCGCCCGATGAGCCTGCCCTCGATCAGCGTCATCTTCCTATCCTACAAGCAGGAGGCCTATGTCCGAGAGGCGCTCCGCGCTGTGCTCACCCAGGACCTGCCTGATTACGAAGTGATCATCGGCGATGACGCTTCGCCAGACGGCACGCGTCGCATCATCGAGGAAGAAATCGCGGCCTATCGCGGACGGGCCCGGATCATCCTCCTCCCGCCGGCCCCGAACGTGGGTGTCATCCGTAACTTCAATCGCTGCGTCGCGGCCTCGTCAGGTGACATCTTCGTGGCCGCCGCCGGCGACGACGTCAGCCACCCGAACCGCCTGCGCCGTATCGCCGAGTTCTTCCGCGATCATCCGGCCTGCACGGCGCACTATTCCAACGCCCGCGTCACGGACGCGACCGGAGCCGTCCTCCGCCCGACGTGGTATCACCATCAGGGCGTCCAGTTCCGGCAATTCGATCCGCGCGGCTTCCATCTCTACCAAGGCGTTCAGTTCTGCGGAGCCACCGGCAGCTACCGCGCCGACGTCTTCCGCAAGTTCCCGCCCATGCCTGGCGCGACCGGCGGCGAAGACGGCCCGGCCATCCTGCGTGCGCTCCTCCTCGGCTCCGCCGCGATCGACTCCGAGATCCTCCTCGATTGGCGTTGGCACGGCGCGAACATGTCGCACGGCAGCAAGCCGAAGAACCTCGGCTGGCGCGACAAGCTGCGCCGCGCCGCCGCTTGGCCAGCCGGCCAGAAGGTCCATCGCCGCGGTTACCGCGCCGACCTCGCCCATGCAGAACGCGAAGGTCTCGCCGCGCCGGAAGTCATCGCGCGCTTTCGTTCGCTGGTCGACGACGTACATGCGCAGGCCTCGGTTAAGTTCCACTGCACGCATCCGAACGCCCGCTGGTCGGCCATCGGCATGGCGATCGGTTATTTCTGGCGGGTCTCTCCGCGCGGTACGGCTTGGAAGGTGCGCTTCCTCGCCAAGACGATCGGCAAGAAGCTGCTCCCGGGCCCGCTGCGGGCCGTCGTGCTCTTCAATTTTTCGAAGTTCTAAGCCCGCGGGCCGTATTTACGCTGCGGCGGCTGCGTCGGCGGCACGGGTTCGATCTGGACGCCAGCGCACGCGGGGTGTCGTCCGAAGGTGCCGTAGGTCTCGGTGTCGAAACGGGTCGTCATGCCGCGGGCGGCCTCGGCCACGAGGACGCGGCCGTCGGGCTGGATGAAGCCGACCTGCACCATCGTCGTGCCGTCCACCTTGCGGGTGTGAGCCATGATCTTGTCGAGGAAGTCGTTGGCGTCGGGGCCGGGCTTGAGGGCGAAGAGGATCTTCTTGATGAGGCTCGGGGCGCGGCGGAGCGTGGTGACGGCGTGGGCGCTGAGCGACCACTCTCCGCGTTCTTCGCGCCAGTTGAGGCGGGCGTCGACGATGACGTGAGAACCGTCCATGAGCAGGGGTAACTCGCCGTCCTTGAGCTGCGCGGCCGCATCATAGGCGTCCGAGAACATCATGACCGGGATGGTGACCGAGCGGGAGGCGACGGTGAAGAGCGCCCAAGGCCGGTTATCCTTCTTGGAGATCTTCTTCTCGAGGCCGCCGACGATCCCGCAGACGCGCACCGTGTGGCGCTGCTGCTTGTCGAGATCGATCCGGTCCGGCGTGACGACGAGGGTGGCGATCGCTTCGTCGAGGCCGTGGTATTCCGCGAGAGGGTGGCCGCTCAGGTAGAAGCCGAGCAGGGCCTTCTCGCTGTTGAGCATCTCGAGCTTGGGCATCTTCTCCGACTTGCGGAGGACGAGGTCCGTCGGGCGGGCGGCGCCCGCGTCTTCAGCGCCGAGGAGGTCGAAGAGGGAGCCCTGGCCGCTGGCCCGCTCCTTGCGCTCGCCGGCGAAATGACGGCGGACGGATTCGATGGAGTCGACGAGGTGGCGGCGGTCCTCGCCGGTGAAATCGAAGGCGCCCGCGCGCACGAGGCAGTCGAGGGTGCGGGAATTGAGGTCGAACTCGCCCATGCGGCCCACGAAGTCGGCGAAATCCTTGAAGGGTCCGTTCTTCTCGCGCTCGGCGACGATATTGCGGGCGGCCTGCTCGCCGACGCCCTTGATGGCGCCCATGCCGAAGCGGATGGCGTTATCCTTCACGACCGGCGTGAAGTCGGTGTCCGACTGGTTCACGTCGGGCCCGAGCGCCTTCATGCCGAGGGCTTCGACCTCCCCCATGAATTCGGCGAGCTTGTCGGCGTTGCCCTGTTCGGACGTCAGGACGGCGGCCATGAACTCGACCGGGTAGTTGGCCTTCAGGTAGGCGGTGCGATACGAGAGGATCGCGTAGGCGGCGGAGTGCGACTTGTTGAAGCCGTATTCGGCGAACTTCTCCAGGGTGGCGAAGATCTCCTCGGCCTTCTTCTTGTCGATGTTGTTGGTCGTCTTGGCGCCCTCGACGAAGATCGAGCGCTGCTGCTCCATCTCTTCGCGGATCTTCTTGCCCATCGCGCGACGAAGCATGTCGGCGCCGCCGAGGGTGTAGCCGGCGACCACGCGGGCGGCTTCCATCACCTGTTCCTGGTAGACCAGGATGCCGTAGGTCTCCTTGGCCACCTTCTCGAGGAGCGGGTGGGCGTATTTGACGTAGTTAGGGTCATCCTTGCCCTTGATGTAGTCCGGGATGAACTGCATCGGTCCCGGACGGTAGAGCGCGATGAGCGCGACGATCTCGTCGATCTGGGTGATGTTGAACTTGCGGCAGAGTGACTGCATGCCGCCGGATTCGAGCTGGAACACGCCGATGGTCTTCGCCTCGTTGAGGAGGGCGAAGGTCTTGGGGTCCTCGAAGCCGACCTTCTCGATGTTGAAGTCGGGCTGCTTGCGATGCTTGCGGACGAGGTTCTGGGCGTCGTCGATGATGGTGAGCGTCTTGAGGCCCAGGAAGTCCATCTTCAGGAGGCCGAGCTTCTCGACGGGGTCCTTGGCGTATTGGGTCGTCAGGTCGCCTTCCTGCATCGTCACGGGGATGATGTCCGTGAGCGGGCGGTCGGCGATGATCATGCCGCACGCGTGCTTGCCGGAATTACGCACCATGCCCTCGATGACGCGGCCGGTCTCGATGATGCTGGCGGCCTGCGGGTTGATGCTGACCTCTTCGCGGAGCTCGTTGGACTTCTTCAGGGCGTCCTCGAGCGAGATATTGATATCGTCGGGGACCAGCTTGGCGAGGCGGTTGGTCTCGATGAACGGAAGGTCGCGGATGCGAGCCAGGTCGCGGACGACCATCTTGGCGCCGAACGTGCCGAAGGTGATGATGTTGGCGACGCGGTCCTCGCCGTATTTCTTGCGGACGTAGCCGACGACCTGGTCGCGGCGGCGCATGCAGAAGTCGATGTCGAAGTCGGGCGCGGAGACGCGCTCGGGATTCAGGAAGCGTTCGAACAGGAGGCCGAAGCGGATCGGGTCGATGTCGGTGATCTTGAGGCAATACGCCACGATCGAGCCGGCGCCCGAGCCGCGGCCCGGGCCGACGGGGATGTCCTGCTTGCGGGACCAGTCGATGAAGTCCCAGACGATGAGGAAGTAGTCGACGAAGCCCGTGCCCGCGATGACGCCCATCTCGTAGTCGACGCGCCGACAGAGTTCGGCGGGGCTCGTCTGTCCGGGGCCGGGGATCTTCTCGTCCTTCCAAGCCTTCGGGTCGTCGTAATCGACGCCGTAACGTTCCTTCAGGCCGGCCTTCACCTGTTCGAGCAGGTAGGAGCCGTTGGCCCGCATGCCCTTGCGCTTCTCGGCTTCGATGACGAAGTCGCCCGGCTTGCCGGCGGAGACCAGCAGGCCGTTCTTAAGCTGCTCGTAGCCATCGAGGATGGCGTCGATCTTGTCGGAAGCCTTGGGCTTCACGCCTTCGCTGAAGATGTAGACCGGGTAGTTGTTCTGGCCGACCGGCAACTTGACGTCGCACATCTCGGCGATGGCGACGGTGTTCTTGATCGATTCGGGGACCTCGCCGAAGACGCGCAACATCTCGGCTTCGCTCTTCAGGTAGAACTCCGTGGCGGAGTAGCGCATGCGGCGCTCGTCGGCCAGGCGGGCGCCGGTCTGGATGCAGAGCATCGCGTCGTGCGCGACCGAATCGCCGGCGTCGACGTAGTGGACGTCGTTGGTGGCGACGACGCGGAGCTGGAACTCGCCGGCGAGCTTGAGGAGGTCGGCGATGATGCGCTTCTGCTCCTCGAGGCCGTGGTCCATCAGCTCGATGACGAAGTTCTCGCGCCCGAAGATCTCGACGAACTTGCCGCAGGCCTTGCGGGCGGCCTCGTAGTCGCCGCGGAGGAGGGCCTGGGGGATCACGCCCTGGAGGCAGCCGGAGAAACCGATCAGGCCGTCAGCGTGCTTGGCGAGCTGCTCGAGGTCGGTGCGCGGCTTGTAGTGCAGGCCGCGGACGTGCGCGTCGGAGACGAGCTTGGTGAGGTTCTGGTAGCCTTTGAAATTCCGGGCGAGCACGCCCATGTGGAAATACTTGTGCTCGCGACGGTCAGGCTTGTCGGTGAGCGCGTGGTCCCAGACGAGGTAGAGCTCGCAGCCGAGGAGGGGCTTGAGCTTCACGTCGCCCTTGGAGCGCTGCTTGGCCTCGTTCCAGAAATCGAAGAGGCCGAAGAGGTTGCCGTGGTCGGTGATCGCCACCGCGCGCATGTTCATGTCGCACGCGCGCTCCATCAGGCGATCGATGCGGCTGCAGCCGTCGAGCATGCTGTAGTCCGTATGCACGTGGAGGTGCACGAAGTCTCGGCTGATGGTTTCCGGGTCGGCCATGCGGGACGGTGATAATAGGGAGCCGTCGGAGGGCAGGGGAAGGCATTAATCCGCGAGGTTATCCGCGGACTTATGCACAGCGGGGGCTTGCCCGTCGGTCCGGCCGGGCCAGACTCGTCCGCATGACCCCGCGCCGGCTCACTCCTTTTCGGCAGGCCCTCCTCGGACTGGCGCTCGGCGTCGTCTACGGGCTGGTCTGCCGGCTCGTGTTCGACCCGCATGTCACTTCTGCGCCGGGCTCGGCCAAGGAGATATGGGCCATCATGAGCCTGAGCTTCATCTTCCTGGTGCCGCTGGCGCTCGGCTTCCTGGTGATTTGGTTCGGCGAGACCAAGAAGAGCTGGGCGGCACGCGTGTTCCAGCCATGGCTCGCCGGCGCCATCTTCATGGCGGCGGCGATCGTCCTGCATCTGGAAGGATTCATCTGCGTGATCCTCTGGCTGCCGCTGGTCTGGGGGATGTCCTCGCTCGGCGGCCTGCTTGCCGGGTTTCTCCGCGACCTGCTCGCGTCGGACGGTTCCAAGCGCCTCTGCGTCGCGTTCATCGCGCTGCTGCCGTTCGTGGTCGGGCCACTGGAGTCCCTCCGCGAGCGAGAGACCGAGCTCCGCACGGCCCACACGTCGATCGAGATCGCGGCGTCGCCCGCGCAGGTCTGGCGGCAGATCCGTTCGGTGCCGCGGATCACCGAGGCCGAACACGGCCCGTCGTGGAGCCATCGCCTGGGCTTCCCGCGTCCGACCGAGGCCGTGCTCGAGGGCACCGGCGTCGGCTCCATCCGCTACGCCCGCTTCGAGGGCGACGTCCTCTTCGTCGAGAAGGTGACCGAGTGGGAGGAGAACAAGCGCCTCTCGTTCTCGATCGAGGCCGACACGAAGAACATCCCGCCCACGACCTTCGACGAACACGTGACCATCGGTGGTCCGTATTTCGACGTCCTCCACGGCTCCTATTGGATCGAGCCCCGCGGCCCGGACCGCGTCGTGCTGCACCTCGCGAGCGACCAGCGCCTCTCGACGGGCTTCAACTTCTACTCCCAGTGGTGGACCGTGTGGCTCATGAACGACCTGCAGTCCTACATCCTGCGGATCATCAAGGCCCGCGCCGAAAAGGCGGCGCAATGAGTAGACCGTGGCTGACGATGACCTGGCAGGCCGTGCTGTGCCTGATGCTGGGCTTCTTCTACTGCGTGCTCTTTTCCTGGACCTTCTTCTTATATTTTTTGTTGTCCATGTACCTGGTCTTCCCGATTTCGCTCCTCATTGGCTTCCATGCGGTCTGGTTCGGCGGAAACGGCCTTCATTGGGGCCGGCTGGTCTTATACTCTTGTTGGGCGACCGGCTTTTTTCTGACGGGAGCCTTGTTGCCCTGGTGCGTTCTTTTACCCTGGTGCGTTCTTTTAAAGACGAACTTCTTCGCCGCTATCGCCTATGCCTCATTATGTGCCTTCCCGACGGCCGTGGTCGGGGGCTTCATCGCTCGGGCCATCAGACGCTGGCAGGAGCCTCCTCGGCGTGAGGTCTGGCCGCCGCTTACTTGACCTTCACGAAGGTCCGCTTGCCGGCCTGGATGACCAGTTCGCCGGCGGGCTGAGCGACCTTCTGGGCCGGATCGGAGACCTTATCGTCGCCGATCTTGACGGCGCCGCCTTCGATGAGGCGACGGATCTCCTTCTTGGAGGGGAATAGGTTCGTCGCAGCCAGGAGGTCGACGATGCCGACCTCGGCCGCGCCGCCGGAGACGGCGGCCCAGGCGAACTCCGGCATGTCCGTACGAACGCCGCCCTTGGAGAAGACGTTCTCGAATTCAGCGCGTTCCTTGGCGCCGGCGCCCGCGCCGTGGAACTTGTCCGTCAGGCGCGTGGCGAGCTGCTTCTTGGCTTCCATCGGGTGGCCGGCCTTGAGCGCGGCGAGTTCTTCCGGCGTCGAGAGGAGCAGGAGGTCGTAGTAGACCCACATGGTGGCGTCCGGGATCGACATGATGCGGCCGAACATGTCCTTCGCGCCGTGGTTGAAGGCGATGTAGTTGCCGAGGGACTTCGACATCTTCTTCTCGCCGTCGAGGCCGACGAGCAGGGGCATGCCGAGCACGGCCTGCGGGGCCATCTTGTCCTGTTCCTGCAGGTCGCGGCCGACGAGCATGTTGAAGAGCTGGTCGCTGCCGCCGATCTCGATGTCGGCCTTGAGCATGACGGAGTCGTAGCCCTGGAGGAGCGGGTAGAGGAACTCGACGATCGAGATCGGGGTGTTCGACGCGTGGCGCTTGGCGAAGTCATCGCGCGCAAGCATCTGCGCCACGGTCATGCGGCGGCTGAGCTGGAGGGCGTCGAGGAACGACATCTTGCCGAACCACTCGCTGTTGCGGCGGACTTCGGTCTTCTTCGGGTCGAGGATCTGGTAGGCCTGCTCGAGGTAGGTCTTGGCGTTCTCCTCGATCTCCTGCTCGGAGAGCACGGGTCGGGTCTCGGACTTGCCGGTCGGGTCGCCGATGCGGGTGGTGTAGTCGCCGATGATGAGGACGGCCTGGTGGCCGAGCTCCTGGAACTGGCGGAGTTTCTGGAAGACCACCATGTGGCCGAAGGTCAGGTCCGGGCGGGTGGGGTCGACGCCGAGCTTCACGCGCAGGGTCTTGCCGGCTTCGAGGCGCTTCAGGATCTCCGCCTCACCGATGAATTTCTCGGTGCGGGATTTCATGACCTTCAACTGTTCCGCGGGGGACATAGGTTCACTCTTCCCAAGGGGGAGGGGAGGGGGAAGACAAAATGATAGGGGTAGGGGTAGGGGTGGGGGCAGGGGCAGGATGTGCACCGCTAGTTGATCGGTTGATCAGTGGGCCAGTTGGCCAGGCGAGAGGCATTTCAGGTCCCAGGTCTCGGCCCTCGGGTCCCTGGTTCAGGTCTTCAGGTTCAGGCGCAGGTCCCGGGTCCGAACCTAGACCAGATAACCCGTACCTGATTCCCGCAGGCCGAGACCCGAAACCTGAAAGTGTATGCCCCCAGCCAATCATCCGGTCTCCCTTTGGGCGTTTCGGCCTCTGCCTTGCCTCCCTTGTCAACGTGTCAACTTGTCAACAGGCCAGCTAATGGTGCATCAGTCTGGCCAACTGGCCAACCGTTCAACGGGTCAACTCTGCCTCGGGCCGTGCCTCTAGTGATTGCCCTCTTCCATCTTCCTTGCCTAATGAAGGCATGGATCTCGTCCGTGAACTGACCGAATACGTGAAGCATGCCAGCGTGTCCACCGACCCGGCTTTCAAGGCCGGGATGGATGGCGCCCGGGAGCATATCTGCGGGCTGCTCAAGCAGGCCGGCCTCGAGGTCGAAGTCGTCCCGACGCCCCTGCATCCGATCGTGCTCGGCCGCCGCCGCGGTCCGAAGGAATGGCCGCACATCGTCCTTTACGGCCACTATGACGTCCAACCAGCCGACCCGCTGAACCTCTGGACCTCCCCCGCCTTCGAGCCGGTCGTTCGCGACGGCAAAATCTACGGCCGCGGTACGGCGGACAATAAGGGCCCGCACCTCGTAGCGGTCGCCGCGCTCACCCGCCTGCTCAAGCGCTGTCCGAACCTGCCGCTGCGCATCACCTTCCTGATCGAAGGTGAAGAGGAGATTGGCTCCCCGAGTTTCCCGGAATTCCTGCACAATCATAAGGCCGAGCTCACCGAGGCCGATTGCGTCATCCTCTCCGATACGGCTTCGCCGTCGTCCGACCAGATCGTCATCACGACCGCCCTGCGCGGCATCGTCGGTCTCGAGGTCGGCCTGACCGGTCCGAAGTCCGACCTGCACTCCGGCCTCCACGGCGGCGCGGTCTATAACCCCATCCAGGCCTTGGCCGAACTCTGCTCCTCGCTCCACGACGCCGATAATGCTGTGACGGTCGAAGGCTTCTACGAAGGCGTCGAGCAGCCGACCCGCTGGGAGCGCGAAGAACTCCGCAAGCTGCCGCTCAGCGAAGACGGCTACCGCCGCGCCCTGGGCGTCGACGAACTGCATCCCGCGCCTGGCCTCGACGGCCTCGAAGCCGTGCGCTTCGCGCCGACCCTCGAGTTCAACGGCATCGGCGGCGGCTACCAGGGCAAGGGTTCCAAGACGGTCATCCCTTCGAAGGTCTTCGCCAAGATCACCTGCCGCCTCGTCCCGGGCCAGGACCCCGCCGACATCCATCGCAAGGTCGCCGCGGCCATCCATGCCCGCGCGCCGAAAGGCGTGCGCGTCGACCTCATCGAGATGCAGGGCAACGCCGCCTACTTCGTCTGCCCGCCAGACCGCCCGAATACTCCCGCCGGCCAGAATCCGATCCTCGCCAAGGCTTTCCGCGAGGCCGACAAGGCCATCGGCGAAGCCTTCGGCAAGCGTCCGCTCTATCTCCGCGAAGGCGGCAGCGTGCCCATCATCGGCGACATCCGTCGCGAGACCGGCCTCGACTCCGTCATGATCGGCCTGTTCACGCCCGAGTCGCACCTCCATGCGCCGGACGAGAACTTCGAACTCGTCATGGCCGAGCGCGCCGTGAACGCCTACGAGAAGCTTCTCGAGCGACTCGCCGGGTCTGAACGTGGTAATCGTTGAACCCTCCTCGCCTTTGAGTTCAGCGCAGGCTCCCACCGCCTCTCTCCTGCTGTTTGCCTATAACCACGAGGCATTCATCGAGGAGGCTTTGCGCTCGGCGCTTCGTCAGGATCTGGACGACTACGAGCTCGTGATCGTCGATGACGCATCGACCGATGGGACGAGGGCGAAGATCGAGGCGATCTTGGCCGCTGGCGGCCACGCAGGCCGGCGGATCAAGACCATCTTTCATGACCGGAACCAAGGCGTGCTCGCCGCGGTGAACGCCGCCATGGCGCAGGCCTCCGGCGACGTCTTCGTCATGATGGCGGGCGACGACATCTCGCTGCCCGACCGACTGCAGCGGACTTTGCGGATCTTCGCCGCGGCGCCGGAGGTCCAGCTCGCTTATGGTGAGGTCGCGTTCATCGACGAGCGAGGCGCCGCGCTGCGGCCGGCGCCGACCGGCGGGATGGCCCAGCGTTTCGCCTACGCCCGCGCCCGCTTCGGACGGATCTATGCGGGGGCTTTGCCTTGCGGCGCATCCGCCGCCTATCGTCGCAGGCTTTACGATGTCTTCGGCCCGATGCGCGCCGGTCCGCACGGCGAAGACAACTGCTACTGGGTCCGGGCCTTGCTGCTGGGAGAAATCCACCATGACCCGGCCTGCTTCATCCAATGGCGGCAGCATAGCGCGAACCTTTCCAACTACCAGCCGTCCGCCGGCGACGCCTGGCGTCTGCGGCATTTGGATTGGATGGAGAAGCATGCTGGCATGTCGTCCCAATGGCTGCAGGATATCGCGGTCGCCCGAACCCAGGGCCTGATTTCGGTCTGGCGCGCGGCTATCGTCCGTTACGCCGCCATACGCGAAGACGCCACCAGGTCGCTGGAAGTCGCCTCCTTGCGTCCGGATCCTTGGGGCAGCTGGCTGCGGAGCGCTTGGAAACTTCTGCAGGTCGGGCGGCTCTCGACCACGTTCAGGATGCTCAAGCTACGCCTCTTCCGCTCCCGACGGGAGAAAAGGTGGCAGGTTTTGGCCAAACTGAAGTCAAACGGGCCTGTTTGAGGGCGTTGCCGCCCTTTGAGGCAGTGCTTTTCCCTTTCGCCTTGGCCTTAAAGTCCTAAATCTTGCTCATTCACCATGGCTGTCTTCCGCAAGCGTACGCACACCCCGACTCCTAAGAAGAAGGATATCCCGGCGGGTCTCTGGACCAAGTGCCCCCAGTCGGGCGAGATGGTCTACACGAAGGACCTCGAAGCGAATTGGAACGTCTTCCCGGTCAGCGGCTATCATGACCGCCTGACGACCAAGCGCCGCATCGCCCTCCTGATCGACGAAGGCACCTGGAAAGAAACCGACCAGAAGCTGGCCTCCAAGGACCCCCTTAAGTTCACCGCCGGCGGTTCCTACCCCGAGCGCCTCGCCCAGCACCAGAAGAAGTCCGGCCTGCGTGACTCCGTCGTCTGCGGCCACGGCCTGATGGACGGCCTTCCGGTCTCCCTCGCGATCATGGACTTCTCGTTCATGGGCGCCTCGATGGGCTCCGTCGCCGGCGAGAAGGTCACCCGCGCCATCGAGCGCGCGATCAAGCTGAAGTGCCCTTGCGTCGTGGTCTGCGCCTCGGGTGGCGCCCGCATGCAGGAAGGTATCCTTTCCCTGATGCAGATGGCCAAGACCAGCGCCGCCCTCGCGAAGCTCCGCGCGGCCGGACTGCCTTACATCGCCGTCCTCACCAATCCCACGATGGCCGGCGTCATGGCCAGCTACGCCACCCTCGGTGACGTCATCGTCGCCGAACCCGGCGCGCTCATCGGCTTCGCCGGCGCCCGCGTGATCAAGGAGACGACCAACCAGGACCTGCCCGAAGGCTTCCAGAGCTCGGAGTTCCTCCTGAAGCGCGGCCTCATCGACATGATCATCCACCGTAAGGAGATGAAGTCGAAGCTCGCCAGCCTTCTCCGCGCCCTCGCCCACCGTAAGGTGAAGGTGAAGGCCGTGAAGAGCCGCGCCTGAGCGCGACCGCCGCGGAGATGACTCCCGCCGAGACGCTCCGCTGGCTGACGGGACTACGTAACCTGGGTTCGCGCCTCGGCGTGGACCGCATGCGCCTGCTCTCCGCCCGCCTTGGCCAGCCCGAAATCGCCGCACCTTGCTTCCATGTCGCCGGCACCAACGGCAAGGGTTCGACGTGCGCGATGATCGAAGCGATCCAACGCGCCCACGGCCGCCGCACGGGTCTCTACACGAGCCCGCATCTCGTCTCCATCGGCGAACGCATCCAGATCGACCGCACGCCGCTGACCGACGCGGAAGTCGTCGCCCACGCCGAGGCCCTGCGTCCGCATTACGAAGCCATCCGCGCCCTGGACCCGGAAGACGCGCCGACGTTCTTCGAACTGATCACCGCTGCGGCGTTCGTCGAGTTCGCCGCCCGCCGCGTCGACGTCGCCGTGCTCGAGACGGGACTCGGCGGCCGGCTCGACGCCACCAATGTCTGCGCCCCGGAGGTCTGCGTGATCACGTCGATCGGACTCGATCACCAGGAATACCTCGGGCCCACGCACGCCGCCATCGCCGGCGAGAAGGCCGGCATCATCAAGCCGGGCATTCCTGTCGTCATCGGCGACCTCCCGTCCGAAGCCGAAGCGGTCGTCGTCGCTCGCGCTCGCGAGGTCGGCGCGGCGTTCTATTTCGTCCGCGATCGTTTCCCGCAGGGCCTGCCCGAGACCAGCCTGCCGGGCGAACACCAGCGCCGCAACGCCGGCGCGGCCCTGCTCGCGTGCGAGCTCGCTTCGCGTCTGCCGATCGACGAAGCCAAGGCCCGCGCGGCCCTGCTTACGGTCGAGTGGGCCGGCCGCTGGCAGTCGCACCGCCTCGCCGACGGGCGCCGTCTCATCATCGATGGCTCGCACAACGAGGAAGGCGCCCGCGTGGTCGAGCCACTGCTCGCCTCACTGCCTGCGCCGACCGTCATCGTCGGCGCGCTCGGCAGCGAACGTGCCCGCCCGCTCATCGAGACCGCCACGCGCCACGCCGCCCGGCTCGTCCTAGTGCGGCCCGATAACGAGCGCGCCTGCTCCGTCGAAGAACTCGCCGCGCTCATCCCCGCCGACTTCCGCGGCGAGGTCCGCCGCGCCTCCGTCGCGGAACTCTTCCCGTCGCCTGCGACGTGTGCCGCCGCCGGCGAGACGCTCGTCGTCCTCGGTTCGCTCTATCTCGTCGGCGAAGTCCTCGCGCGCCTCCGCGGCCAAGGGCTTCCCGATGCCTGGCAGGATCGCCTGCCACCCGTCCGATGACCGACTACTCCTTCGTCCCCCCGAGCAGCACCACGCCGAAGGTGGATCCGGCCGAGCTGCCGAAGTGGCTCATCGAGGAAGACGACGACTACATGGTCTTCGACAAGCCGGGTTGGCTCGTCTGCCATCCGTCGAAAGACGGCCCGTGGTCCTCGCTCGTCGGCGCGGTCAAGGAATGGAAGCAGATGGACGTCTCGCATCTTGTCAGTCGCCTCGACCGCGAGACCAGCGGCGTGATCCTCATCGCCAAGCATTACGACGCCGCGTCCGCCGCGCAGACCGCGATGGAGCGCCGCATGGTGCTCAAGACCTATTACGCGCTGCTCAAGGGCGAGCTCAAGGAGCCCGTCATGGTCGACCAGCCGCTCGGGCCCGACGAGACCAGCCAAGTCGTGGTGAAGACCGCGGTGCGCGAAGGCCCGGGCACGTTACCCGCGGCGACGTTCTTCGAGCCGGTGCTCGTGCGTAACGGCTATACCCTCGCGCGCGTGCAGCCGCACACCGGTCGCAAGCACCAGATCCGCGCCCACGCGTTCTGGCTCGGGCTGCCCGTCATCGGCGACAAGCTCTACGGCGGCGACGATTCGCTCTACATGGAATTCGTCGCGCACGGCTGGACGCCTCGCCTCGGCGCCGCGCTCGAGATGGGCCGCCAGGCTTTGCACGCCGCCAAGTTGGAATTCCGCTTCCCGCCCCGTATCACGCGGACTTTCACCTGTCCCCTCGCGCCGGATATGCGGGAGTTCGTCATCGCGAAGATGGGGGTGGCTGGGGAACTAGTTGACACGTTGACAAGTTGACAAGTTGGCAAGGGAGGCAAGCGCGGTGAAGCCGCGAGGTGACACGTGGGCAAGTTGACAAGTGGACAAGGAAGCCAAAGCAGAGGCCCGGAGGCTCAGAGGCTCGGTTGACCAGAGAGACAACGTTAGTTGATCCGTTGATAAGTTGGTCGGTTGGCCAGACAGATGTGCCATTAGTTGGCCTGTTGACACGTTGACATGTTGACAAGAAAGCCAAGGTAGAGGCCCGAGAGCCGGACCTGGGTAGGGACGGTTCTCCGAACCGTCCGCCCCTTGGATTGATTGATCGGCGGGCTCGGAGAGCCACGCCCTACCCAAGGCAGAGAGACAGCACTCAAAGGGAAACCGGAGACCGGATGATTGGCTGGGGTCATTCATTAAGCCCGCAGCATCCATTCCGGTTTCCGGTCTCCCTTTGCCTCTTCCTCTGCATCGAGGTAGGGACGTGATCACTATCGCGTCCTAAGTTGTGACACGTTCGCCGAATGGTGAACGCAAGGTAGGGGCGTGGCTACGCCGCGCCCTTTTTATATCGGAGGGCATGACGTAGTCCTGCCCCTACCTCCGGCCACCATTCGGCGGCCTGGCCGGATGCGATGTCATCGCATCCCTACCCAAGGCAGAGACAATTTCAGGTCTCGGGTCTCGGCCGTCGGGAGCCAGGTTCAGGCGTTCAGGTTCGGGTACAGGTTCAGGACCTGAATTTTGCCCCGTACCCGCACCTGTACCTGATAACCCGTACCAGAGACCTGAGGGCCGAGACCTGGGACCCGAAGATGCGTTCCACTTTTGCACCTTTGCACAGGCCGTAGGCCGATTTGCACTTTTGCACCTAGGACAGCACGCGGTCGCGACCTCTACCCATTGCCTTCCATGTCAACTGGCCCACTGGCCAACGGGTCAACTAACGTTGCCTCGCTCACCCATGACACAGCGCCGCCGCATCTACTCCCTCCGCCCCGGCTTTCTTTAACGCCACGGCGCACGCATGCAGAGTCGCGCCGGTGGTAAGCACGTCATCAATGACGACATAACGGACCGAGGGATCGACGGACTTCCCGTCGGCCACGATGAAAGCCCCGGCGACATTCTTCCGGCGCTCTTGCCGGCCGAGCCGGGTCTGCGAGAGGGTCTCGTGCTGCTTGCGGAGGAGCGATTCCGCCCGACACCCGGCGACGAGGGCGGCGAGCCGCCCGGCGATCCGTTCGGCTTGGTTATACCCGCGGTCCCGCCGGCGGGCGGTGTGCAGTGGCACAGGCACCAGGACCGAACCGGCCAGATGGCGCCGGAAGACTTCGTCTTCGACGGCGGCCGCGGCGAGATCGTCGGCCAGGAACGGGCAGCGCTCATACTTGATGCGGTGGACGATCCTGCGGGCGGGACCGCGGGCGCGGAAGGCGCAGACCGCCCGGCCGAACGCCGGACGGAGGTCGAGGCAGTGCGGGCAGGCCCGGTCGCCTTCTAGAATGCCTTCGAAGGGATGTCCGCAGGTCAGGCAGCGCGGGTCGCCGATCCGCGGGAGCAGGGCGACGCCGGCGGGGGAGAGGTGCCGGAGAGACTCCTCGTCCATCGGCGCCTGCGTGACCGCGCAGTCCCGGGGGAAGACCAGGTCAAGGAACCCTCGGTCGAGGACGTCGAGCCACCGAGTCATAAAGCGGCGACAGATTGCGTTTGCCCGTCCTCGGCTTCAATCCAAGGTTCACCTCAGACTATGGCTTTCGATTTCGACAGCTGTCCGGAACGCGCCGGGACCGACAGCACCAAGTGGCACAAGTATGCCGACAAGGACATCATTCCTTGCTGGATCGCGGACATGGACTTCAAGGCGCCGCCCGCGGTGATCGAAGTCATCCGCGAACGCGCCGCCCACGGCGTCTTCGGTTACCCCGCGCAGCGCGATTCCGTCTTCGCGGCCGTCGTCAATCATGTGCGTCGCCGCCACGGCTGGGAGATCAAGCCCGAGTGGATCACGTTCATGTGCTCGCTCGTGCCGGGCATCCACGCCGCCATCCGCTGCGCGAGCAAGCCGGGTGAATCGGTCGTCACGACCGCGCCCGTCTACCCGCCGTTCATGAGCGCGCCGGTCCTGTCCGAGCGTAATCCCCTCAAGCTCGAGATGGTGTTCGAAGGCGGCCGCTGGACGTTCGACTGGGCCAAGCTCGAAGCCGCCTGCGCGCAGCCGCACGCCAAGGTGCTCCTGCTCTGCAATCCTTACAACCCGCTCGCGCGCGTCTTCGACCGCGGCGAGCTCGACCGCCTCGCCGCCCTCGTGCGCAAGCATGAGCTCACCGTCTGCTCCGATGAGATCCACTGCGACCTCGTGCTGGACCCGGCCGCGCAGCACATCGTCTTCGCCACGCTCGGCGAGGATATCGCCGCCCGCACGGTCACCTTGATGGCCGCGAGCAAGACCTTCAACATCGCCGGCCTCACCTGCGGCTTCGCGATCATCCCCGACGCCGGCCTGCGCACGCGCTTCCGCCGCGTCCTCCAGGGTCTGTCGCTCGACCAGAACATGTTCGGCCTCGCCGCCACCCAGGCCGCGTTCGACCACGGCGAGCCGTGGCGCCTCGAGTGCGTGGAGTATCTCCGCGGCAACCTCGACCTCATCGAACAGGAACTCAAGTCCATGCCCGGCCTCGTGCTGCGTCAGCGCCCGCAGGCCAGCTTCCTCGTCTGGTTCGACGTCACCGCCCTCGGCTTCGAGGACGCGCATGCCGAGTTCGAGAAGGGCGGCGTCGGCCTGAGCAACGGCGCCGACTTCGGCGGCCCCGGCCATGTCCGCCTCAATTTCGGCTGCCCCCGCGAACGCCTGCGCGAGATTTTGCGTAGGATGAAGAAGGTCGTGGAACGAGCGCCGGGACGGCGGGCCTGAGGCAGCGGCCCGGAGAGTATAGAGTATCGAGTTTGGAGCATCGGGGGAGTGATGGCCTTGGGTAGGGGCAGCACCGCGTGCTGCCCTTGTTGCCTCGAGGTAGGGACGTGATCACTATCGCGTCCGCCCTTAATCCCGACGGATGCGATGTCATCGCATCCCTACCCAAGGCAGAGAGTCAGCGCTCAAAGGGAGACCGGAGACCGGGAGGTTGGCTGGGGATTCCTGCCTAGGGCGGGCGGCTTGACTTTGGTGGAATGTAATACAATGTATTACCTATGCATAAAAAGCTCACGAAGCTGGGTAATTCCCAGGGACTGGTCTTCGACGCCGCCCTGATGGAGCTCGCCCGCCTCAAGGTCGGCGACGACGTCAATGTCGAGGTCCATGAAGGCGGCACGATCACCATCACCCCGCTTCGTCCGCGTCCTTCCAGGGAGGAAGTCACCAAGACGATCCGTGGCGTGATGAAGGACTACGCGCGCACCATGCGTAAGCTCGCGTGAAGGTCACGCCGGAGAACTGCTTCCACCTCACGGTGGAGATCGTGAAGGAGATCCATGCCGCCGCCCTGGAGGGCTTTGGCGGCGCGCATGGCCTGCGCGAGCCTTC
>Ga0214163_1000410_pt1 | contig 20277 bp, 20 predicted proteins | sample LakMenepilimnion_2_FD_153001 | JGI IMG/M metagenome (GOLD analysis project Ga0214163, IMG submission 153001) | Freshwater microbial communities from Lake Mendota, WI - Practice 15JUN2010 epilimnion v4 | ecosystem: Environmental > Aquatic > Freshwater > Lake > Epilimnion/Euphotic zone | place... | reverse complement strand
GGATGAATTTAAGGGAATGATTACGTTGGCCAACATGTATGTACAGGGAGCTATACGCGTTAAGGAAAAGAACCCGGGATTGAAAATATTGTTATGGAATATTCACTTATTCCATAAAATGAGGTTTTATGATTTTATATCCGGCAGCGAAAGTTATCAAGCGGCTTTCCTTGGCTTAACAGCACAGTGCTTTGATGAAAAGAGAAAAGATTGCAGTGAGATCATGGAAGTGCCCAACCGGATTGTTGGTATCAGCAAAAGCGGCTTAAACGAGTTTGTGTATGAAATGGTAAAAGGTGGCCTGGGTGCGGTTCCCAGGTATCAGACGGATAAGCCTGCCGGCGTAAGTGCCATAAGGATTTCACGTGTTTCATTGATCAACTTCAGATCTGGAATTTTATTCACGCCATGAAGCGCCTGATGGTTTTTGTTGATTGGTTTGATCCGGCTTACAAAGCTGGCGGTCCCATCCGTACCACCGTCAATATGGTTAGGCAGCTAAGTCCATACTACCACATTGATGTTGTTACCAGTGACAGAGACTTGCATGACCCTAATCCCATGCCCGGTATAGAGTCTGATCAGTGGATCGGATATTGTGAGAATGCAGAGGTTTTTTATTGTAGTACAGACAGGATGAAATATAGAAGTATCCTGAATCTGATTAAAGATAGAGATCCGGATACGATCTATTGCAATGGCATGTATTCCCTGCAATTCACCATTTTACCACTGTTGATGAGGAGGCTGGGTGTTATTAAAGTACCTATTGTACTGGGGCCGCATGGAATGCTCAGGCCCTCAGCATTACAGTTCAAACCCACAAAAAAGAAAGTATTCCTGACAGCACTCAGGGCTGGTGATTTTCTAAAGGGAATTGTTTTCCATGCAACAGATGACGAAGAGGCGATAGATATCAGAACTCAGTTTCCTCATGCGGCGGTATCCAAGATCATTGATATGCCGCCAGTTCTCCCTGCCTTGACATCTGCTATGGAGAAGAAAAGCCTACATTTGCAGATTGCTTTTGTAGGCAGAATCCATCCCATCAAAAACCTGCTTTTGGTTTTGGATATTCTGGAGCAGTTGAAGGGGGAGGTGAAGCTTGAGATTGCCGGTGTTATTGAAGACAGGGCATATTGGAATGAATGCCTTGGTAAGATCAGTAAACTGCCTGAGAATATTAAGGTCTCCATGATGGGGGAAATGGGGCATGAAGCCGTACTTGAGTTGGTCCAGAATGTGCATATTCTCTTCCTTCCTACCAAAGGTGAGAATTTTGGACATGCCATACTGGAGGCTCTTGCAGCTGGAAAACCAGTTGTGATCAGTGACCAAACGCCATGGAGAAATCTTGCGGAATCCCATGCGGGATATGATTTGGCGTTGCAAGGGTTGCCAAGGTTTCGTGAGGTGTTGCAAGCGTTTGTAGATATGGATCAAGACCAGTATTCAAACTGGTCAGTTGGTGCAAGAAACTATCTGGAAAAGAAACTGGATCACGATAGCGTGATCCAGGGTTATAAAAATTTATTTGGTTGAATATGTACATCCTTGGATTGAATGCGTTTCATGCTGATTCATCGGCCGCTATTTTTAAAGACGGAGTGATGATCGCTGCTACTGAAGAAGAGCGATTTACCCGGATAAAGCATTGGGCAGGGTTTCCTGTTCAGGCTGTGAGATTTTGCCTTAGAGAAGCAGGGATAAGCCTTAGTGAGGTTTCTTATATAACCATCGGCAGAGACCCCCGGGCTAAGTTCATGAGTAAGTTAGATTACTTGCGGAAGAATCCTTCACTCGTACTTGGTGCGGTGAAACGTTGGAAGAATACACAGGAGGTTACCAGTCTTGAGAAATTATTTCTCCAGGTTGACCCCGCTGCAGACCTTCAGGCATTGAAAGAAAAGATCCGGAATATAGAGCATCACAGGAGTCACCTTGCATCTGCGTTTTTTGCGTCGCCTTTTGAGGAGGCTGCTGTTTTGTCTATCGATGGTTCAGGTGACTTTACCACAACAATGATTGGTGTTGGCAGGGGCACCAAGATCGACGTGTTGGACAGTGTGGATTTTCCCGTTTCTATAGGACTCTTCTATACGGCTTTCACCCAGTATTTGGGGTTTCCGCATTATGGAGATGAGTATAAAGTAATGGGCCTTGCACCCTATGGTGAGCCAAAGTATATGGATAAGATCCGGAGTATTATTAAGTTTTTGCCCAACGGCCTGTATGGTTGGGATGATCGTTATTTTGTTGCACCCACTAAAGCGGGATTTGAATACAGGGATAATATTCCATCAGTTGGAAATCTTTTCTCACATTATTTTGTAAAACAGTTTGGTCCGGCAAGGCAGAAGAATGAAGAATTAACACAGTATCATAAAGATTTGGCCAGTTCAGTCCAGCGAGTCACTGAAGAAATTATTTTCTTTCTCCTGAAGGAGTTAAGGAAAAGAACCGGAATGAAGAATGTTTGTATTGCAGGGGGTGTTGCGCAGAATTCAGTGGCTAACGGGAAACTTGCAGCGGAAACCGGCTTTGAAGGTGTTTATATTCCATCCGCAGGGCATGATGCGGGTATTTCCATGGGTTCTGCTTTGTATTTTTATCACCATGACCTGGGTAAACCGAGAAACCCGGCGATATATTCTGCTTATACCGGGATCCGCTTCAGCAACGAGGAAATTGAAGTGATACTAAAAGAAAGAGGTATCAACTACAGAAGGTTGGACGATGAGGAGTTGTACGATGTGGTAACTGATAAGCTAATTGAACCAGGTGTTGTTGGGTGGTTTAATGGAAGGGCTGAGTTTGGCCCCAGGGCGTTGGGGGCAAGATCAATCATTGCGGACCCGAGAAATCCTAAAGCCAAAGACCTCCTTAACCTTAAGATTAAAAGGAGAGAAAGTTTCCGTCCCTTTGCACCCTCGATACTCAAAGAGTACAGTTCTGAATATTTTACAAAATATGATGAAGTTCCTTTTATGGAGAAAGTATTTCCAATCAGACCTGAAAAACATGCGATAATACCGGCGGTAACCCATGTTGACGGTACTGGAAGGCTGCAAACTGTTGACAAACTTGTTTCTCCCAGGTATTACGCGTTGATTGAAGCATTTAGAGAAAAGACGGGAGTTCCTATTCTCCTGAACACTTCATTCAACGAGAATGAACCCATTGTAAATACGCCTCAGGAAGCATTGGATTGTTTCCTTCGTACCCAAATGGATATGTTGGTGTTGGAAAATTGTGTGATTGAAAGACAATGATGCGGGTATCTGTCATAACTGCAACATACAATAGCGCATCAACCCTGCATGATACATTGAATAGTGTTTCTGGCCAGACATATCCTAATGTGGAGCATATCATTGTTGATGGCCAATCTGCTGATGATACTATGAAAATCGTACATTCGCACAAACATATAGGCAAAGTAATTTCTGAAAAAGACAAGGGAATTTATGATGCCATGAACAAAGGCATCTCCATGGCAACTGGTGAGATTATCGGAATTCTGAATTCAGATGATTTTTATTCTTCCTGCTCGGTACTTTCAAAAGTTGCAGACACCTTTAAGCGAACCGGTTGTGATGCAGTGTATGGTGACCTTGTTTACGTTGATAAAGATAATATTGATCATGTGTTCAGGTACTGGAAATCCGGGCGATATTCCGAAGGAGCATTTAAGTGGGGCTGGATGCCTCCGCACCCTACTTTTTTTGTGCGTAAGTCGCTGTACGAAAAACATGGCGTGTTTAACCTTGATATGAAAACCGCTGCTGATTATGAATTAATGCTCAGAATGATTCATAAGGGGAAAGCGAGGCTGGAATATATTCCGGAGATTCTTGTAAAAATGAGAACTGGCGGGGCAAGCAATAAATCCGTGTCAAGTAGGATAAAAGCTAACGCAGATGATAACAAAGCATGGGCCATCAATGGTGTAAAACCATTCTGGTTCACCCTATACCTGAAACCCATTCGAAAAATAATACAATATATATTCAAATCCATATGAGTAAAGTTGCTTTAGTTACGGGTATTACAGGACAGGACGGTGCATACCTTGCAGAACTTCTGCTGGAAAAGGGATACACTGTTCACGGGATAAAAAGGAGAAGCTCCCTTTTCAATACTGAACGTATAGATCACCTGTACCAGGATCCCCATGATAAGAACGTGAAAATGCATCTTCATTACGGGGACCTAACGGATTCTACCAATCTGATCCGGATCATACAGGAAACCCAGCCGGATGAGATTTATAATCTTGCAGCGATGAGTCATGTTAAGGTGAGTTTTGACACACCTGAGTATACAGCCAACGCTGACGGAATAGGCACACTAAGGATTCTTGAAGCAGTGCGATTGTTGGGGCTTACTGCAAAGACGAAAGTGTACCAGGCTTCAACATCGGAATTGTACGGACTGGTTCAGGCTGTTCCGCAGTCTGAGACCACACCTTTTTATCCGCGGTCCCCTTATGCTGTGGCAAAACTATATGGGTATTGGATCACTGTAAATTATCGCGAAGCATACAACATGTTTGCAGTGAACGGGATCTTGTTTAACCATGAATCACCATTGCGCGGCGAAACATTTGTAACCAGAAAGATCACAAGAGGGGTTGCGAAAATAGCACTGGGTATGCAGGAGAAAATATATCTCGGCAACCTGGATGCAAAAAGGGATTGGGGTCATGCCAAAGACTATGTTGAAGGGATGTGGCGTATTCTTCAGCATCACACACCGGAAGATTTTGTACTGGCTACAGGTGTTACCACTACTGTTCGTGACTTTGTTCGAATGGCTTTCAGGGAAGTGGGTGTTGAACTGGAATTTGAAGGTAGTGCAAGCGAAGAGAAAGGGTATGTGGTTTCCGCTTCTCATCCACACTACGCTTTGGCGGCCGGGACAGAAGTGGTTTCCGTTGATCCGAAATATTACCGTCCAACAGAAGTAGACCTGCTGATTGGTGATCCAACAAAGGCACAGACGGTTCTTGGATGGAAACCAAAATATGATTTGCCGCTGTTGGTAAAAGAAATGGTGGCATCTGATGTGGATCTGTTCAGGAAGGAGAAACTGTTGAGAGAGTCTGGTTTTAACATCAAGAACCAATACGAATAGCTTCTCATTCCTGGCCAACAAACCAATAGGCTGAGTAGATTCTTGACTTTTAACATATCATGGAGAAAAAAGCTAAAGTATATATTGCCGGTCACCGAGGAATGGTAGGTTCCGCATTGCTGCGGAAACTGACGGCCGAAGGGTTTACAAACCTGGTTTACAGGACCTCTGCGGAGCTAGACCTTCGGAACCAGGCTTCAGTAGCTCGTTTCTTTGAAGAAGTTCGTCCTGAGTATGTTTTTCTGGCAGCCGCAAAGGTTGGGGGAATATTGGCGAACAACACATACCGCGGTGCCTTTCTTTATGAGAACCTCATGATTCAAAGCAACATCATTCACGCTGCCTACCTGAATAATGCTACCAAACTGATGTTTCTTGGCTCGTCATGCATCTATCCAAAATTAGCACCACAGCCACTCAAAGAAGAATACCTGCTTACAGGGCTGCTGGAACACACCAACGAGCCCTATGCCATTGCTAAAATTGCAGGTATCAAAATGTGCGACGCATACAGAGAACAATACGGATGCAATTTTATCTCCGTTATGCCTACAAACTTGTATGGCCCCAACGATAACTATGATCTGCAGTCCTCGCATGTATTACCGGCACTGATCCGGAAAATTCATGAGGCAAAAAAAATCGGACAAGCTTCGGTGACCATCTGGGGAACGGGAAAACCAAGGCGGGAATTTTTATACGCAGACGACCTTGCAGATGCCTGCTATTACCTGATGCAGTATTATAATGACCCCGGCTTTGTAAATATTGGTACGGGCGAAGACATCGAGATCGGAGAACTTGCCTTGCTGATCAGGGATATTGTTGGTTTCGAAGGCGAAATTGTAAATGACCTTTCCAAGCCAGATGGAACACCCAGAAAGTTGATGGATGTAAGTAAACTACATTCGTTTGGTTGGAAACATAAGGTTAACTTGCGGGAAGGACTAGCGATGGTATATGCTGATTTCTGCAGGACCGGTGGCGTTGGATCCTAATTAAAGCCAATTATCCAGCGTGTTTTCTTTTTTTAAAAAATCGCTTCCTCAAGATCCATTCCCTTTCCATGAACTTGGAAAGGATATGCATTCTCATTTGATTCCGGGTGTTGATGACGGGTCACCAGATCCTTCTGAATCCACCCTTTTAATCAATGGCCTCACAGACCTTGGCTATACCTACCTGATTACAACCCCGCATATTATGCAGGACATGTACCCTAATTCACCCGAAACCCTGGGTGCCGGATATAATCTACTCACCCAGTCGTGGCCCAATGATATCCCTTGCCGGTTTGCTGCGGAGTATTTCCTGGATGATCATGTGATGAAGTTGGTGGAAAATGGTGAGCCCTTGCTTACAGTCTCGGGTTCAAAAGTTCTGGTTGAACTGAGTTTTGTCAGCAGGCCCATGGCACTCAAAGAAATGCTGTTCAATCTGCAAATCGCAGGGTATGAGCCCATTCTGGCCCATCCGGAACGATATACCTACCTCCATCGAGACCCCTCACTTTACCTGGAGATCAGGGAAGCCGGCTGTACTTTCCAATGCAATATTTTGTCTTTTTCCGGTTATTACGGAGACTCTGTCCGAGAAGCCGCTGAGTTTCTGGTTGGCAAGAATCTGGTGGATATGCTAGGTACTGATTTACACCACCAGCGTCACCTGACGGCACTTCGCCAGCTTAATTTTACCCCCACTCTGCGCAAACTCATGAGCAAACCCCTGCTCAATCCTGAGTTGTAATCCCCTAATTTTTACTGAAAAAACGCCCTTCGTGAACCTTTCCCATGGGAATATGTTACAATTGGGTATGAACGCATTTACCATTAAAGACGTGGAGAACCTCACTGGTGTGAAGGCACACACCATCCGGATATGGGAACAGCGTTACAGCTTTATCAAGCCCCAGAGGACGGACACTAATATTCGGTATTACAATAACAATGAGTTAAAGACAATCCTGAATATATCCCTACTTAATAAGTATGGATATAAAATTTCCCATATCAACAGGATGTCTTCTGATGAGGTCAAGGATAAAATTCACTCACTCTCCAATTCAGTTGCCCAACTGGAAAGAGTTATAAATGAATTGATTCAGGCAATGATTGACCTGAGGATCGAAGTTTTTGAAGCGGTGTTGGACGATTATGTCCGCACAAGGGGTATCGAAAAGACAATCACGCAGATCATTTTTCCCTTCATGGAAAAGATCGGTGTATTATGGGCAACAGATCATATCAACCCCGCTCAGGAGCACCTTGTTTCCAACATTATCCGGCAGAAGTTGATCGTTGGGATCGAAGGCGTGCAGTGTTTCGTAAACGTTAACAAGAGCGTTCTGCTGTTTCTCCCCGAAGGAGAATATCATGAAATGGGTTTGCTTTATGTGCAGTATCTGTTGAAAAGCAGGGGAATCAGCACCATCTACATCGGCGCAAATGTCCCCCTCGAAGACGTCAAGTTTGTGGCCGATCTTAAAAAACCTGATTTCATTTTTACACACCTCACTTCCGTTTCCAGTAGCTTTAGTTTCGAAAGATTTCTTTCGCAGATCACCCGTAAGCTGGAATCTCACCCGATCGTCATTTCTGGTAGGCTGGCACAGTCTTACGAGAAAAGAATTCCCACTAAGATCAAGTTTAAAAGAAACCTCGCAGAGGTCATGGAGTTCATTGTTTCCATGCAGTAATTCGCTCATTTCAGTACCTTGCGCAGGAGTATCCACATGTAGATTATTCTGATGCAAACATTTGCCTTGACCGGAGCGGCCGGTTATGTGGCCCCCAGGCACATGCAGGCCATTCTCGATACCGGAAATTCACTGGTAGCCGTACTTGATCCCCACGATACACTTGGGGTGATGGATCGATATTTTCCCGAAGCCGAATGCTTCTCATCTGATCACTTGTTTCACCAATTTATCCAGGGATCCGGTATAAATTACCTCACGGTATGTTCGCCCAACCATCTGCATTTTCAACACATGAAGATGGGCATGCAGTCTGGTGCCCATATCATTTGCGAAAAACCCCTGGTGATCGATCCGGCACAACTTCAACCGTTAGAAGAACTTGAGCAAATTCACCACAGGCAGATCAAAACCATCCTTCAACTAAGGCTTTTACCCGCTGTTCAGGCTATCAGGAACGCCCTCGCAAACAACACTACACAGCATATTGTGGATGTGCAATACATTACTTCAAGAGGTAAATGGTACCAGCACTCCTGGAAAGGGAAAGACGAACTTTCCGGCGGATTGGTTACCAATATAGGTATACACCTGTTTGATCTTTTAATATGGTTGTTTGGGGCAGTGGAAGACGTGAAAGTCCATCAACGCAATGAATGTTCCGTTCAGGGTGAACTCAGGCTGGAACGTGCGCAGGTATCCTGGAAATTGAGTATCGATGCCTCAGAACTACCCGCTTCAGCCTTCAAACTGGGCTCTAAAACATTTCGCGCTATCCGCATTGATGGACAGGAATGTAAACTGGACGATGGATTGGAAGGCCTGCACACCCAGTGTTATCGCGAAATACTAGCCGGAAATGGGCCGGGTCTAACAGAAGCATCCCCGTCGATACATCTTTGTCATAAAATATTACATATTTAAAACATTGGTAATCAATATTTTATTAAATAATTCAGGACAAAGTCCCTTGCTTACCACCCTCCGTTATAAACTGTTTAACTTTTACAACAAAATAGTTGCACAAAAAATAGGATGGTGTCCGTTATTCTGTTTAAATTTGACCTATACAGAATTAAACAAAATACCATGGCAACTGCTGAGTTCAATCAAATGTTAATGCAGAACGCTGATTTTCTGAAGCCATTTGCCGTTACCCTTACCAAAGACCAAGAATCAGCCAAGGACCTGTTACAGGAAACGATGTATCGTGCTTTGGCCAACCAGGAGAAGTATAGTGTAGGTACCAATATTAAGGCCTGGCTCTATACCATCATGCGCAACATCTTCATTAACAACTACAGGCGCAAATCCAAGCAGAATACCATTTTTGATCATTCATCTAACGATTACCTGCTGGATCATCAGCAAAGTGCCATTGCCAATTCTGCAGAATCAAACCTGAAAGTGAAAGAGATCCAGGCTGCAATCCATGCATTGCCGGAAATCTTCAGACATCCTTTTATGTTGTATTTCGAAGGATACAAATACCATGAGATCGCTGATATGCTGCATGAGCCCTTGGGTACCATTAAGAGCCGCATTCACTTCGCACGGCGTTTGCTGAAAGAACAGATCAGCAGATATTAATTATAACCATCAAGTAAAAGGTCAGAAGTCAAAAAATAAAAAAGGTTTTGGCTTTTGACTTTTGTTTTTTGACTTTATTTGACGCGTGAATAAAAAGAAAGTTATTGTCATCGGCGCCGGTTTCGCCGGACTGTCTGCGGCGTCTTTCATGGCGAAAGCCGGATGGGATGTGACCCTGTTGGAGAAACACAATATGCCGGGAGGCCGGGCAAGACAGTTGAAAGAGCAGGGGTTTACTTTTGATATGGGCCCCTCCTGGTATTGGATGCCCGATGTGTTTGAGCGGTACTTCGCACAGTTCAACAGGAAGGTCAACGATTATTACCAGTTGAAACGGCTTGATCCGTCTTACCGAATCTACTGGGATCAGGGTTTTACAGATATTCCCGCCAACTACCAGGAACTGAAATCGCTTCTTGAATCCATGGAACCCGGTGCAGGCAACGCTTTGGATAAATTCATGCACGAAGCAGCCTACAAGTATGAAGTAGGTATCAACAAACTGGTGTATAAACCAGGCCAGACCCTGGGTGAGTTCATGGATATGGATCTGATCAAAGGCGTCTTTAAGCTGGATGTATTCACTTCCATCAAATCACATATCGCTAAGTATTTCAAGCATCCGAAGATCCGTCAGATGATGGAATTTCCTGTTTTGTTTTTGGGTGCCTTGCCGGAAAATACACCGGCCCTTTACAGTCTGATGAACTATGCAGACATCAAACTCGGTACCTGGTATCCGGAGGGCGGCATGTACAGTGTGGTGAAAGCCATGGCAACCTTGGCTGAAGAACTGGGTGTTCAGATTCATTATTCCCATGATGTGAAAGAGGTGGTGATGAATGGTAATACAGTGAAACAAGTAGTGTGCGCTAACGGAAGAAGTTTTGAGGCCGATGTGGTGATTGGCGGTGCAGATTATCATTTCATCGAAACACAGTTGCTCCCGCCGCAACTCAGAACATATTCAGATGCCTATTGGGATAAACGCCTGATGGCACCTGGCAGCCTCTTGTATTACATTGGGGTAAACCGAAAAGTGCCATCGGTACTGCACCATAGTTTGTTTTTCGATGTGCCTTTTGAGGCCCATGCAAAGGAGATCTACGTTACAGAACAATGGCCCAAAGAGCCGCTGTTTTACTTGAGTGCAGCCTCGCATACAGATCCCAGTGCCGCCCCGGAAGGGTGCGAGAACCTGTTTTTCCTGATACCGGTTGCTGCAGGACTTACCGGAGATACCGAAGTACTTCGGCAGCAATACCTTGATATCATCCTCAAACGATTTGCCCGGATCACCGGCGACGACATCAGCAAAGACATCATCTATTGTAAAACATTTGCCCATAGCGACTTCATCAACGACTACCACGCCTTCAAGGGCAATGCATATGGCCTGGCAAACACCCTGATGCAAACGGCGATCCTGAAGCCCAGCTGCCGCAGCAAAAAAATACCTAATTTGTTTTACACGGGTCAGCTGACCGTTCCCGGACCCGGTGTTCCGCCAAGTCTCATCAGTGGGGAGGTGGTTGCGGGTCAGGTGGTTAAACATTTCGGCCATTAAGCTGTTATTTAGTTCAACACGATTGCAGAATAAATTAGGTGGGTGGCCATTTTTTTTTAGATTTACAAAACGACAAAGTTTAAAACCCCATTGATCGCTATGATTAGTCTGTTTCACGAAGTAAGCCAGCAGTGTAGTAAACTGACTACGGAGAGATACAGTACCTCTTTCAGCAGTGCTATCCGCATGCTTCATGAAGACCTGCGTACACCCATCTATAATATCTATGGATTTGTTCGTTTCGCCGATGAGATTGTAGACACTTTTCATGATCATGATAAACAGGATCTGTTAAGCGAATTCAAAAAGGAAACCTACGATGCCATCGCCAGGGGGATCAGCCTGAATCCGATCCTTCACAGCTTCCAGATGACAGTCAATAAATACGATATTGATCCGGAGCTGATCGAAGCTTTCTTTAAGAGCATGGAATTTGACCTTTCCCGTCAGCAGTATGACCATGAAGGGTACAAGGAATATATCTACGGTTCCGCTGAAGTAGTGGGCCTGATGTGTCTATATGTTTTTTGCGAGGGAAACAAGCAACAATACGAGGAGTTGGTTCCCCATGCCCGTTCATTGGGTGCCGCCTTCCAGAAAGTTAATTTTTTGAGGGACCTTAAAGCGGACTACCAACAACTCAACAGGATGTATTTCCCAGGGGTTGACTTTGGCAACTTTACCAAATGCATGAAAGACGGCATTGAAGAAGATATCGCCAATGATTTTCACCATGCCTACGAAGGCATCATCAAACTTCCTTTGAAGTCCCGTTTCGGCGTATATGTTGCCTATAAATACTACCTGAGCCTGTTCCGTAAGATCAAAAAGACACAACCGGAGCGTATCATGGAAGAGCGCATCAGGATCCCCAATTATGCAAAGGCCTGGGTTGCGGCCAAGGCCATGGTAAGAACACAATTGAATATTTTATAATCCGGATTCACTATCCGGCACCTTCCGTCTTTTTATGGATTATGTTGTTTTGGTTGACGAGTCTGATCAGCAAGTTGGCCTCATGGAGAAAATGGAAGCCCATGAGAAAGCATTGCTTCACAGGGCCTTTTCTGTTTTTTTGTTCAATGCCAGCGGTGAAATGCTTTTGCAGCAAAGAGCCCTTTCCAAATATCATTCCGGCGGCTTATGGACCAATGCCTGTTGCAGCCATCCCCGGCCTGGCGAATCCAATATAGAAGCCGCACAACGAAGAACTTTTGAAGAATTAGGCATTTCTCCATCAATCCGGCACGCTTTTTCTTTTACCTACAAAGCCGCATTTGATAATGGTTTAACAGAACACGAATATGATCATGTTTTTGTGGGGCAACACAATGGCGAGGTTCAACCAGACCCTGCTGAAGTATCTGCAGTCTGTTATAAATCCATGGATCTCATCAGGAAAGAGTTGATCACTGATCCCCATATCTACACGGCCTGGTTTAAAATTGCCTTCCACCAGGTGGAAGAACACATTGAAAGCATAATCTAAAGGCATGCAATCACCTTTGGCAGTGGTTATCGGTTCTGGCGTGGGAGGAATGGCGGTGGCGATCCGCCTGGCCGTGAAAGGGTATTCAGTAACCGTATATGAAAAAAATGCTTCCGCCGGTGGGAAACTGGATCTGTTTGAAAAAGACGGATATCAATTTGATGCGGGCCCGTCTTTGTTCACGCAGCCACAACTGATTGAAGAGCTGTTTGCATTGGCCGGGGAGCCCATCGATCCATATTTTCAGTATACCCCTGTGCCGCTGGCCTGCCGCTATTTCTGGGAGAATGGTAAATCAGTAGATGCTTTCACTCACCCAGATAGTCTTGCCCGTGAGATGAACCAGAAACTGGGCGAAGATCCGGAGAAAGTGAAGAAGTATTTGAAACGAGCCGATAAAGCCTATTCAAGTATCGGCACACTGTTTCTCGATCATCCCCTGCACCGTTCCGCTACCTGGCTAAGCCGAAAACTGCTTCCGGCTATTTCGGCTACCCGTTTAGGTTATCTCACCAGCACCATGCACGGCTTTAACCGATCCTGGTTCAAGTCCGCAGAGGCTGTCCAACTTTTTGATCGCTTCGCTACCTATAACGGAAGCGATCCTTATCAGGCTCCCGCCATGCTCACCATGATCCCGCATCTTGAACATAATGAAGGCGTATTCTATCCCAAGGGCGGAATGATCTCCATTCCAACAGCATTGTATCAGTTGGCCCTGAAGAAAGGCGTAAAGTTTGTATTCAACACCAGGGTTGAGAAGATCAACCACCAGGGAAATGAAGTGCAGGGAATACAAGTTGGCGGAAAGCAAGTAAAGGCTGAACTGGTAGTGAGCAATATGGATGTGTATTATGTGTACAAGGAATTGCTGAATGATGAAAAAGCCACGGCAAAAGTGTTGAAGCGGGAGCGCAGCAGTAGTGCGCTCATTTTTTATTGGGGTATCCGTAAATCATTTCCAAAGCTCCACCTGCATAATATCTTTTTCTCAGAGAACTACAAGGCCGAGTTTGAACATCTCTTCAAGCTCCAGCGCATGTATGATGATCCTACCATCTATATCAACATCACGTCCAAAATGGAAGCTGGTTTTTGCCCGGAGGGTCATGAAAACTGGTTCGTGATGGTGAACGCTCCTGCAGAGTCTGGACAAGACTGGCCGGCGATGATTGCCAGGACGAGGACCCTGATCTTGCAGAAGCTAAAGCGGATGCTGGGAGAGGATATTGCCTCGCAGATCGCTACAGAGATCATCCTTGATCCTGTTGGCATTGAGAAACACAGCTTGAGTTACAGGGGCTCCTTGTATGGCACCAGTTCCAATGAAAAGCTGGCTGCTTTTTTACGGCATCCCAATGATTCAAGTTCCCTGAAAGGTTTGTATTTTACGGGTGGTAGCGTGCACCCTGGTGGAGGCATACCCTTGTGCCTGAAAAGCGCACAGATCGTGGCGGGTATGGTATCTCCGTAAGCACGGCTACCGGTAAAACCTAACTCAAGATGCGTAAACTCTTTCTTGCCATTGCCGGACTCCTCGCGTTTACATGCGTTTCTGCGCAGAAAGATTTTCAAAAAAAGTTACAGACCCAGCTGATCATGGTGGATGATGGCGGAACCATCGATCTGGAGGAAGGGAAGTTTACCATTGACGGTACCCTCTCTATGGAAGGAAAGAAGCATGTCACTATCCGCGGTAAGGGCATCGGCAAAACCATACTTTCCTATAAGGGTCAACAATCTGGCGCGGAAGGTATCCGCATTACCAATGCTGAAGATATAACCCTCGAAGATCTCTCTATTGAAGATGCCAAAGGGGATTGTATCAAAACGATGGATGTAAAAGGGATCACCTTCAGAAGGGTATGGGCAGGATGGACGGGCAAGATGAGTGAGAAGAATGGATCCTATGCTTTGTACCCCGTGATGTGCGAGAAAGTATTGATCGAGGAATGCACGGCCCGTGGCGCATCGGATGCCGGCATCTATGTGGGACAGTCCAGAAACATTACTGTCCGCAATTGCAAAGCCTATGAGAACGTTGCAGGCATCGAGATCGAAAATTCATGGGATGCCGAAATATACAATAACGAAGCCTACAACAACACCGGCGGGATACTCGTCTTTGACCTGCCTGATCTCAAACTCAAAAAAGGTGGCAACTGCAAAGTGTACAACAATGTGGTGAGGGATAACAACGCCGTCAATTTTGCACCTAAAGGAAACATCGTTGGAAAAGTTCCGCAGGGAACCGGCATCCTTTTGCTGGCGTCTACCAACGTGGATGTTTACGGAAACAAAGTGATCAACAACCGGACGGTTCCCACAGGCGTCATCAGCTATTACATCACAGAGAATCCCATCAATGATTCATCGTACTATCCTTATCCTACGGCCATAAGAATCTACGACAATGAATATTCCAAGGAGCGCAAACGCGCTACAATGAAGGGAAGAATGGGAAAGCTCTATCGGTTCAAACTCAAGTTTGGTAAAGATGTACCGGATATTGTGTACGATGGCATTCTCGATGAGAAGCTTGCCGTAAACAACAAGTATCCCGCAGACAAAGCCATCTGTGTAAAGAACAACAAAGGCGCTACCTGGGCAAACCTGGATGCCTCCAATGATTTTAAGAACATCTCGCGTGACATCACTGTTGTGGTTTGTCAATGATCACCCATGAAGAAGATTGTTATTGTATCGATATTGTGCCTGCCCTTTCTCGCATTTCTCCAAAAGGGAAATGCGCCGAAGATGAAATTGTCTGAATATGGATTCTTCACCGGTGACATGAAGCAGCTCATTCCTGCGAAACATGTAATGCCTTATCATCTCAACACTTCCTTGTTTACAGATTTTGCAGAGAAGGAAAGATTTGTAGCGTTGCCCACCGGAGCCATCGTCCCATATAATGATACCGCAGTGTTTGATTTTCCGGAAGGCACCACTTTGATCAAGAATTTTTATTATCCCTTCGATTTTCGGGATCCTTTAAAAGGAAGGCGGATCATTGAAACTCGTTTATTGATCCGTGAGGCCTCAGGGTGGCGGGCCTTGCCGTATATCTGGAATGAGGCGCAAACAGATGCGGAACTGGACGTTGCCGGGGAAACCACCACGGTCAGTTACATGGATGCTTCAGGGAAGAAGCGAACCCACAGCTATGTAGTTCCTAACATGAACCAATGCAAGGGCTGTCATAACCAGCAGGAAAAGATGATGCCGATTGGCCCCTCTGCCTGGCAGCTGAACGGAGAACACAGTTACGAAGGTGGATCAGAAAATCAAATTGCGCATTGGGTTAAAGCGGGTATCCTGAAAGATCCCGGCTCTTCTTTGCCGAAGGGTGTGGTTTGGAATGATCCTGCCACAGGAACCCTTGAAGAACGCGCAAGAATTTGGCTCGATATTAATTGCGCGCACTGCCATCGCGCGGATGGTCCGGCCAGCACATCAGGCCTGCACCTGGGTTGGCGCGAGACAGATAAACTTAAAATCGGGGTAGAAAAAACGCCAGTGGCTGCGGGACGTGGATCTGGGAACCTTCGTTTTGGTATTGTTCCTGGAAAGCCGGATGAATCCATCCTTTTATATCGGATCAAATCAAATGATCCTGGTGTGATGATGCCCGAACTTGGGCGAACACAGGTTCAACCAGAGGCTGTAGCGCTGATCAGGGACTGGATCGCCAGCATGCCCCGTTAACCGCGTACCAACAGAAAAAATAAAGCCTGTATAAGGAGTAGATTGACTGCAAAAGGATGAAACTGCAGTTTGAGTTTCCGAAACAGGAAGAGCAGGATCATACTGATCAGAAACCAGGAGAGATAGTTGAGCATCGAAATATGCCCCCCGTCCCACTGCCAGAATCCCAGCCGGACGGCAGCAGGCTCCATGATCCAGTCGAACATAGTCGCAAGTAAAGCGCCGTCCAGCACCAGGGAGAATCCCAACCATCTGCTGAATGCCGCCTTCCCGGCCATCGGAAAAGCTTTACCTACCCACTGCCTTACCTTGAGTGCGAGCATACCCGCGGCATATACCACAATAAACCAATTCACACCGATCATTAAAGGCACGTCCATCCATTTGGGACCGAGGGCTTGGCCATAACTATAGTTCCCAAAAAGCAGGCCGGTATGAACGCCAATTTGCTCGGACCCATACCCTACAACAAAACAAACCACGAAGAAAACAAGCATTTTCAGGTTCCTTTCCGGGGCCGTGAACCAAACCAGAAGGAACATCGCCAGCAGGTTAAAAGGCGTCAATTGCTGGAACAGTTCATCCATGCCAATCTGGATGCCGATAACACCCGCAAGGTGCATAGCAATGGCCAGCCAGGTGGCGAAACTGGTTTTTTGTAAGCTGTTCACGCGATAATATAACCAATTTTCCCGGGATTGGTTCAGGGTAGCCTTGGATGAACTATTGTATCTTTGGAAAGATGAATAAAGAAGTGGAACAAGACATTAACCAGTCCACTATTGAGATGCTCCGAAGGGAGAAACTCAAATTTGAGGCCCTGTTTGATTTTGCCACAATGGCCATTATTGTGGCCGATGACCAGGGCAGGATCGTAATGGCTAACCGTTTCGCACGTACTTTATTTGGCTATGGAGATGATATGTTGTCTCACACAGTAGAAGACCTCATCCCTTCCCGGTTCCGGGATAAACACGTTCACTACAGGGAGAAATACAATGTAAAACCAGTAAACCGGTCCATGGGCCAGAATATGGATCTCAATGCTGTTCGCAAGGATGGCGAAGAGTTTCCTGTTGAAGTGAGCCTTGGTCACTATACCTTTGGAAGTGAGCCTTTTGTGATCGCATATATCATTGACATTTCCCGACGCAAGGAGATCGAGGAGATGCTGCTCCAGCAAAAGTTGGACCTGGAGAAAAGCAACCTGGAGGTTGAAAAACTAAATGATGAGCTGGAACAAAAAGTAGTTTCCAGGACATTTGAACTGAAAACCACCCTTCAGGCTTTGGAAGCCTCAAAGGCCGAAGTGGAAGCGGCATTGAATAAAGAAAAAGAACTGAGTGATCTGAAATCGAGGTTTGTTTCGATGGCATCCCACGAATTCAGGACGCCCCTGAGTACCATCCTGTCTTCGGTTTCTCTGGTGGCCAAATACAAACAGGCTGAAGAGCAGGATAAACGCGATAAGCATATCCAGCGGATAAAATCGGCCGTAAACAACCTGACCGATATTTTAAATGAGTTTTTGTCGATTGGTCGCATTGAAGAGGGCCGGGTACAGACCAATTTTTCATCCTTCAATATCCGTGAACAGATCCAATTGGTGTGCAATGAAATGCAGACCATCATGAAGCCAGGTCAGCGGTTCAACTACGTGCATAAAGGTCTTCAGAAAGTATATCTTGATCTTTCCCTCTTCCGCAATGTGTTGATCAACCTCATCTCAAATGCAATTAAGTTTTCATTCGAGCATTCCCAGATAGATATTCATACTGAAGTCACTGAAAATGCTATCTTGATCACCGTAAAAGACTATGGTTTAGGTATTCCTGATGAAGACCGGAAGCATTTGTTTGAGCGTTTTTTCAGGGCCCAGAACGTGACGAATATCCAGGGAACCGGGCTTGGGCTGCACATCGTTTCTAAATATGTAGAGTTGATGAACGGCGACATTCAGGTAGAGAGCGAACTTGAGAAAGGAACCCAATTCAATATAAGATTTAACTATGAGCAAGATCCTGTTGATCGAAGACAATCATGATGTAAGGGAGAACACTGCTGAAATTCTTTCTCTCGCCAACTATGATGTAGTCACGGCCGAGAATGGCAAAGTGGGCGTGGAAAAAGCTTTGCAGGATAAGCCTGACCTGATCATTTGTGATATCATGATGCCGGTACTGGATGGTTACGGTGTATTGCACCTCATCAATAAGAATGAAGACCTGAAAAATATACCCTTCATTTTCCTGACGGCAAAAGCAGAGCGTGGTGATTTCCGCAGAGGCATGGAAATGGGTGCAGATGATTACATCACTAAGCCATTTACTGATATTGAACTACTCAATTCTATTGAGAGCAGGCTGAAAAAAGTTGAACTGCTTCGGAAGCAATATCCTTCAGATATCAAAGGTGTGCATGAGTTTATGCATGACCTCGGCAAGGGTGATGCATTGAAGAATCTTTCTGAAGGCCGTAATATCAATCACTATAAAAAGAAGCAGGTCATTTATACGGAAGGCAATCATCCGGGAAGGATGTTCTTTGTAGTGAAAGGGAAAGTGAAGACCTTCAAGTCAAATGATGACGGCAAAGAACTCACCGTGGGTTTATATTCTGAGGGCGACTTCTTTGGCTACGTTGCGTTATTGGAGAATACCATTTATCATGAATCTGCGGAAGCCATGGAAGATGCAGAAGTGGCGTTGATACCCAGGGACGATTTTGAATCGCTGATCAACAACAATGCTGAAGTGACGAAGAAGTTCATTAAACTATTGGCCCATAATGTTTCAGAAAGGGAAGAGCAGTTGCTTGGGCTGGCGTACAATTCACTTCGCAAACGTGTAGCGGATGCGCTGTTAAGCCTCCAGCGAAAGTATAGGAAGAAAGGGGAGGAGCATTTCTCCATTCATATTTCCAGAGAGGATCTCGCCAATATTGCGGGTACTGCAACGGAATCTTTGATCAGGACGCTGAGTGATTTCAGGAGTGAGAAACTCATTGAAATCAAGGACGGAAATATTGTGATCGTTAACGAGAAGAAACTCACCTCCATGCTAAACTAGCTACTAGCTATTAGCTACTAGCTATTTTTAGGACCATATTTGTTTGGTCAGGAAAGCATAGAACTCATTTCGAAGACTGGTAAGCTCTTTTTCCAGATAAGTCATCTGGTCTCGCAGATTGTCCTGCATATTTGCGAAAGATTTGGCGTGTCCGTTCAGTTCGGCATTTTTCATGCCATAGATTTTTACTTCCCTGATCTGCTCATTTACGTCGTGCTTCAATTCATCGATGAATTCATCTTTGATGATGAACTGGTTTTGGAAGTGTTCCGCCTGTGCAAGAAATGACTTATCAGATTGGTTATCTACCACAGCAGACAAACGATTTTTCAGAAAATTATTTTCCTGTTTGATAAAATCCAGTGTACGCAACCACATCCCGGCCTCGTCCTGGAATTGTTCCAGCTTCTCTCGTGTTTCTTTCAGCTTTAGCATCGTTCAAAACATTTTTCTATGATCAATAGCTGCCTCAACTATTGGTTGCCATGGAGGCGGTCAAAGAAAGCCCTGCTGCATCCCTCTTACAACAGGGCTCTTTGATAGGTCTTCTGATGAAGACAACTGCCATAAGCAGTCCGTATTATTCCTTGCGAAACTTTACACTACAAATCTATCAGGCTCTCCAGACCCTTTCAATGTCAGTTATCATTTGAAAAAATGACCTTAATCATGGCATTGAATGGCGGTAGAATGACTTATGTGTAAGGCCGGGCTGATATAAGGAATATCCAGGTTCAGTCCCCTTAGGATCAGGAGGATACCGATGACCGCCATGACCGCAGGGTAGATCTTGCGGGCTTTGATCCTGAGTTCCTGACGGATCAACCCGCTGAAAATACTGACTGACCACATGGCAGGCAGGGTGCCCAAGCCAAATACAAACATAAATCCAGCACCCTTCAGGGCATCTCCCGTAGCAATGGCACCGGCCAGTGCCATGTATACCATGCCGCAAGGCAGAAGGCCATTCAGTAATCCGAACACATATACGGAACCGGGTTTGCCTTGAAAGAGCAATCTCGAC